>Ga0070698_100000755_pt1 | contig 34968 bp, 34 predicted proteins | sample KBSK1502metaG_FD_65477 | JGI IMG/M metagenome (GOLD analysis project Ga0070698, IMG submission 65477) | Corn, switchgrass and miscanthus rhizosphere microbial communities from Kellogg Biological Station, Michigan, USA - KBS K1-50-2 metaG | ecosystem: Host-associated > Plants > Roots >... | reverse complement strand
CGGCCCGAGGTTGCCGGCGACGCGCACCGCTTCGGCGCCCGTCGCGAGCGCGTAGGTTGCGAGCGCGGTCGGCGCGATCGGCCAGAACAGCGGGTTGACGATCATCGTCGCCGTCGCTGTCGTCAGCGCGAACGGGATCAGCGGCCGCAGCGTCGGAAACGAACCGTGCTTGAGCAGCGTGCGCGCGCGGCCGCGCCCGTAGCGGAAGTACTGCTTCGCGAGCGCAAGAAACGAATCGCGCGGGAAATAATGCACGACGATGTCGCGCGACAGATAGATCTGACCGCCGGCATCGAGGATGCGCTGATTGAGCTCGGAATCCTCGTTCGTGATCGCGCCCGGATCCCACAGCCCGACGGTCTCGAACACCTTGCGGCGAAACGCGCCGAGAAACACCGTGTCGACGAAGCCCTCCGCATCCGCAGAGCGATACTTCGCGCCGCCGACGCCAAGCGGGCTCGCTAGCGCCGCGCAGAGCGCGCGCTGAAACTTCGACTTCGCCTTCGCGCGCTGCGCGCCGCCAACGTTATCAGCGCCGGTGCGCTCGAGCGTGTCGACGCACTTGCGGATGTAATCGGGTGCGTATTCGCAGTGGACATCCATTCGCACGATCACGTCGCCGAGCGCCTGCTTGACGATGAGCCCGAGCCCAGCTGCTTGCAGCCGCGCCGGATTGTCGATGAGCTTGATCCGCGGATCCGCTGCCACGAGCCGCTCGACGATCGCGCGCGTCTGATCCGTCGACTGCCCATCGGCGATCACGATCTCGACGAGGTCCTTCGGATACTGTTGCGCTTGCACGCTCGCAATACACGCTTCGATGTAGTGCTCTTCGTTGTATGCGGGCATCGCAATCGTGACGCGCGGAAGCATGGCGAGATCCTAGCGTGCTTGTCGTGCAACGTGGATACCAGCCGCGAGCACGAGCGCGCCGCCTAACGCTGCGACTGGGCGCAGCGGCTCGTCCCACACGAGCGCGCCCACAGCGACGGCAACGAGCGGCTCTAGGTACGTGAGCACAGCCGTGCGCGCCGCGCCGATCCGCTGCAAACCCGCGACGAACGCGACGCCCGAGAGCGCACCAATCGTCGACGCGCCCGCCGCAAGCAATCCGACATCATGCCAGCTCACCGTGGCAAGACCGCTCACTGCGAACGGCAGCACGAGCACAGCCGCGAGTGCTGCGTGGTAGGACATCACACTCGCCGGCCCGATGCGATCCGCGAGGCGACGGCCCGTGAACACGTTCGCCGCGTACGCGACCGCCGATGCGCCGCCGAGCGCCGCGCCGAGCAGCACGTCGCCTTGCACGCCGCGCCACGGCTCGAGGACGATCACGAGACCGGCGAGCGCGACGAGTGTCGCGACTCGCGTCCCACGCACGCGCGCGCCATCGATGCGCGGCGCTGCGAGTGCGATGAAGATCGGCGCGAGGTAGTGCGTGATCACCGCGATCGCGACGGTCGTCACCGTCAGCGCCGTGAAGAACGTGACCATGTTGACGACGTCGCCGACGGTGTACGCGGCAAGCAGCGCGAGCGTCGTGCGGTCCCATCTGCCGCGCGGCTCGCGCAGCGCCAGCGGCAGCGCGGCGATCGCGATCACGGCCATGATGATCGGGCTCGTCACCACGCCGGTCTGGCCGGTGGGTCGCACGAACAAGCTCCACGTGCCCCACGAAGCGGCCGCAAGCGCGACCATGATGACGCCGCGGATCACACGTTGAACAAGAAGTGCATGATGTCGCCGTCGACGACGATGTATTCCTTGCCTTCCATGCGCAGCTTGCCGGCCGCTTTGATCGCGGCCTCGCTGCCGAACTTCTCCAGATCGGCGAGCGTGTAGACCTGCGCGCGGATGAAGCCCTTCTCGAAATCGGTATGGATGACGCCGGCGGCTTCAGGCGCGGTCGCGCCCTTCTTGATCGTCCACGCGCGGATCTCTTTTTCGCCGGCCGTGAAGTACGACTGCAGCCCGAGCAGGCGATAGCACTCGCGCGCGAGCGATGCGAGTGCGGGCTCCGTCAGCCCGTACGATGTCAGCAGCTCTTCGCGATCGCCTTCGCCGAGCTCGGCGAGCTCCGCTTCGACTTTGCCGCACAGCACGACGACGCCTGCACCTTCGCGCTCGGCGCGCGCCTTCACGGCATCGCTCCATGCGTTGCCGGCCGGCAAATCGCCTTCGCCGACGTTGCAGCAATACAAGACCGGCTTCGCGGTGAGCAGGCCAAACGTCGCTACCTGCTTCGCGTCGTTCTCCGAGAGCTGCAGCGTGCGTGCGGGCTTGCCCTGTTGCAGATGCGCGTGGACTTTCTCCGCGAGCTGAGCTTCCGCCTTGCTCTCTTTCGCGCCACTCTTCGCGAGACTCTGCGCTTTTTTCACGCGCCGCTCGGCCGTCTCGACATCGGCGAGCGCGAGCTCGAGCTCGATCACATCGATGTCGCGCATCGGATCGACGCTGCCCGCGACGTGCACGACGTTCGCATCCTCGAAGCAGCGCACCATCATCAGGATCGCGTTCGTCTCGCGGATGTTTGCGAGAAACTTGTTACCGAGGCCTTCGCCTTGTGACGCGCCTTTGACGAGACCCGCGATGTCGACGATCTCGACGATCGCCGGTATCACCTTTTGCGTCTTGATGTGCTTTTCGATCCGCCGCAGGCGGGCATCGGGCACTGGCACGACACCGACGTTTGGGTCGATGGTGCAGAACGGATAGTTCGCCGCCTCCGCCTTGCCGGCGGTAAGCGCGTTAAAGACCGTGCTCTTGCCCACATTGGGCAGGCCTACGATGCCGACCGACAGCGCCATGGAGGATGCAATGCCTACCCCGGAGATCCGGCACATGGCAAGCTGCCCGCCATGCGGCTGTCGTTTCTGGGGCTGGCGCTCGTCGCGTGCGGACCGGCAGAGCTCATCGACCAGCTCGCCGACATGCCCGGTGTCCACGATGTCACCGAGATGCCGACGCAAACCGATGGATATCGCTACTTCGTGCTCCACTTCGAGCAGCCCGTCGACCACGCCGACGAGGATGGCCCGACCTTCTTGCAGGAGGTCTCGCTGCTCCATCGCGATGCCGCGCGCCCGATGATCGAGTGGACGTCGGGCTACTGGGATTACTACAACGACCGCGCCGTCGAGCTGACGCAGATCCTCGACGCGAACCAGGTGTCGATCGAGCACCGCTACTTCGGCGAGTCGCGCCCCGATCCGGCGGATTGGACGAAGCTGACGATCGAGCAGATGGCGGCGGATCAGCACGCGATCACCAAAGCGCTGCAGGACGTCTACGATGGCGCGTTCATCACGAGCGGCGGCAGCAAAGGCGGCATGACCGCGACGTACTACCGTCGCTTTTACCCCGATGACGTCGAGGGGACGGTCCCGTATGTCGCCCCGATTTCGTTCGGTGCACCGGATCTGCGCTACGCGCCGTTCCTCGACGCGGTCGGCACGCCGGAGTGCCGCCAGGCCGTGCGCGATGCGGCGACCGAGATGCTCGCGAATCGTCGCGCCATGCTCACGACGCGCACGCAGGATGAAGCCACGGCGAACGGCTACGTCTACGCGCGCGTGCCGATCGATCCGGCTGTCGAATCCGCGGTGTTCAACCTCGAGTGGTCGTTCTGGCAGTACTTCGGCATCACGTACTGCCCGATGGTGCCGCTGCCGAGCGCCACCGACGACGCGATGTGGAAGTTTCTCGACGACGTCTCGCCAGTCTCCGACAACCGCGACGAGCGCATCGCGCAGTTCGAGGCGTACTACTTCCAGGCGTATCTGCAGCTCGGCTATCCCGACGGCGGCGCGATGTACCTCGATCCGTATCTGCGCTACACCGATGCCGATTACTTGAACGCGCTGCCGACGGCACAACCGGCGTACGACGGTGGCGCCGCGATGCTCGACATCGACGACTTCGTGCGCACGCGCGGCGAGCGCTTGCTGTTCATCTACGGCGAATGGGACCCGTGGACAGCCGGGAAGTTCGAGCTCGGCGATGCGCGCGACTCGTCGCTGTTCATCCAGCCGCAGGGCACCCACGGCTCGCGAATCACGCGACTTCCCGCCGCCGATCGCGACGCCGCCTTCGCCAAGCTCGAGGCGTGGACGGGCGTGAAGCCAACGATTCCAACGCCGCGCACGTCGCAGGAGCCGCGCGAGGTGCATCTGCCATCGGCGGTCATCCGTGCATTGCGCGTGCGGCAGCTCTCACCGTAGAGTGCGCGTATGGCCGAACGGGTAGCGCTCGTCACGGGTTCCACCGACGGGATCGGGCGGCAAATCGCCCGCCAAATTGCGGCGCGCGGGATCAAGGTGCTCGTACACGGGCGCAGCAAGACGAAGGTCGATGCGGCGATCGCAGCGCTGCGCGACGAGCTGCCAGGAGCCGAGCTCGATGGCGTCTCGTTCGATCTCGGGCGGCTCGCCGACGTGCGACGCGGCGCCGAGCAAGTGCTCAAGCTCGCGCCCGAGCTGCACGTGCTCGTCAACAACGCAGGCATCTTCGCGAACGAACGCGTCGTGAACTCGGATGGCATCGAGATGACGTTCGCGGTCAATTACCTCGGCCCGTTTCTGCTCACGGAGCTCCTCGGGCCGCGGTTGACCGACAGCGCGAGTGCCGCGGCCTCACGCGTGATCAACCTCAGCTCCGTCGCGCACACGCGCGGTCGGATCCATGTCGATGATCTGCAGCTCGAGCGCTCGTGGACGGGCTACGCCGCGTATGCGCAATCGAAGCTCGCGCAAGTGATGCACGCGATCACGCTCGCGGAGCGGCACGAGCCGACGAAGCTGCTCGCATACAGCGTCCATCCCGGCGTCGTGATGACGAAGCTGTTGCGGCAGGGCTTTGGCCCGGTGCAAGGCATCACGCCGGAGGTTGGCGCACGCACACCGGCGATGCTCGCGACCGGCACCACCGAGGACGAACCGTCCGGCAGCTACTTCAGCGACGGAGTCGCGACTCCACCCTCATCGGCGGCGCAGGATGCGGAGATGCGGCAGCAATTGTGGCGGCTGTCGGTAGAGCTCGCGAAGTTGGCATGACTGAGCCGGTCCGGAGGAGCGCGAGCGAGGACCGGCGAGACGTATGATCGAAGCCGACGAGCTGGCCGCGATCGCATCGCTGATCGCCGATGGCGAGGACCGCGAGGCATTCACGCGTTTGCGGTCGCGCCTCGGCTGGCCGCGCGGCAAGCAGCTGACCGATCTCACCGGCTGGCTCGATCTGCTCGCGCAGCTCGCGGCAACGCGCGGCGTCTCGCAGGTCGTCGATCTGTCGCGCGCGGCCGTCCTTGATCCCGATAGTCCCGACAAGTTGTTCGCGCTCGGCTACGCGCTGATCGACAGCGGCGCGGCATCGATCGCAGCGAGCGTGTTGTGGCGCTGCCTGCAGCTCGTCGGTGACAGCGAAGAGGTCGTGTGCGAGCTGGTGTCTGCGCTCGAGAGCGCGCTCGCGTACAACGATGCGTTCGCGATCCTCGAAGAGCACGCCTCGCTGCGCGGCCGCAGCTTCATCTGCGAATACCTCTATGCGTTCAACGCGGCGATGACGGGCCGGCTCGATATCACGCGCAACGAGCTCGCGCGGCTCGTCCCCGATTCGGAAGAGACCGAGAGCATGCGCGCGACGATCACGGCGATCATCGAGCGCGCCGATCGCGTCGCCGGCGTGTGCTCGCTCGATACGCGCGATCTGCGCGGCTGGCACTACGTGCTCACGGGCTCCGTCCTGCAGCATCAATCGCCGTATGGCTTCGACGAGCCGATGCACGGGCGCTACGCGTGGCTGCGCGATTCGATCGAGCGCATCGCGACGGGCCTACTTCGGTTCGCGCCGCTCGTGCGCGGCACCGAATGCGTGTACGCGCCGCCGATTCCGCTCGCGCATCCGCTGTCGGTCAGCTCGCATGAGATCCTCGGTCGCGCGCTCGCGCGAATGCTCGGCGTGCCGTTCGTGCCGTGGCCCGCGGTCGGCGTCCCGGCGCCGGGCGTCATCGTGCTCTACGATCTGACGGAGCTGCCGCCCGACGATGTCACGCGCTTATTGCAGCGTCGCCCGGGGCAGGTGCTATACGCACATGCGAGCCCCTGGACGCAAGATTTTCCGATCGCACCCGACGTGACGACCGTGCTGTACCAGAGCCTGGTCGCACCGTGGGATGGGACGACCAGCGTCGACACGATCATCAACCAGATCACGACGAGCGCCGGGCTCGAGGCGGACGAGACCGCCGCCGACGAGCTCGTTCGGTTGACAGCCCTTGTCCAAAAAGCGTGGCCGCCGTTACCAGGCCAACGGTCGCGGTTGTGGGCCGGCGGGCCGGTGCCATCGAATCGATTCGATTAATGCTACGCTGATGCGGTGAAGAAGATCCTCGTCGTCGAGGATGACCCCATCAACCAGATGATCCTGATGGATTTCCTGGCAGCCAATGGCTATCAGACCATCGCGGCAGCATCGGGACCTGAAGGCATCGAGCAATACGATCGCCAGGTGCCGGATCTCTGCCTCGTCGATGTGCAGTTGCCGCGCAAGAACGGCTTTGAGCTCGTGCGCGAGATCAAGAGCCGCGGTACGTCGACGCCCGTGCTTCTGATGAGCGCGGTGTACACCGATCAAGATCAATCGACGCGCACGGTGCAGCTCGGCGCGCTTGCGGATGGCTATCTCACGAAGCCGTTCGATCTCGTCCATCTGCTCGCGCAGGTGCGCCAGTTGCTCGGCGAAGCGTAAGATAGCGGCGTGAGATACCCCGCGTTCATCGCGGAAGCGATCGCGCCGGCGAATCGCGCGAAGCTGCGTTTCGGAATCTACACGGGCTACGCGGTCGCGGCGGGCTTCGGCATGCTCGCGACCGCAGCATCGCTCTTCAACATCACGCCGTGGCGGTGGGCATTCCTCGTGCTCGTCGGCGCGAAGGTCGTGACGAACACGCTCGCGTGGTACGCGCTAATTCGCGATCGCGGTGTGCTCGTCACGCAGGTGTTCAACACGACCGCCGATGTCGTGCTGCTCACCGCGGCGATCTATTTCACGGGTGGACCGTATAGCCCGCTGATAGCGACGTACGTGATCATCATCTCGGTCGTCGCGCTCGTCGCGAACATCGGCGTCACGGTCGTGATGGGCGCAGGCATCGTGGTGTCGTTCGCGACGATGGTGATCGCGATGGCGACCGGCGTTCTGCCGGCGACGCCAGAGCCCGGCTCACCTGGCGAGGTCCCCTCGGTCGCGTACACGATCGTCGCGATCCTGTACTGCGTGTTTGTCGTCGGCGTGCCGGGGTATTTCTGTGCGACCACGCTGCGCCGCCTGCGCGATAAAGAGCGCGATCTCGAAGCGCGCACCGCACAGCTTATCCAAGCAAACACGCAGCGCAGTCAGTTCGTGGCAGCGATGACCCACGAGCTGCGCACACCGATCCACGGCGTGCAGGGTCTCGCCGATGTCATCGCGGCGGGGATCTATGGCCCCGTCACCGACAAGCAGAAGGACGCGTGCGCTTCGATCAAGCGCAGCGCGCAGTCGCTGCTCGGGCTCGTCGACGATGTGCTCAACCTCGCGCGCGCGGAAGCGAATCGCATCGAAGCGCGACCGAGCTCGATCGACATCGAGGATCTCGTCAATCGCGTGATCGCATCGGTGTCGTGGATGATCGGCACGAAGAAGATCGCGCTCGATGCCGAGGTCGCGCCGGATCTGCCATTCGTGCAATCGGACGATCGCTGGCTCGCGCACGTGCTCGTTAACCTCGTCAGCAATGCGGTGAAGTTCACGCCGGAGGGTGGGCGCGTCACGGTGCGCGCGTACGAGCGGCCCGAGCACGATGCGGTCGTGCTCGAAGTGAGCGACACGGGCATCGGCATCGCAGCGACGGATCGCGAGCGCATCTTCGAGCCGTTTCGCCAAGCCGACGATAAATCCGACGAGAAAGGCTTCGGCGGCGTCGGTCTCGGCCTCGCGCTCGTCGCGCGGCTCACCGATCTTCTCGGCGCCCACGTCGAGCTCGACTCCAACGTCGGCAAGGGCTCGACGTTTCGCGTGATCGTACCGCTCGACTACAAGGGGCGGCAGGTCAGCCGCCTGATGCGCGCTGTCGTGCCGCCGCCGGGCGTCACCGTCAGCTGAGCTCGAGGAGGAGCTTTGCGAGCGCGTCGGGCTGATGTCGCTGCATCATGTGCCCCGCAGCAGGCAGCACGACGTGGCGATGATTCGCGAAGTGCGCGCGCCGCTCGGCGCGTTCGGGCTCCGGCAAGTTGAGGCGCGTCTCGGCGCCATCGACGACGAGCACCGGGCAGGTGATCGCGCGCCAGTACTGCGTGACGTACGCCGTGCGGTACGGGTAGGGGCCCATCGTCAGGTGCAGCGGATCGTGCTTCCACCTCAGGCCGCCATCGATTGACTTCGTGCCAGCGGCGGCGAGCTTCTTCGCGAGCTCTTCGGAGAGCAGCGGATCGTGCCTGCGCAGGCGCGTGACGGCATCGTCGAGTGAGGTCATCGCCTTTTGCTTGCCGCGCGCGGCGCGCCACGCGTCGATCCATTGCCGCGTGCGCGCCGGCAGCTGCGATTCGCTTTGATCCGGGGGCCCGAGACCTTCGAGCAGCGCGAGTGCCGCGACGCGCTCGGGCCGCGTGCCCGCCCAATACGACGCGACGCCGCCGCCCATCGAGTGGCCGACGACGACGAGGCGCTTGCGCGCGAGCTTGGCGACGACATCATCGATATCGGCGACGTAATCGAGGAAGTGGTAGTAGCCGCCGGGACCGATCCAATCGCTGTCGCCATGGCCGCGCAGATCGGGCGCGATCACGTGAACGCGTTCGGCGAGCTTCTCGGCGACGACGTGCCAGCCATACGCGAGATCGAGGAAGCCGTGGATTAACAGGTACGTCGTATCGCCGGGCGCGTCCCACTCGAGGACGTTGTACGTGAGCCCGGTCGCGAGCGGCAGGCGGTGCGTTTTCAGGGGCCCGCCTCGATCTGGTAGATGCGGCCGTTTGTCGTCGTCAGGTAGAGCTCGCCGCGCGCATCCGCGTGGAGGCTTGCCGGGCCATTCGGCCACGTCGTGCCGAGGCTCTGCGCGTTGAAGTTGCCACCCGAGTACGTCGCCTTGACGAGCTCGTGCGCCGTGTTGTCGGTCGTGAAGTACGTGCCTTTGATGTCGGGGAAGCAGTTGCCGCGATAGACCTGGCCACCGATGATCGCGAGCCAGTTGTCGCTATGCGGGCGCGTGTACTGCGGGCCGGTGAACCCATTGGAGTTGTTTTCGCCGTCGACGCATGGCTGGTAGTTGCCGTAGCAGCGCGTGCCTTCGTACTTGCTCCAGCCGAGGTTCTTGCCGGCCTGTTGCCCCGCGGGCAGCACCGTGACTTCTTCGATCACGCCTTGGCCGACATCGCCGATGTACATGTCGCCGGTCTCGCGATCGAACGACCATCGCCACGGGTTTCGCAGACCGATGATGAAAATCTCGGGTTCGCCTCCACCGGCTGCGAACGGATTGCCAGCGGGGATGCCGTACATCTTGCCGCCGCTCGCGGTGTTGACGTCGATGCGAAGAATCTTGCCGAGGAGCGGCTCGCAACTCGTGCTCGTGCACGAGCTCGACGTGCGATCGATCGCCTGACCGTTGCGTCGCGGATCGCCGGCGTTTCCGCCGTCGCCTGTGCCGATGTAGAGGTACCCGTCGCTGCCGAACTCGATCATGCCGCCGTTGTGATTGCCGGCGAAGTCGGGAATCGACAGGATCACCTCGCCCGCTGGGTCCGCGACGTTCGGATCGGTCGCGCTCTGGTGATAGCGAGCCACGACGTTGGCCGTTCCCGTTGTGTAGAAGATGTAGAACTCGCGGTTGGTCGCGTAGCTCGGATGAAACGCGAGGCCGAGCAGACCGCGCTCGGCCTGGGGCGTATCGGCGACAAAGCCGGTGCCGCTGACTGCATTGAGATCGAAGAACGGCGTCGATTTCAGCTGCTCGTTCTCGAGGACCATGATGCGGCCGTCCTGCAGCACGGCGAACAAGCGGCCGTCGTTCGGCGGCGACGTCACGAGCAAGATGCTGCCATTCGTGATCGTCGAGCCGACCTGGCGCACGCTGATGTTCGTGCCGTTGCGCGGCGAGCACGCGGGCAATGGCGGCGCGTCGACGGTTGGCACCGTGGTATCGCTTCCCGATCCGGCGCCGTCGGTCTTCGAGTTGTTGCCGTTGCAGTCGCAGCCGGCCACGACCACGAGCAAAAATGCCGCGTACCTCATGCAGAGATACTAGCCCGATACCGACGGGCGTTCCGCCTTACTTCTGCTTACGGGCTGCGGCGATGAGCTCTGCCGGGGGCCTACGTTTCCCGATCTTGTCGCCCCACTTGCCGAATAACCACAAGATCACACCCACGACCGCGAACGGCGCGAGGAATACCCATCCGACGAAGCCCTCGGCCATGCCGTAATACGCGAGCGCGAGCACCATTCCCCCGAGCCACGTGAACATCGCGACGATGTACCCGGTGAGCATCAGCTTGCGCTGGCGCAGCTTCATTTCGAGCTGAAACAGAAACAGCTGCTTTTCCTCGGGCGACAGTTGCGCGATCGCGGCCTCGAGATCGGCCTGCTTTTTCGGATCGAACGCGTCCTCGGCATTCGGCTTGTCGGCCACGGACGGGTTTTAGCATGTGTGGTAGAGGTGGGCCGTGCCGGCGCTGAAAGTCACCGACGATCTCGGACGTTCGCTGGTGTTCATCCATCCGCCCGAGCGCGTGGTGTCGCTCGTGCCAAGCGATACGCACAGCGTGATCGCGCTCGGCGCCGGCGAGCGGCTCGTCGGGCGGACGACCTACTGCGAGCACGGCGATGGCGTGCCGACGGTCGGCGGTACGAAGGACGTCGATGTCGATGCGGTGCTCGCGCTCGCGCCGCACCTCGTGATCGCGAACCAAGAAGAGAACACGCGAAAGCCGCTCGAAGCGCTCGCCGAGCGCGTGCCGGTGCTCGTGTCGTTGCCCCGGCGCGTCGATCAGGGCATCGCGCACCTCGCGCGACTCGCGCGCATCCTCGGCGTGTTCGATTCGGCGCGCGAGCTCATCCGCCGCGGCTACGAGCTGCCGCCGGTGCCACCGGCGCGGCTGCGCGCGTTCGTGCCGATCTGGATGGACCCGCTGATGACGCTCAACGCCGACACGTTTGGCTCCGACGTGCTCGCGCGCGTCGGCATCGCGAACGCGTTTGGCGATCGCGAGCGACTGTATCCACTCGCCGCCGACCTCGGCAAGACCGCGCCGCAGGATGCGAGCGGCCGTGACACGCGCTATCCGCGCGTCACGCTCGACGAGGTGCGCAACCGCGGCCCCGAGCTCGTGCTGCTCCCCGACGAGCCGTACGTGTTCTCCGCCGACGATGAGGCGATGTTTCGCGAGGCACTGCCCGAGACGCGCATCGTGCGGGTCAGCGGCAAGGATCTGTTCTGGTATGGCGCGTGGACGATCGATGCGCTGCCGCGGCTCGCCTCGCAGCTCACCAATTGAGCCGCTTGCCGAGCCCCGCGATGTAGCGATCGAGCGACGGTGGATAGCGCAGGAAGAACAGCGATGGCTCGACGAGCTCGAGCTCCATGACGACCGGCGCGCCGCCGTCATCGCGCGCGACATCGACGCGGCCATACAGGATGCGCTCCTTGTATGGCGCGAGCGCGGCGTCGGCGACCGCGCGCTCGTCGTCGGCGATTGGAAACGGCCCCTCGATCTTTTCGGCATCGCCGACGAACCGCGGCGTCTTGCGGATCGCGTGCGTGAGCTCGCCGTCGATCCAGACGAGCGAGCGCTCGCCGTAATCATCGACGGAGCGGAGGTACGGTTGGACGAGCGCGGCGCCGCGCGCGGTGATGAACGCGAGGTGCTGCATCGCCTCGGGGTCGCCGGGTTCGAATACGCGCGCGTGGAGTGAGCCGCCGCCGACTTCCGGTTTGATCACGATGCGTGCGGGCGGCAACTCCGCGGTTTGCCCGCGCTCGACGAGGAGCGTCGGCACGACGGGCACGCCACGCGCGTGAAGCGCGAGCAAGTAGCGCTTGCGCACGTTGTCGTGCACGACGTCGCGCGGGTTCCACAGAACCGGCACGCGATCGATCCACGCGAGGAACGCATCGAGCGCGAGCGCGTAGTTCCACGTGGAGCGGATGATCGTCGGGATCGGCGCGCTCCAATCGACCGCGGGATCGTCCCACGCGAGCAGTTGCGCCTCGACGCCGGCGGCGGCGAGCGCTTCGCTAAGCGGCACCTCGTCGACATCCGGTTCCGGAAGCGTGAGGCACGTCGCGATGCGCAGCTGTTTCATCGCAATGCCTGCGCGAGATCGTCGAATAGATCGTCTTCGTGCTCGAGGCCGACCGACAGCCGAAGCAAATCGGGCGGCGTCGGGCTGCGCGGCCCCTCGACGGTGAAGCGGTGCTCGATCAGGCTCTCGACGCCGCCGAGCGACGTCGCCGCGACCCACACGCGGAGCTTCGCGATCACCGCAAGCGGATCGCCGGGCACTCGAATCGACAGCATGCCGCCAAAGCCGCGCTCCATCTGCCGCGTTGCGACCTCATACTGTGGATGGTTCGGCAGGCCGGGATAGATCACGCTGATGCCGGGCAGCTCGCCGAGGCGCGTCGCGAGCGCGTGCGCGGTGCGGCTCTGCCGCTCGACGCGAGCGAACAGCGTGCGCATGCCGCGAAGCAGCAGCCACGCCTCGACGGGACCGAGCAGTGCGCCTTCGTCGTGCCGCGTGCGCACGAGCTCGGCCCATGCCGCGTCAGCGCTGCGCGTGACGAGCGCACCGGCGAGCACATCGGAGTGGCCGCCGAGATATTTCGTCGCCGAGTGCATGACGAGGTCGGCGCCGAGCGCGAGCGGCCGCGTGTGGACGGGCGTCGCGCACGTCGAGTCGACAGCGAGCAGCGCGCCGACGCGATGCGCGAGCTCGGCGACGGCGGCGATATCGGTGACATCCCACGTCGGGTTCGCCGGCGTTTCGATCCAGACGAGGCGCGTATTCGGTCGCATCGCCGCGCGCACCGCATCGAGCCGCGCGCTGCGCACGAAGTCGATCGCGACGCCCCACTTGTCGGCGAACCGCTCGAGCCAGCCGCGCAGCGCGTAGTAGCCAACCGCAGGCGCGATCACGTGATCGCCCGGTTTGCACAGCGATCGAAACACCGCCGTCGCCGCCGCCATGCCCGACGCGAACAGGAGCGCTTGCTCGCCGCCCTCGAGTGCCGCGAGCAGGCGTTCCGCTGCGATGTACGTCGGGTTCTTGTCGCGGGTGTAATCGCGCTCGCCGATCAGCTGATACGCCGCATCGCGCGCGTACGTCGTCGCGAGGTGAATCGGCGGAACGACGGCCCCTGTGGGCTCGTCGATCGCGTGCAGCGCCTTCGCTGCGATTGTCTCCGGCTTCATTTCTTCGAGGAAGATACACCTGTCGTCGAGAAGCCGTACTTCTCCATGATGCCGCGGCCTTCATCCGACAGGATGAAATTCGCGAGCTGGCGTGCGGCATCCGCCTCGGGGCCCGTGCCGCACACGACGAGCGTCTGCTCGAGAGGATCGTGCAGATCGAGATCGACGCCCGTGTAGTTCGCCTTATCGGTCGCGACTGCAAGCGATAGCGCGACGAACGCGACGTCGACGGAGCCTTCCTTCGCGTGCGTCATCGTCGCCTGGATGTTCTCGCCGAGCACGAGGCGATCCTTCACCTTGTCGTACACGCCGGCCTTCTGCAGCGCCTGCTGGGCCGCCTTGCCGTACGGTGCGTGGTCGGGGTTCGCGATGCCGATCCGCTTGTACTTCGGATCGGCGAGGTCCTCGATCTTCGCCGGCGCGCCTTGCTTGGACCACATCACGAGCCGGCCGCGCGAATACAGCGCCTCCGTCGAGCCATCGCACTTGCCCGCGCTCACGACCTGATCGGCGAACGATTTATTCGCCGCGGCGAACATGTAAAACGGCGCGCCTTGCTCGATCTGTTTCGCGAGCAGGCCGCTCGAGCCGAAGTCGAAACCGGCCTTGATGCCGGTCTTGGCTTCGAATTTCTTGCCGAGATCTTCGAACGCGTTGCGCAGATCCGACGCGGCGGCGACTCGCACCGTCGTTTGTGACCCGGCAGGTTTGTCCTTCTTCGACGAGCACGCGACGACGAGGAGCGACAGCACGAGATACCGCATGTGCGCGAGCGTATCGCGGTATAACGGGTATATGGAACGCCGGGTTGTCATCATCGAGGACGAACCAGACGTCGCGCGGCTGCTCGAGTTCAATTTGCAACAGGCAGGTTTCAGCGTCGAGGTCGCGGGCACCGGCAACGATGGCCTCACGGCAATTCGCAAACATGCGCCCGACGTCGTCGTCCTCGATCTCATGCTGCCTGACATGAGCGGCTACGATGTTTGTAAGACGATTCGAGGCGAGGCCCAGATCGCTGACATCGGCGTCCTCATGCTGACAGCGAAAGGCGAAGCAGAAGATCGGATTTTAGGACTCGAGGTTGGCGCCGATGACTACGTCGTGAAGCCATTCGTCGTGCGCGAGGTCGTGTTGCGCGTCACCGCGCTCGCGAATCGCCTCGCCGAGCGCCGTGCACGCCCCGCGCAGAGCACCGGCGCACCGATCAAGGTCGGTCCGATCGAGCTCGATTCGGTCACGCACGACGTGCGGATCGGCGGCGTGCCGACGCAGCTGCGACCGCTCGAATACAAACTACTCCAGCTGCTCGTCTCGGATCCGGGGCGTGTGTTCTCGCGTGAAGAGTTGCTCGAGCAAGTCTGGGAAATGCGCGGCGACATCAACACACGCACCGTCGATGTGCACGTGCGCCGGCTCCGCGTCAGCCTTGGTCCCGCTGCCGATGTCATCGAGACCGTGCACGGCTTCGGCTATCGCGCGCGGCGCGACAACTAAGTGCGCATCTCGCTTCGCACCCGACTGCTCGGGCTGTTCCTCGTGCTCGTGATCGTCGTCGGCTCGCTCACGCTCGGCTGGATCGAGCGCACGCTCGCGAGCGATCTCAAATCGGCGCTGCACGCGCAGCTCGAAAACCAGGGCCGCGCTGTCGCCGATTGGCTCGCGATCGCCGGCCACGTCGATCGGCTCGCGCCGCGTCTCGCCGCCGTTACCGGCACGCGCCTGACGATCGTCGGCGCGGATGGCATCGTGCAAGGCGACTCGCATGACGCGGCCAGCATCGGCCAGCCCATCGGTGCCGCGCCGGAGATCGATATCGCGCGGCGCGGCGGTGTCGCGCAGGTCGAGCGCGCGCTCCGGCCGGGCGAGCCGCAACAATATCTCGTCGCCGTGCCGGCGAAGCTCGGCCGCGTGATTCGCCTCGCGGTTCCGCTCGATATCGTCCGCGAGACGCGCGCGCGCATGCGCAATCGGTTGATCGTCGGCTTCACGTTCGGCTTCGTCGGCGCGCTGTTCCTATCGTGGATCTTTTTGCGCGCGATCACGCGGCCGATCCAAGCGATGACGCGCACGGCAGAGCGCCTCGCGAAAGGCGACTACGACGTGCCGCCGCCGACGGTCACGATCGAAGCTGGCGGCGAGTTCGGCTTGCTCGCGCGCACGATGATGCACATGGCCGGGGAGGTCAAAGCGCATGTCGGCGAGCTCACGGAGCAGCGCGATTTGCTCTCGGTCGTCTTCGGCGGCCTCGTCGAGGGCGTCGTCGTCATCGATCCGACAGGCAAGATGGTGCTCGCGAACGCCGCGGCGCGCCCGCTCGTGGGCGATCAATTGTCACCCGAGCTGTTCGCGCTCGTCGAGCGCGCACGCGCCGGCGAGAAAGCGGAAGCCGAGCTCGAGCTCGTCGGCCGCACGGTGCGTGCGAGTGCGCGGCCGCTGCGCGCGTCCGACCGCAATACCGGCGAACAGAAGCGCATCGAGCCGACGCCGCTGCCCTCGTCGCCGCGCCTCGGCGTGATCGTCGTGCTCTACGACATCACGCGCATGCGCGCTCTCGAGGCCGTGCGTCGCGAGTTCTTGTCCAACGCAGCGCACGAGCTGCGCACGCCCGTGACATCGATCTCGGGCTACGCCGAGACGCTGCTCGGTGGCGGCATCGATGCCGACACGTCGAAGGAATTCATCACGACGATCCATCGCAACGCGAAGCGCATCGCCGACATGGTCTCCGACCTGATGGTGCTCGATCAGCTCGGCGGTCGCGATGCGGTCGTCAGTGAGCGCGTGCCTGTCGCGCTCGGCGATGTCGTCGAGGATGCGGTGCGCACCGCGAAAGGCGTGACGCCATCGGCGCAGATCGACGTCGCGGTCGCGCCTGCGCTTTCGGTGCTCGGCACGCGTGAAGGCCTCGAGCATGTGGTGCAAAACCTCGTCGACAACGCGGTCAAATACGGCAAGGGCACGCCCGTGAAGGTGCACGCGACGACGATCGGCGCGCGCGTTCGACTCGCGATCGAAGACGCAGGCCCGGGCATTCCCGAGGGTCACGAGGAGCGCATCTTCGAGCGCTTCTATCGCGTCGATTCGGGGCGCAGTCGCGATCGCGGCGGCACGGGCCTCGGTCTCGCGATCGTGAAATCGCAAGTGGAGGCGATGGGAGGGCGCGTGTGGTTCGAGCACGCGAACCCCGGCGCGCGATTCTGCGTCGAGCTCGATGCAGCATAATGTTGCGGCGGTGCTTTGTTCGCGCTCGCGGTTGCGCGCGTGATCGCGTCGGCGGATGCTCGCGTTCCAACATTCAGGGGGGAATGAGATGCCTTACATCGGGACTGTTCCGCAGGCTAATGGCTATACGCTCGAGGTGGTTGCCACGAGCAGCGTGACGACATCGTTGACGTGGGTCTACATTCGCAAGGATCGCGTTTCGGAAGTCGAATCGCTGACGCAGGCGGGTAGCCTTTCCGCGACACAAAAAACGGTGGCGACCAACGTCGCGCGCGTCGTTCTCGTCGCTGCGACGCAGGGTGGCAGCGCACTGATTCGCATCAACGGTGGGACGCCGCAAGAAGTTCAGGCGAACCCAGACGCGAATATCGTGTTCGACGTCACATAGGCACAGGACGCGCGCAGCGGAAACCGAGCTCTTGGTCGCGATCGGTTTGGTTCGTCGAACCGCGCCTGCCAGGACGCACGTCGACAGCGAGACTGATGTAGCTCCCCGATCGCCAGATTCGCGCCGTTTGTGTCGTCGACGCGACGTTCGCGCAGTTGTCGCATGTCGAGGGGAGCGGTCCGTAATAGTCGAGCGTCCATTCGAGAACGTTGCCCGCGAGATCGGCGTGTTCCCATTTGCCATCTCCGTCGCTATACGCCCCGACGCTGCGCGGGCGTGCAAACGCACAGTAGACGTCGGGATTCGTCGCCATCCGATAGTTCGCGGTCATGCAGTTGATCGAGATCGATGTCGCCGGTGCCGACCATGGATATGCGCGTTGCTCGAGGCCACCGGATGCGGCGTAGTTCCACTCCGCTTCGGTTGGCAGATAGCCGCCGTCCCAGATACAAAACGCCATCGCTTCTAACCAGCTGACGCAGTTGATCGGCTTGTCCTCGTTCCCTCCGATAGCGGCTGTCCATGTATACGTCGTGCCGCACTGCAGATTCGTTTGCAGCGTCGCCATGCTATCGGCGAGGCTCGGATTCCAACTCGATTCCCAGCCGCCTTGACCCGCCATGCCGTTGAGTGTGCGACTGCCAGCGCCGGCCGGCGGTGCGGCGTTTCGCGTCCCGAGCCCCGCCTGCACGAACTTGCGAAAGCGACCGACAGTCACTTCGTATTTGTCGAGGACGAATGGCGAGGACAACGTCGCATGGTGCGACATATCGTTGAACAGATCGGTAGCCTCGTCGTAGTCGAGATAGACTTCTCCGGCCGGAAGCTCCAACGCTGGCGAACAGCAGTTGTCGTTGGAGGACGGGCCACACGAAATGTCGAGGCCCGTGCAGCTCGCGTAAGGCGGAACGCTCGATCCATCGCCCGTGCCGTCGCCCGAGCCTCCGCCATCGCCGAGCTTTGGCAGTGCGTCGAAGCTACAAGCGGCGAGCAGCGCGAGGCACGCGATGCGCATCAGAACCGCCCCATCACGGTGACGCCGGTCGGCGATACAACGGCACGCACCGCACTCGACGAGCTGTTCTCGCTGCCGCCGCGCACGTACAGCCACACCGCGACGCCCGCGCACGCGACACCGGCGATCGCAAATCCCTCGGCGATATAGAGCTTCGTGTTCGCAGATCGTTCGAGCTCGTCGCGCTTGTCTTGGTTCGATGTCTGGTTCGACGCTTCGTCGTACTCGCTCTTCGCCCACACGAACATCCCGACGCCGGTGCCGACGAACGCGACCGCGCCCGCCGTGAACGCGATCGGCAACGCGTTGCTCGTGCGCGGTTTGTCGACGAGCGGCTGCGTCGGCGTCGGCGTTTCGGGCCCGGGCGGATTCGGATCGCGCGCGAGCGCTGGCACCTCGACGACCTTCGCATCGCGCTCGGTCGCGACGGTGACCTGCGTCGACCACGGCAACATGCCGGGCGCGCGTGCGGTGATCGTATAGGTGCCGCCATCGATCGGCAGCGCGCGATTCCACTGCGCCGATGCGATCGCGAGCTTGTCGCGCGTGACCTCGAGACCGTCGGCCTTCGCCGTTACGTTGATCGTCAGCTTCGAGATGCGCGGCTCGAGGCGTTTTGCGTGCCCCTGCGCGACGTCGTGTAGCTTCTTCGTCGCGTCATCGCTTGCGATGCGCGTCTGGCGCTCGGCTTCGAGAAACAGCCCCCACGCGGTCGCGACCTGGCCGTTGCGTTCGCGACAGCTCGCGAGGTTCAGCAGCGTGGTCACGACCGGATCGAGCTTCTGACTCTCCTCGAACGCGGCGCACGCTTCGGCAACCTTGCCGGCCGCGAGCAGCTCGCGACCTTGCCGAAACAGCGTTTCGGCCTGTGCGCCCGCCGGCTGCGCGCTCGCGGTCGCGCTAGCGAGCAGCAGAACGAACGCGAGGTACGAGCGGATCAAGATGGCTCCTTAACGCGAGATCGGGATGCCATTCTCGTCGAGCTGAACAGCTTCATGCTGCTTCGGGGTGGCCGTGGTTTTGATCGGCGGCTTCTTCAGCGGCAGCTTCTTCACGGGTTTCGCTTTTTCGGCGACGGTCCAGCGTGGGCCACGCACGAGATCGGTGACGTCGTTGCCCATCGTCCACGACGCGGTGCCATCGCTCGCGACGACGCCGACGATCTGATCGCCTGGCTGATCCGTGCACGTGATCGTCAGATCGGTCGCCGCGATGCCAAGCGCCGCGACATTGGGGCACGGCGCGCCTGCATGATCGCGCGACCACGCAACGAACGCGTGCAGCGCCTCCTTCATGCGTGTCGCCAGCAGCGTCTTCGGATCCGGTTTGGGCGCCGCGGCAACCACGTTCGCGACGGGCGTCGTCGCGACGGGACGCTCCGCATCCGATCGCATCGAGAGCGCAAACGCGACAGCTGCAATCGCGAGCACACCAACGCCGATCACCACGGGCAGCCACCTGCGTCGCTTCGGCGATGTCGATGCGATGGTATCGGCGACCGGAGTAAGCGCGCGATTGCCGGTGGCGGGCGTGCTCGGCGGCGCGCCGAGCGTATCGCTCAGCGCGTCGGTCGATCGATTGCGGCGGCCGCCGGTCGTGATCTCTCGGCTCGCTCGCATCGCCCGCGAGCTCGCGCGAACGCCGGGCAGCGTATCCATGAATTGCACGCCGCCGATATTGCGCAGCGCTTCGCGCAGTCGCACGCGCAGCACGGCTGCATCGGCGATGCGCTTGTCGGGTTCGCGCGTGAAGCACTCGGCGATGAGCTCGATGAACTCGGGCGGCGTGTCAGGGCGCACCGCCTCGATCGGGCCCGCTTGGCCGTGACAGACCTTGTAGAGGATCGATGGCAAGCTCGGCGCGTCGAACGCGAGCTTGCCCGTCGCCATCTCCTGCAGGATCGCGCCGACGGCCCACACATCGGTGTGCGTGCCGATGTCTTCGCTGCGGCCTTCCGCTTGCTCGGGAGACATGTACGCGGGTGTGCCGAGCAGGCGCGAGTCGGTCGTGACGAGGCTCTTCGAGTCGCGCACCTTCGAGACGCCGAAATCGAGGAGCTTGACGCTTTCGTCGCCGGAATCGTCCTGCGCGAGGTAGATGTTCTGCGGTTTGAGATCGCGATGAACGATGCCGTTCGAGTGCGCGATCGACAGAGCGGCGAGGATTTGATCCGCGATCCGCGCGAGCTGCGGCCACGGCAGCGGCCCGACCTCGATCCGCTGCGCGAGGTTTTCGCCGTGCAGATATTCGAGGACCATTGCGGGGGAGCCATCGTCGAGTACTTCCCAATCGATGACCTCGACGATGTTTGGATGCTTGATGCGCGCGATGACGTCGGCTTCGCGGCGAAACCGCGCGAGCACCTCTGGATCGGCGGCGCCGTCGCCGACGAGCGTCTTGAGCGCGAACGGCCGGCCGAGCCGGATATTGCGCACCTCGTAGATCGCACCCATGCCACCTTTGCCGATGAGGCGCATCACCTCGTAACGGCCGCCGATCATCTTGCCGATCAACGGATCGTGGCTAACTGACGGTTTCCCCATCCCCGAGCTGATCTTAGCAGCTGATCAGTCGTCGTAGATGGTGATCAGATCGTAGCCGCGTTCGTTCGGTCTCTCGGTCCAAACGAGTGCGAGGCCGCCTTGACCGCCGCTGCATCGCAGGCCGACAACGCCGCCCTTTGCGAGATACGCGTTCACCGTGGCGCGCAGCTTTTCGTAGCCGGGTGGCGTGTTCGCCGGGAGCGGATCGAATTGTGCGCCGAGCAATTTGCCGTAACGCGTGCGCGGCTCGCTCGCGGCGCAGCCGCCGCTGCCGACGGTGCGCTGCGCGAGGATGCCGTAAAAGTTGCCGACGTTGCGCCGCTCGCGCGCGGGCGGGTAGGGCGTGCCGTCTTCTTTCGCGAATTGCTCCTTGATGTCGTCGGGCAAGTTCGCGAGCCGGCCGTTGAGATCGTAGCGGTGCAGCAGGATCTCGAATTCGCCGACGGCGGCGAAATCGAACAGCGCGACGTACGCATCCTTGTTCGCCTTGACCGCGCGCTCGAAGTCATACGCGACGCGATCGGCCATCGCGGTCGGTCGCGCCCGCCCCGAGGTCGGAACCGATGAGCCCGAGGCCGACGTTCCGACGGCGGGCTCGGGCGCCGGCTTTGGTCCACATGCGGCGAGCGCGAGCGCGATCAGGCAGCGTGGGCCCATGCGTCACCATAGTCGTCGATCGCGCTGCCGACCGGAATGCCGAGCGCCTGAAAGCCGGGCACGAGCACCTCGCGCACGCACGTCGAGTAGATCACGCGTTCTTCGGCGGGCGTCATCAGGCCATGCGCGCGCACCGCATCGGTGACTTCGCCGACGGGACGCTCGCGCTCGACGACGTTTGCGACGCCGCGCAGCGCGCGCGGCAACATCTCGGCCGCCGCATCGATCACGCCCTGGCCGCCGACTTCGATCGCGTGGCGCAAATACGACCAGCCGAGTCGCGCGTGCATGACTTCGTCGGAGTAGATCGCGGTGAGCACGGCCTGCGCCGTCGGATCGGTGGTGATGTCGCGCGTCGCCGACAGCACGGTTGTCGCGTACGTCTCCGAGACGCACGAAACGAGCATCGTGTTCGCGAGCGCCTGGTGCAGCTTGTCGCGCGACGGATCATCCGGCAGCGAGCTCATGCCGGGCACCGGCAGCTGCTGCTCGCCGGAATAGATCTGCGCCATGCGAATGCACATCTCGGCGTGCCGAACCTCGTCGATGCCTGCGCGCAGGCACAGCGACAGGACATCGGCGGGCGCCATCGCCGCGACGAGATCGATCGCGAGCACCGAGAACGTCGACACCGCGAGGTACTCGGCCTCCGAGCGCCGCATCCACGTGCCGGTGAGGCGCGCACGCTCGGCGGCGGTGAGCTCGTTCGCGGTCGTCGCGTCCCAGGGGATCGGCGTCGAGCGCCGCCGCATCAGGCGGTGGTGCTCGGCCTCGAGCGGCGTGCCCGACAGCCACCACGGGCTCGTCGGCTCGTAGGTCTCGTCGCTCTCGCTCAAGTTAATCCGTCCCCGTTCGCGCTATGAAAGTGCGCGGGCTTAGCCGCCACAAGTTTCGCAAGTTAAAACCGTCCCCGTTTAGGCGAGCACGAACCCGCGGCCGCGTGGCTTGCTGCTGCTCGTTCCGCGCGGACGCTTTTTGGCGGCAGCTTCTTCGGCTTTCTTGTCGGCTTCGGCTTTCGCGGCGTCATCTTTCGCCTTCTGATCGGCCGCGGCCTTCTCGGCTTCGGCCATCGCCGCGGCTTGATCGGCGGCGGCCTTGTCGGCTGCTTCCTTGTCAGCGGCGGCCTTGTCGGCGGCGGCCTTATCGGCGGCGGCCTTGTCGGCAGCGGCCTTGTCGGCGGCGGGATCCGATGGCGGCGGTGACGTCGTCGTCGTGGTTTCGGTCTTCTTGTTGCCGCCGCCACACGCGGCGAGTGGCGCCGCTAGCATCGCACCGGCGAACACGACGGTCCGCCAAATCCGTGATGCGCTCGTCTGACCCAGACTGCTCGCGTAGAGCTCTCTCGCTAGATCCCGGTGCTTTGCCATAGGTGCTGACGATGACACGCCGACCTTACGCCGTGCAACCGAAGCGCGTTTGCGGTGTCGTAGTCCTACACCTACGACAAGACAAACCCGCGCCCGGCGCCACCACCACCGTCGTCGTCGGCGCCACGGATCCGTCCTGCGTTCGGATCGCCTGCACATGGATCAGTGCCTTGCGTAGGCGGCTTCGTGTCGTTCGTTGTCGTCGGCTGCGCCTGATCACTCTGCGAGGCCGTGTTCTTCGGAGTCGTCGGCGGCTTGTTCTTGCTGCACGCCGGAGCCCCAAGCATCGCACCGGCAAACACCACGGTGCGCCAGATCGTCGTCGTCGCGGAACGCTTCATGGCGCAAAGCCTAACAACGATCACCTCGTCGAGCGATACAAAAGAGTTTCGGCACCCGCCATCGACATGAAGAAGAGCTCGTGGCCATCTTCGGATACCCACGGATCGAATTCGTCCTGGTTCGCGATATCGACGGGCCAGGAACAGATCGAAGCTGCCAAGCCGCAGACTCTGAAAGAGCAGCTCGGTCTCAGTCGGCGTACGACGGCGAGTAACACGCGCACAATGACGATGCGAACGCGAGGTATCTGATCATTGCGAGCTGGACGCCTGCGCCATCATACCGCGCATTCGGCGAACCAACTCGGCAACGATCGCTTCCGACATCTCGGGGCGCTCACTCATCACGCGCTTGAAGCCTTCGCCCGGAACGCGCAGCGCACGCGTCTTCTCGAGTGCGCGCACCGAGGCCGAGCGCGGCGCACTATCGAGCACCGCCATCTCGCCGATGCATGCGCCCGGCCCGAGCTCGTTGATCGTTTTCTCCGGCCGGTCGCCGCCGCCGACGAACACGCGCACGCGACCCTTGATGATCAGGTACACGGCATCGCCGTTATCGCCTTCGTGAAACAGATCCTTGTCCTTCGCGATGCGACGCTCGTCGACGATCGCAGCGAGACCCTCGAGATCGTCGGCGTCGATCCCGGCGAAGATCGGCACCTGGCGCAGCATCATCATCTTCTCGATCGTCGTCAGCGATGCCATCGCCGCGTTCGCGTCGAGCGTCGCGTACGCGCCGGGTTTGCCGCGGCCCATCGACGTTTGGGCGAGCACCGCCGGATCGATCGCCGGCATCTCGTTCGACGTTGTCGTGCCCGATACCGCGCGAATCGCAGCGCTGCGCACGACTGCATCGGGATCGTTGAATACCTTCGCGAGCAGCTCGCGCGTGAGCCGGCTCTTCGCGCCCATCGAACGGACGGCCGCTTCGCGCACGATCGGATCCTGATCGTCGAGCATCGCGAGCAGCGTCGCGCGCGAGGCGTCGTCTTCGAAGCGCGACAGCAAGATCGCGATCGCTGCGCGCAGATGGCGCGAACCATCGTTCGCGAGCGCGAGGAACGGCTCGGGGCGCAGTGGCGCGTGATCATGCCTTGCGAGCCGCCCCGTCAGCTCGAGGAATGGCGTGCGCAGCGCGGGGTCGACACCGTCGAGCAGCGGATCGAGCTCGGGCTTCTTCGTCATCACGGAGAGGATGCCGAGCGCGTGCTTCGCGTGTTCTTGCGCGCGGCGTGTTACGAGATGGCGCAGCAAACCGAGCGTTGCCGAATCGCTCGCTTCTTTCGCATCGGTGTGTGCGGCTTCGGCGGCGGCGACGAGGTGCGCGATCTGCGCGAGCTCTGCTTGATAGATCGCCGCGATCGGTCCGCCCGGCGCGAGGATCTCGGCGAGTTGCGCGGCCTCTTCGATCTCGTCGACGCGTCGCTCGTTGCGCAGCGATGCGAGCGTGGTCGCCGCCGGCATCGCGCCTTGCCGCGCCGCCTCGACGACGATCCGCTCGAGGTCCTTGCGATACTGCTGGCGCGCGAGCCGCTGCTCGATCGAGCCCTGGTACTTCGGATCGAACAGCTGACGTTCCTCCGCCGAGAGCTCGCCGAGGATCTTGTCGTGGTCGCGATCGCTGATGCCGAGCTGCGCGCGCAGGCTATCGAGGATGACGAGCTCGCCGCGCGTGACGAGCCCATCGGTGACCATCTCGCGCACCGTCTCCTTGTACGCGCGCAGCCGCGCGTCGCGCTGCTTCGTGCGCTCGGTATGGAGCAGGTAGATGTCTTTGAGGTCGTTCGATGGCGGCGCATCGCCCCATTCCCACTTCTTGAGGATCTTCTGCGCGAACTTTTCCTGAACGTATTCGTCCTCGCGCCGCACGATGCGACGCATGAAGATCGCGGTCGACGCAAACACGACAATGAGCCCCCACGCTGTCACGACCCACGCCGGCAGCTTCTGCAGCGTCGGTTGACCTGCGAAGCAGTAGAACGCGTTGAACGCGACGAGGCCGGCGAGCGCGAGCATGCCGTGGCGCACGCGTGTGGTGCGCTGCTGCTTTTGCTCGTCGGTAGCATCCGCTGGCAGCGTGCGAATCGCGAGCACGATGCGCTCGATCGTCGCGAACACGATGAAGCTCGCGAGCCCGAACACGATCAGCGTTAGCGGCGCAGCGACCGCGCGCGGAATTTCGGGCGCGAAGTAAAAGCCGGGCTCGAGCGCGAGCGGCTCTCGTTCGTACGCCCAGCCGCCGTCGAAGTAGTACGCCCAGTCGCCGCGCGCGAGGTAGTAGTAGACGTAGAACGCGGTGACGATGCCGGGCCACGCGAAGTACGCGATGCGGCGCGCGCGCTCGGTCGCCTCTTTCCAGTAGCCCTGCTCGAGATCGATATCGGGGCAATGCTTCTTGCACGCGACGCACGGCGCGCATTGCGATGTCATGCCGTTGCCGTTGCTGCTCGCCGAGCGCACGGGCTCGGTATAAAACTTTTCGACGACGCCGATCGGGCACAGAAAGTTGCACCATGTCTTGCCGCCGTAGATGAACGACACGACAACGGCGATGAGCACGATCGCTCCGAGAAATGCGGCGAGTCCGAGCGGGCTACCGTTCGTGACGACGAGCCGCAGCGATAGCGCGACGATCATCAGCGCGACTTGGACGAGCAAATAGTTGCGGCTCATCCAATCGCCCATCTTGCGCGTGCCCGGCCGGCCGAGCAGACGCCCGAGCTGACCGGCCACCGCGAGCGGACAGATGCGGCGCCACAAGTGATAGCCAAACGTCATCCAGAAGAACGGCAGCGCGGCGATGCCGACGGTCCAGAACAGCCGATTGCCGTGCTCGATGTTCAAGAGAGTCGGAATCGTCGCAGCGAGCGCGAGCACCATGATGACGCGCGCGGCAGTCACCCAGCGCGGCGCAGTTCCGCCGTCGGAGAACGCCTGCCAGCCGCCTTTGTTCTTCTTGTTCTTGTCGGGCATTACTTAGCGAGCGGGCATGTGAGGCCCTTCGCTGCATCGGGGCCCAGGTACTGCTCGAGCTGCATCTTGCCGCGGCATTCCTGGTGATGCAGGAAGTCGATCGTGAATGCTTCCCACGTCGTGCTCGGAATGATCTGAAAGTTCAGCGTCGCCATCTTCTTGTTCGGCGCCTTCGGCGTGCCCTTCGATGGATCGACGTTCGCCGGATCGCTGTAGTCGTGCATGCCGAAGTTGCGAATGTGGCACTGCGAGCAGGTCATTCCGTTCTCTTCGCCGAGATCACGACGACCATCTTCGAGCGCGATGTGCTCCACCATCCAGCGCTTCTTGTGCTCGAAGAATAAGTTGTTCGCTTCGCGACGACCGTTGATGATCTTGCCATCCTTCGTGTCGGGCAGGTCGACGAAGCCCATCGTCTTGCGACAGAGGATTTCGTAACCCGGTACGAATTTGTCCTCGGGATTGAACCGAGGCGCGCAGCGCGGCACCCACGTCTTGCCGTCTTTCGACGGCACCGTCTGCGTCCAGAATCCGGGAATCGACACGTTCTGATAGACCTGCGCCGAGCCTTCTTGAGTCTGGAACGGCTTCTGCGCGCTCCATCCCCACGCGTCGCCGGATTTGTAGCTGCCGTCGGCGTTGCGCGCCGCGCCACCGCCCATGCGCGCTTCGAGGGCGATGCCGATCATGAAGCCATTGAGATACGGCTTCGTCTTTTGATCGTTGAACGTCATCAGCTCGGTCATCAGCGCCGCGACCGCTTTGCCGTGCGCCTTCTGATTTTTGACGAACGCGGGATTTGGCCCGCCATTCTTCATCAGGTGCTTTGCGACCATGCCGAGGAACGTCTTGTTGTTCGCGACGAGCTCCTCATCGGGACGCGGCAGCGCCGGCACATATTCCACGACGGGGCGCAGACGAAACATCGCGAACACCGGTTCGCGCGCGTTCATCGCCTGATACACGACGCGCAGCTCGGTCCATTGCTTGTCGATGCGCGGGCGGAACGCGACGATCTTCCAGCTCTTCACGTCGCCAAACGCTGCTTTATCGAAATTCGGCGATGCCGGATCGAGACGCGGATTGTCGTGCGTCTGGGCCAGGCCGGTCAGCATCTGCTTGTACGCCGTTGCCGCGTCGAGCGAGCCCGTCAGCTTCTTGCGCTTCTCTTCGGGAATCTGCAGCTTGAATGTCTCGGCGCCGACCTGCAGCATGCGATCGAGCGGCCACTCTTTGTTGACCTGCTCGAGGCGACCCGGCTGGCGGATCATCAGTAGCGTCTCGATGACCGGCGATTGCGGCGGCGCGACGGGGTCGGGAATCGCCTTGCCCTTGACGACATCGACCGTGAACGACTTCGTCAGCGTCTTCTTGCGCGCCGGCTGCGTGATCGTCAGCTCGAACGTCGCCTTCGGCATGTCTTCTTTGGCGGCGGTCCACGTGATCGTTTGCGTGATCGCATCGAACTTCGCAGACGCCGGCTGCTTCGTAACTTCGACGCGCGTTTCGTCGAGATCCTGATCGATCACCGCGGTCGAGAACGCGACCGTCTGCCCGACGGCGACCTTCTTGCGCGCGGGCGTGACGTACTCCGGATCGCTCTTGTCCTCGACGGTAAACGGTGGCGATGTCGGCGTTGGCGTGACCGCGGGCGTCGGCGTCGGCGTCGGCGTCGGCGTCGGTGCGGGAGTTGGGGTCGGCTCCGGGGTGGGGCTCGGGCTTGGAGCCGGCTTACTCCCACCGCATGCCAAGATACTGACGAGGACTAAGGCTTTCGCGCATCGCATGCCGCGGCATCGTACCATCATGCTAGGGTCCGCTCCGCCGATGACGACCGACCTTCAAACGCTCGCGATCAACACGATTCGCACGTTGGCGATCGACGCTGTACAGGCGGCGAACAGTGGACACCCGGGCTTGCCCATGGGTTGCGCGCCGATGGCGTACACGTTGTGGCAACGCCATCTCAAACACGATCCACGCGCGCCGCAATGGTTCGATCGCGATCGCTTCGTGCTGTCGGCCGGTCACGGCTCGATGCTGCTCTATGCGCTTCTCCACCTCACTGGCTATGACGTGTCGCTCGACGACCTCAAGCACTTTCGTCAGTGGGGCAGCAAAACGCCCGGCCACCCGGAGTGGCACGACACGCCCGGTGTCGAGGCAACGACGGGGCCGCTCGGGCAGGGCGCGGCGAATGCGGTCGGCATGGCGATCGCCGAGCGCTATCTCGCGCGCTACTTCAATAGGCCCAATCACTCGATCATCGATCACCACACGTACGCGCTCGTTTCCGATGGCGACATGATGGAAGGCGTCGCGTGCGAAGCGATCAGCCTCGCCGGTCACCTCGGCCTCGGCAAGCTGACGTTTCTGTACGACGCGAATCACATCACGCTCGATGGTCCGCTCTCGCTGTCGATGAGCGAGGACGTCGGCGCGCGCTTTCGCGCGTGCGGCTGGTCCGTGCAGCACGTCGAGAACGGCGATCGCGACATCCACGCGATCGATGCGGCACTTCAGGTCACGCGTGCCGAGAAGGATCGGCCGGCCCTCATCATCGTGCGCACGACGATCGGCTACGGCTCGCCGAAAAAGGCCGGCACGAGCTCCGCACACGGCTCTCCGCTTGGCGATGCCGAGGTCGCGGCAACCAAGCAGTCGCTCGGCTGGGATCCGCAGGCAAAATTCTTCGTGCCGGATCAGGTGCGCATGCACATGGGCGAGGCAGTGCGCCGCGGCGCATCGGCCCACTCCGCGTGGCGCGAGCGTGTCGCCGCGTACAAGCGCGAGTTCCCCGAGCTCGGGGCCGAGCTCGATCTCGCGCTCGCCGGCGAGCTCCCCGCGGGCTGGGATGCAAACCTGCCCACGTTCTCCGGCTCCGTCGCCACGCGCAGCGCCTCAGGCAAGGTGATGAACGCGATCGCGGCGAAGGTGCCGTGGCTCGTCGGTGGCGATGCCGACCTCGGCGGCTCGACGAAGACGATCGTCGCCGGTGGCGATTACGATCGCGCCGGTGCCGGCCGCAACCTTCGCTTCGGCGTGCGCGAGCACGCGATGGGCGCGATCGGCAATGGCATGCTGTACCACGGCGGCATCCGCTCCTTCGTTTCGACGTTCTTCGTGTTCTCCGATTACATGCGCCCGGCCGTTCGCCTCGCCGCGCTCAACAAGCAGCGCGCGATCTTCGTGTGGACGCACGACTCCGTCGGCCTCGGCGAAGATGGCCCCACTCATCAGCCGGTCGAGCACCTGATGTCGCTGCGCGCGATGCCAAACCTCGCGGTATTCCGCCCAGCCGATGGTCACGAGACCGTCGTTGGCTGGAAGGTCGCGCTCCAGCGCACGCAGGGCCCGACGGCGCTCGTCCTCTCGCGGCAGGATCTGCCAACCGTCACGCAGCAAGGTGCGCCCGGTGCCGAGCGCGGCGCCTACGTGCTCGCCGACGGCACGGATATCATTCTCATCGCGTCGGGGTCCGAAGTCTCGGTCGCGCTCGAAGCGCGCGACGATCTGGCAACCGAAGGCGTCTCGGCGCGTGTCGTCTCGATGCCGTGCTGGGAGCTGTTCGCGGAGCAAGATCCCGCGTATCGCGAATCCGTGTTGCCGCGCGGCCGCTGGCAGCGCGTGTCCGTCGAGGCGGGTGTCACGATGGGCTGGCGCGAGCACATCGGTGATCGCGGTGTCGCGATCGGCATCGATCGCTTCGGCGCATCGGCGCCCGGCGAGGTCGTGCTCGAGAAGCTCGGCATCACGCCCGATGCCGTGCTCGCGGCCGCGCGCCACGCGCTCGCGACGAGCTGATGCCTCCGAAGTCGCGAGATCCCAACGTGCCTTGCGAGTGGAGCTGACGCGTGAACCCGCGGATCTGCAGTGTCGCGGTTGTGCTCGCGTTCGCGTGTAAGCGCAACGTACCGGTGGAGGGAGGGAGCCGCTACCGTTTCGACTGGAGCCCACCCTGCACCGTTCCAGCGGTGGAGATGCGCGCCGGCGACGCAGGCCCGACTATCGAGGTGGCGTACCAAGTACACCTTGATCGATCGGGAAATGGTCTCGTCGTCTATAGAGACGCTTCGACTGCGAAGACGATCGGTGGTGCCCCGGTCATGGGAACCCGATCAGCGGCCGAGCAACGGTCGATCGCAGGACTCATAGAGCTGCCGCGGTTCGAGGTCGCGACGACGGGCGAGTTCCGCGCGATGGGGGATTACGAGCCATACGCTGCGCTGATGGTGCAGGTCTTCGTCGACGATAAAGGCGAGGGCGCGCGTACGTACGCGCAGCAGTCGATGGCATCGCCCGAGATGCGCGCGATGGCGGATGAGCAATTGCGTGCGATGTGGCAGGCCTGGGTCCAAGCCTGGATCGGTTGGCCCGTGGCTGCCGGCACGCGGCGCGAACGCGATGGCGTTGTGCTTGAGCACCTCGGCACGCGAGATGGGCGCGCGCATCTCAAATACACGGAGAGTCGAGAGGGCAGCACGCCGATCACGATGGAGGTCGAGACCGACGTAGCAACGTTGCGCCCCATGTGGGCGCGTCGCGAGGACCGGTTCGGGAAGCGGGAGGTCCGCTTCGACTGGACGCATGCCGTCGGGTGCAAGAAGTAACCTCGCGCGCACGGACGCGGCGAACCGGAAGCTAGAGCGCGAGCCCGCCGGCTGAGTTACTTGCGGCGCGAGCTGCGGGGCGGCTTGTCGCCTCGCCGTTTTTCTTCGGCGCTCGCCCACGGAATCCGATCAACATCGATCGTCACGCCCGGCAATTTCGTTGGCCGCAGCACACCACCGACCGGTACGCGTCGCGTGTTCTGATAGCCATCCTTCGTCGGCTTCGTTAAGACGTCGACGACATCGTGCCGAACGTCGACGATCCAGTATTCCGGAACACCCGCCTCGGCGTAGATCTCGCGCTTGATCTCCCGATCTTTGACCAGCGATGAGTGGGCGACTTCGATCAGGAGAAGCGCCTTGCGAGGATATCCACCGCGCGTCCGACGCAGCGCGACCGAGACATCGGGCTCGGGCATCGAGTCCTGACTCGCCGCGAATGGACTGTGGCTGCGAATGTCGAACCGATCGATGTCGAGTGCCTTGATCAGACGTTGAGCGAGCCACGCGGTGATCCGCGAGTGCGGCTCGCCCTGCGGGCTCATTTCGACCAACACGCCGCGCAGAAGCTCGACGCGTTCGTCCTCGAATGCCCCGAGTCGGATGAGCTCTTCGTACTCGCGTCGCAAGAGGGGTCGCACTCGCTCGGGACGGAGGAGTGCTGGGTCGAACATGGGATCCAACATAGCATGCGACTCGCGCGTCTCTGCGTGGCGCATGCCAGCGCGAACTCCGCGAGATTTCTCGTCGCGCTTGTCCGGGTCCGACGAAGCTCGGACTTTGCGTCCGCCGCGCGATCGCGTGAATGTAGCTAGAGGCCTTCGCCACTCGGCGGCCGATGAGCTTCGCGCATATGCGTTCCCGATAGACTGCCTACCCGGAGCCTGTGACCGCTGCCGCTCCTGTGGAGAACGCGCGACCCACTGCACAGCGCGTGTGACCCAACGCCCCGACTGGCGCGTTCTCCACAGTCGCTTCAGTCGCTTGGAGACCGCGCGCAACGCGCTCGACGACGTAATGGCGCGGTCTCCACAGCGCACAGGCCTTCTACTACCAGCTTTCTATTTTCGGTTTCGGAAGAGGAGCCAGATCGGCCGAACGCGGGGCTCGCCGATGTGCTTGTAATCGCGCTCTGGTCGAGTGTCGGAGCTGTTAGAACCTGTTATAAAAATATCGGCGAAATCAAGTTTGGACGTGCTAGATGACTCGATGTGAAGGCACGAAAACGACACGTCCAGCAGACGCTCGAGTTCAAGACATGGGGTGGCAAGCGCGATGGTGCGGGTCGCCCGCCGAAGGGCCCGCGTTCGAGCGAACGCCACAAAAAGCGCGCACGCTTCAAGCCGACCGAACCGCTGCACGTGATCGCGCGCGTCAAACGGGATGTCGGCAGGCTACGGAAGCGTCACATGTACAAGGCGATTCGCGAGGCCACATTCTGCGTGGCGAAGCACGAGGACATCTTCCGCATCGTCCACCTCAGCATCCAGGGCACGCATCTTCATCTAATCGTCGAGGCCGAGAATTCGAGGGCGCTCGCGAAGGGCATGCAGGCGTTCGAGATCTCCGCGGCCAAACAAATCAACTGGGCTCTCTCGAAGCGTTTGCGCTCGCGTCGGCGGGGACGCGTCTTCACGGATCGCTACCACGTGCGGATCCTGAAATCGCCGATGTTGGCGCGCCGCGCGCTCGCGTACGTGCTCAACAATTGGCGACATCACGAAGAGGATCGCGCGAACATCACCAAGTCGTGGAAAGTGGATCCGTACTCCAGCGGCATCTTGTTCAACGGCTGGAAGGAGCGCGAAGAACGCCCGTTCTGGGCATTGCCGCCACCGACGTACGAGCGCCTGCTGGTCTGGTTCCCACGCACGTGGATGCTGAAAGAAGGCTGGCGCAAACACGGACTGATCAGCTTGTATGAAGTGCCAGGTCCCCTCATGAGCTGAGTGGGTCGCGCCAGGTCCGGTGTGAACTGAGCGTGTGCGCCGCGCCGGCGTAGGTTTCTTAACCTGTCCGCGCGCAGCGCTGTAACAAACCAGCTGGATCCTCACTCCATGTCGGACATTGCGTTGCGATGCAAGTGCGGACACGTCGTTGGCGTGGCCGAGAACGTCTCGCCATCCCAGGTGTTTCGCTTCATTTGTTACTGCGCCGATTGCCGCGCGTTCGCGCGGTTCCTCGACCGTCCCGACGTTCTCGATTCCGCTGGCGGAACTGAGATCTTTCAGCTGGCACCAGCGCGCGTGAAGCTGCTCGCCGGTGTCGATGCGCTCCGCTGCGTGCAGTTCTCCGCGAAAGTGCTCCGTTGGTATGCGGACTGCTGCCGTACTCCACTGGCGAACACCGCGGGCCCGAGCTTCCCGCTCATCGCGATCAGCCACGCCTTCGTGGATCGCGGTGTGTCGTACGATCCTGTGCTCGGCCCGCCACTATGCCGGATCTATGAACGCTCTGCGACGGGGCCGTTGCCAGCGGACGCGCCGCCTCCACCCTCGATTCGTGTGTTCATGCGACGCAGCGTGATGCTGCTGCGCTGGTGGATGCGTGGGCTCCATCGTCCAAATCCGTTCTTCAACGAGCGTTATGCACCGCGCGCGCATCCTGCACGCCCGTGATTCACGCGACGCCGCGCCGTTCACGGAGGAGCTTTGGGAAGCCACTTCTGCATGACAATCGGCGGCGCCACCTCCCGACCAATTCGGGCGTAGAAGTCGATTGCCTGTGTGTTCGTTTCACGAATTGAATCAGAAGCTGCTCCTTTGCGATGATGACGTTCGGGCTCAAGCCGTCGAGCTATGCGAGAGGATGCGGCGAGAGGGCGTTGTGATCGCGGAGGAACCCGAGCAGCACCTCGGGGATCTCTTGTTCTTCTGCTGCGACCCCGCCGGCTTTCTCGTGGAGGTTCGATGGCTGGGACCGACGGACGAGCTCAGCTAACGAGCTCGAGCGCGAGCGCGCACAATTTATCGACGACGATCTCGAGCTCGGGCGTCGCGTCGACGATCACACCGCCGTACTGCGGCGTGGTCTCGCGAAGGTAGGCGGCCCACGTCGTCATGTCGTCCGTTGCGAGCTGTGGTTGGTCGCGGCGCTCGAGGCGCTGTTTGCGCGTGCTCGCATCGACATCGAGCAATGCGATCTTGTGGCGCAGGCCGTTGGCCGTGCATGCGGCGAGCGCGTATTGAGGATCGAATTGGCCCTCGAACAGAACGAGCGGACGCGTGCGATAGACGGTGATCGCGGTGCGCACCCAATGCCACGTCATCGCCTTCTGCCATGCGCGACCGGAGTCCCAACCAAGCTCCATCTCTTCGGTCGACGGGACACCGAGGCTATCGAGATGGAGCAGTGGCAGGATGCGCGACTCGATGCGCTGGCGCACCGTCGCGAGCGCTGCCGTCTTGCCGGCACCGGAGGCTCCTGTGATGCAGAGCAGGGCAGGCGCTCCGCGACGTGGCGGATGCGCGAGCAGGCGATCGTGCAGCGCGCCGACAGACATCGCAGGCGAGAATATCGCCGTCGATGCTGTGTCGATCAACTGCTACTTCATCGTGAGCGTCGTCTTGGCGACGACCGCTCCACTCGATGTGACGAGCTGGATCGTGTACGTGTTGCCGGCGGCGAGACCTTCATCCTCATTGATCTGAATGTCGCCCGTCAGGATCGCGCTCTTTGGATCGATGCTGTCGAGTCGCTTGTCGGCGGCGAGCTTGCCGCCCTTCATGAACTCCATCTTGAGGCTCTTCTGACCGGTTCGATTCAGGAACGCGGTGTACGAGAAGTACCAGGACGTCACGTCCTCGTTCTTCGTGCCTTGAAGGACCTTGATCTGTTCCTTCTTGATCTTCGCGATCGTGTCTTTGTCGTTTTTGCCGGCGGGTAGCTCGCCCTTGCTGATCACGAGTTGACCTCGGAACGCCGCGATCACGCTTTTGGACATGTCGGCGTTGACGGTCTGACTAGTCGCCAGCAGGACGGCCACGGCGAGAGCTGCTGCGGACATCAAATGCGCTCGACGAGACATAGAGAAAAGCCTCCCAATCACAAGAATAGAACCACGACACCAACTACGTCCCAGAGTTTCTACTTCTGTGACTTCGATAACGAGTTATTTGCTCGTTGATTCAACCTGGTCAACAGGGACGGAGGGCGTCTGTGCATCGACGGCCGATCCCTGCTGACTATTCACCGGTGCCGCGTCTTTCGTTTGGCGCTCGGCGAGGCGTTTTGCCCGACGCTCTGGATCCCATGGAGTTCCATCGGGTCCCAAGCCGTTTTCGTCCGGTCCGATCGGTTTGCGCGGCCGTTTGCTGCGCGGCGGAAGGGGCTGACCATCGGGGCCAAGGCGCGGCTCTTGCGGCGGACGCGACTGATGCGTCTGCTCCGTTGACTGAGTCTGCG
>Ga0070698_100000754_pt1 | contig 34978 bp, 40 predicted proteins | sample KBSK1502metaG_FD_65477 | JGI IMG/M metagenome (GOLD analysis project Ga0070698, IMG submission 65477) | Corn, switchgrass and miscanthus rhizosphere microbial communities from Kellogg Biological Station, Michigan, USA - KBS K1-50-2 metaG | ecosystem: Host-associated > Plants > Roots >... | reverse complement strand
ACGGCGTCCTTCGAGACATCACGATCCGTCGAACTACAGATGGTCTCTGACCGAAGCGGTAAACTTGGCAGTGAATCGCCTAACCCGCGGCTGCAGCGGACGCCCTTGCGGGCGCCGCTGAGCCGCAAGCCGTTAGGCGGCCGGTCGTGAAGGTTCAACCCCTGACCAAGTCCAGGCCTGCCAGATGATGATTGAGGTGGCCACAGTCTCAATCGTCGCGAAAAACAAATACTCTGGAAGAGCAGGCGGCCGGCCCCAGCCGATCAGAGGCGGAACGAAGGTCAGAAAACCGTTTGTGAGGGTCACAATGCCACCTGCAATGATATTCGCCAGCCGGTTCGCTCTAAATGGAAGCATCCGACACGCCAGAATCATGGCGATGGGTATTTCCATCAAGACCGCTGAACCGGCCAGAGCCCATTCTGTGAGGCGCGGGGCTTCCGCTGGATTGCCAGCAATTGCGAACAAGGCAACAACGTCCGCATACAGATAGTTTAATAACGCGAAGAGCCACAATTGGGACAACCGCTCCTTCATAGCAGGCACGTCAACCTCCTAGGCCACGCAGGGCCACATCCGGGTAATCCCCCACCCGTTTTAAGGACTTGTGGCAGGCCGAGAACGCGGTCGGGCCGGTTGTAGGCCTGGCCATACGAAGAAAGAAGGACCAGCGCCAACGCCTGCCGCTGGTCCAGCGTGAACGCGCGCAGGTAGGGCTGATCGGCCAGAACGAGCAAGGGAATCAGCTGAAAGATCAGGGCGACGGCCTCTATGACGGTGCCGGTAAGGCTGAACAATGCTGCGGAGAGAGACAGTGTCCGGTTCACCGGTTCGTACAGGCGGTAGAGCAGGGCCGTCACCACGAGGTAGGACGAGGCTCCGATCAGTGCGGCGCCAAAGCCCGCCAGGAACAGCCCTTCATGCACCTTGATATTGGTCGCCGTGGCGGCAGCGTCGGCACGGACGTACGGCCTGGGAGGGACGTAGAACAAGTCGAATCCCGACACCGAGAGGACGAGATAACCGACGCCCACCATCCTGCCCGCGAATTTCGGGCGAAAGACGCGCGGCGAGGCATCTGAGATCCGTTCCATAGCCGCCTACCGGGAGCGAGCCCGCAAGCTCCACAGCTCGCGCACCGAGAGAACGAGGGACAACATCCCGCTGACGCCAAGCGCGATGTTCGTCCAGACCCAGAAGAACATGGCGTTGGCGTTGGTAGTGCCATACCGACCTAAGACGAGTCCCCTCCCCTGCATGTGGAGGACGGGAACTCCGGAGGCAAGGATCGACCCGAGAAGGATGATGACCAGCCCCCACCGCCGTTCGGGGAACACGAGCGTTGCGGAAAGCCAGACTGCCAGGATGAGCAGGCCCCAAGCGGCCGAGACGGTCCCCGGCTCGAGCCCGCGGGCGACCTCATCGGCCCAGTGAAAGGAGAAGAGGAGGATCGAGAGCAAGGACATGATGGTCAGCGTGACGCGGTGTTTCATACGACCAGCAGAATGGCGGCCCATGGGCGCGCCGGCAAACAGATTGCGACGAAGCGCGGAATCGCGTGGATGAACGGCGGCTACATCTGCCGGAACAGATGAAGGTACTTGCGGCTCACGGGCAGCACGTCGCCGCGGCCCTTCAGATGAATCTCCGCAGTCTCATTGTCATGCCGCTTCACATGGCTGATCGCACGCAGGTTCACGACGACCGAACGATGGACCTGCGCGAATCGCTCGGAGTCGACCTGATCGAGCAAGTCCTTGAGCGGCATCCGAACCACCGCCTCTGCGGGATTCCCTCCGTCGCGCCACGCAACGACCGTGTACTTCGCGTCGGACCGAAGATAATCGACGTCGTCGATCGGGATGAGGCGGACGGTTTTCCCCGATTGGACTCGAATCCATTGCAGCGGCTTGCGCCCCACGCCGGCGTTCAGCTTCTCGAGCTGGGCGCCGAGCTGCTGCAGGAGCTGCTCCGTGTTGACCGCAGGCCTCGATGACCGCAGACGCTCCTTGAGGCGGCTCACGGTCTCCGCGAGCCGCGCCTCATCGACTGGCTTCAGAAGGTAATCGAGCGCACCCTGCGCGAAGGCCTGGACCGCGTAGTGATCGTAAGCGGTGACGAATACGAGATGCGCGCGGCGGCCGATGTGCTTCGCCGCATCGACGCCGGAGAGACCCGGCATGTGGACGTCGAGGAAGCAGACGTCGGGATGCCGCTCGTCGAACAACCGCTCCGCCTCCCGCCCGTTCCGCGCCTCGGCCACGACCTCGAGCTCGGGCCAGACGTTCGCCAGCTGGCGCCGGAGCGCATCTCGCAGCAGCGGTTCATCGTCGGCGATCAGGGCTGTCGCCCGGGCGTTCATGTTTGTGCCGGCAGGTCGACTTCGACGTCGACGCCGCGAAGTGCACCGGATGCGAGGCGCAACTGCGCCGCGTCCCCGCAGACCAACTGCAGCCGCTCGCGCAGAGCCGTGAGGCCGGTCCCGAGACCGTTCCCCGCCTGGTGAAGTCCGGCGCCGGTGTCGGTCACTCGGACCAGACAGCGTTCTCCAAGGCGCCGGATGTCGACGTCGATCCGGCCTCCTTCTTCGGAAGGGTCGATCCCGTGCCGCACGGCATTCTCGACCAGCGTCAACAGGGTGATCGGAGGACAGCGAACCTTCAGCGCCGCTGGATCCACGTTGATCGCGTATTGCAGGCGATCCGGCATGCGCATCTGCATGAGCTCGAGATAGGGTCGAACGAGCTGCAGCTCCCGCTCGATCGTCGCTGCCGGCTCGTGAAGCAGCGGGACCGCCGCGCGCAGATATTCGATGAGGCTCCGGAGCACGACCGACGCATGGGGCGAGCCCGCATCGACGAGCGCCTGCACGTTCGCGAGCGTGTTGAAGAGGAAATGGGGGCTGATCTGCGCTTGCAGCAGATGCAGGCGCGCGTCGAGCGCCTGTCGCTCGAGCTCGCTGCGCTCGAGCGCAAACGCGAGCTTCTGATCGCGCGCGAAGGCTTCCTTCTGGCGGACGATCGCGGCCAGCGCGGTCCAAGGCGCGACGAGGAGGCTCGCATACGTCAGGATCAACAATCCGTTCAAGCGGGTGCGTTCCGCCCAGAACGGCGGCGCACCTCGGGGTGTGGAAAGGATGTAGATCAGGGTCGTCGTCACGGGCATGAAAATGGCGACGGCCACGACTTGAAGGGCCCATCGTTGCAGCCATCGCGGCAGCTTGCCGGGCCACACTTCGAAGAGTGCGAAGGCGGCCGTCCCCGACAGACCGAGAATGATCGTGCGGAGGAAAAGCGCGGACGGAGGTGCGGCGGCATGATTCTTCCACGGAGTGAGAATCAGGAAACCGACGGCGACCGAAATGGTCAGCGCGACGGCCACTCGCGGCGCCGTCTTCGCAATCATGCCGACCGGTCGCGCTGCCGTCACCACCACGATCACGAGTATGTGCTCAGGCTGACGCGCCCAACAGCGAAATGCGACCAAGGGCCAGATTCCAGCGGTGAATCGCTAAAATGCCGTCGCGACCACAGGGCGAATTCCAGGGGCCGCCTGCGCGGCGGCCCGCTTTCGTCCGCGACGGGTCTTCGCCAAAACGGCGTACCGGTCCAGGTTCATGACCTTGTTCCGGGCCGCCACGAATCGCGCACGAACTTGTCCTTCGCGTCGTCGCAGGCGTAGACCTCGGCCAGCGCCCGCAGCTGAGAGTGCCCGCTAAAAACGAGGTCGGCCGCGGTGGCGGTCCACTTGACCTTCCCGGTGGCGCGGTCGCTTCCTTCGTAGACGCGCGTGTCTGAAGGCGACCATCCCATGAAAGTGCCCGCCGCGGCTTCCTTTCTCGTCTCCGGTCCGATGATTCTGTCCCTGTACATGCTCAACAGCATCGGTCTCGTCGTGACGTTGTTCCTGCTCGCGGGCGCGGCAATGTCGTCGAGGCCCAGGGCTTCAGATGGCACGTAACCCGCGGCTTCCGCGGACGCCTGCGGCGCCGCTGAGCCACAAGCCGTTAGACGGCCAGGCATCTCGGCGGTGATCGATGAGAGCGGGCGGTAGACTTCGAGAGTGGTTTACGAGTGGGATGCGGGCAAGGCGGCCGCGAACCTCAAGAAGCACCGGGTCTCCTTTACCGAAGCCGTGGGTGTGTTTTTGGACCCCCTGGCGGTGACCTACCAGGATCCTGACCACTCGCAAGACGAGCAGCGGTACATCGCGAATCACCCGGTAGTCGGGTCAAATGGTTACCCACGTGTGGGGGCGCGCCACGACTACACGCAGACACGTCCCGAAGCTATTCTCCGTGCCGTCGATAAGGTACTGTATCAATCGACAAGAGCCGACCGCCGCGGTGTCGTGGTCGCCGACTGAAATGTTGAGCTTCATGTTCCGATTCGATTTCGTTCTTGCCCTTCTCGCATCCGCATTGCCCCCGGTCCCAGCACCTCCTGGACGCCTCGTCGATGTGGGCGGCCGAAACCTGCACATTTACTGCACCGGCAGCGGCTCCCCGACGATCGTGCTCGAGGCGGGAGGTGGTAACGCGTTCCACACGTGGTACGCCGTCCAACCGCTTCTTGCCTCCGAGTACCGCGTCTGCTCGTACGACCGCGCCGGCCTCGGATTTAGCGATGCCCGCCCCGGTCAGCGATCCATCGACGAAGTCGCCGCGAAGCTCGCGCAGGCGCGGGTGGCGATGGCGCGGGAAACCGCCACGCTGTCGCCGCGAAGCCGTGTAAAGGAAATCGCCTCCGGACACATGTTCAACGAGACACAGCCCGAGGTTATCGTCGATGCGGTGCACGCCGTGTTGAAGATGCGCGCGGCGAAATGACGTCGACGGATCACGCGGCGCGCTGGGAGTGCCTTGAGGCCTAACCCACGGCTGCAGCGGACGCCCTTGCCGGGGCGCCGCTGAGCCGCAAGCCGTTAGGCCGCCAATGGCAGCCGTCGATAGTTTCAGCCAAAGACGACGGCGGATCGCCGATCTCCCCTTCGAGACGCGTGCCGTGACGACGCGGCGAAGCCTTGCCCTCTTCTCGAGGTTGACCGCTTGCGGTGCCGTCCTCCTCGCCCTGGCCTTAGTTGCCATGGCTTGGCCGATTTCCGGACAGCCGGTCGAGCGATCTTCTGGCGGCGGCGGGCCTCGAACCCTACGTGTAGCGCCGACCGATGCGGCCGCACTTGCCGCGCGGCAGCGGTTCCTGGAGATGTTCGCTCGGGCGTACTTTCCCGGACGAACTGGCCAACTCCTGATCGTTCCACTTGAAGGCGACTTCATCACCCGCCCTGACCCGGACGTGGTGTACATGCACGGTTCCCCATGGGGGTATGACGTCTCGATTCCGCTGATGTTTGCGGGCCCTGCCGTGAGAAGAGGAGCCTACTCAATGCCGGCGGCGCAGCAGGACGTTGCGCCAACTCTCGCGGCTGCGCTGGGTGTGCCGATGCCCCCGACCACGACAGGTCGCGTCTTGCCGGTCTTGCGCCCCGGTTTTGCTCCACCGCGAGTGGTGTTCGTCCTCGTCCTGGATGGCATGCGGCGCGACTACTTCGATCGGTACGCCGATGTGATGCCGACGCTCACTGCGCTACGCCGGCGCGGCGCGTGGTTCCGCCAGGCGCGCGTCAACGTTCTGCCTTCGAACACCGCCGTTGGGCACTCGACCATCTCGACGGGAACCGATCCGCGCGTGCACGGAATCACCGGAGTCAGCTTGTACGATCGCGTCCACCACCGGCCCCACAACCTCTTCGAAGGAGCAGCGCCGCAAGATCTGATGGCGTTGACTCTGGCCGACGTCTGGCAGCTCGCGACAGCTGGTCGCGCGATCATACTGGCGCAGGGAAGCATCGCCCGGGCCGCGACGCCGCTCGCCGGGCATGGAGCGTGTCAGCTGAATGGATCGCCAGTCGTGCTCGCGAGTTACGATCAGCAGACGGGAGGCTGGATTACGAATCCCAGTTGTTACCGGCTACCCGAGTATCTGAAGGACCGAAACTCGAGAACGCTGCCGCCGGCTGATGGGGAATGGATGCATCACAGAGTCGATTCGCCCGCCGCGGTCCGCTATTCGGGCCTGTTTCCGGCATTCGAAGCCGACGCAATGACCGCGATGATCGAGCGCGAGCCTCTGGGTCAAGATAACGTGGCCGATCTTATTCTGATGAACTACAAGGGCGCGGATTTCGTGGGCCACAAGTACGGTCCGGATTCCAACGAGATCCGCGCCACATTGGGCGAAATGGACGGCCAGTTGGCTCGGATGCTGGCTGCACTAGAGACAAAGATTGGGAGTAACTATCTTCTCGCGGTGACCGCCGACCATGGCATGCCGTCGGAACCGCCATCGCCGGACCGCCGTCACTTTGCGCCTTCGATCGTAGATCTGCTGCATGAGAAGTTCGATCCGGAGGGGAAGAGGCTGATCACTTCCTTCGACGCGGAGAACTGCCAGATCTTCGTTGATGAAGACCGGCTGTCGGATCTCGGTCTGACGTTGCGAGACCTGGCTGACTTCCTCGAATCGCTGCCGTTCGTTTTCGCAGTCTTCACAGACGACGACGTGCGGCGTGCGCCTGACGCTGCGAAGGTTGTGACACCGCCGCGCGGGCACACGAGGAACAAATGAGTCGGCCTAGAAATGCGGGCTAACACGCGCGTGCGGCGGACTCGCTCGTCGGCTTCGCCTACTGACTCGCCGCTGACCCTCAGTCCGTTAGGCGACATATCCGAAATTATCCCCGCGCGGAGTACAGGCTGACGGGGAGAGAGGAGTCCAGTGAGTAACACAGAGACAATTCTACAGACGGGCATCCAGATCAAGGCTGCCGTACCGACCTTTCTCGTGTCTGATGTCGCAGGCACGGCGCGCTGGTATTCCGAGCGCCTCGGCTTCCACGCCGCAGGCACAGTCCCAAAGCACGAGCCTTACGTGTACGCGAGTCTGCAGCGGGATGGAGCGGAGATCATGCTCCTGTCTCTGGCAGGCTACCAAAAGCCGGATCTCGGGGCTCGACGGCCCGGAGGCCTTTGGGACGCCTATATTCGAATGCGGGGCGTCCGCACGCTCTACGAGACTGTTCGAAGTGAGGATTTCATCCAGATGCCGCTGAAACTGCAGGCTTATGGCGACTGGGAATTCGGGGTGCGCGATCCGAACGGCTACATTCTCGTCTTCGGTGGAGCCTAGAGGAAGATGGAAGTGCCGCCTGACCCGCGGCTGCAGCGGGCGCGCTTGCGCGCGCCCCTGAGCCGCAAGCCGTTAGACGGCGGGAACCGGGAGAAAGCCGAATTTGAGGAGGCAGGAGGAGAACATGGCGGCCAAGACCAAAGGCGTTCCAGATAACTCCTCGGTCGTCATCCCGAGACTGGTGTGCAAGGAACCCGCTGGGGAGATGGGCTTCTGCGCCAGCACATTCGATGCGGTAGAACTCAACCGGAGGCCAGGTCCCGACGGTAGCGTCGCGCACGGGTTGATGACGATCGGTCCCGCGATGATCATGATCGAGGCCGAATGGCCGACCTTGCCGAGCCGAGCGCCGAAACCGGACGGAAGCTCTCCAGTGGTCATTTTTGTCTACGTTGAAGATGTCGATCAAACCGTAGAGCGGGCAGTCGGGCGCGGCGCAAAGGTTCTGATTGCGGCACAGAACCAGTTCTGGGGTGACCGCATCGCGTGGATCATGGATCCAGCCGGGCACGTATGGACTGTCGCGACCAGGATCGAGGAGACGACCGCGCAAGAGAGAACGGACCGGTGGTCCAGTATCTTGGCCGATAAGGGAACGGTCTGAAATGCCCTTCACGATATCAACCGCGCGGTCTAACCCGCGGCCGCAGCGGACGCCGCTGAGCCGCAAGGCGCTAGGCAACGGAAGAGGTGAACTGACTTATGGCCAAAGGATACTGGATCGCGACGTATCGTTCCGTCTCGGACCCTGACGCGCTTGCGAGGTACGCAGGGCCCGCGACCCAAATCATAAACGCGCATGGGGGCCGGATTCTGGCGCGCGGTATCCCTGCACGGGCTTACGAGGCTGGCGAGTCGCAGCGTTGCGTCGTCATAGAGTTTGACAGCGTCGGTGCCGCTATCTCTGCCTATGAGAGCGCCGCGTATCAAGAAGTGCGCTCCATTCTCAACGGGGCGGTGGAACGAGAGATTCGGATCGTAGAGGGGGTCTAAGACGCGAAACTAACCACTGAACGACGTGTGCTGCCGCACCCGAAGCTGCAGTGGACGCCCTTGAGCCGCTGCTGAGCCGCAAGCCATTAGGCAGCTTACTGAGGTTTCTATGATTGAGAACGAGATCGCCGAGCGTGTCCGCACCGCCATACTCGAAGCGGCCGTCCGGGCCTACGAGGATGCGGGCGTCCAGGGACTCTGCGCGGAGGGTCGGTGGGAGGTCGCAGTCAGCGCGATGCGGTCACTCGACCTGACCTCATTCTCGAATTCGTCAGACAGCAAGCCCCGTGGCGACCGAATTGACCTTCGGCCCGATTCACCAGCGGTACGCCGGACGTCATCGTGAAGGTGCCGCATGACCCGCGGCTGCAGCGGACGCTCTTGCGGGCGGCGCTGAGCCGCAAGCCGTCAGGCGCCGTTTCTCAGAGCGAAGGCGGAACTTGCTGAAAGTTCTCAGGGAGGGGCTGTGATCAACATTCAAGGCGAAACCGGCGAAATCCATGAGCTGGCGCGTTACGAGGTGCGCCCAGAAGCTCTCGCGCAATGTCTCGCCGCGATCCACGAGTTCGTGGCATACGTTCGCGCGAACGAGGTCGGGGCGCTGCGATACGAGGTCTGGCAAGAGACAGAGCACCCCACGCGCTTTGTTCACATCTTCGTCTGGAAGGATGCAGAAGCCAATCGGATTCACGGGGAATCGGCTGCAGTGAAGAAGTTCGCCAGCATTCTCTATCCGAACTGTCTTGCGCCGGTGGAATTCGTTGAGTACAAACAGGTCGACGCGAATGCGGTATTCCGGCGTGTGTAGTGCTTTCGTTACGCCGCCTAACCCGCGGCTGCGGCGGACGCCCTTGCGGGCGCGCTGAGCCGCAAGCCGTTAGGCGCAATGCCGGCAGGCGCAAGTGTCTTGAGGGCCGTAAAAACAGGGGTGACCGACTGGGCAAGTCTTTCGAAGCGCGTGTGCTCTTTTCTCGAGGCAGCCGCGCGAGCGCCCATCGGGCAGAGTTTGGTAGCCGCCGCGCTCGCAGCAGCCGCGGCTGGCTGCGGGGATCATGGTCAGAAAAACCCGGTCTCGTCGTCACCGTGCGTCGTTCTGCAACGAAGGTATTCAGCGGAGCACCAAATGGCTTGCGGTGCCTCTAAGTCGACGGAAGCCGTCGTATTGCAGCAGGACTGCTCAGTGTCAATCACCATTCCTGAGTTTGGCCTTATCGAGGGCACGGCCGCGCCTACTGCTGCTCCTTTCCCACGACTGATCGACGCCAGGGTCACACTTGACCAACCGAATCTCTGCGGCCTGGATAGTCTTCGGTGCGCTCCAACTGACGATGGTCTCTCGCTGACATGGCACTGTCTCATTGGGAGGTTCTCATGCCCTCCCTGTGGATCGGGTGTGACTTCGGGCGACCAAGTGGTGTTTCTGAAACTTACACCGAACTAATGTGACACCTCGCAAATGGCTCGAGGGGGCCTTGAACTGCGGCGGGCCAACCAACCTTGCGCCTAACCCGCGGCTGCAGCGGACGCCCTTGCGGGCGCCGCTGAGCCGCAAGCCGTTAGGCAGCCGAAGAAGACGCGCCAGGGCGATACCGGCGCAAGGAGATCGTCATGATCCTCATCACGGGAGCCACGGGAAAGCTCGGTCGTCAGGTGTTGGCGCAGTTGCTCGAGAAGGTGTCCGCGCGCGATGTCGCGGTGGCGGTGCGCGATCCGAAGAAGGCCGAAGACCTCGCAGCGAAGGGCGTCGACGTGCGGTACGCGGACTACGCGAAGCCCGAGACGCTGTCAGCGGCGCTTGCGGGCGTGGAGAAGCTGCTCCTCATCTCATCGAGCGAGGTCGGCCAGCGCGCGTCGCAGCATGCCGCCGTGATCGACGCTGCAAAGAAGGCCGGCGTGAAGCTCCTCGTGTACACGAGCATCTTGCACGCGGACACGTCGCACATGTCGCTCGCGAGCGAGCACCTCGCGACGGAGAAAGCGATCCGCGGGTCGGGCATCCCGCACGCGTTCCTTCGCAATGGCTGGTACATCGAGAACTATACCGAGAACGTCGGCTCGGCGCTCGCGCACGGCGTGATGGCCGGAAGCGCAAAGGACGGAAAGGTCGCGGCAGCGACGCGCGCGGACTACGCGGCGGCGGCGGTCGCGGTGCTGACGTCGAAGACCGCGCCGAAGGAGATCTACGAGCTCGCGGGCGACGATGCGTTCACGATGACGGAGCTCGCTGCGGAGGTCTCGCGTCAATCCGGTCGTCGGGTCGCATACACGGATTTGCCCCAAGGCGAGTACGCGCAAATGCTCGCGGGCTTCGGCGTGCCGCAAACGATAGCGGACATGCTCGCGGACACCGACGTCGGGATCACGCGCGGCGAGCTCGATGATCGCTCGGGCGAGCTGCATCGCCTCATCGGTCGCGCGACGACACCGCTCGCGAAGGTCGTGGCGAGCGCGGTCGCGCGCTGAATCACTTCAGGTACGCGCGCACCATCTCGAGGAGCTCCTCCCCAGCCACCACGCGCCTCGAGCCCGGCTTTGTGGCAGGATCGGCGACGTGGAGCGAATGAAGTCTTCGAACCCTATTCCACCAGAAACAGGCCGCGGTCCAGCCTTGGGTCGTTGGCTCACGGTAGCACCATGACCCGTCGCCGTTTCCAGAAGCGCACCTCTCGTATAAGGTGGGTCGGGGCGCTCGCGGCCTTAGTCGCCCTGGCTCCGGTCGTCGTCGTAGTTGCGTGCCGTGGAAAGCCGAATGCGTCCGCAGGCGCGGCGGCGCCGGCCCCCGCTGCCCCGGCCAGGCCGTCGAGCGAACCCGCGGCATCGGTACCGGCGCAGGATTCATCGGCCGCCAGCGGATCGAGACCCGCGATGCCCGCTGACTGCATCGACTTGCTCTCGGCCCTCAGCGACAAGATCGAAGCCTGGGCGAGAACCACGACGGACACGGATGCGATCGGCGACAAAGCCTCCTGCCTCGAGGCGAAGCGACTCACGCAAGCCGCGGCGCGGCATTGTCGAATCGTCGGATCCGGCGAGCCGGCGGTCCATCCCGATTGGTGCGAGAGCCCGTCGTACGTACACCCGCGCGTGTTGCTTCTGCGGCGGGAACGAGCTCGCAAGAAGGTGAGCTAATTCTGTGGCCGCAGGAGTGGGCTTTCCGGTGCCATCTCGCGCGGAAGCGCCCGCGTGCACGAGTCCAACCGTTAGAGGTGGCCTGTGACGTGGCCGCCTAACATGCGCGTGCAGCGGACTCGCTCATCGCCTTCGGCTCTTCGCGAGCCGCTGACGCGCCACCCGTTAGGCGCGTGAAAGGGAGTCTCATGCGAAAGAAGCCGGGCGTGTGGGAGGGCGTGGACGATGGCCGGCGTCCGTCGCAGGGACTTCTGATATCGGTCGTCGACCTTCAGCCGGGGTACGTCCGAGTTATCTTTGACGTCGTTGACCTCATTCGCCGCCGCCCGGCAACTTGGCGGCAGAGTACGTTCGTGACTTTCTCGAATGTCTCGTCGGGTTCTCTCAAACGCCTTTCGAACAAACGCGCAACAGGGCTGGGTCTCACCGTGCTCGGCATCTTGGGCTCGACTTATCCAGGGAAGAACGATGGCCCTTCACGTAAACGGAGAGCGTCACGCGCCTAACCCGCGGCTGCAGCGGACGCCCTTGCGGGCGCCGCTGAGCCGCAAGCCGTTAGGCGACCGAAGTGAGCTGACGGTGTAGCCGTGCGAGTTGAATCGAATCTCCGCAAGTGGTCGGCGGGTGGGCGCCGTAAGTGATGACTCGTCTAGAGAAAGGAGAAGCAGATGATGAGAACTTCGTGGTTCAGCTATCCCGTATCTACATTGGCAGTTCTTCTCGCCGGGGGCGTGGCGACAGCGCCGCCGCTTCCGGCGGCGAGTCCAGACCCCCAGAAAGCGCAAATCACCGTCCTCTATGATGCCTTCGGCAAGGCGTCGGCGATGACGAAGGACTGGGGATTCGCGGCCCTGATCGAGTACGGAGGCAAGCGGATCCTGTTCGACACGGGCAACAACGCCGACGTCTTTGCGCACAACGTCAAGGTGAAGGGCGTCGACCTCACCAAGCTCGATTTCGTGGTGATCTCTCATCGCCACGGCGACCACACGAGCGGATTGAATCACCTGCTGAACGTGAATCCGCGCGTCCCGATCTACGCGCCTAAGGAGATCGCAGGTGTTTTCGGCTCGGCTGTTCCTGGGACCTTTTACAGGCGCAATGAATCTCTACCGGCCGAGATGAGCTACTTCAACGGAAAACAACCTGAAACATTGCGTTTCGGCAGCCCGTGGCCGCAAGGTCACTTCACGTGGGTGGCCAAGACGATGGAGGTCGTGCCCGGATTTCATCTCATTCCGCTGAAGGGATCGTGGGGCGTCGACCTCGACGTGATGGAACTCTCGTTGGCGATCGAAACGCCTGACGGCGTCGTGCTTGTGGTCGGGTGCAGCCATCCCACGATCGAGAAAATCCTCGAGGCGACAAAGGCGACGATCGATAAGCCGCTTCACCTCGTCATTGGCGGAACCCATCTGCTGCCGGCGCCGGACGAGGAGATTCGGCGCATCGCCACGGCGATGCATGATACGTGGAAAGTCGAGTGGATCGCGCCGGCCCACTGCACCGGGGAGCCTGCGTTCGCGATTCTGAAGCAGGCCTTCGGTGACCGTTACATCTATGCCGGCCTCGGCACGACGCTTATCCTCGGTCCGACGGTGAAGTCGGCGGCCGAAGCCGCGCAGCGACAGAGCATGGACGGTGAGGATCTCGAGGGCTACGGCGCGCTCTTAGCGCGGCGCGGTGACGCGGAACTCTACTCGCCAGCGCTCGCGCAACGGAGAACTGAAGCCTGGGTTGGTCGATAGCGGCAAGGCCGGTGCGCTCCTCGGATCGATCGGTGGCGCCTGCTCTCCTGCGCCGCTCTCCTGTTCCTCTCGGTCAGGCTGGCAGACTCGTCGCCGGGTGGTGACGGTAATGAATTCTAAACGGCCTAACCCACGGCTGCAGCGGACGCCCTTGCGGGCGCCGCTGAGCCGCAAGCCGTTAGGCCTCATCCCAAGATGACAGATGAATTTCAGTCGAAGCTGGACCAACGGCTTCGCGATTTCCGGTCCTGGACCCAAGGCAAGCGTCTCAAAGGATGCCGCCTTGTTCAGTACTCCGGTGTAGAGATGATCGGTGCCCTTGACGTTCCACTTGGCGAAATGGAGTCACAGATCCAAGGACTCCTCGGAGAGGGTTTCCATGTGGCGTGGGCTGACCATCACGATCTCGTTTATCTTCGGGTCTGGGAGTATCCGGGTCCGGAACCCGCTTGGTTAAACGTCTTTTCGGAGAAATCCCTCGCAGATGTCAATCTTCGCTAAGCAGACTTTGAGGCCTAACCCGCGGCTGCAGCGGACGCCCTTGCGGGCGCCGCTGAGCCGCAAGCCGTTAGGCGGCACGAAGTGGTTCTTTGTGCCGAGTTGGGGGACAGCACGATCGAGCGTCCGAATGGCACTGATCGTTGGGATGACGTGGTTCGGCGGTACAAACCTCCTTGTAGGGGGAGATGTGCCGCGGGAGCGGATCTACTACACGACGCGGCGCCCCGAGGGCTGGCAGCTGCACCTTCTCGAGGCTGGATCTGCGCCGAAGCAGATCACAAATGATCCCGCTCTGAGCTACGACGCGGCTTTCTCACCTGACGCGCATTGGCTCGTGTTCTGCTCGGAGCGATCCGGCTCGCCCCAGCTCTACGCGATGGATCTTGCGCGCCGGGGATCCACGCGGCAACTGACCGCCGGCCCTTACCAGCACGCCGCTCCGGCGTTCCCGCCCGACGGCAAGGATCTTCTCTTCGTGGGCGACCGCGACGGAAGCGCGGATGTATTCCGGATGGCATTCCGGCCGGATGGTTCCCTGACGGGCGACGACGCTGTCAACCTGACGCGCGATCCGGCGAGCGACTTTCGTCCGGCGGTTTCGCCGGACGGCATGCGGATCGCCTTCAGCAGCGACCGCGACGTCGGAAGGGTCTACCCTTTTAAGGCCGAGATCTACGTGATGAATCGGGACGGGTCCGGCGTGCGCCGCGTGACCTCACTGGAGGGGATGAGCGGATCACCGGTTTGGTCGAGCGACGGGCGGAGAATCTACTTCTACTCAGACCACGACGGCGGAACATTCCGGATCTGGGCCGTCGACGCCGACGGCCACAATCCGCACGCTCTTACGCCGAAAGATCTCACCGCCCTCTCGCCCGCGGTCCTTCCGAACGGCCGGATCGCGTTCGCGGCCAGAAGGGGCGACGGATTTGAGATTCGCTCCCTGGCGGAAGACGGGTCGGGGCTGCGCTCGGAGAGCGGGCTGCAGGATTGCCGCGCTCCGGCTGTCGAACGAAGCACGGGCCGGATCGTCTGCGTGGGGCCAGGGCGGCCCGGAGGACCGCCGCCCTTTCTCTCCCCCTCCGCGCACGTCGAGGTCCGGCTTCCCGATCGCACGCTTGAGGTTCGAGGCATCCACGGCTTCTTCTGCGGCTTCGGCCCGGACGGCCGCGAGGTCGCGACCGGCCGGTGGCTCGGCAGCGAGGAGGAAGCCGACATGCACCTGGTGGCGAGCCGTCCGGACGGCTCCGCTGAGCGAGAACTCTTCCGCCCCCCGCAGAGGGCGGCCATCTGGGGAATCAGCTGGGCGACGCGCGCTGACCTCCTTGCGTTCACGGTCGGGCCGACGTTTGCCGCGGACGACGCCGTCGTGGACATCTGGACCGTCCGCGGCGATGGTACCGGCGCGAGGAACCTGACGGCGGGGAAGTATCGCAACAACGCGTTTCCCGACATCACGCCCGACGGCCGGGAGATCGTCTTCCGGAGTACGCGCGACGGAAACAGAGACCTTTATCTGATGCGCTCGGACGGGACAGACGTTCAGCGGATCGTCTCAGGCCCTGGCACGCACACGATGCCCTCGATCTCGCCGTCGGCGGACCTCGTCGTCTTCAGTACTTTCCAGCTATGGCTGCAGCGCCTGAAGGGGAGAAGGCCGGAGGGAGCGGCTCTCCTCTACCAGGAGTTCTTTCCGAGCGTTCACCCGCGCTTCTCTCCAGACGGAAAGTGGATCGCGTTTGTGTCCCGCCGTGCCTGGCTCAATGACGAGGGGCCGCTCTCCAACGGTAACTCTCAGCCTTACGGAGAAATCTTTGTCGCGCCTGTGAGCGGCGGCGGCGAGCCGATCCGCCTAACGCATGATCGGTGGGAGGACAGCGTTCCATGCTGGGGTTCGACTTCGCGCCGGTAATCTCGGTGAGATGAGAGCCAGGCGTCCCTGATGAAAGTTCAGCCTTCCGCCACTAATGAATCGCCGCACCTCACTCGCTCTTTTCAGCGGGCTCGCCGCCCTCGCTATCGGTCGGACCGCTGGCGGCCACTGTCGCGCTCGCTCGCCGCCGACCCGCTAATTCGGGAGCCGCCTAACATGCGCGTGCAGCGGACTCGCGCCCTCGCTTCGCTCGGTCGCTCGCCGCTGACGCGCCTGCTGTTAGGCGTCCGAGAATCACATGTTCGCTGAAGCGTCAGTGGAGGTGATGTTGGTTGGGAAAGAGGCGACCTTTCGCTTCACACCACCGATGACCGTCATGCTTCTGTACGTGTACGACCAAGAAGGCGCACTGGTGTGGCGACTGACCGCGAACGAAGTGACCAGAGTGCCAGCCGGCGAAGGCATCTTCATTTCTACTCCGATCACCGAGGCGCCGCCGGAATTGATAGCGGCAGCTCGGTCGGCCGGGGCAAGAGCGAGAGCCGCGCCGCATGAACCGGTCTTCTTCAAGCCGCCGCTTGTCTCGATCCGATATGGCGTAGTTCCGGAGGGATATCAGGAAGAAGCACCAGCATCGCCGTTGTCCCCGGGGGGCTACGACGTGTCAGCGGTCGCCAAGAATGCCCGTGCGGAATTGCACTTCGATGTCCCGGACGCCTAACCCGCGGCTGCAGCGGACGCGCTTGCGCGCGCCGCTGAGCCGCAAGCCGTTAGGCGGCGCGAAAGCCAGGGATGGAACTTGCGTCGGTGTGGCTGAAGAATCGTCGAGTCACAGCGGTGGTGCCGCTCGCGCTACTCGGTCTGTCTTGCGGCCCAACTGCGCCGTCGCTCGTTCCAGACCGGATGCCGCTCATTCACGAGCGCAATTGTGGACTCGCTGACCTCGAGATAGCCGCCTGACGGCCGATAGGCTATCGCCGCCGCGCGAGACCGTAACGGCAAGAACGGCTTTCGCCTGCTCGTGCTCGACCTCGACCGAGCACTCAAAACAGAAGTGGCATCACCGGTATGATGGCCAGCGTCACAATCCAATTGCTGGCCCTAGGCGGATGAGCTCGCGTGCGACCTTAGCTCGAAGGGATGTGGTGGCCTCGCCTGATCTCGCGGAGGAGCCAGGCCTTCGCGGTTTTCCAATCCCGCATGACGGTCTCGGGGGACACGTTCAAGACCTCGGCTGTTTCGTCAACGGTCAGGCCACCAAAGAATCTCAACTCGACAACCTGGCTCATGCGAGCATCGAACGTCGCCAGCCCGCTCAGCGCATCGCTGAGCGCAACGAAGTCGTGCTCCTTCGCGTCTGGCAGTTCTTGCACTTCATCGAGTTTGAGGTGAACCGCACCGCCACCACGTTTCTGACGTCGCCGGTTGCGAGCAGACTCCACCAGGATCCGTCGCATCATTTGCGCCGCGACAGCGAGGAAGTGCGCGCGATCCCGCCATTCGACTCGATTGATTTCGATCAGCCGCAGGTACGCCTCGTTCACCAGCGACGTCGCCTGCAGCGTGTGATCGGGCCGCTCCTGGCGCATATAGCGCCGTGCGAGGCGGTGGAGTTCCTCATAGACCAGCGGGACCAAGCGCTCGAGGGCAGATTCGTCGCCCTGGCTCCACGCTCGGAGAAGCTCAGTGGGTCCGCTGTCGGAATTCGGCGACATGACAGTTTTTCCGGTCGGATGGCGCCTTCTAGAAACAGAGGACGGTATGGTACACCGCGGCGACGCGGTTCCAGACCCCTCAGCTAGGAGGCCGACGTGAATCAGCCGGTGATGGACTATTGGACGACGGTCAAACGCATCCATCAGTCTGCTCTCGATGTCGACCCGTCGAAACGTGCTGCATTCGTCGACGAATTATGCGGCGGTGACGAAGCGCTGCGGCGCGAGGTGAATTCGCTTCTCACGTACGCGTCCGATGCCGAGACGTTCCTGGAGCGGCCGGCCGCGGACATCGCGACCGCACCGCCGAGTGAGCCGCATGAGACGGCGCTCGTCGGCAGAACCGTCAGTCACTACCAGGTCTTGTCGCTGCTCGGTGCCGGCGGAATGGGCGAGGTCTATCTCGCGCGCGACTCGCGACTGGACCGGACCGTCGCGCTGAAGATCCTGCCTGGCGAGCTGGCCGCGGACCCGGAGCGGATGCAGCGGTTCGCCCGCGAAGCGAAGGCTGCCTCCGCGCTGAATCATCCGAATGTTGCCACCATCTACGACGTCGGCGAGAGCGACGGCATCCGCTTCATCGTCATGGAGCATGTCGAAGGAGAGACCATTGCAGGGAGAATCGGCCGTCCGATGGGACCGTCGGAAGTTGTCGATATCGCCGTGCAGGCCGCGGACGCGTTGGACGTCGCTCACGCCAAGGGCATCACGCACCGTGACATCAAGCCAGCCAACCTGATGCTGACGCATCGGGGTCAAGTGAAGGTCCTCGACTTCGGCGTTGCGAAGGTGAACCGAAGCGAGGAAGTCCGTCCGCATGCTGACTGGACCGCTGAACCAGTGACTGCGGTCGGCAGCGTCGTCGGATCGGGGCCGTACATGAGCCCTGAACAAGTCGTGAGCGGCGATGTCGACCCGCGTAGCGACGTGTTCAGCCTGGGAGTCGTCATCTATCAAATGGCAACTGGGCAACTCCCGTTCTCCGGATCGACGCGGGCGGAACTGACGGACCACATCCTTCATACCGCTCCGGAGCCGATGTTGCAGCTCAACCCGGCTCTCCCGTCGGAGCTGGAACGGGTCACGCTCAAGTGTCTCCACAAGCGACGCGACGACCGCTACCAGTCGGCGCGCGAGCTGTTGACCGACCTGTGGCCACTGAAGCGTCGGCTCGACGCGAACGCCGCTGGAGCGGTGCCAGATGCAGTGCGATTCGAGTTCCTGAGGCGGGCTGGCTCGCATCGAGGCGCCGCCGCTCTCAAACCCGCAGTCGCCGACGGCGCCTCGACCACCGATGCGCCCCGTCCGTCGGAAGCATCCGAGCTCCTCGCCCGCGGTTGGGTGCATCTGCGCTCGGGGTCGTTCTTCGAGGTACCCGACGCGGTGTCGGCGTTTCAGGCCGCGACGGTGATCGATCCAACGTTCGCGGCCGCATGGGCCGGCCTGGCACACGCCAAGGTAGCGTCGGCGATGAATCGCAATGTGCTCGTCGAAGCGTATGGCGAGGCGAGAGCCGCCGCGCTTCGCGCGCTTGCGTTGGACGATGCAAGCCCTGACGCACACGCGGCGCTGGGAGAGGTGATGCTTTTCGCCGAGTGGGATTGGATCGCCGCCGAGCGGAGCTTCCAGCGTGCCCTGGCCATCGATCCGAATCACGCTCACGCGTACCTCCGCTATGGCGACTTGATGGAAGCGCTCGGCGACCTGGAGCGTGGATTTCACCTGAAACTGCAGGGTCTGGAATGCGACTCGACGTCGGTGCTGGCTCACTTACTGATCGCAGTCTCGTGCTGGAATCGGCGTCGGTATGACGACATGATCGTCTTCGCCAACAAAGCGCTCGATCGCGATCCACAACACCATTTCGCTCGTGAATTGCTCATGGGCGCGTACTGGAAGTTGGGCGATCGCGAGCGCGTGGATGAGCTGCGGCGTGCCGCCTTGGAGAATCCGAACTTGAGTCGTGTCCCGGAGGGCACCGATTATGGTGCGGAATTCCAGCTCGCTTTGCATTCCGCAATAGCCGGAGACCTCGACGCTGCCTTCGAGCATCTTCAACGCCTGATCGACAAGCGTGAACCTGCATTGATTCATCTCGCCGTGGCGCCTCAGTGGGACAACTTGCGCGCGGATCCGCGGTTCAATCAGTGCCTCTTAAGGATGCAATTGCGGTCGGCCTAGTGGAGCTGCGTTCAATCCGCCAGGACGCCGAGGGGCCCTCGCAACGCTGCCACTGCACCGTGATTTGCCGTTAGGCCGCTATGATTTTCAAGAAGAGTCGCAAGGACCAAACGGGCGGCTCGCCGCCTCCTCCGATCCTTAGGTGCTCGTTCTGCAACAAGGCACAGCACGATGTGAAGAAGCTCATCGCTGGGCCGACGGTCTACATTTGCGATGGGTGCGTCGACATCTGCAACGAGATCATCGCGGAAGGCGGTCCATTCGCGAAAGCACGGACGGTCTCCTGGCAACCCGAAACACCGCGAGGCGTAGAGGGCGTCATTCTCGAACATCCTCCGGCCGCTGCAAGACCCGTACGCTGCAAGCTCTGCGGTTTATGGAGCACAGTGGAGTTCTGTCTTCCTGTCGGTGGCCGCGGTTGGGTGTGCGGTTCATGCCTTGACGCGGTGAAAGAAGTCTTAGATGCGGCGAGCCCTGAGAGTTGATTCTCGGCAGCGACGGCCTAACCCGCGGCTGCAGCGGACGCGCTTGCGCGCGCCGCTGAGCCGCAAGCCGTTCGGCGGCTTAGAACTATGGGAGGCAAAGATGGCAAAATGGAGAGTCCTGTTCTTTCTTGTAAGTCTAGTGGCATGGGCCACTAGACTTGACACGCCGGTTTTTGCTCAGACACAGACAACCGATAAAAAGGCGCAAGATATGGCCGGCATCGAGAAGTTCCACCAGCAGGACATCGCCGCTACTCTGTCGCGAGATCCAGTTGCCCTGACGGATTTATGGACCGATGACGCGGTCCGCCTGATCCAGGGCCGGCCCACGGAGGTTGGCAAAAGAGCTATTCGAGAGAGCAACGAACGCTGGTCCGCCCTCCCAGGCGTCAAGGTGCTGAGCTACGTTCCAGAAACGAAGGACTTGACGACGATACTCGATGGCTGGGCGGTCGAGTGGGGCTACATCACTGGTTCGTATGTTGAGACGCCGGGTGGTGAGGCGAAGCAAATTCGTGGAACGCGGCTGATGGTCCTGAAGAAGATGCCGAACGGCAGCTGGAAATGCTTCCGCGGGATGGGCGGCCCGACATTTACCGCCCCGTTGGCGGGGCAAGTGGCTCAGGCGCCGGCCGCGTCGGCTAGACGTATTACGGGGGGCAGCGTCGCGGACATCGCCGCCATGGAGAAGCTCTACCAGCAGGACATAGCCGCTACTCTCGCGCTAGACCCAGTTGCGTTGACGGAAATGTCGACCGATGACGCTGTGTTCGTAGACCCAATCCCGCCGGCAGCAGTCGGCAAGCAAGCTATGCGTGAGCGCGCCAACCGCCTGACGGCTAACAAAGAGGTCAAGGTGCTGAGCTACGTCCCGGAACGCCCAGAAATGATTTTTCTGGATGGTGGCTGGGAAGTCGAGTGGCGTCCGTACACCGTCTCAGTCGTCACGTCGCCGGGTGGCCCACCAGTGCACCTTCGTGGCAGGGTGCTCGGGGTGCACAAGAAGATGCCGGACGGCAGCTGGAAGGGCTTCCGCGGGGCGGGGATCACCGACTGAGTGAGTTGCACTGGGCGGGCACTGATGTTGGTGCCGCCTAACCCGCGGCTGCAGCGGACGCCCTTGCGGGCGCCGCTGAGCCGCAAGCCGTTAGCGCGCACAATGTGATTTAATCGTAGGAGAGTTATATGAGAAAACTCATTGCGTCCACATTTACATCACTGGACGGTGTCATGCAGGCGCCAGGAGGGCCGGCCGAAGATCCAACCGGCAATTTTACGTTGGGTGGTTGGAGCTTCGCTTTCTGGGATGACGGCATTGATCTATCTGCGGCAGGTTTCGATGGTAAAGATCGCGAGCTTGTACTCGGTCGCAAAACGTACGAAATATTCGCGGGATATTGGCCTCATCAAAAAGATGATAATCCGATTGCGAGGACGTTCAACGCGGCAAAAAAGCATGTGGCGTCCCGCACGTTGAAGTCATTGCAATGGAACAATTCGTCATTACTTGGCGATGACATCGTTTCTGCCCTAACCGCGGTTAAGGGTCAGCCCGGACACGACCTTCAAATCATTGGCAGCGGCAATCTAATTCAGACGCTGCAAGCCGCATCGCTCATTGACGAATACAACGTATGGACGTACCCCGTCGTTCTTGGCCGTGGAAAGCGATTGTTTGAAACAGGTGCAAGGCCATGTGCACTGCGGCTCGTGGCTTCGAAGATTTCAAGAACCGGCATTGCGATGTGCACCTATGTTCCAGCTGGAGATATTACGCTTGGCACAGTTGGCCAAGCCTAGCCAAGCGCGAAAGAAGTGGTCCGGCGCGCCAAAACGGCAACAGATGCGACGTGACTATGCTGTCTACAAACTGAGCGCGCTAACAATGCGCTGCAGCCGACATGCGCCGCCTCTGCGCATCGTCAAACGCGGCTGAGCTTAATACGTTAGGCGACGTGTGGCGATAGTGATCAAGGCAGGTGGGGTCAGGCGATCGTTTCGTGAAGGGGGCGCCACGGTGGCACTTTACGTAGGTATTCTCTTGGCTGGCTTCGCCGCCGCGACTCGTGGTGTGCCGGGACTTGAACCAGTTGCGATCGGAGGCAAACTGGAGGGCAGAGAACTTCAGTTGCTGGGTAAGGATTGGGGTCTCACACTTTCATTTCTCGTGCTGCTGGTGCTGGCTGTCGGGGGCTGTCGTTGGCTTCATCGTGAGAAGTATCGGACAGCCGCCGCCGAGCGGACGGGCCTTTCTGGAGGAATGCGCCTTCCGCGATTTTGCCGCTCGGGTCTGCCAGTTGTCGGTGGACACTACCTGCGCTGCAACTCTCTCCGACCAACCGGGTGGAGAGCGCCCTGACGGATTCGATTCTCTGGCGCAGGCTTGACCGGCCCGGGCATGAGGCGGCCCGCCTCGTTGACGCCGAGTCGGAATGGCGCTTGCGCGGCGCCGCGGTCTTCCTGCATGAAGGTCAGGCGGGTCGGCTGGACTATGAGGTCGTCTGCGATCGAGGCTGGCACACGCGATCGGCAAGGATCTCCGGCTGGGTGGGGGACGATCCGATTGAAATCGAGATCGCCGTCGACTCCGCAGGCCTTTGGCGGCTCAATGGGAGAGATTGTCCCGAAGTCGCCGGCTGCATCGACCTCGACTTGAACTTCAGCCCGTCCACCAACCTGCTTCCGATCCGCCGCCTCGATCTCGCGATCGGGGAGGAAGCGCCGGTCCGTGCCGCCTGGTTGCGATTCCCAAGTTTCTCCCTCGAGCCGCTCGACCAGCTCTACCGACGCGTGGACGACTCGCGCTACCGCTACGAGAGCGCCGGCGGGGAATTCACGGCCGATCTGGAGGTTGATGCATCCGGCTTCGTCACGCGTTATCCTGGATTCGCAGAGCGGGAAAGCCGCTAAGGATTCTCAGTTCTCGGTGCGCGCGCGCGCCCCGGCCAGACGGGCAAATTCCGACCATGTCCAGATTCTCTGGAAGTGTCGATCGACGGCGAACCAGTACATGGGCACGACAGGAATCTCGCGCCGATCGATCCCTTGCTGATAGGCACGTGGAATTCGGAGCGCGGCGTCCCACTCGATGAGAATCGAGTGGCCATCGACGGACCGCTCGATCCGTTCCGCTCCGCGAAGCTCCTCGGCTTCAAAGGCGATCGCCTCGCTCTCACCCCCGACCACCGAGACTTCCTGCTTGGGCCGGTAGCGCCGATCGGCGGTCCGGGTCCCCGAGACGCCCTGGGCAGGGGAGGCCTCGTAGAGCCGCATGGGCAGCGAGACCGCGGTCGAGCGATCCAGATCGAGGTACAGGGTCTCGGGATGGAACTTCTGCCAGCTGTCGCTTCGCGTCACGGCCGCCGGAATGCCTGTCAGCGCCTCTCCGCGCAGAGGGCCGGTGAGCGCCCGCCCCGTGGCCGCGGTCCAGTAGGTGCCGGTCTCTCGATCCCTCAGGACGAGTGTGTCCCGCCAGAGAGCGCCGGAGTTCTCAAAGGTCAGTCGACGGCCTGCCGCGCGGCGGTCGTACACGGCCGCGATCCCCGTCAAGGCACAGCGGACGACGACGAAGGGAAGGGTCCCCGCCATGTCGTTGACGACCTCGAACTTATCGAGCAGGCCGACCGGGTACGCGCGCGCCTCGGATCCGAAGACGACGCCGATTACCCGGTCGACCTCGTCGGGCAGATCGCTGTGTCGCTCCGCCGGCACGAGCCTGGCGCTGTCGACGCTCGGCAACTCCCCCTGCGGCTTCATCTGGACGATCGGATCGCCGTCCACGATCGCGATTCGGGGACTGTGGCGGTACTGGCGGGCGAAGCAGGCGGTCGAGAGAACGATGGCGGCGCAGACGGCTGGGAGCCCCGGCCGGAGCCTCATGCCGGGATCAGCGCGGGAGCGGATGAGGCAAGAGTCTCGGAGCGCACCACGCGGCGGTACTGGCTGTCCCGTTCGAAGGGCTCGCGCCCCGTCTCGCGGATCATGCGCTCGAAATCCTGTCGCGTCATTCCGGAGGCCGTCGTCGCGCCGGCGGCGTGCGTGATCGTTTCGTCCACGACGGTTCCCACCAGATCGTCCGCTCCGAAGAAGAGAGCGACCTGCGCGAGTTTCGTGCCGATCTGGATCCAGTAGGCCTTGATGTGCGGGAAGTTGTCGAGCAGGAGTCGCGCCGCCGCGATGACCCGCAGGTCCGTCTGGCCCGAGGAGACGGGCAGGGACGCGAGCGGCGTGTTCTCCGGGTGAAACGCAAGCGGGATCAGCCCGGTAAATCCTCCCGTCTCGTCCTGGAGGTCGCGCAAGCGCAGGAAATGATCCACGCGCTCCTCCACGGTTTCCACGCTCCCATAGAGGATCGTGGCGTTCGTCCGGACTCCCTGAAGGTGGCACTCGCGCGCGATCGCGAGCCACTCCTCGCCCGTGATCTTGTTCTTACAAATCACGTCGCGCACGCGGCGGGCAAAGATCTCCGCGCCTCCGCCAGGGCAGGAATCCATTCCGGCGGTCTTCAAGTCCGCGATCGTCTCCGGGATCGACTTGCCGCCGACGCGCGCGATCCAGTCGATCTCGACCATCGTGAAGGCCTTCAGATGCACGCCGGGAAACTTCGACTTGAGGGCCCGGAGAAGATCCGTGTAGTAGGAGTACGGCCAGGTCGGATGGAGGCCTCCGACGATGTGAAACTCGGTGACCGCCTCGGAATAGCCTTTGCCGGCCTCGTCGACGACCTCCGAGATCGCCATTTCGTAGCCGCCTGGCTCGTTGACCTTTCGCGCCCATGCGCAGAGAGCGCAGTCCACCCAGCAGAGGTTGGTCGGGTTCAAGTAGCGGTTGACGTTGTAGAAGGCCAGGTTTCCGTGGCGTTTTTCGCGGACCGCGTTGGCCAGCCGCCCCAGGCCGAGAAAATCCCGGGTTTGAAAGAGGCGAACCCCGTCCTCGAACGAGAGCCGCTCTCCGTGAAAGACCTTCTCCGCGAGCGGGGCGAGGTCCGAACCCGCAAACGAGCTCACCGGAAGCACCGTTTCGCTCACGGAATCGCGGGTTTTGTCACCGGTTGGAAGGGCTCCGCTGCCTCCGGCGCCACCTCGTCCACGAAGGGGCGGATGTAGCTGTAGCACTCCCAGCAGTACTTTTGCTCCGCGCGGAACTGGAAATCGACCACGCGGCCCACGGCGGGGTAATCCAGAATCTCCCGCCCGCAGCGGTGGCACATGTCCTTCTCGCCTCGGATCAGTCTCCAAACAGGGCCCATGATCTCGGATCGTATCAGTTCCGGCTTCGAGTCATCTCGGCTGCTTTGAGCGCGTGTTTTGATCAGAAACAGACGGGGAGAGGGGGGAGGGGGGACGCGGCGAAGGGCGCGATCAAAAACCCCGAATCTCCGCGTCTCCGCGTCTCCGCGTCATGTCTCGTGTGTCGTCCGCGCTTTACCGCGCGGGTTCCGGGCGCAGGTGGGTGCGCAAAAGCAACAAGCTGGCCAGAGAGAGAACGGCCAGGGCGGCGCCGATCAGAAATGCGCCTCGCGGACCAAGAAGCTTCCACCAGAGCCCGAAGAGCAGGGAAGAAGGAAGGGCCGCCAGGCCGGTGCTCGCGTAAAAGAAACCGAAGGCTCGGCCTCGGGCCTCCTCGGGGACGAGATCGGCGAGGAGGGCCTTCTCGGCTCCTTCGGTCAACGCGAAGAAGAGCGCGTAGAACGCAAAGAGTCCCCAGGTGGCCGGGGAGGCCGTCAGGTACGCGAAGCCGACGTAGGCCGCCGCATAGACGCCCCAGCCGAGGGCGACCGTCGGAACACGTCCGATGCGGTCCGCCAGAGCGCCGCCGGGCACGCCGGCCGCGGCCTTGGCGCCGTTGAAAAAACCCCAGAGAAGGGGAAGCTGCCAGAGCGGAACACCGTTGTCGCGCGCGCGCAGGAGAAGGAAGGCATCGGTCGAGTTGGCCAGAGTGAAGAGCACGAAGACGGCGAGCGCGAGCCAGAAGGCTCGCGGCAAACGGCGCGTGCTGGTCGGAAGGGTTACCTTGGCGGCGACGGCACGGGTCGATTCCGGAACGGCGACGATCAGCAAGAAAACCGTGAGAACGCCCGGGATGAAGGCGAGGAGAAAAACGGTCCGTTCTTCATGAATCCAGAACTTCAGGAGGAATGCGGCGATCAGGGGCCCCACGAGGGCGCCGGCATTGTCCATCGCCCGCTGGAACCCGAAGGCGCGACCCCGCCGCTCCGGCGGCACGAGCCCCGCGATCAGGGCATCTCGCGGCGAGCTGCGAATTCCCTTTCCGATCCGGTCCGCAAACCGGATCGCGAGCACCTGACTCCATCTGCCCGCGAAGGCCACGAGAGGACGGACCACCGCGGCCAGCGCATAGCCGGCCACGACCAGCGGTTTGCGCCGGCGGATCCGATCGGACAGAGCACCGGCTCCCATGTTGGCGAGGGACGCAGCCGACTGAGCGACCCCTTCGATCAGACCAAGGGCCTCCGGCCCGGCCCCGAGGACACGCGTCAGGAAATCGGGCAACAGGGGATAGATCATCTCGGTCGCGACATCGTTCAAAAACGAGACCCAGCCGAGAACCTTGACAGATGGATCCAGGCGATTGTCTTTGGATGCCATATTAAATTAGGAAATATATGCTCTCAAGCTAATTTAATTAGGATAGGCGCCTGAGACGTCTCGGCGCCTCGGTGCTCAAACTGCTCCGATCATAATCGCCGTCATGGGCCAACAGGACGCGCACGCATTCATTCTCGCGACCTACCCTCTGCGCGAGAAAGACCGCATCGTGTCCTTCCTCACTCGCGAAACCGGAAAGAAAAGAGGAGTGGCTCACGGAGCGCGCAGTCCCAAGAGCGCCTTTGCCGGAGCATTGGAGCCGATGACCGAAGTGCGAATCCTCTACTTCGAGAAAGAGGGCCAGGAGCTCGTCTCGCTTCGATCGGTCGATATGCTGCGACCTTCTTTCCCGCTGGCCGCCCGCCTGGAGAGCGCGCTTCTGCTGTCGACGCTGGCCGAGAGCCTGCAGACCTTCGTTTCTGACTCGGATCCGGCCGAGCCCTTCTATCGCCTGGCGAGGCACGCTCTGGATGCGCTCTTTGCGGGAGGCGCGCCCGATTCCGTCGCCGCCTACTTCGATGTCTGGATCCTGAAGCTTTCCGGCCTGTTCCCCTCCCCGGGGGAATGCGCCGGCTGCGGAAGGCCCGTCTCTCGGAGCGAGCCCCTTCTCTTCGACGAGAGCCGTCCGGGCTTCGTGGGTGTCGAATGCCAGCACGGCGAATCGGTGCGACTGTCTCCGGCGGCGCGCGGAACCCTCCGCGCGATTCTGACCGCCCCGCTGGATCCGGCGTCGACTCTCCCAGCTCTGAAGGAAATCTCCGCCATCACCCGCATGGCGCGCCGCCACTTCCTGGGACACGAGCTGAAGAGCCAGAGGGTGTGGGAGGAAACGTTGAGGTAGTCGACAGTCGACAGTCGACAGTCGACAGTGAAGAGGAGAAAGGAAAAATCATTGAAACACTTTCAGGAGCTCAAAGTGTGGCAACGCAGCCATGCTCTCGTGCTTGACGTCTATAGGCTGTCGTCCGGTTTTCCGTCGGCTGAGCGTTTCGGTCTCGTCTCTCAGCTGAGACGGGCGGCCGTCTCCGTGCCGACAAATATTGCCGAAGGAGCCAAGCGGCAGCGCCGGCAAGACTACGCCCGCTTCCTCAATATCTCCGAAGGATCCTTGGCGGAGACTGGCTACTTGCTCCTCCTCAGTCGTGACCTCGGCTATTCTCGACCGGCCGCCACTGAGAATTTATTGGCCGGGGTGGACCAAATATCTCGAATGATCCACGCGCTCCGATCTCGGGTCGAAGAGAGATCGGACCCCTAGCCTCTTCCCTGTCGACTGTCGACTGTCGACTGTCGACTCTGTAGACTTAGCACCAGTGCTGACCCTCCAGTCCCTCATCGCCGACCTGCTCGCCTTCTGGGCTGAGCAAGGTTGCCTCATCGAACAGCCTTACGACCTGCCGGTCGGAGCGGGCACGATGCATCCGGCGACGTTCTTGCGGGTGCTAGGGCCGGAACCGTGGCGGTGCGCTTACGTCCAGCCGTCCCGCCGGCCCGCGGACGGGCGGTACGGGGAGAACCCGTTTCGGCTGGGTAAACATTTGCAGCTTCAGGTCGTCCTGAAGCCCTCCCCGGATGACGTTCAAGCGATGTATCTGAAGAGCCTCGAGCGCCTGGGCATCGTGCTGCCGGACCACGATGTTCGTTTCGAGGAGGACAACTGGGAGTCGCCCACGCTGGGCGCCTGGGGTGTCGGCTGGCAAGTCGTGATGGACGGGATGGAGATCACGCAGTTCACCTATTTCCAGCAGGCGGGCGGCATCGATCTCTCACCGATTTCCGCGGAGATCACCTACGGGCTGGAGCGCATCGCGATGTTCCTGTCTCGGGTCCAATCCGTCTATGACGTGATGTGGAACGAGACGCTTTCCTACGGAGACGTGCGCCGGGAAGAAGAGCGGGAGCTTTCCAAGTACGGATTCGAGACGGCGGACGTCGAGACGGCGGCACTGTTCCTCGATCGGTACGAGGCGGAGGCTCGGCGAGCCCTGGACGCCGGACTGGTGATTCCCGCCTACGAGGCCACCCTCGGCTGTTCTCATCAGTTCAATATCCTCGACGCGCGCGGGGCGGTTTCCGCAACCGATCGCGTCGGCCTGATCCGGAGAGTGCGCGACATCGCGTGCGCCTGCGCGCGCGCCTGGGTGGCTCGAGGAGAGAGCGCCGAAAAGCCCGCTCCGGAGCCCGAGACGGCGACGGTCTAATTCGGAAGACGGTAGACGGAAGACGGAAGACGTGAGGCTCCTCGGGCGTTCCCTCCGCGAATCGTCGATCCGATTTCTTCGTCTCCCGTCTCCCGTCTTCCGTCTCACGTCTCCATGAATCGCTCCGACTTCCTTCTCGAGATACGGACCGAAGAGATCCCGGCGGCGGCGCTGGGGTCGGCCAGGCTCGATCTCTCTCGGGTCATCGTCGAGGCGCTGGCGCAAGAAGGGCTCGTGCCGGAGAGCTCGAAGGCGCTGGCCACGCCTCGCCGTCTGATCTTGATCCTACGCGGACTCCCTGAGCGGCAGGAAGACCGGGCGACGGAGGTCGTCGGCCCTCCCGCCTCCGCGGCGTTCGATGAGAAGGGTCGGCCGACACGGGCCGCCGAGGGATTTGCGGCAAAGCATCAAGTGGGGGTCTCCGACCTGGTTGTCGTGGATTCGCCACGCGGGCGCGCCGTGGCTGCCAGGCGCACGGTCCCCGGCCGCCCGACGGCGGATGTCCTGCGCGAGACGGTCCCTCGCGTGATCCCCTCCCTGACTTTTCCCAAGACCATGCGCTGGGGCAACGGCGACTCCGTCTTCGTCCGGCCGGTCCGGGGCGTCCTGGCGCTTCTCGGGCGAGAGGTCGTGCCTTTGAGCCTCTTCGGTGTGTCCGCGCGCGGCGTGACGACTGGCCATCCGATCCTTTCCGACGGCGAGCTGTCCGTCGAGAGTCCGGATGACTACCTCACCAAGATGCGGGCAGCCTCCGTCGAGCCGGACAGCGAGACGCGGCGGACGGCCATCCTCGAGTCGGCCCGGCGTCTGGCGGGGGAAGTCGGAGGCGGCGTCGAGTCCGACGCGGATCTGGCGACCGTGCTTGCCGATCTCGTGGAGTGGCCCGGGACCGTGCGCGGTTCTTTTGCTCCCGAGTTTCTGGAGCTGCCCGAGGAGATCACGACCACCGCGATGCGCACTCATCAGAAATATCTACCCGTGCGGGGCAAGGCGGGGCTGCTTCCCTATTTCATTTCCGTGATGGACAACCGGGAAGACCGGAAGGGTTTGATTGCGAAGGGAAACGAATGGGTGTTGAACGCCCGGCTGGCCGACGCCCGGTTCTTCTTCCAGGAGGATACGCGCCAGACGCTCGAGTCGCGGTTGTCCGACCTGTCGCGCCTCTCCTTCCAGGACCGCCTGGGCGACTACCGCCAGAAGACGGGGCGCCTGCAAGACCTCGCCGAGGTCATCGCTCACGTCGTGGGCCGTCCCGACCTCGTGGACACGCTTCTGGCGGCCGCCAAGATCGCCAAGGCCGACCTGGCAACCCGAATGGTCAAAGAGTTCACCGACCTGCAGGGCATCGTTGGAGGCATCTACGCGCGGGGCGAGGGATACCCCGATTCGGTCTGGAAGGCGATCTACGATCAATACCGGCCGCTCCACACGACCGACGAGTCCCCTCGGGAGGCATCCGGCGCGATCCTGTCTCTGGCCGACCGTTTCGACAGCCTCGTCGGACTGTTCTCGATCGGGCTCGTCCCGACCGGCTCGCGCGACCCCTACGGGCTTCGCCGCGCCGCGTTCGGCGCGGTCTCAATCATCACGGGTCGGCGCTGGCGGTTGGACTGGAGGCCCGTCGTGCGCAAGGCCCTCTCGCTCTACCCGCCGGACGTCGCGACCGTGCCGCAGGAGACCGTGATCGTGGAGCTCGAGAGGTTCTTTGCGGAAAGGCTGCGAAACCTTCTCGAACGGCGCGGCCACTCCTACGACGAGATCTCGGCGGTGCTCCACGTGGGGGTCTGGGATTTTGCCGATGCAGCGGACCGCGCGCTCGCGCTGTCGGACGCGCGCCGCCAGATGGACTTCCGCTCTCTGATCCTCGCCTTCAAGCGAATCCGCAACATTCTGACGGGCGAAGAGACCGGGCCACCGTCTCCGGACCTGTACCGGGAAGACGCCGAGCGCCAGCTCGCCGGCGATTTTCTCCAGGCCCGACAGGCCATCGAGGAGCTCGCGGGATCCCGGCGCTACAAGGAGGCGATGCAGCTGATGGCCTCGATCGCTCCCTCTCTCGACCGGTTCTTCGTCGAGGTCCTGGTCAACTGTCCGCAGGAGGACCTGCGGCGTAACCGCCTTGCCCTGCTGGCTTCGATTCAGAAAGAATTCTCGCGCCTCGCGGATTTTTCCGAGATTGTGGTGGAAAAGTAGTCTTCAGTTATGAGTTTTCAGTCCTCAGTTCTGAATGCCGCAACGCGTGGCTTTAAACTGAAAACTGAGAACTGATCACTGACAACTCCCGGAGGAACATGAAACGCGTCTTCTTTTTCGGAAACGGCCAGGCCGAGGGCGCCGGCCTCGGCAAAGAACGCCTCGGTGGCAAAGGGGCGGGCCTCGCCGAGATGACCGCGCTCGGCATTCCCGTGCCGCCGGGATTCACGATCGACACGTCGGTCTGCGCGGAATACACCAAGACCGGCAGCGTCGACGGCTTGAAAGAGGAGGTCGGCTCCGCGCTGAAGCGTCTCGAGAAGTCGGCGGGCAGACGTCTGGGCGACGGGGACAACCCGCTCCTCGTCTCCGTTCGCTCGGGCGCCCGATCCTCGATGCCCGGAATGATGGACACGATCCTGAATCTCGGTCTCACGGAGTCGGCTCTGCGCGGCCTCGCGGCGGTTTCCGGCGAGCGATTCGCTCTCGACTGCCGGCGCCGTTTCCTCCAGATGTACGGAGACATCGTGCTGGACGTTCCCAAGCACGAATTCGAGAAAGTGCTGACGGAAAAGCGCCGCGACCGCGGGGTGAAATCCGACGCGGAGCTGACGGCCGATGACCTCGCCGACACCGTTCAGCGCTACGAGCAGATCATCCGGAAGCAGACGGGAAACCCCTTTCCGGACGATCCCCAGGCGCAGCTCTGGGGGGCCATCGGAGCGGTCTTCCGCTCCTGGGACAACGAGCGCGCGAAGACCTACCGCAGGCTCCACCACATCCCCGGCGACTGGGGAACCGCGGTGAACGTGCAGGCGATGGTCTTCGGCAACCGAGGGGAAACCTCCGCCACCGGCGTGGCCTTTACTCGCGACCCGTCGACCGGCGAGAAGAAGTTCTACGGCGAGTTCCTCCCCAACGCCCAGGGAGAGGACGTTGTCGCGGGTATTCGCACTCCCCGTCCCTTGAACGCCGACGGCTCCGGCCGCTCGCTGGAAGAAACGATGCCTCAGGCGCACCGCGAGCTGCTGCGGGTGCGGGACCTGCTCGAGAAGCGGTTTCACGACATGCAGGATCTCGAGTTCACGATCGAGGACGGGAAGCTCTACCTTCTGCAGACGCGCAACGGCAAGCGCACGGGCTTTGCCTCGGTCCGCATTGCGACCGACATGGTCGAAGAGGGCCTGATCGACGAGACGGAGGCTCTGATGCGCGTCGAGCCCGAGCAGCTCGTGCAGCTTCTCGCGCCGGTCTTCGATGTCAAGGAGAAGACCGCGGCCGTCAGCGGAGGAAAGCTTCTCGGCAAGGGCCTGCCCGCGGGGCCCGGGGCGGCCTGTGGGCGGATCGCCCTGACGGCCGCCAAGGCCGTCACGATGGCGGCCGAAGGCAAGCCGGTCGTCCTGGTGCGCGAAGAGACTTCCCCCGAGGACATTGCGGGAATGTACGCGGCGGCGGGAATTCTGACCACGCGCGGGGGGGCGACATCGCACGCTGCTGTGGTCGCGCGCGGCATGGGGAAGACCTGTGTGGTCGGAGCGGGGGAGATCACGGTCGACGAAGCGCGCAACCAGGTGCGATCCAAGAACCTCCAGGCAGCCGAGGGCGACTGGATCTCCATCGACGGAACCACAGGAGAGGTTCTCCTCGGCCGCATTTCCACGCGCCCCTCGGAGGTTCTGCAGGTAGCGCTCGAAAAAAGCATTCCGCCCGAGAAATCCCCGGGGTTTCGGGCGTTCGACAAGATCCTCCGGTGGGCCGACAAGCGGCGGCGGCTGGGTGTGCGCGCCAACGCGGACACTCCAACCGACGCGCAGGTGGCCGTGGTTTTCGGCGCCGAGGGGATCGGTCTCTGCCGCACCGAGCACATGTTCTTCGAAGAGAAACGGATCCTCGCCGTGCGCGAGATGATCCTCGCGGAAAACGCGGATGGCCGCCGCGGTGCTCTCGCGAAGATCCTTCCCATGCAGCGGCAGGACTTTGTGGGGATCTTCCGGGAGATGGGAGAGCGGCCCGTCACGATCAGGCTGCTCGATCCTCCCCTCCACGAGTTTCTGCCCAACGAGGAAGAGGCCCTCCTCCGGACGGCCAAGGAATTGAAGGTTCCCGTCGAGAAGCTGCGCGACCGGTTACGCCAGCTTCACGAGGCCAACCCGATGCTGGGGCACCGCGGGTGCCGCCTCGGGATCACCCATCCGGAGATCTACGAAACGCAGGTCCGCGCGATCTTCGAGGCGGCCGTCGAGGTGTTGCGCGGCGGCGGAAAGCCCCGGCCCGAAGTCATGATCCCGCTGGTCGGCACGAAGGCGGAGTTTACGAAGTTGAAGAGGCTCGTCGACGAGACCGCGCAGAAAGTGGAGGCGGAGACGGGGCAGCCCATCGCCTATTCGGTCGGGACGATGATCGAGATCCCACGCGCCGCCCTGCGGGCGGCGGAGATCGCCGAGGGATGCGACTTCTTCTCGTTCGGGACCAACGATCTGACCCAGATGACATTCGGATACTCGCGCGACGACGCGGCGTCCTTCCTTCCCGCCTATATCGAATTCGGCATATTGCCGGAGGACCCGTTCGCGAGCCTGGACCAATCCGGGGTCGGGGAGCTCGTCGCGATCGCCACCGAGCGGGGCCGCAAGGCGAACCCGAAGCTCAAGGTCGGAGTCTGCGGCGAACATGGCGGCGACCCCGCTTCGATCGAGTTCTTCCACAAGACCGGACTCGATTATGTCTCCTGCTCTCCCTTCCGTGTGGCCGTCGCCCGCCTGGCCGCGGCGCGCGCGGCGCTCTCGGAGGGCAAAGAGGGAATCTCATCGACGGCATGACGGGCTGCCAGCTGTCAGCTCTCAGCTGTCAGCCCAAGCCGCTCCTGTCATTCCGAGGAGCGAACGACCCCTGTCATTCCGAGGAGCGCAGCGACGAGGAATCTGTTCCGAACGCGCCAGAAACCACGGGAGCAGATCCGTCGCTGCGCTCGGGATGACAAGGGAGAGAGCTCGACGCGAATTGTGATGGACTGGCAGTGACCAAATGATCGCTTTGCTGGTGTCGAGCATTTTGATGATGCAGCCACAGACGTTTACCCCCGCCGACCTGATCTTGATCTCCGCCAAGATCTGGACGGGCGATCCCGCACGCCCCTCGGCGGAAGCGCTCGCGGCTCGCGGGGGCCGCATCGTCGCTCTCGGTTCCAACCACGACGTCGAAACGCTGCGAGGCCCGAAGACGCGAGTCGTCGACGCGAAGGGTCGCCGAATCGTGCCGGGGTTCATCGACTCGCACACGCACATGACGATGGGAGGATTGAATCTGCTCGCCGTCGATTTGCGAAAGACGAAGGACCCGGCCGACTTCACTCGACAGCTCGCCGCCTTCGCGAAGACCCGGCCGGCCGGCAAGTGGCTGACCGATGGCGCCTGGGATCACGAGCAGTGGACCCCGCCGCGGCTGCCCTCCAGGGAGATGCTCGATCCGGTTACCGGGGATCGTCCCGCGTGCCTCGCGCGTCAGGACGGTCACATGATCGTCTGCAACAGCCTCGCGCTCGCGAAGGCCGGCATTGCGCGCGCGATGCCCGATCCGCCCGGCGGCGTGATCGTGCGAGACGCCTCGGGAGAGCCGACGGGCGTCCTGAAGGATGCGGCGATGGACGCGATCGCGCGCGTGCGCCCTCCGCGAACCCGAGACGAGCTCGTCGAAGGATTGCGCGCCGCGATGGTGCACGCGGTCTCCCTTGGCGTGACCTCGGTCCAGGATCTTCCCGGCGACGCCGGCGACCTCGGCGCGTGGCAGCTCCTGCGCGACCGGGGGGAAATGACTCTGCGCGTCAACTACCGGCCATCCCTGTCCAACTGGGAGGGGGCCCGCCGGATGCAGACTTCGATGAAGAACGACGAGTGGTTGCGAATCGGCGGAGTGAAGGGCTACGCCGATGGCTCGCTCGGATCGACGACGGCTCTCTTTTTCGAGCCGTACGCGGACGACCCGGAGACATCCGGGGTCTACGCCGCCGAAGCGATCCCTCTGTCGAAGCTCGAAGATCGGGCGCTCGCGGCCGACAAGGCGGGATTGCAGGTGGAGATCCACGCGATCGGGGACCGCGCCAACGCAGAAATCCTGGATCTTTTCGAGCGCGTTGCGCAAAAGAACGGCCCGCGAGACCGCCGGTTC
>Ga0070698_100000753_pt1 | contig 34981 bp, 35 predicted proteins | sample KBSK1502metaG_FD_65477 | JGI IMG/M metagenome (GOLD analysis project Ga0070698, IMG submission 65477) | Corn, switchgrass and miscanthus rhizosphere microbial communities from Kellogg Biological Station, Michigan, USA - KBS K1-50-2 metaG | ecosystem: Host-associated > Plants > Roots >... | reverse complement strand
GACGGAAAAAATGAAAACGCGCCCGCGCCTGCAATCGACCCGACGCGTTGGCCGCGATACTGCGCGCCAAAAGCTTGCGCGCAATCTTCGATCACCCAGAGCCCATGTTTCTTCGCGGCCAGGAAAATTCCATCCATATTCGCGGGGTGTCCATAAAGATGGACCGGAAGAATTCCGACAGTGCGCAAAGTCATCGACGCCTCGAGAAGATCGACATCGATGCAGTAAGTCTCGTCGATGTCGATAAAGACCGGACGCCCGCCGCGATGAATCATTGGCTCAATCGATGGAAACGCAGTGTGCGACGGAACAAGGATCTCGTCGCCCGGACAAACGCCCATCGCGTGATGCAGCATCAAAGCGCCCGTCGTCCACGACGAGCAGAGTACCGCTTCTTTCGTCCCGACATAGGCCGCGAGCTCGGCTTCGAACGCTTCGCACTCCTTCGCAAGGATGTACCAGCCGGAGTTCATCGCGCGCGTGCCGGCTTCGCGGACTTCGTCGTTCACGAAAACGCGGGACAACGGAATTTTTTTCACAACGGGAGTCGATGTTCGCCTCTCCCCTTCGTGAAGGGGAGAGGATTAAGGAGAGGGGCTAAAAATTGGACGCATCCAAAATGCTGAACCCTCACCCTACCCTCTCCCTTAAAAAAGGAGAGGAGGTATCGCGGGCCGATAGAACGTTTAGAATTCACTTCAGATGTCGATCCACTTTCCAGTGCGCGCCGATTCGACCGCCGCCTCCACCACTCGCACGGCTTCCATTCCATCCGCGCCGTCAACCAACGGCCGGCTTCGCGTTTCAATCGCATCGAGAAAGGCGGCCAATTCCGCGCGGAGCGGCTCTTCCGGCGGAAACTCGAGTTGATGCATCGCACCTTCCGTTGCTTTTATTTCGGCGCCGTTCCTAACGTGCCGATTCTCGAATGTTTTAATTTTGTATTGCGCCACGTTGTAATCGCACACCGCGGAAGAATCCTTACCCACGATCGTCAGCTGGCGCATTTTGCAGGGTAAATGATAACCAGCCTCGATCGTCGCTAAAATCGGAGCGCCATCGCTGCGATCGTATTCCAGGACAATGAGCGATTCGTCGTCCATCTCGCCGGAGCGTCCGAGAAAATTCCGCATCACCGCATGCACGCGCCGCGGCGGTTTCCCGAGAAGAAATTTGAACAGATCGATAAAGTGAATGCTGTCGGCAAACGTTACGCCCGTGTCCTGGCGCGGACGTTTGAAGCCACTGAAATTTGCGCGCAACATTTTGATTTCGCCGAATTGCTCGTGCGCGATCGCATCGCGCATCCAGACCGACGCCGGGTCGAATCGAAAAATATGTCCCACCTGCAAAACTAATCCGTTGCGTTTCGCCAACTCGGTCAATTCTTTCGCGTCCGCCGAGTTTAGACTGATCGGCTTTTCAACGAACACGTCCTTGCCGGCTTCGAGCAGATCGCGACAGAATTCAAAATGGGTCTGCGCTGGAGTCACAACGACTGCCGCATCGATGATCGGAAAAAGGGAAGATGCATCCGCGGTGCGATGGCTCTGCGAAACTTCAGAGGAATTCAATCGCTCCGGATCGCGCTCGGCCACGAAAAGTTCGATTGGCATCGATTGCAAAACCCGGAGATGGTTCGCACCCCAACGCCCGAGTCCGATGAGAAGAATTCGTTTCGCTTGTTGCATCTGTTAACGCTGATCAGCAAAGTCCGTCATTTAGCGCGCAACATTAGTTGGCAGCAATGAGATTCTCACGCAAGCTCCAGAAAGTACTTTCGCCCGACCTGTTCGCCAGCGCGTTCGAACATCTCAGTCGTAGCACCCACCCGGTCAACCGACGCCGCATTCTCAACACGCTCGATCGCGCCCAATTCGAAAAACTGCGTGACGAATATCCCTATCGGCCGGGCTCGGCACGGATTAATCGTTTTGAAGACGTCGTTTATTGGATCGAGATCAACATCGAGCGCGCGCAAGATCTTTGGCTCGACCGTTCCCCGCCGTTGCGCATAGTCGATCTTGGCTGCGGCGCCGGTTATTTCCTCTACGTCTGCAAATTTTTCGGCCATCAGGTTCTCGGCTTCGACACCGATAACGAGCCGCTCTTCCGAGCCACTACTGCGCTCCTCGATGTTCCGCGCGTTATCGGCCGGATCGAACGACAAACTCTCCTGCCCGATCTCGGCGACAAATTCGATCTTGTGACTGCTCACCGCATTTGTTTTCACCGGATCGGTCGGGTACGCGACGGCGTGGAATGGTCCCCAGCGAATTGGGAATTTTTTATCAACGACATTCGGACGCGATTTCTGAACGAGAACGGCCGATTGCTCCTCGATTTTAATCCGCGACCAGACGGTTCCTCTTTTTTTACTCCCGAGCTGCGGGAGTTCTTTTTGGCTCAAGGCGCGCGCATTTTTCGCTCGAAGGCTTTGCTGGGGGCGGATGCAAAAGTTCGACCGAGTTTCAAACAAACAAACGCGTAATAAATCGCCAGCCGTTGTAGCTGCCGCCGTCTCTGGCGGCAGATCCACAAAAACTGCCGCTGAGGACAGCGGCAGCTACAACAATTTCCAATCCGAGCAGTCCCAGCCGAGCATTTGTTCAAGCTTCGCAATCTCAGCGGAGAAAACGCCCGCCAAATGTCTCCGCTCTTCCGGCGTCATTGCCCGCTCGTACGGAACAACGTTCCGATCCTTATCGCGGACACCGCGCAGACGTTTCACACCGAGAAATTCAAAAATCCGGTCCAGGCTTTCCTGTTTTCGATCTCGAAAATCTTCGAACTTCACGATTTTGACTTGTTCTCGCGGAAAAAATTTGAAGACACGTTCGAGTTGCTCGCAATAAAAGCCGCGATCGACATAGGCAAAGCGCCGCGATTCTACCGTGAGCGGCTGCGCGATGCGTCGCGGTTCTTCTTTGAGCGCCTCCAGAAAATCGAGCGGCTCGCAGTCTTTGAACCGCTGCATGTTCCAATGCGCAAACGCGCGATCGACCGGATTTCGCAGCAGGATAATGAGTTTGATTTGCGGATTGTAATTTCGAATCCGCTCCATCGCCGGTTCCCAATACAAATAACTCGGGGTGACTTCGCCGGCGATTGCCTGCCGCGCCGTAACGAAGCGGAGGAGAGTCGATCTTCCGATCGGTTGAAAATGGCGATGTAGCAATTCGTAATCGACCATGCGCGCGAAAATTTCCTCGTCGTCGAAGAAATGCATCTCTTGGCGGTCAGGGAGTGCAATCTGCGGATGCTTTTTAAAAAAATAATGCAGCGCAGTCGTGCCCGACTTCTGCGCGCCGGCGACAATAAAATCCAGTCGCTCGACCTTTCGAGGTTTAATATCAACCACGTGTCCAATCGTTATACCGCTGTCGCTCTATGTCCACGGTCGAGTTCCCTCCCCATGCAGTGTGACAACTTTTTGTAACCGATAAAGGCTGTCCGCGGTCTTAGATATTAATGGTGCACAGACTAGCGAAGTTGATGTCGGGCATACTCGCAGTCGTCGAATTTGCGGTGGTTTTGGCGGTGCTTCTGGTTCTTGGCGCCACCGCCCTTCCCGGGCTTGTTCGGATTCACAGGCGCTAGCTTGTAGGCAATCGCATCGCGATTAATGTGGCGAATGCGAAATATTCTCTCGCTGCTCTTTCTTTGCACAGTCGGGGTCGGTCTGAGCGATTGGGCATTTGGCGATGAGGGGATGTGGCTCTACAACGCGCCGCCGGTCAAACAGTTGAAAGGAAAATATAATTTCGAACCGACGAAGCAGTGGCTCGGTCATCTCCAAAAATCGAGCGTGCGCTTCAGTTCTGGGGGCAGCGGATCGTTTGTTTCCGCTGACGGTTTGGTGATCACCAATCACCATGTCGGCGCCGACGCGCTCCAAAAATTCTCGGACGAACAGCATAATTATCTGCGCGACGGCTTTCATGCCAAGACACGAACCGAGGAAAAGAAATGCGTCGATCTCGAGCTCAACGTGTTGATGTCGATCGAAGACGTGACCGCCCGTGTTAATTCCGCGGTGAAATCTGGAATGACGAGCGAGCAAGCGTCCGATGCGCGCAAGGCCACGATTGCGGCAATCGAAAAAGAAAGCAAAGACAAAACCGGACTGCGCTCCAATGTCATCACGCTGTATCAAGGCGGCGCGTATCATCTTTACCGCTTCAAACGCTACGACGATGTCCGCCTGGTGTTCGCACCCGAACAGCAGGCGGCATTTTACGGCGGCGACCCAGACAACTTTGAATATCCGCGCTTCGATCTCGATATCTGCATTTTTCGTGCTTACGAAAATGGCCAACCGGCAAAGATCGACGATTACCTGAAAATCAATCCGCGCGGTCCGAGCGACGGCGAGCTCACTTTTGTCAGCGGCCATCCTGGCAAAACGGACCGGCAATTGACCGTCGATGAGCTCGCTGACATGCGCGATCGCTTTCTGCCTTACACGCTCGGGATGTTTAAGCGGCGCGAAGTTCTTCTGCATAGTTTTGGCGAACGGACTTTCGAAAATGCGCGTCGCGTCCGCGACGATTTCTTTGGAATTCAAAACAATCGTAAACGTTACGACGGTTACATTGCCGGCCTGCTTGATCCGCAAATCTGGCAATCGTTGCAAGCGCGCGAACAAAAATTGCGCGATGCGATTGCGGCCGATCCCAAACTAAGATCGACGTCTTCGGCCTATGACCGAATTGAAAAAGCGCAGGTGCAGATCGCCAGGAATGCGCCGATCTACAATTATTTCGAGCAGGAGCGGCCGAAGTTCAGCCTGTATCGCCAGCCGCGCGCGCTTTACAGCACGCTTTTCAAATATGCGCGCTTACTCCTGCGCGCCGCAGACGAGCGCGCCAAGCCGAACAGCGACCGCTTCGAAGAATTTCGTGACAGCAACCGCGAATCGCTCGAGCTCGAACTCTTTTCTACGGAGCCGGTTTACGACGACGTCGAACTGCTCACTCTGACTGATTCATTGACCGATCTCGCGAATGCGTTCGGCGGACAGCACCCGCTTGTTCAGAAAACCGTGCTCGGCGATAAATCGCCGCACGATCGCGCGTTTGAGTTAATTAAGGGGACCCAGCTCAAAGACGTCGCCTTTCGAAAAAAACTCTACGCTGGCGGTAAGGCGGCGATCGACGCCGCGCATGATCCGATGATCGATCTCGCGCGGTCGATCGATTCAACGGCGCGCACTGCGAAGAAAACTCTCGAGACGCAGGAGGAAATCAAGCATCAGGCCTACGCCGAGATCGCTAAAGCGCGGTCTGCCGTTGAAGGAACGAGCGATTATCCGGACGCCACTTTCACGCTTCGTCTTTCTTACGGGACCGTGCGCGGTTATGAGGAAAACGGAAAGCAGGTCCCGGCGTTCACGAATTTTCAGGGACTATTCGACCGCGCGACTGAGCACCGGAATAAAGGGCCGTTCGATTTGCCGCAGCGATGGATCGACAAGAAAGAAAAACTGGCTTTGACCACGCCGTTTAATTTTGTTTCCGATGCCGACATCATCGGTGGCAACAGCGGCAGTCCGGTCGTGAATAAAGCCGGCGAATTTGTCGGTATTATTTTCGACGGCAACATTCAGTCGCTCGTGCTCGATTGCATTTACACCGACAAACAAGCGCGCGCCGTTTCAGTCGACTCCGCCGCAATTATCGAAGCGCTGCGAAATGTGTATGACGCGCAACCGCTGGTGGACGAACTGCTCAATGCAAAATGATTTGGCAAGGGCGCTCGATCACAACCGTTTGAGGTAGCGACGGTTCACCGAACCGCCATTTCAATCCCGGTACAATCTAGCACATATGGCCACTTCTCTTCATTCATCGCTAGCCCTGCGCGAACTGGGTTATTTCGAATATATGCCGCCTTTTCTTCAAAGCTCTCGTCGCGCCGAAGACGATGGTCAAAGAAGTTTCGTTGCCATTCAATGCTGGCAAACTTCGTCGTTGCTCTTTTGAAATTGCCAATTGTCGATGAAAGCGAAGCATCACCATCGATGCTAATCAACGCATGCAGATGATCCGGCATTAGCAGCAGCAATTGTAGATACCAAAGCTGGCGATCATCATAAATCGTGGCGGCCTTGAAGATCTCCTCCGAGATGTTTCGTGGCAAAGCCAATTGCAACCCTTCTCGCGACAGCAAATTGTAACGAAATAGGTTGCCCCAAAGCGTCCTGCAAAATGGATTTTGTGATTGAGCGGTCTACGAACGAAAGCTATCGATCGCTGGGCAGGTCTCATCAAAGATTGCGATTGAGGTCAATCGCCGCTACCTCTTCTTGTTCTTCTACAGCTGCCTGACCAACGTTTTCCAACGTGCCCATGCTTGTAGGTTTAACTTATCTAATCAAAGTTTGACCACTGTTCGGTAGAACTAGCGTCTCGACGCTGATCTCGATCGAAGCCGTGTCGATTACCCATCTGCCTGCGCGCTTGTAAACGTTGAAATCATTGTAGGTGGCTGTATCGACCGCGGTTTTGCCACCCGTTTGTATGCGAACTTTATCGGGTAGAACTGCCTCAATCTTTTTCAATCTGTGATCAATGCCAGGTTCTTTCGACACGAGAGCTTTAAGTTGCTCAATATCGGCCTTCGGCAGGCGATTCGCGTACGGCCCGCTGGTCTCAAAAGGCGCTGCGTAAGCGGCTAGCGGAACCGCAACGACCGCAATCGAAATACGCAGTAAGTTTAGCATTCTAAAGTTGCTTAAGCAGCGTTTTCCAACGGGCCCAGGCTTCGTCGCGTGCTTTTCTGTCACCTTCGCGAACATTCGGATCGTTCGGTTCGCCCGAGCGCATGAAACCGTGACCGGCGCCTTTGTAAATCACCGGTTCGTATTTTTTGCCGGCCGCTTTCATTAACTCTTCCGCTTTCGGAATGGTCGCGTCGACGCGCTCATCGTTCTCGGCGTTAAATCCGTAAACCGGGCACGCAATTTTCTTCGCGTCATCCGCATTATCGACTGCAACTCCATAAAATGAATACGCCGCTTTCAGTTTCGGATTGATGCTGGCGTACTGGAATGCCCATCCCCCGCCCCAGCAAAATCCGCATACTGCCAGCGTTCCATTGCCCGCCGGAATCTTCAGCGCATAATCGGCGGCCGCATTCAGATCGCTGATCACCTGCTCCTTGGGCAGCGCGTGGGTTGCTTTTCCGGCAGCGTCACCGTCTTCGTATTTTTGGCCACTGAGCAGGTCCGGGGCGAGAGCAATAACGCCATTCTCGGCGAGTTCATCACACAAACTGCGCAACCAGTCTGTCAGACCGAAAATTTCCTGAATCACCAGGACGACTGGCGTTTTATTTTTTGATTCGGGATAAACGACGAATGCTTTGATCGTCCGATCGCCCGATTTGAGATCAACCCAGTCCGCGTGGCGCGGCGAACTGTTCAGACGATCTTTGCCAAAGTCTTTGTATTCCTGAGCAAGCAGGGATTGCCCGACAAAAATCAAAGCGAGCGCGAAGATAACGCGTTTCATCGGCGATGACGGGGGTCTTAACTAAGGCGAAGTTGTGGGCGCTGCTTCGCTTTTCTTGCAAAAGAGCGCATCAAGACTCCAGCGGCCGGGGCCGTAGAAGAAAATGAAGAAAAACACAAAGCAATAAAGCACGGCCTTCTCACCCCCGTTCGCGATGGGGAAAAAACTCTTCGGCGCGTGGGCCATGAAATAAGCCACCGCCATGGTGCCACTTGAAATGAGAGCAGCGATGCGGGTGAACAAACCAAATGCAACGAGAAATCCGCCGACAAGGCAAATCCAGCCGCAGAGCTGAAGGAGTAGCGTATCCGAGCCGGGCATTCCGCCGAACATGCCAAAAAGTAACTGACCGCCATGGCTGGCGAAATTCAAGCCAACGATCAGTCGCATCAGACAATAGACCGGATCCGCAAATCGATTGAGAGCGTTCATGACTGGTGAGGCTGCACGATGTCGATCTCGTGTGTCAAGATCGCAGGTAAAGGTGGAACGCGTTCTCCGAACGCGTTGTTAATTCAGGCGGCGAAGCCGCATTTGTTTAGCATCGTCTTCGGAGAAGCCGATCCACCTACGCCGCCTTTTTGTGGCGCTGCGGATGATGACGTTCGTGTTTCGTTGCCGTTTTCTTTTTCCCGCCCGTTTTCTCGAGGCTTTGCTGCAGAACTTTCACCAGATCGATCACTTTCGTCGGCTTCGGCGCTTTTTTAGGTTTCTCTTCAATTTCTTTTCCGCCGGCTTCCACTTTTTCTTCGATCACTTCCATCAACGCTTCGCGGTAGTCGTCCTTATATTTTTCTGGATTCCACTTCGAACTCATGCTGTCGACCAGTGCGCTTGCCATCGATATTTCGCGTTTTCCGACTTCCACTTTTTTCGGAATGTGGAGTTTGCTCGTGGCGGCTAGTTCATCGGCGAAATGCATCAACTCTAAAACCAGTGCCCCGTCTTCGGGTTTCACTCCGGCTAGATACTGGCGCGTCTTGATAACGACCTTGGCGATGCCGACTTTTTTCTTTTGCTCCAGTGAATCGCGCAAAAGCGCGTAGGCCTTGTCGCCGCCTTTTTGCGGCTCTAAATAGTACGGCCTGTAGAAAAAGATCGGATCGATCGCGTCAAGATCGACAAAGTCCTGAATGTCGACGGTCTGCGTCGCCTCCAGATCCACTCGCTGAAAATCTTCGTCTTTCAGGACGACGTATTTTCCTTTCTCGTATTCATAGCCTTTGACAATCTGGTCCCACGGCACTTCTTTGCCGTCCTTTTCCGCGACGCGTTTGTAATTGACCGGACTCAAGTCGCTTTTTCTCAACAACCGAAAGCTGAGATCTTCTTTCTTGGTCGCCGGATAGAGAGCGATCGGAATGTTAACCAGACCGAAACTAATGCTGCCTTTCCAGATCGCGCGCATAACCAATGATTATTTCGCGCGGCGCGCGCACTTCGCGTGTGGTAGGGGCGGTTCACCGGACCGCCCGCGGGCGATTGAGGTCAATCCCCTTGCCTCAAAAGCGTAAGCGTTGAGGCCAATGTCAATGGGGCAACACTATTGGATGCACTAGCGGGGAGCGTAATCGCCCCTCCCTAATTGTCGATCTTAGGCGGCGTGCTCGAGTTGCTGGCGAGGGATTCCGCGCAATTCGAAAAGCCGAATCAGAGTTTCCTCGATCAAGTTGTTCGGGCAAGACGCGCCGGCGGTGATGCCGACAACAGCCGGGCCGGGCGGAAGCCAAAAGTGTGAAACGACTTCGCGCTTTTCGTGCAGATCATAATGCTTGATTTCATTCCGCGAGACGAGACGCGAAGCGTTCAGAACGAAATAGGTTGGCAATTTTTCCTCACCCATTTCTGCGAGGTGCGAAGTGTTCGAGCTGTTGTAACCGCCAACCACAAGCAAGATGTCCATCTTTACGTCGAGTAATTCGCGCAGTGCGTCCTGACGTTCCTGGGTCGCGCCGCAGATGGTGTCGAAGAAGCGGAAGTTTTTCGCGGCCTCGTCCGCACCATCGCGATCGGCGATCGCCTGCCGCACGCGCCGCTGCACTTCCTCGGTCTCGCCGCGCAACATGGTGGTTTGATTTGCGACCCCAACCGTTTTGAGGTGCACGTCCGGATCGAACCCAGGCGAATACGCGCCGCGAAACTTTTCCAGAAATGCCTGCTTGTCGCCGCCGTTGCGAATGTAATTACAAACGTAATCCGTCTCGGCCAGCGTGAGCACGACCAGATAATGTCCCTTGCCGTCGCCGAGCGCGCGCGAACTGGTCGCCTTCGTCTCCTCGTGCTCGGCTTTTCCGTGAATAATCGACGTGACCGATTCGCTCGCGTATTTTCGGACGCGTTTCCAAACGCTCATCACGTCGCCGCAAGTAGTATCGACAATCTGGCAGCCGCGCTCTTTGATTTGCTGCAACATTGACAACTCGGTGCCGAACGCCGGCACGATCACGATATCTTCCGGTTGCAAATCGGAAATCTCGGCCTGCTTGTTGCGACCGGTGAGATTTTTGATCCCGAGCGACGCGATCTGATGATTCACCTCCGGGTTGTGAATGATCTCGCCAACGATGAAGAGGCGGCGGTCTTTGAAAACTTTGCGCGCGGCATAAGCAAGATCAATCGCGCGCTCGACTCCGTAACAAAAGCCGAATTGCTTCGCGAGACGAACCGTGGTCTCGCCAACTTTAATAATCCCGCCGGCGCGACGCACTTTATCGACGATGTCGCTACGGTAATGCTGTTCGACCTGTTCCTGCACCGCCGCCATCACGTCCGGGGTACGCAAGTTCACTTTCTCGCGCGCCGTCGTTCCGCTGGATATGAGGTTCGTGCTCACAATGCTCTGCGGTAATCTGCCGCAGGAACGCTATTCGAGCAATGTGCCGGTCGGCCTTTGAAACGCCGCGTCGGAAACCATGATATGTGGGTCCGGGTCCGGCGTCCGCGAATCATCTACCCGTTGCACTTTTGGTCCGATCGTCTCGTCCTCGGGCTGGGTGCCGGCGATGTTGACCGGCGTGCCTACTCGGACCAGCGCATAAAATTTCGGCGCGGCTTCGCCATGAAGGCGAATGCAGCCATGCGTCCGCGGGACCGGATGGACAAAGCCCTGATGAAATCCGTAACCCGGCGCGAACTCACACCAATAACCCATCGGGTAACCGACATAGCGTCCGCCACAATTCCCGCTGCACGGAGTGACGTCGTTGCCGTTAACACTGAAGCCGTAGGATCCGGACCGCTTGTGCTCCTGTTTTGAGTAAATCGTGAAACTGCCGCGCGGTGTCGGCTTATTAGGCAAACCGACCGAAATCGCAGCCGCCATCAGGCAGCGATCGCCTTCCATCACGTAAACGTTTTGTTTCGACAACGAAACCTTCACCCGCACGGCGGAAGGATCGTTCGGTTTGTAAGCGGTAACATGATATGGGCCGCCACCGCCGGCGCGGGAGAGCAGGCCCCCAGTTTCGCAACCGGTGAATAACGACAACGCGACCGGACCGGCAACAAAAGCTAAGCGGGAAACAATGCGCATGGCGGTACTTGAGAAGGAGCGCGGACTTTGTCAACCATTCGGAAGTCGTTCCATCTTCGCCGGCGTCGGTTTATTTTCGATGCCCGCGTCGATCCGTTTGTCGAAGCGGGGATGCGGCCGCGCATAAAACGGATAAGGCCGGTCGGCCGCGGCCGGTTTGTACCGCCAGTGTTTGTACATCCAAAGCCAGGGCGCGGGATTTTTGCGGACGTATGGCTCGAAGGAATTCCAGCACGCCTGCGCGATCTGTTGATAACTTCTTCCGGCCGTTTCGATTTTCGGATGAAACACCAACCGATAGCGCCCGTTCGGCAGTGGTTCGCAGTGGGCCGGAATAATCGGCGCGCCGGTTTGTTCGTTCAACCACGCGTGCGCCGACGTCACACTCGTTTTTAACCCGAAACAATCGATCGCCACGGATGGCATCTTCGGGTGCAAAGTAAGATCGACCAGCAACGCAGTGCGCCCTTTTCGCCGCAACACTTTATAAAGCCGGACGATTCCACCCTGGCGCGGGATCAATTCGTGTCCGGATTGCTCGCGCAATCGTTTGAAGATGGGATCGAGGAGCGAGTTTTTGAACTCCTGTGAAATGATCGTGCCCTTTAAATCGAGAAAACCGCAGGCCAGACTGAGCCACTCGAAATTGCCGTAGTGATAGCACGCGATCATGATGCTGCGTTCCGGACCGTAGCGCACTGTTTCCTCAATATTCTCCAACTCGATATACCTCGAAAAATTTTCAGCCGTCAGACGCGGACTCCAAAGAAGATCGAGCATTGTTCGCGCAAAATGTTGAAATGAGGCGCGCGCGATTCGTTCGCGTTCGAGCCGCGAAAATCGATCGCCAAACGCGACCTCGAGATTACTGAGCGCAACTTTGCGGCCGTCCCGATCGAGGATCGACATCAATGTGCCAAGCGCGAGCGCGAACCGGTAACAGCCTTTGCGCGACAACAACGGCAAGAGTTTCGCGGCAATGAGCAAGCCGGCCCACTCCAGCCGGTAGCGGATTCTTTTCCAAATCGAGCGCACTCGCGGAGTGTAACGCCTTTCGCGGCGGCTGCGAGTTTCCAGGGCAGCGATTCGCCAAAAATGGCTCATTCGATTGACCTTGTTCGCGTTCAAACTTAAGTTGTTTGCGCGTTCGCAGGCGCGACGCCACATCGTGAAAAGCGTCCTTTTTGTTTGCACGGGAAATATCTGTCGCAGTCCGATTGCGGAAGGATTGTTTCGCCGGTTGATCGGGAATCGCAAAGACATCGAAGTCGCTTCAGCCGGCGTGCACGCGGTCCGGGGTCAGCCGCCGAGTCTCTACGCGGTCCAGGTTTGCGAAGATGACGGCGTGAACATCAGCAATTTGCGCAGCCAACCGCTCACTGCCGACCTGGTGGACCGCGCGACCCACATTTTCGCGATGACCGGCGCGCATCTTGAAACGATTCACATGCTCTTTCCCCATGGCGCGGAGAAAACTTTCCTGCTCCGCGAATTTGAAGAACCTGGCGCGACTCTCTGGCGTGATGTGCCGGACCCGATCGGTCTCGGACGCGAAGTTTACGAAGATTGCGCGCGCACGATCAAAAATGCGTTGCCGAGCGTGCTCAGTTTCGTCGAGCAAAGCGAATTGGTTCCTCCTGGTGCCACGCGAAATCGCGGAATATCTTCGTACTCGATGAGCGATCTTCCACGAAAAATTCAAACCAGCGCTGGATCGACATCCTACGGCGGCAGTTCTTTGGAATCGCTGCGCAAAGTTGATCCCGAGATTTACGATGCCATTCGGGCCGAAGAAAAACGCCAGCGCGAAAATATCGAGCTGATCGCGTCGGAAAATTTCACCAGTCGCGCGGTGATGGAGGCGCAAGGCTCCTGCCTGACCAACAAATACGCTGAAGGTTACCCCAAGAAACGTTGGTACGGTGGCTGTGAAAATGTCGACACCGCCGAGCAACTTGCGATCGATCGCGCGCTGCGATTGTTCGGCGCCGAGCACGCCAATGTGCAACCGCATAGCGGAGCGCAGGCGAACATGGCGGTCTATTTCTCGGTCCTGAAGCCGGGCGACAAGATTTTGGCGATGAATCTCGCGCATGGCGGCCATCTCACGCATGGTCACCCGGCGAATTTCTCCGGCAAGTTTTACCAGGTCGCGCAGTATGGCGTGAGCGAGAAGACGGAGCAGATCGATTATGATGCGCTCCAAAAACAAGCGGAGGAAGTTCGGCCGGTAATGATCACGGCCGGCGCCTCGGCTTATCCGCGGATCATCGATTTCCCACGGCTGCGCCAGATCGCCGATTCAGTCGGCGCGCTCCTTTTCATCGACATGGCGCACATTTCCGGTCTGGTTGCCGGCGGACAACATCCGAGTCCAATTCCGCATGCGCAGTTTGTCACTACGACGACGCACAAAAGTTTGCGCGGCCCACGTGGCGGGATTGTTCTATGCAAACAGGAATTCGCGAAACAGATCGACGCGACTGTTTTTCCAGGAGTCCAAGGCGGACCACTGATGCACGTCATCGCCGCGAAAGCGGTTTGCTTTCATGAAGCGCTGCAACCGTCGTTTCGTGAATACCAGAGACAAGTCGTGGTAAACGCCAAAGCGCTCGCCGCCGGTTTGGCAAAGCACGGTTACCGCATTGTTTCCGGCGGCACCGATAATCATCTGATGCTGGTCGATCTTCGTCCGAAGGAAATTAACGGTAAGGAAGCGCAGGAGGTTCTCGATCGCGCCGGTATCACGGTGAACAAAAACGGAATTCCATTCGACACCTATCCGATCTTCAAACCGGGCGGTATTCGCGTCGGCACACCGGCCGTGACCACGCGCGGAATGAAAGAAGAAGAGATGCTCGAGATCGCGGACCTGGTCGCCGAAGCGTTGGCAAACCGAAACGACGAAGCCGCGCTCGGCCGCGTCCGCGAAAAAGTGCGCGAGATGACGCGCCGTTTCCCTCTACCTTCGTGATTGTAGCGGCGGTCTATGACCGTCGGATGAATAATGCGACGCTCATAGAGCGCCGCTACAGAAGATTCCGCGTAGCGAACGCGCAGACTTTTGTGTAACCTGCGGGGAATCCATGAATCGAGCGGCCGATCAATCGCAAGCGAATCCATTACGCGAAGGTTTGTCTACTCGCGCGGTGCCGCAGCCGTGCAGCGTTGTCATCTTTGGCGCCACCGGCGACCTGACCCATCGCAAGCTGTTGCCGGCACTTTACAATCTGGCCGCCGACGGCGAACTCCCGCCCGCTGTCGCCGTGATCGGTTTTGCCCGCCGGCCAAAAAGTGACGACGATTTTCGGCGCGAAATGGAAGAGGCGGTGCGAAAATTTTCGCGCCAGGCAGTGCGCGACGAAATCTGGAAGCCGTTTAGCCAGTCGATTTTCTATCATCAAAGCGACTTTAGCGATGAAGCCGGCTACAAAAGTTTGGCCGAACGCCTCGATAAGATCGATCAGGAACGCGGCACACGCGGCAATCGGCTCTTTTATTTTGCAGTCGCGCCCGACCAGTTCGAGCCGATCCTCAAACATCTCAAAGCCGTCGGTTTGAACAAGGCGTGCGAAGGAAGTTGGGCGCGCGTGATCATCGAAAAGCCGTTCGGCAGCGATCTCGCTTCGGCGCGTGAACTCAATCGCGTGGTCAGTGACGCGTTCAGCGAGGAACAAACGTATCGGATCGACCATTTTCTTGGAAAAGAAACCGCCCAAAACATTTTAGTGCTGCGTTTTGCCAACGCGATTTTCGAACCGCTCTGGAACACCCGCTATATCGATCACGTCCAGATTACCGCCGCCGAAACGCTCGGGGTCGAAGGACGCGCTGGTTATTACGAGGGCGCGGGCGCTTTGCGCGACATGGTCCAGAATCATTTGCTTCAATTGCTTTGCCTCGTCGCCATGGAAGCGCCGAGCGACTTAAGCGCCGACAGCATTCGCGACGAAAAACTAAAAGTGGTCCGTTGTCTCCGACGAATGGCCGGACACGAAGTTGGGAGCAATGTTGTTCGCGGGCAGTACGCCGAGGGCGCGATCAATGGACAATCGGTACCAGCTTATCGCTGCGAAAAGAACGTCGACCCAAAATCGATGACCGACACCTTCGTCGCCTTGCGCTTGAACATCGACAACTGGCGCTGGTGGGACGTGCCGATTTACATGCGGGTCGGAAAACGATTGCCAAAGTCAGGCACGGAAATCTCAGTCCACTTCAAGAAAGCGCCGATGGTTTTGTTCAACAAGGAAACCAACGACTCGAACGTGCTCGTGATTCGGATTCAGCCGGACGAAGGAATTTCGTTGCGGATGCAGGCAAAAATGCCAGGAACAAGTTTTCGAATCGAACCGGTGAAGATGGATTTTCATTACGGAACCTCTTTCGGCAAAGCAAGTCCGGAAGCGTACGAACGCTTGTTGCTCGACGCCATGAGCGGCGACGCCACCTTGTTTGCGCGTCGCGACGAAGTCGAAGAAGCCTGGGCGTTTATCGACATCATCGAACATGCGTGGTCTGCAAAAGAGAAAGCGCCGGATTTGTTTTTTTATCCAGCGGGTTCCTGGGGACCGGAGGCAGCAGACGAACTCCTCGCGCGCGACGGCCGCTTCTGGAGGAGGCTCTAAATTATGCCCGCGACCGCTGAACATTACTCGTTAGGCCAATCGGTTGAGCTCGGCAAGATCGACAAGGAGTTGAAAAAACTCTGGCGCGAAGGCGAAGGCGCGATGACCCGCGCGTCGCTGATCAACCTCGCGATCTATAGCGAAAAGCCGGGTTCACTTGAGAAAAACACCCAGCTGATCGTCCGGATTACGGAGAACCATGCCTGCCGCGCGCTCGTGATCGGAGCGAACCGAAAATCGAGGGAGAATCGCATCGAAGCCTGGATCAACGCGCATTGCCATGTTACGCGCGCCGGAAGCAAACAAGTTTGTTCCGAGCAAATTTCTTTCTCGCTGGAGGGTCCATGCGTAGAACTTTTGCCGAGCATTGTCTTTTCCCATCTCGATTCCGATCTCCCCCTTTATCTTTGGTGGCAGGATGACTTTCCCGAATCGATGGATCCGCAGCTTTGGGCTTGGATCGATCGGCTGATTTTCGACAGCCAGACTTGGAAGGACTTTGGCGCTCAGATGCGTCTCGTCGAAACCGCGCAGCAGGAAGCGAAACAAAGAATCGTGCTTTGCGATCTCAATTGGACGCGGCTCGACAAGGTGCGCCATGCTATCGCGCAATTTTTCGATCACCCGGCGTCGCATCATCATTTTTCCAAAATCGAAAATCTCAATATCGATTATGCGTCCGGATTTAAATCGACCGCTCTCCTTTTGCTCGGCTGGCTCGGTGCGCAGCTGAATTGGAAGCTCAATGAGCCCGCCCGCAACGGGAGCTGTAGATTTGTTAATGCCAATAATCACAAGATCGACATCGAGTTGCGTCAGCGGGAAGGCGAGCCAATCGGCGAGATCACGATAAATTCGAGCGGCATCCAGTTCAGGGTCGCACCGGCAAAATGCGGGGACCTTCTTGAGATTTCGCGCAGTGGTAAAAATGAAACCGCCGTGCCGCAGATGATGCCGGCGCAAAGCAATGATCCGGTCGATCTAATGACCCAGGAGCTGTTGCGCGGCGGACCGCACCGCGTTTATCTCGACGCGGTGAATTCAGTGCGCGCATTGCTCTAGGTGCTGTAGGTAGGGGCGATTCGGTGAACCGTCCCTACCTTCGGACCTCGCACGCCTTGTGCTCCATAGCGGGACGTGCACCGAAAAATCCTGCCTCTCCTTCTGGTCTTCGGTGTCTGCTTTAGCTTCAGCAATTGCGCTTACATGAGTGCGAGCGGCCGGCGGGAAATGGCGTATCGCCATTATGTCCAAAAGCAGATGAAGCAGCGCAATCGTGCAACGGCACGCGCCCAAAAAGCTGCCAATCGCCAGCTAAAGCTGAAGATGAAATCGGCAGTGCCAAGCGAGCCGCAAATTACAACGAGTGTTGAAGGTGCTAAGGGAGCCTCGTCTGAACCGGTCGCTCCGCCGGTGACAGTTTCTGCGTCGAGCGCGATCCCGAACGGAACCGACAACGAACCGGCGCAGCCGTAACGCTAATTGCGTTTCACCGGGGTCGGCTTTCCATCCGGTCCGAGCGCGACATAGGTGAAGACGCCGTTTGTGACTTTTACGCGCTCGCCCGTCCGATAACGCGTCACCCAAACATCGACACAAATTTTCATCGAGGTGCGTCCAATTTTCTCAACCCAGGCATAGCAGGCGACGGTATCACCCACGCGCACAGGATTAAGGAACGACATTCCTTCGATGGCCACGGTCACCACGCGCGACTTTGCCACTGTTCCAGCCAGGATCGCGCTGCCCAAATCCATTTGCGAAACCAACCAACCGCCAAAAATGTCGCCATCGCGATTCGTGTCCTTGGGCATGGCGATCGTCTGAATGACGAGCTCGCCCTTTGGCTCATCAGGGAGGTTCATCTTTGTTTTTTAAGCACGAATGAACACGAATTTACACTAAGAAAAATTCCTCGTTCCGCTCTTCCAGTAATTCGTATGCATTCGTGTTAATTCGCGGTTGGTCTTACAAGATCAACATGCAATCGCCGTAACTGTAAAAGCGATACTGTTCCCGGATCGCTTCTTGGTATGCTCGCAGCAAAAATTCGCGACCGGCAAACGCGCTCACCAGCATCAGCAAAGTCGAGCGCGGCAAATGAAAATTCGTCAACAGGGTATCGACCACGTGAAACTCAAACGGCGGATAGATGAAAATCTTCGTCTCGGCCGATTGGGCGCCAATTTTGCACTCGTTAGACTCGACTGCTTTAAGCAGTCGAGTTTTAGGGACGGCGGATTCAAGCGCGCGAACGGTGGTCGTGCCCACGGCTACGACCCGATTCGCCTTGTCGATCTTGTCGGCCGCTTCTTTGGAAATTGAAAATGATTCGGCGTGCATCCGATGCTCCGCGACATTTTCTGAATGCACCGAACGAAAAGTTCCCGTGCCGACGTGCAGGGTAACAAACGCGTGCGGAATTTCGGATAAAATTGCCGGCGTGAAATGTAAACCGGCGGTCGGCGCCGCGAGCGCGCCCGGCGTTTGCGCAAAGACAGTCTGGTAACGCTCGTTGTCGGCGAGGTCGCTATCACGATCCATGTACGGGGGCAACGGTATCGATCCGTGCGCATAAAGATCGACATCTTCGGCGAGCGCAACGAGCCGCTCGCCGTCCGGCAAAATTTCTTCGACCCGCAACAGCACATGGTCGATCTTCGCCACCGCGCCAAGCCGCATTTTGCGGCCAGGCTTGACCAAACATTTCCAGCGGGCCGGGCTGAGCTTCTCCAGAAACAAAAACTCGACCGCGTGGTCATTCGAAAATCTGCGCGCGGGCAGGACGCGGGTGTTGTTGAGAACAAGCAAGTCACCTTCCCGCAAAAAGCTTTTCAAATCGCGAAACTGCCGATGTTCGATTGTCTGGGAGTCGCGATGCAACACCATCATGCGCGATTCGTCCCGCTGCGGCAGCGGCCGCTTGGCGATCAGCGCTGCCGGCAACGGATAATCGTAGTCGCTCAATCGTTCGCTCATGCTTGAAGGTACGGGCGATTGACCTTAATCGCCCGCAAACGCCAATTCGCCCCGGGCGGTTCGGTGAACCACCCCTACCCATCAAATCATTTGCCGATTCGCGCAAAACTTCACAATATGCGGCCGATGCAATTTCCGCAGGCGCTCGAAACGGTTCTAGAAAATCTCGAGCGCATGCGCGATGAGAACGCGCATCGGCCGTGCGCATCGCGAAGCGCGCTCGATGCCCTGAACCAAGTGGGGCCTTCGCGCGACTACGGCGCGGCGACCAGCGCAGCGCCCTCCAAAATCAGCAGGCTGGCCGAGGTAAAAACACGCGTCGCTGGCTGCACCAAATGTCCAAACCTCGCGAGCACCCGCACGCAGACCGTTTTCGGAGTCGGTAATCCCGATGCCGATGTCATGTTCATTGGAGAAGCGCCCGGCGCGGACGAAGACGCGCAAGGCGAACCGTTCGTCGGTCGCGCGGGGCAATTGCTCACCAAAATTATCAAGGCGATGGGATTCGCGCGCGCGGAGGTCTACATCGCTAACATTCTCAAATGCCGGCCGGATGTGCCGGCTGGTTCGTTCGGAAATCGCGCGCCAACTCCGCGCGAGATGCAAACGTGCCGACCATATTTAATGGAACAGATCGACATCATCAAGCCGAGAGTCATTGTCGCGCTCGGCGCCGTGGCAGTGGAAGGACTTCTCGGGACCCGGGCACCGATGCGCGAGCTGCGGGGACGCTGGAATTCGTTCAACGGCACGCCGTTAATGATCACTTATCATCCGGCGTATCTGTTGCGAAACCAATCGCCCTCGGAAAAACGGAAGGTTTGGGAAGACATGATGCAGGTTCTGGAGCGGCTCGAGAGACCGATCAGCGAAAAGCAGCGAAATTATTTTCTTTAGACTGCGCAATCAGCGCGATAACTCACGATGCAGCGACTCGATCTGCGATCGCGCGCCGAACGAAAAAATCAGTGATCCGACAATCGCGCGGACTTCGCGTCGTGGGACTTTGATGTGGCGCTCCAAGCCGGTCACGCCGGCAGCGCGAAGAAGCGCAAGTGTGCGCGCACCGATCAGTCCGGGAAGCGCGGTCGCGACCCGGACACGACGATTTCGAATCGAGCTCGCATATCGCATTCCGGCTTCGATTCCATTGGCCGCTTTCTCGCGCCATTTTCGATAGATTGCCTGAAAGCGCTCCGGTTCGCGCAAAATCTGAGACGGCTCCATCGCGGCCGCGGCAAGTTCCTCATTTGGAAAGTAGCAGCGGCCGGAGCGAAGATCGGTCCCGGCATCGCGCAAAATGTTAATCAATTGCAGGCCCATGCCGTAGCGTTTCCCCGTGGCGAGCATGTCCTCTTCGCTTCGCGCCGTAAACTTTGGCAGATGGCGAAAACCAAGCCGGGTCCAAAATTCGCCCGCGCTGCCGGCAACCAGATACGTGTATTCATCGAGCTGCGCCGACGTTTCGAGAGCGACGATTTGTTTCGGATTCCGGAAACGCTCGAGATCGAGAAGTTGGCCGCGATTAATTTGCTCAAGCACGGCCCGGACTTCTTCACGATCCAGCACGTCGCTCTGTTCGAGCCAATCCAAACATGGTTGGAGCGACTCAATCAACGCGCGTTCGTCTTTGTTTTTCTGCAACGGCGCCAGCGACGCGCTAAGATCGACAATTGCATCGCCAAGTGCTTCGCCTTGAATTCCGCGGGCGAGGAGTCGCAATTTCTCGGTTCGCAGATCGATCGGCACGTCGGTTGTATCGGCGATGGTATCCGAGGCCCGCGCGAGCAGGTAACCCAGCGAAACCGGATCGCGCAGTTTTTTGGGCAGCAGCCGGATTGACAGATAAAACGAACGTGAAACGCGCGCCAAAATCGATCCGCGCAATGTCGAAAGGGAAACGTCGAACCCTGTTTCCCGGGGTAACAAATCGTTAGCGGCCGACATTTTTCACCTCGATCCGGCCCATGTCTGAATTGCCGAGGCCGACCGTTGTCGCGGTTTGCAGGTAGCTCGCCAAGCGGCCAATCGGCGGAAAATTTGATTTCGATCGCCATTCATCCAATCGCTTGAGCGCAACCATATCCAGCGCTACCGGATCCCTACTCGCGTAAAGAGTAGCGTGGTGGACGGCAAAGTTCGGCTGCGATTGCGGACCGCCGCCGTATTGTGCGAGCAAGCCGTCCATGATGTTCAAGACTACTTTCTGCGAGATGATTGGATTGCTGTAGATGATGGCAACGCTTTCCGCACCGAAGCCGGTGCCTTGCGCAAACCGGCGCCAGTTGTCGATGTTCGGAATGGTCACGTTGTAAAGACAGCCCGCGATGCCATTGGTCGTGCTGTTGCTCATCACCGGGACGTTGATGATTTTTGTTACTTCGCTCGAGAGAATGCGCGAGAAGTGGCTGACGTCGCTCGTGTTTTCAGTGTCCGACAAAGGCTCACTTTTCCCTCGGTCGCTGATGTAGTCGACGTCGCCCCAAACAAGTTTTCCCAGCAGCGGCGCGGTAAATGTCGCTTTTGGATCGTAACCGTCCCGCGGCGCGATTGACTTTAGTTCAAATCCGTCCGCCGCTTTTTTGTAACCGGCCTCTTTCGTTCCTTGCAGTGAGCGGTCCCAAACAATGACGCTGCTGCGCGGGTGTCCAGCCGCGACCAAGCCATCGACGATCGCGGTCACAACATCGTGGTGAGTCGTGAACAATTCGCCGCCGGCGGCCGAAATTTTAATTCCGATCTTGTCGTTAGGCGTAACCAAGGAGTTCCATGCCCTGGCCAGATCCGGCTGACCCGTCGCCGCCAAAATCAATCGATCGACCATTGCCCGGACGGAACGGCGATCCGTTTTGTAACTCACAATCGCGTCGGAATCATGCGTCGTATAAACGACCGATTTTTCCGGCAATGGAGTTTGGGCCAACACGCTGCCGATGGCGCAAAAGTAAACCAGAGCTACATTTCGGAAGTTTGTCATGTCGAGCGAAGTCGAGACATCTCTTACTATTTCTGTTGCTGGAGTGCAGTCGGAAACATTTGGAGATTCCTCGACTCCGTCCGGAATGACAACCAAGACTAAGCGAATCTGTGAGTAGCCCCGCGCATTACATGTCGGCCAGCCTTTCAGACACCATCCGCCATATCTATGTTCACATTCCTTTCTGCGCGCGAATTTGTCCCTACTGCGCATTTTATAAAGAGCTGCTCGATCGCTCACAAACACCGCGGTTTTGTGAAGCCATCCTGAGCGAGCTCCGGCAACATCAAAGAACGGCGACTTCCAAGTCGCCGCGGCAGTCTGGAGACAGCCGTTCCTTGCTTCTTCCACGAACAATCTATTTCGGCGGCGGCACGCCGACGGCGCTGACGACCGCGCAATTGGAATTTTTACTCGGCGGTTTCCGTGACCAGCTCGACTTGTCCGAACTCATCGAATGGACGATGGAAGCAAATCCGGGAAGTGTGTCGGCCGGTAAAGCAACTCTGCTCCACCGGCTCGGGATCAATCGAATCAGTCTCGGGATTCAATCGTGGGATGATGATCTGCTGAAATTGCTCGGACGCGAGCACAACGCGAAACAAGGTGTGGAGTCATTCGGCATTCTCCGTGACGCCGGATTTTCCAATATCAATCTCGATCTGATGTTTGGGCTGCCGGGACAAACGATGTGTCAATGGCAAGACACACTGGAGCGAACGGTGGCGATGATGCCGGAACACATTTCGGCTTACTGCCTGACCTACGAAGAAGACACGGAATTTTTTCTGCGACACGCGCGCGGCGAGTTTCGGCAAAGTTCCGACAGCGATGCCGAATTTTTCGAAATGACGATGTCGACCTTGGAAACAGCTGGTTACGAGCATTACGAGATTTCGAATTATGCGCGGCCTGGTTTTGGATCAGTCCACAATCGCGCCTACTGGTCGGGTTCGGATTATCTCGGCATTGGGCCAAGCGCGTTCTCAACCGTCGGGATGACGCGACGCCAAAACATTGCGGACTTTCGACGTTACGCCGAATCCGTTCTCGCGGGAGAATATGCGGCCGGATCGGTCGAACATTTGACGTCCGAAATAAAACGCGCCGAAAAGATCGCGCTCTCATTGCGCACAGATCAGGGCGCTCCGGCGCAGTTACTGGAGACCTTTCCAAACGAAACGCGCGAATTTGTTCGGCTCGGTTTGCTCCGAAAAGCGCGTGACAATTTTGTTTTAACGCGCGCCGGGAAATCCCTCGCCGACTCGGTGGCTGAGGCGTTCGTTTGATTTATTCGACCGCGCCGTAACGCCGCTGGCGTCGCCCGTATTCTTCCACTGCGGCAAACAAATCTTTTTTGGTGAACTCGGGCCACATCTTCTGGGTCACGTACATTTCGGTGTAGGACAGCTGCCAGAGAAGAAAATTCGACAACCGCATCTCGCCCGAAGTGCGAATGAGCAGATCGGGATCGGGATAATAGCGGGTGTAAAGATGTTTGCTGAACATCTCCACGTCGATCATCCCCTTGTCGATGTGGCCGAGCTCGATCGCACGGAGCAGGCTCTTGATGCCGTCGATGATCTCCAGTCGACCGCCATAACTCAGCGCCAGAATTAAGGTAACGCCGGTATTATTCGCGGTCGCTTCAATCGACTTGTGCAATTGCTGCTGGCAGGCCTCAGGCAAATCGGTCAGACGTCCGATCGCTTGCACGCGAACATTCTTCTCAATCAGCTCCGGCGTTTTCTCTTTGAGGAACTTTTCCAAGAGCCGCATCAGGGCAAATACTTCGCTCTTCGGCCGCTGCCAGTTTTCGGCCGAGAAAGCGTAGAGGGTTAGATATCCTACTTTCAACTCGGCACACGCTTCGACACATTCGCGCGCCGCCCTGGCGCCTTCCTCGTGGCCCCTGATCCGGGGGAGACCTTGGGCTTTGGCCCACCGGCCGTTCCCATCCATGATGATCGCAATGTGCCGCGGGACGGATTTGGCGCCGGGAGGCATCGTTATAAAAAGATGGTCTGCGCGCGCGTCGGACCAACACTGACGATGGAAACATCCGCGCCGGTGAGTTGTCCAAGTCGTTTCACGTAATTTCTTGCGTTTAATGGAAGTTGCGAAAGTTTTTTCGCAGAACTCGTGGATTTATTCCACCCTCGCATTTCTTCGTAGATTGGCTCGCAATTGTCGAGTTGGACCGCGTCACAAGGAGGAACTTCCAGCCGTTTCCCGTTTAGCCGGTATCCCACACAGATCCGGATCGGATCGACCTCGTCCAAGCCGTCCAGATTCGTAATCGCCAGCTCATCGATCCCGTTGATCATCGTTGCGTATCGTGTGGCCACGGCATCAAACCATCCGCAGCGACGTGCCCGACCCGTGGTAGCGCCAAATTCGCGACCGAGCGAATGCAGCATCGCTGCCAGATGTCGATCCTCGGTCGGCAACGGCCCCTCACCCACGCGCGTTGTGTAAGCTTTCATGACGCCGACCACGCGATCCATTCGATGCGGCGGCACCCCGGTTCCCGTGCAGGCGCCGCCGGCGGTCGTATTGGAAGACGTCACATATGGATAAGTGCCGTGGTCGATATCGAGAAATGTCCCCTGTGCGCCTTCAAACAAAATTCCTTTTCCGCGCTGGATCGCGCGATGCAAATAAACGACCGTGTTCGTGACAAACGGCCGCAACTTTTCGCCCGCCGCGAGATAACTCTCGTGGACTTCGCGGTAATTGTTCGCCTTGGCGCCGAGCGCCTGGAGAATGCTGTTGTTCTCACGAACCTTCGCCTGCAGTTTCTTCGCGAACAAGATCGGCTGCATCAAATCGGAAATCCTGAGACCGGTCCGCGCCGCCTTATCGCCGTATGCCGGACCAATGCCACGCTTGGTCGTTCCAATTTTCGCGCGACCTTTTCGTAATTCGCGCTGCTCGTCGAGCAATCGGTGATAAGGCAAAACCAAATGGGCGCAACTGCTCACCAAAAGGTTCTTTCCGATTTTCACCCCGACGCCGCGCAAATGTTCGATCTCGGCCACCAGCGCGATGGGATCGACCACCACGCCGTTGCCGATGACGCAGACTTTTCCGCGGCGCAAAATTCCTGACGGAATGAGATGCAGAATATAGGTCGAGCCGCCGTGAACGATGGTGTGACCCGCGTTGTTACCACCCTGACTCCGAACAATCACATCGGCCTTGCTCGTGAGCACGTCGATGATCTTGCCCTTTCCTTCGTCGCCCCATTGCGCGCCAACTAGAATCGTGTTTGCCATTTCAATTCAAATTCGGGCAAAAAATTTTCCCGACGCATCTGGCAAGACGCAGTCGGGACTTGCCCACGAATGATAAGAACGATGCGTCTCCGCGCAAGCGGTTTTCAGGGCCAGCCGATTTCTCAAAAAAAGCGACCACCGGCCGCGGCGTCTGCGTAGCTAGGGTTATGCGCACTATTCTATTGATCATTCTGATTATTCTATTGCTCGGAGCTTTGCCGACATGGCCATACAGCGCCGGCTGGGGCTACTATCCAAGCGGCGGGCTCGGATTGATTCTTGTGATCGCGATAATTCTCGCCGTGACGGGGCGACTTTAATCTAGATCAAATTGTCTAGTGAGCGCTCGCGCTCTGCGAGGCGAGCGCTTTCTTCAGCGCGTAGGCTGATTCGCTCGATCCGCCACCGGTGTGCGCATGAGAGTAATTGCGCAGCTTGTCCCAGGGAATTCTGGAATCGTAAGTGAAAGTATTCATCGCCACCCGGGTCCTCGCGCCGCTGCTCTGCAGATGTCGATGTGACAATATGAACTGTGAGGGCTCGTAGTAATTGGTCAAATCCTGCGCGAATTTGTCTCGGCTCATTCCAATCGCGATGTTTTTGCGCACTTCGAGATGGAGATGCGAGTCGTAGAGTCCGTGGGCCGTGCCCATGGTGCCGACCTGCTGGCCACGTCGCACTCTCTGGCCGCGTCGCACAAGAATCTTGTCCAAATGCCCGTAAAGCGAGTCGACGTTGCGAACAGCGCCACCTTCACGATACGCATGCCGAATGATGACAACATTCCCCCACCCCTGATGGCAGTCGCGCGCGAACACAACCACACCATCACCAATAGTGTAGATCGGGTCGCCGAGGTCTGTGTTTCCACCGCCGACTCCGTCCCAATCCTCCCCGAGATGTCCGTGCGAACTGAAACCGCGTGCTTTATAATATCCGCGCGCGTCAGGTTTACCGACCGGCAAATCGAAACCGTCCGCCAATTTGGTAAACGCCGTCTGCGAGGAGAAACTGATTGATTGCGCCGGAGGCGGCGGCTCGCTCTCGTGCGATTGTCGATCTACGGCGTAAACCGCACTTGCGGTGATTTGTTTTTTCGGTAGCGGCACTGACAAATCCGACTCGCTCGAATCTATTTCAATATCGTGATTTTCCTCCTTCACTTTCTGCGCGGCCAAGGCTCCAGCCTGCCGCATCTGTTCGATGGTCAGTTTGGGCGCAGGGACGCTCGAGGTCGCAGTAAAGGCAACAGTTTGCCCCTTGGCCTCGACCGCCGGCTGCTCGGTCGGACGTTTTGTTTGCTCAACGATCTTGCCGGCTTTCTCGCGCGGGACCTCAACTTGTTGGGCATAAGTCGTCCCGACTGAGATCAAGACACAGCCCAGCATTCCGATGACGACCTTCCCGACCATGAAAGCGTTTGTGATAAACAAAGCGCGCTTGGCTGGCAAGCAGTTATTCACAAGCGCGCTTGGCTCGGCGGGGTTACCAGTTATCCGTTATCAGTGTCCGAGTCAGCGTTCTGTCCTCGAATAAGAGAAGGACGCGCTCCGTCGCATCCGATTTTCCTCTCCCTTGTTCGGGAGAGGATTTAGGTGAGGATGATTTCACTAATCACAATTAACCGATAACCGCGGCTTTCGGCCGGTCAGCCTTGCCGCTGAATTCGCACCACCGGGAGCGGAAAACGCAACCGCAATTCGTCCTGCAGATAAATCTCGACGTGATGCAGACCGAATTGCTGGAACTGAACACCGCCGAAGTAATGAACATTGGTGGCGTGGCCTTCCATTTCCTTGAGCTCAAATTCCACTTCCGCCTGCGCGAGCACATTTTGCTCGTCTACTCCGATAATGCGCGACCGTTGCTTGAATTTTCCCGCGCCACTGCACCAGCGCGTCCAAATGCATAACCGCATATAATTGATCGGCAACGACGGCGCAGCGATGACGTTGAGCACGCCGACCAGCGTGTTCATGCCGTTGAACTCACAACGAACATCCTCGCACAGGACGCAGCTTTGCAGATCAGGGAGAATTGCTTCCGTGGTTTCCATCGATTCGGGATCAAATCGAACCGCGCATCAGCAAAATGATCAAAACGATTGCCAACGCGATCCGGTAAATCGCGAACGGCACAAATCCCTTTGTTCGGACCCAGCGCATAAACCAGGCGACGACCCCGAGCGCGACGATGAACGAAACCACGAACCCAATCGCGAGCACGATCCATTGGTGTGAGTCGACCGCCAGCGGCGCGATGTTCCCCTCGTCTATCGTGTTCCGACTTGGCCTGAGCGTTTTGAACAAATCGTAGCAGGTCGCTACAACCATCGTCGGCATGGAAAGAAAAAATGAAAACTCGAGCGCGGCCGGACGCGACATTCCAGCGATCTGACCCGCCGCGATGGTGGACATCGAACGCGACGTGCCCGGAAAGACCGCGGAAAGAATCTGGCAGGCGCCGATCCAGATTGCTTGGGGCAGGCTCATCTCTTCCATGTGCGTCACGCGTGGCCGCGTGAATGTTGCATCGACAATCCACATCACAATTCCACCGACGAGTAACGCAATGCTGATCACCCAGAGGCTCTCGAGATTTTTGCCGATCACTTTGGTCAGCACCCATGACGGCAGTGCGGTGACCACGAACGCGACCATCGTCAGACTGAGCGGATGCGTCAGGAGATTGCGGTCGCCGCGTTCGCCTTTTGGAAATGTGCTGAGAAATTCCAGGATCCGTTTCCAAAAATAAACCGGCAACGCGAGGATCGCGCCGAGCTGGATCACGATCGTGTACATCTTCCAGAAGCTGTCGCCCAGATCCAGTTTGCACAGTGCTTCAACGATGCGGAGGTGTCCGGTCGAGCTCACCGGCAAAAATTCCGTCAGGCCTTCAACGATACCGAGCAGGATCGACAATAGAAAATCATTCATGAGTAAGGAAGCAAACATCGAACGCCCAACGTCGAACGCCCAATTTTAAATTCAGAGATTTGATATCTCATTTCGCGTTCTTTTCAGCGGTTCGAACGCTGGCCACGAAAATCCTGATCAGCTCATCCGCCTCAGCCAGGCAGGGGCGAAGACTGGTGGCCGGAGTAAGATTCAAGCGACTACACAAGCGAAGCCAGCGCTTGGTCTCGCGCAATTCTTTGAGGCAAATTCGGAGCTTGTGGAGAAAGTCCTTGCGTGATTCAGCGGCTTCGACTTCACCGTGATTCGACAACGGCGATGTTCCGCAACGCAAGAGCTGACCGGTAATATGATTTCCGGCTGTGGTGCTCGGCAACAACTCAACCAGCAGAACGATTTGCGCTGCGAATTCGAGCAGCCTGTCTTCGAAATCGTACAGCGCGCTCTTGCCGTACTGCCGAGTTGGCGATTCTTTGAGTCGTCCACTGCCGCCGTTCCCTTCGATGTTCGACGTTCGGCGTTGCGCGTTCGGCGTTCTCTTCACCGCTTTCAAGAGACCGCTTCTCCTCCGCGTTCATCGGTCCGAATCCGAATTGCTTCTTCCACTTCCGTAACAAAAACTTTGCCGTCGCCGATCTTTCCGGTCTTAGCCGACTGCAAAATTGCTTCGACCACGCGCTGGGCGCGATCGTCCTCGACCACGATTTCAAATTTCACCTTCGGCAGAAAATCCACCGTGTATTCGCTGCCGCGATAAATTTCGCTGTGACCTTTTTGCCGGCCGAAGCCGCGGACTTCGCTCAGCGTCATCCCTTCAATGCCGACCGCGGCGAGCGCGTCTTTCACCGCTTCCGTTTTAAATGGCTTGATGATCGCCTCGATTTTCTTCACCGCGCCAAACTAGAGGTGACATCACAAAGCGCAAGCAAATGGGATTTCAAGCTCGCTCGCACGTCACTTGCGCTCAATAATGAGTTTCTCGACATTGGCCCTCGTGAGCCCGGAATCCTCGTCTGCCGTTGCATTGGCCGAACCGCCACCGCCCATCACTGTTGCGGCGCGACCAAGTTCAACGCCGACGCTACGCATTCGACCGACCAAAGGCTGGGCTTCGTTGAACCTTCGCGAGCTTTGGAGTTATCGCGATCTCCTTTGGATTTTGGTCGAGCGGAATATCAAGGTGATTTACAAACAAACCGCGCTCGGCATGGGCTGGGTCGCGCTCCAGCCACTTATTGCCGCAATAATTCTGGCGGTGGTTTTTGGCCGAGTAGCCAAACTTCCAAGTGACGGCGTGCCGTATCTGTTGTTTGTTTTTTGCGGCCTGACCGCTTGGCGGTATTTCTCAGAAACGGCCCAACGCAGCAACAGCAGTTTGGTCAACAACGCCCAACTCGTTTCAAAAGTTTACTTTCCGCGAATGTTGATCCCGCTCTCACACACATTTTCCACGCTGGTGGATTTCACCGTGATGCTGATCATGCTTTTCGTTTTCATGGCCGTATACCGCGTGCCGCCGACACTTCGCTTGGCCGCAATCCCTGGCTTTCTGTTCCTCACCGCAATGGGTGCAACTGGCATTGCGCTCTGGTTTTCTGCGCTGAGCGTGAAGTATCGCGATTGTAACTACGCGTTACCTTGGTTCCTTCAGATTTGGATGTACGCGAGTCCGGTTGTCTATCCAACCAGCATGATAGTCTCGCCACGCTGGCAATCATTGTTCGCACTAAATCCAGTCGTCGGGCTCGTTGAGGGCTTTCGCTGGTCCGTGCTCGGTAGGAGCGCGCTCAACCCGACTATTTTCTGGATTACGGTTGCGATGTCCTTGCTCATTTTGTTCAGCGGCGCCTTTTTCTTTCGCCGCGTTGAGCGCGACTTTGCTGACATCATTTAGTTTTCCTTAAATTTCTTTCAAAAAATGTCCGACGTCGCTCTTTCCGCTGAGAACCTCAGCAAATCTTTCCGGATCGCGCATCAGCGCGATGGTTTGCCGGGTTACAAGACGCTCCACGACGAACTCGTTACTTTGCCACGACGACTGCTGGCGCGCCTGAAAGGTAACGGACGTTCGATCTCGGAAACATTCTGGGCGCTCAAGGACGTTTCGTTTGATGTTAAAAAAGGCGAAGCGCTTGGCATTATCGGCAGCAATGGCGCAGGTAAGAGCACGTTGTTAAAGATTTTGAACCGCATCACTGAGCCGACAACAGGTGCGGTGGATATTTATGGACGCGCGGGCGCCCTTCTCGAAGTCGGAACCGGTTTTCATCCGGAGTTAACCGGACGAGAAAATATTTTTCTAAACGGTGCGATCCTCGGCATGACGCGCGCGGAAATTAAGAGAAAATTCGATGAGATCGTTGCCTTCGCTGAAATTGAAAAATTTCTCGACACTCCGGTCAAACGCTATTCGAGCGGCATGTATGTCCGGCTCGCATTTGCCGTCGCCGCCCATCTCGATCCGGAAATTCTTTTGATCGACGAAGTGCTGGCGGTAGGCGATGCCGAATTTCAAAAAAAATGTCTAGAGAAAATGGAAAACGTCGTAACGAAAGAAGGACGCACCGTGATTTTCGTCAGTCACGACATGGATGCGGTCTGTCATCTTTGTTCGCGTTGTCTTCTTCTTCAGCACGGGGAGATTGCGAAAATAGGTCCTACCGGCGATGTCGTTGCAGCCTATCTCGGAGGAGAGCAAGAACAGGTGCCTGAAATCGATTTTGCGCCAATAGACAGCGACGCAACTTTGAGCTTCGCCGGTTTGTACAATCCGCAAGGCCAGGCCACCACTTCGTTCAGCGCCACTGACGCGATTCTGCTGAAATGTTCATTTGCTCTGCGGCGCCAGATCGAAGGACTGCAACTTTCTTTTTCGGTATTCAACTTCAAAGGCGACCGGATTTTTTATTCGCCCATTTCAATGGCGAAGCCGGCGATTTTGGTCGAAGCCGCCGGCCAGTACCACATCGCGGCCCTGATTCCGGGCTGTTTGCTGCTTCCCGGCCGGTATTCCATAAGTCTCGGTCTTCATACGCCCAAGACGAAACTCTACGATCTCCGCAAACAGGCGCTTGGTTTTCGAATCATCGCTTCCGTCCTGGATCGATATGACGGTTTTGCGGGCGACGAACTCGGTCAGATTTTTGCCGACGTGAAATGGAGTCGCACTGACGAACATAATCGCCGATCTTCACGACGCAGTGACGCTGCAATCTTGACGACCCCACGCTAAGCCGTCGAAGGCGGGGCGCGCTGACCAAGTGGCTGCCATCAAACCAAATTTTCTGATCGCGGGTGCAAGCAAAGCAGGCACGACTTCGCTGCACGAATATTTGGCGCAGCATCCGGAGATTTTCATGTCGACCTTTAAAGAACCGAACTACTTCGTGCCCGGGTACGGCTACGAAGAATGGGAAGATTATCTGGATCTTTTTAGCCCGGCCCGCGGCGAGAGCGCCATCGGCGAATCGTCCACCGGTTACCTTTATTGCCCGGAAAGTCCCACCTGGATTAAATCCGTGCTTGGCGACGTTAAGGTTATCCTCATGCTGCGAAATCCAGCTCACCGAGCCGCTTCGCTTTATTGGTGGATGGTGCGTGAAGGTTATGAGGACGCGCGAACTTTTGCTCAAGCTTTGGAATTGGAACCGTCGCGCGCCGCCGATCCAAACTTTCGTCGTAACTGTCCGCAGTTTTATCCCGATTATCTTTATTACGCTACCGGCCTGTACTCAGGACAGGTCCGCCGCTTCCTGGAAACTTTCGGCAACGACAAGGTGCGGGTTTACCTTTTTGAGGAATTCACCAAAGACCCACCCGCGGTCTGCCGCGAGATTTTCGACTTTCTCGACGTGAATCGAGATTTCGAGCCGGTGATCGCTGTTCACAACGAGGGCCGCCTTCCCGCGCGCGCGGCGATGCAGTTTTGGCTGCGAAACCGAGCCCCGCGCTATTTGTGGTTTTTGCCGTCGCGAGTTCGACAGAAATTCCTGCTCCAGCTGATGACGTTGAATGTGCGGAGAGGTTCGAAGCCGATCCACGAGATTCCATTGGAACGTCGTCTTCTCGAACACTATCGGCAGGATATCCTCGAACTGGAGCGAATATTGAATCGCGATTTGTCGTTGTGGTTCGACAACCAAATAGCTGCGGAGCCGTATTCTAATCATGTGGCCATTCACTAAGTGGTCTCTACTCCAACGCGACCTTACCGAGCTGCGAAAGGATCTCGACACCCTGAAGATCCTCGCTGCGCAGCGACTGACCCAAAACATTTGGGCAGACAAATCGGTGGAATCTTTGCGCGAGGTCGAATTCAAAGTCTTTTCGCAATTCGGCGACGACGGCATCATTCAATATCTGATTCATCGTCTTGCGCCTTTGCCCGATTCGTTTGTGGAATTCGGTGTGGAAAATTATCGGGAAGCAAACACGCGCTTCTTACTCCGGAACAACAATTGGCGTGGCCTGATCATGGACAGCGACAAAGCTTCCATCGATTCCATCCAACGCGATGAAATCTATTGGCGCCACACTCTCACTACCCGACACGCCTTCGTTACTCGAGACAATATCAACGATCTCTTGCGCGAAGCGGGATTTAGCGGTGAGATCGGTCTCTTGAGCATCGACATCGACGGCAACGACTATTGGGTTTGGGAAAAAACTGAGATTGTCGATCCGGTCATTACGATTGTGGAATACAACAGCATCTTCGGCCCCGACCTCGCCGTCACCATTCCGTACAATCCGCAGTTCGCTCGTCACCGGGCCCATTATTCCGGGCAATTTTGGGGGGCATCATTGTCAGCGCTAACGCAGTTGGCCGATCGAAAAGGTTATTCCCTCCTCGGTTGCAACAGCGCCGGCAATAACGCCTACTTTGTTCGTAATGATAAGATCGGCAATCTGCCGGCTCTTTCCGCGAAAGACGCCTTTGTCGATGCACGATTTCGAGATTCGAGAAACCAAAAAGGAGAACTTACCTACCTGACCGGCGCAGAGCGATTTCAGGCAATTGCGGATTTGGAAGTATATGATCTCCGCCAAAACACGATTGCGCGTCTGAGCTCGCTTCGAAGCCCATCATCATGACCGCGGAAGTCATTACGTATGGCGGCATCAAATACGCCGAAGTGATTCGCGGCGATGTGCGCGTGGATAAGACGCGCTTCTTTTCTCCGCCGGAATCGTCGTTTCAATTCGGTTTGCTCGCGCACGAGGCGGGATTTTCTGAGCCGCCGCATTATCACAAGCCGTTTCCGCGGGAGGTCAGCGATTTACAGCAGATGTTTGTCATGCAACGTGGTCGAGTTGTGGTCGAGCTTTACAGCGATGAGGGAAAACTTTTGCGCGAAATTGATCTTCGAGCAGGTGACGCGATCGTTTTAATCCACGGTGTCCACGCACTTCGAGTGCTGGAGGATTTCCAAGCTGTCAGCGTTAAACAAGGGCCGTTTCTCGGGACTGAAAATGATAAGATCAACGTCGACGTTAAGAGAAAATGATTCCGGTATTCGAGCCCGTGATTGGTGAAGAAGAAGTTGCCGCCGTCACCGCGGCTCTTCGACGGGGCGAGATATCGGGCTCGTTCGGTGAATCAATTCCGCGTTTCGAAGAAGCGTTTGCGACCTATTGCGGTTGTAAATATGGAATCGCTGTAAGTAGCGGCACCGCGGCGCTTCATCTCGCCATCGCCGCTCTTGAGCTCAAACCCGGCGAGGAAATTCTGGTCAGCGCCTCCACCAACATTGCGACTGCGCTCGCAGCTTACCACAACAATCTTGTTCCGGTCCCGGTCGATTCCGAGGCGCTCTCCTGGAACCTGAACCTCGACTTAATCGAGGATCTGATCACGTCTCGCACCCGCGCAATCATTCCGGTCCATCTCTTTGGTCATCCGGTGGACATGGATCGTCTTTGCGCGATCGCACGAAAACATAATCTACTGGTGATCGAAGATTGCGCCGAATCCCACGGCGCAACTTGTCGTGATCGCATGACCGGAAGCTTCGGCGACATGGGCTGTTTCAGCTTTTACGCCAACAAAGTCATTACCACCGGCGAAGGCGGAATGATTGTGACCAACGATTCGAAGCTGGCCGAAAAATTGAAACTGCTGCGGAATCTGGCGTTCACCACGCCCCGTTTTAGACATGAGATGGCGGGTTACAATTTCCGGATGACGGGATATCAGGCGGCGATGGGTTTGGTCCAGTGCGGTAAGATCGAGAAAGTGATCGAAGAAAAAATCCGGGTCGCCAAAACCTACGATCGGTTCTTAGAGAAAGTCGAGGGCTTGCAACTTCCGATATCATCGACAATCGGCAGACACGTTTATTGGATGTATGCCATTGTCGTTCAACCGGGGCTCGGCACTTCACGTGATGAGCTCCAGAATCAACTGCGGGAAGCCGGCATCCAGACGCGCACCTTTTTTTGTCCAATGAATTTACAACCCTGCCTGCAAGAACAACCAGGACGCCGGCAAGTTGAGTGCCCGATCGCCGAATCATTGTGGAAGGCGGGATTTTATTTGCCTTCCAGTCCGAAGTTGACGGAGCAAACCATCCAACGAATTGCCGAAACCATTTATCGCATCGCAGAAGCGAGCCACGCAAAACTGACGGCATGAGTCTCTACGCCGGCCGCTACGCCGAGCTCTACGATCTGTTTTACTCGGACAAGCCGTACCCGGAAGAAGCGGCGTTTGTCCATGATTGCATTCAAGAGTTTAGTCTTTCTCCAATTCGCGAGATCTTGGAGCTGGCTTGCGGGACCGGCCGGCATGCCCTCGAACTGGAAAAACATGGTTACCAAATGACGGCAATGGACCGCTCACCTGCTATGCTTGAAATCGCGCGCCAGCGCGGTGCGAGGCACAATTCCAAAATTGTGTTCGTTGCCGGCGATATGCGGCGGACATTGCCAAAAAAAGAATTCGATGCCGCAATCTGCTTGTTCGATTCAATCGGCTATCTAAAAACGGATGAAGCGCTCGACGCGACGTTCGGACAAATCTGGAACCGTCTCCGGCCAAATGGCCTTTTCGTTTTCGAATTCTGGCACGCACCGGCAATGCTAAGCCATTATTCGCCGGTGCGCGTTCGCCGATGGAAGACTTCGAACAGCGAAGTCGTCCGAATTTCCGAGACAACG
>Ga0070698_100000752_pt1 | contig 34988 bp, 29 predicted proteins | sample KBSK1502metaG_FD_65477 | JGI IMG/M metagenome (GOLD analysis project Ga0070698, IMG submission 65477) | Corn, switchgrass and miscanthus rhizosphere microbial communities from Kellogg Biological Station, Michigan, USA - KBS K1-50-2 metaG | ecosystem: Host-associated > Plants > Roots >... | reverse complement strand
TTTATTCGCAAGGTTTCACAGAATGACGAACGAAACGACGCCGACCGAAAACGGTGCGGCGGACGCCGGAGCACTGCTCGCGGCGATTCAGACAGAACAGACCGAATCCTCCTCCGCTGAAACAGCTGCTGCTGCCGAGCCCGCCGAGCCGAAGCCACCAAGCTTCGATGACATGGGGCTGCACGCGGACGTCAAGCTCGCGCTCGACGACATGGGGTACTTCGCGCCGACGCCGGTGCAGACCGCCGTGTTCGGGCCGGTTACCGCGAACAAGGACCTCTGCGTCCAGTCGCGGACCGGTACCGGCAAGACGGCCGCATTCGGCCTGCCGATCATCAATCGGCTGGTGCCGGCGCATCGTCAGCCACAGGCGCTGATCCTGACGCCGACACGCGAGCTCGCGCTGCAGGTCGCCCGCGAGCTGACGATGATCGGCAAGCATCGCGGCATTCTCATCGAGTGCGTGTACGGCGGCGCGCCGATCGGCAAGCAGATCAAAGCGCTCCGAGATGGCGTGCACATCATCGTCGGCACACCGGGCCGCGTGCTCGATCACATCGGTCGTCGCACGCTCGACTGCAAGACGATCGGCACGTTCGTACTCGACGAGTGCGACGAGATGCTGTCGATGGGCTTCCTTGAAGACATCGAGCGCGTGACATCGCATCTGCCGGAGAAGCATCAGACGATGCTGTTCTCCGCGACGATGCCCGATGAAGTGCAGCGCTACGTGCGCCGCCACATGGTCGCGCCGGAGATGATCTCGCTGTCGCGCGATTCGATCTCGGTCGCCGAGATTCACCATGCGTATTACATCGTGAGTGGCATCGCGCGCAGTCGCGACCTGCTCAAGATCCTGTTCGCCGAGGAACCCGAGAGCGCGATCGTCTTCTGCAACACGCGCGACGAGACCACGATGGTCGCGAAGTTTCTGCAGAAGCAAGGGCTCGATGCCGAGCCGCTGTCGAGCGATCTGTCGCAGAGCGATCGCGAGCGCGTGATGGCGCGAACGAAGGCAAAGAACCTGCGCTTCCTCGTTGCGACCGATGTCGCGGCGCGCGGCATCGACATCTCGAATCTCTCGCACGTGATCAACTACTCGGTGCCGGAGTCGCCCGAGGTGTACGTGCACCGCACCGGCCGCACCGGTCGCGCGGGCAAGAAGGGCACCGCGCTATCGCTTGTCGGTCCGCGCGAGCTCGGCTCGTTCCGCTACGTGCGGTTGCAGTTCGGTATCAAGCCCGAAGAGCGCGTGCTGCCGAAGGATGACATCTTCATCGGTAAGCTCAAGGTACCGCTGCCGCCGGTAGGTGCGCCGCAGCCGCCCGATCCGGTGCAGATCCTGATCCGCGGTGTGCAGAACACGGCGAGCGATCTCGAACGTCAGATCTTCGAGAAGCTCGCGACGACGGCAAATGGCAAGCGCGTGCTCGCTGCACTCGTTGCCGAGAAGCTGAACCAGCTGAGCACGAAGACCGGGCGCCCGCGCCGCGAGCATCGCGAAGAGCGCGATGGCGAGGGCGAAGAGCGCCGTCCACGATTCGATGAGGATCGGCCGCGTCGTTTCGATCGCGACCGCGGCGACCGCCCGCGATTTGGGGATCGAGAGGATCGCCCACGCTTCGGCGATCGCGGTGAGCGCGGCGAAGGCCGTCGCGACCGCGGCGACCGTGATGCGCGTGGAGAAGGCCGTGGCGACCGCGACGCACGCGGCGAGCGCGATGCGCGTGGCGAAGGCCGTGGCGACCGCGATGCGCGTGGCGAAGGCCGCGGCGACCGCGACGCACGCGGCGAGCGCGATGCGCGTGGCGAAGGCCGTGGCGACCGCGATGCGCGTGGCGAAGGCCGCGGCGAGCGCGATGCACGCGGCGAGCGCGATGCGCGTGGTGAAGGTCGCGGCGAGCGCGATGCGCGCGGCGAGCGCGAACCTCGTGGCGAAGGCGCTGGCGTAGGCGGCGAAGGCCGTGGTGACCGCGAAGCACGCGTCGGCGGCGAAGGTCGCGGCGATCGCGAAGGCCGTGGCGATCGCGAAGGTCGTGAAGCGCGCGGCGAAGGCCGCGAGGGCCGTGGCGATCGCGAAGGTCGTGAAGCGCGCGGCGAAGGCCGCGAGGGCCGTGGTGATCGTGAAGGTCGCGAGGGCCGTGGTGATCGTGAAGGTCGCGAGGGCCGTGGCGATCGCGAAGGTCGTGAAGCGCGCGGCGACGGTCGCGAGGGCCGCGGCGATCGCGAAGGCCGTGGCGACCGCGAAGGTCGTGGTGGAGAGCGCGGCGACCGCGAAGGTCGTGAGCGCGGTGGGCGGTTCGACCGCGATCGCGAGCGTCGCTTCGACCGCGACCGTGGTGAGCGTGGCGACCGTGGCGAGCGTGGCGACCGCCGCGACCGCGAAGCTCGTCAGCCGCGCGAGAGTGGCGAAATCCGCACGAGCGAGATCGCTGCCGTCCTGACGCCCGATACCGGCGAGATCCGCACGCGCGATACCGGCGAAATGCCGGTGGTCGAAACGGGCGAGGTTCGCACGCGCGATACCGGTGAGCTTCCGGTCGCCGACATCGGCGAGATGAGCGCCGCGCGTGACACCGAGTTGCGCGGCCCCGACGCCGAAGTGACGCAAGAGATCCGCACGGAAGGCTACGACCGTCCCGAGCGTGGTCGCGACGATCGCCATCGCGATCGTCACCGTCGCGATCGCTTCGAAGGCCGCCGCGAGCGGCGCGATACCGAAAACATCGCGCAGGACGCGACCGCCGGTGTCGCGGTCGAGGCGAGCGAAGAGTCGCGCGCTGGCGAGCCGACGGCTGAAGCGAGTGTCGATGATGTCGCACGCACGGCGGTCGAGCGCGCACGCAAGAAGGACAAGCGCACGACCGAAGTCACCGATGCGACGCGCGAGTTCTGGGAGACCTGGGCCGAGACCAAGTCAACGCGCGAGCCCGACGAGGCCGAGGAGAAAGAGGAGCGCACCGAGCGCCCCGAACGCCCCGAACGCGCCGAGCGCTCAGACCGCTCCGAGCGCGGTGACCGCTCCGAGCGCGGTGAGCGCTCCGAACGCCGCGGTCGTGATCGCGGCCGCAGCCGCGACAAGTCCGACAAGCGCGCTTCCTCTGGCGACGACAAGCGCGCCTCTGGCGACGACAAGCGCGAGAAGAAGGACGACGAGCGCCGCACCAAGCGCGACACGTCCGTCGACGAGGCGAAGCCCGCCGCCGATGGCAATCAGGCGCGGCTGTTCGTCAGCCTCGGCAAGAAGCACGGCGTGAGTGCCGAGGATCTGCGCACGCTGCTTGCGGGCCCGGTCGGCGGTGACACGTCGCGCATCGGCTCGGTCAGCCTGCGCGATTCACACGCGCACGTCCGCGTCCCCGAGGAGCTCGTCGAGGACATCATCGCCGGTGTCCATGGCACGCTGCACAACGATCACAACGTGACCGTCGAGCGCGCCCGCGCGTAGCCAGCGAATCGGTAACCTCCTGCCGGGTTGTTCGTAGACACGGCAGGAGGATTCTCGTCGCCCGCTGCGGGCGACATCGCCGCGCGTTCATCGAACGCGACCGCGCCAGCGAATCGGTAACCTCCTGCCGGGTTGTTCGTAGACACGGCAGGAGGATCTTCCATGATTCGCATGACTACCCTGCTCTTCGCGTTCGCCGCCTGTACCGCTCACTCGACGGCAGAGGCCGAAACCAAGCGGGACATGACGCCGAGGGCGATGCGCAAGGCAAAGCCTGCGGATAGCATCCTGCGCAAAGAGCTGACGCCGTTGCAGTACGACGTCACGCAGCGCAATGGCACCGAGGCGCCGTTTAACAACGCGTACTGGAACAATCACGCGGCGGGTCTGTACGTCGACATCGTGACGGGCGAGCCGCTGTTTAGCTCGACAGAGAAGTTCGAGTCGGGCACCGGGTGGCCGAGCTTTTGGAAGCCGATCGCGCCCGGCGCCGTCGTCGAGAAGCGCGACCGCGGGCATGGCATGGTGCGCGTCGAGGTGCGCTCGAAGGTCGGCGACTCCCACCTCGGGCACGTCTTCGACGACGGCCCAGCACCGACGGGCTTGCGCTACTGCATCAACTCCGCGTCGTTGCGCTTCATCCCTTTCGATCAACTCGAGGCGCAGGGCTACGCGGCGTACAAGCCACGTTTCGCGAAACGCTAGTATGATGGCGCGATGGGGATTCGCGAGCTGCTTCTGACGACGGCGCTGCTCGGCTGCAACGATGCAGGCGGGCTGTTGCCGGCGCCATCGAGCGACGAGGGCATCCAGCTCGCGTTCAAGGTCACGGTGCAGCCCGGCGAAGAGAATACGATCTGCAAGAACTTCGCGATGCCCGACGGCGCGTTCGACATCGGACGCTTCGAAGCGGCGATGACGCCGGTCTCGCACCACCTACTCGTCTACAACATCTCGCTGCCGTCGGATCAGGTGACCGATGAGCTCATCGACCACTGCGATGAAAATCGCGACCTTCAAACGAGTCGCGTCGGCATTCTGTTCGGCACGCAAAGCGATCACAGCGAGCTGCAGCTGCCGGATGGCATCGCGTACCCCGCGCGCGGCGGTCTCGCGGTGCAGCTCGAGTACCACGTGCTCAATGCATCGGATCAACCCGTCGATGCCGAGGCTGCGCTCAATCTTTGGCGCGCGAAGGGCGATATCACCGGCGAGGCCGGGATGCTGTTCTTCTATCACACGCAAATCGCGATCGCGCCGCAGTCGCATGGCTCCGCGCGCATGCGCCCGACCATCGTCAGCGACCTCGAGTTGATGATGCTCGTGCCGCACATGCACAGCCGCGGCGTCGCAATGGAAGCGACGCACGAGCGGGTTGATGGCTCGCGCGAGCCGCTGTTCTCCGTCGACGGCTGGGAGAATCCGAACCAGATGTTCGCGCCTGCCGTTCACATCGCGGCGAACGACATCATCGACTTCCGCTGCGACTACGAGAACACAACAGCGGAGTACATCTTCGATGGCTTCTCCGCGCGGCACGACGAGATGTGCGTTACCGGCGGCGTCTATTACCGGCCCGGCGGCGATCGCTTGCCACTCACGCAGGAGATCGCGTTCGGCAAAGGCATCGTCTACACCGGCACGAACAGCTGCACGCAGATCGAGAGCTGCGTCGCGGCGATCGACTTCGCGAACACGACGCTCGATCCCGGCCATCAGTTCGACCTCTGCGTCGTTGCGGGATGTCAGACGGGAGCGACGGCGTTCACGAGCTACGACAGCTGTCGCTGGAACCAGTGCCGCGCGAGCTGCTACTTGAACCCGACGTCGAATGGCGTCGACGGATTCCTCTTCGCCGATCCCGCGTGCGTGACGTGCCTCGATACAAACTGCGCCGGCGTGCGCGACGCCTGCTCCGCCGCGACCTGCCAATAAACCTGACGGGGAGATGTCACTGTTCTTTTCGCTGGCCGTTTCGCCAGCTTGACACCTGAACATACGCTCCGTAGGGTGTCACCCCTATGGGTCGTAGCTCGCCTGGCCGTACTGACACAAAACGCGAGCCGAATGTAATCACGATCGAAGGCGCGCGAGAGCACAACCTTCAGGTCGATCACCTCGAGCTTCCGAAGCATCGGCTCGTCGTCATCACCGGTCCATCGGGATCGGGCAAGTCATCGCTCGCGTTCGACACGCTGTACGCCGAAGGGCAACGGCGCTACGTCGAGTCGCTGTCTGCGTATGCGCGGCAGTTCCTCGGCCAGATGGAGAAGCCGAAGTACGAGCGCATTCGCGGATTGTCGCCGACGATCGCGATCCAGCAGAAGGCCGCGGGCTCGAACCCGCGCTCGACGGTCGGCACCATCACCGAGATCTATGACTACCTCCGCGTGCTCTACGCGCGTGCGGGCGAGCAGCGCTGTTACCAGTGCGGCGGGCCGGTGGGTGCGCGCACGGCGTCGGAGGTTGTCGACGAGCTTGCCGCGCTGCCGGATAAGACGCAGGTCACGGTGCTCGCGCCGAAGGCGGAGAATCGCAAGGGCGAGTTTCGCGAGTTGTTCTCCGAGCTGCGCAAGGCCGGCTTCGTGCGCGTGCGCATCGACGGCATGGTCGTGCGGCTCGACGACGTCGACGCTCTCGAGAAGCAAAAGAAGCACTCGATCGAGCTCGTCATCGATCGCATCACGATCAACCGCAGCGACAAGGGCCGGTTGACGGATTCGGTCGAGACCGCGCTGCGCGAAGGCAAAGGCAAGATCATGGTCGACGTGCCGGGCGAAAAGATCCCGCGCGTCTACTCCGAGGCGAACGCGTGCCCCGCATGCGGCATCGGTTTCCCGGAGCTGTCGCCGCAGAGCTTCTCGTTCAACTCGCCGCTCGGCATGTGCGTCGAGTGCAACGGCCTCGGCGAACGGCTCGCGGCGGATCCAGATCTCGTCGTGCCGGATCCAACTCGCTCAATTCGCGAGGGCGCGGTCGCGGTGTGGGGCGAGAGCATCGCGAAGGATTCGGGCTGGACCACGAACATCGTCAAGGCGCTCGCGAAGGCGTTCAAGATCGATCTCGACAAGCCGTGGAACAAGCTGTCGGAGAAGCAGAAGGATGTGCTGCTCAACGGCACCGGCGATAAACGCGTCAACGTGACGTGGGAAGGCCGCCACTCGACGGGCGAATGGGCAATGCGCTTCGAGGGCATCCTGTCGCAGCTCGAGCGGCGACACCGCGAATCATCGAGCGATCGCACGAAGGCGCACTACGAGCAGTTCTTTCGCGCGATTCCATGTGCGGTGTGCAACGGCACGCGTCTGCGCCCCGAGTCACGCGCGGTGTTCGTCAACGAGCAGGCAATCGTCGAGGTCACCGGCATGACGGTGAAGGAGGCGTTCGAGTTCATCACCTCGATGAAGCTCACCGGCTCGCGCGCGCTGATCGCCGGCGAGGTCCTCAAGGAGATCAAGAATCGGCTCACGTTCCTGCTCGATGTCGGGCTCGATTACCTGACGCTGCATCGCTCGGCCGGCACGCTGTCGGGTGGCGAGGCGCAGCGCATCCGGCTCGCGTCGCAGCTCGGCAGCGAGCTGTCGGGCGTGCTGTACGTGCTCGACGAGCCGTCGATCGGTCTGCATCAGCGCGATAACGAGCGGCTGATCCGCACGCTGCATCGCCTGCGCGACCTCGGCAACACGGTGCTCGTCGTCGAGCACGACGAGGCGACGATCGAAGCCGCGGATTGGGTCGTCGATTTCGGCCCGGGTGCGGGGCGTCACGGCGGGCACGTCGTCGCCGAAGGCACACCCGAAGACGTCAAGGCGATTCCCGAATCGATCACCGGCCGCTATCTATCGGGCGCCGAGCGCATCGACGTGCCGTCATCGCGGCGTGAAGCGTCGAGCTGGGTGAAGCTGTCAGGCGCGCGCGAGCACAACCTGAAGAACGTCACGGTCAAGATTCCGCTCGGCGTGATGGTCGCGATCACGGGCGTTTCGGGTGCGGGCAAATCGTCGCTGATCAACGCGACGCTGTATCCGGCGCTCAACCGCATGTTGCATCGCTCGCTCGATCGCGTCGGCCCATACGACGAGCTCACCGGCCTTGGTCAGGTCGATAAGGTGATCGTGATCGATCAGCAGCCGATCGGTCGCACGCCGCGCTCGAATCCGGCGACGTACACGAAGGCATTCGATCTGATCCGCGAGCTCTACGCGCAAGTGCCGCAGGCGCGCACCTACGGCTATCAAGCGGGGCGCTTCTCGTTCAACGTGTCGGCGAAACAAGGCGGCGGACGCTGCGAGGCCTGCGAAGGTGCCGGCGTACGCGAGGTCGAGATGCACTTCCTGCCGAACGTGTTCGTCACGTGCGAGGTGTGCAAAGGCCGCCGCTACAACGACGCCACCCTGCGCGTAACGTACAAGGATCGCAACATCGCGCAGATTCTTGATACGCCCGTCGAAGAAGCCGCGGAGCTGTTCAAGCACCACAAGCAGCTCAACCGAATCATGTCGACGATGGTCGATGTCGGTCTTGGCTATCTGTCGCTCGGCCAGCCCGCGACGACGCTCTCGGGCGGCGAAGCGCAGCGCGTGAAGCTCGCGCGCGAGCTCGCTCGCGTGCAGACCGGCCGCACGCTGTACCTGCTCGACGAACCGACGACGGGCCTCCACTTCGGCGACGTCAAGAAGCTGCTCGAGGTGTTGAACCGCCTCGTCGATGGCGGCAACACGGTGCTCGTGATCGAGCACAACCTCGACGTGATCAAAACCGCCGATTGGATCATCGACCTCGGTCCCGAGGGTGGTGCCGCGGGCGGTGAGATCATCGCGACCGGGACGCCGGAAGAGGTCGCGCAGGTTGCGCGTAGCTACACCGGCCAGCACGTCAAGCCGCTGCTCGATCGCGCCAAGCGCACGCGGTCGGCGAACAACGGCGGTGGCAACGGTCGCAAGAACCGCGACCGCCAGGATCTCGAAGCCGGCGCGGCGCCGTAGCTGAGCGGCGTCAGTCGACGCTCAGCCGACGGCGCGCTGTGCTGAATGCCGAGCGCTCGGCGGCATGTCGTCGATCAGCCGACGGCGCGCTGCGCACTCGGCGCTACGCGTTCGAGCCAACCTATAACGTCGTTCGCGACGGCCTCCCATCCGGGCTCGCGCATGATGTAGTGCGCGTGCTCGGGGTACTCGAGGTAATCGCTGCCGTAGCGCTTCGCCATCTTGCGATGGATCCGGGCGGGGATCAGCCGTCGTCGCCTCCGCTGATGATGAGCCGCGCCCCTGACACGCGCTTCGGATCAACGCGAAGCGTGAGCATCTCTCGCCCCTGCACGCCCGGCGCGGGCACCATGCGCGCGTAGACCTCTTCCTGCTCCGCCGGCGGCAAGCGATTTAGATCCGCGGCGATCATGTCGCGCCGGTTCAAGATGATCGGCTTGCCACGCAGCATCCGCGGCAGATACGGCGCCATGACACGCGTCGTGCGAAACGAGAAGAAGCCGGCCGGCGGCGACGGCACGAGGTGAACCGCCGCGCGCAACGTGATCGTCTCGGCAAGCTTGAGTGCAAACAGTCCCGAGGCGCTGTGCGTGACGAGCAGCGGCTCATCGAGGCGCGTGAGTGCCGCGCGAATATCTTCCACGTGATCGGCACACGTCACCTTGCCAATATCCGCGACCGGTTTCGAATCGTGATAACCGCGCAGGTTGATCGCGAAACACGGAAACCCAGCTGCCGCGAACCGCTCCATGAAGCGGTCCCAGACCCACGCCCCGCCCCACCAGCCGTGCACGAACAACACCGACGGCCGCGTCGCGCCGGGCGGCACGCTCTCGAATCCCGTCAGCTCCCCAAACCGTCCCGTTCGTTCCATAACGGGGACGGTTTTAACTTGCGAAACTTACGGCGCGCAAATCCTCGGAATCGCGAGCACGAATGGGGACGGTTTTAACTTGCGGGCGAACGACAACCGGCCGGCACCCTCACCGGGCGCCGGCCGTTATGCGCTAACGACAGCGGGCCCGCACCCTCACCAGGCACGGGCCCTTACTCACTGCTTCTTCGGCGCGCCGTTGGTCGGCGTCGTCTCCGGCTGTGACGCCATCGCCATCTTCGCGAGCAGCACGTCCGCGAGGTTCGTGCGGCCTTCACCGAGCACGACATCAGGAACGAGCTTGAGGCCCGGCTTGCCGAGCAGCGACGCGAGCTGCACCGCCGTGTAGCTCTGATCGCCGAGCGCCTCGATGCCGGCGCGGTGCGTGTTCGCCACCGCCTCGCCGCGTGCGCGCTCGGCATCAGCCGCCGCTTCACCGCGCTTGCGCGTGGCTTCGGCTTCGGCCTCTGCACTTAGGCGCATCGCGTCGGCAGTTGCCGCGGCGCTCATGCGCTGAACGTCGGCTTCCGCTTGGCCGCGAACGCGTGCGGCTTCGGCTTCGCCCTTCGCCGCGGCGACGAGCGCTTCGGCGACGCGCTGCTGGATCTGCACCTGCTGCTCGCTGCGCACGACCTCGGCTTGCATGTTCGCCGCCGCGGTTTCGCGCTCTAGCATCTGGCGCCGCATCTGCGCTTCGCGTTGCGCGTCGTACGTGCGCTGCAGCTCGTCGGCGATCTTCTTGTCGGTCTGCGTCTTCATGAGCTCGGCCGGCGGCATGATGTCGCCGATCAAGACATCGATGCAGTCGACGTCATACGCCGCAATCGCGGACCGAATGTGGAGGAACGCCTCGCGCTGGCGAGCGCTGCGCGCACTCAAGAACTCGAGCACGGTCACCTCCTGCGCCGAGTTACGGAAGTAGTTGCCCACGGTGGGCTGCAGCACGTGGTCGACAAGGTTCTGCATCGAACCGACGCGCGAGATCACGCGCGGCGCGTTCTTCATGCCGATGTGGATGATCGTCGACACGTCGAGGCCGAACGAGAAGCCATCGCGCGACCGCACGGTGATCGACGACAAGCCCGCATCGTAATGGTGCGATTCCGAGCGCGCCGCCCAGTTGAGCACGATGTTCGTCGTCGGCACGAGCTCGACCTTCATCGCGCGCGTGTTCAGCGGATGCTTGCCGGGCAGCAGCGGCTCGACCCACACGCCCTTGCGGCCGCGCTCGACGAGGTCGCCGTGCTTGAAGCCATCACCCGAGAGATCGACGTGCTCGCCGCCGACGTAGCTGACCACGACGCCGACGTAGCCGATCGGAATCTCGGTGAGCTCGACGAGCTCCACCGCCACCAACCATGGGTTGAGGTTCCAGGCGCCCGAGAGCAGGACCTCCTCCTGCAAACCACGGCAGCCGCCGGCCTCGATGAACGCCTGCGCGCGCTGAAAGCTATCGTGGCCCTTGATCACGGGACCCGCGAGATCACCGCTCGGGATGGGCCGACCATCGAGCGCAGTGACAATGCCGACGCGATCCGACGGCACGCGGAACACCGCGAGCTGCGACGGCATGAGGCCGAAGCGCTCCGCACGCGCGGCCGTCACGATATCGAACAGCGCCGGATTGATCCGGTACTTACCCGCGGTGATCATCGCGATCTGGCGACCCTTCTCGCCGCCGTTCTTGAGGAACAGCTCGGCATCCTGGAAGTTGTCGCTGTCGACTTCGCGACCGAGCACGCGCTCGGCAGGAATCGCGGCGCCGTCCTTCGCGACGACGAGCGCGATCTGACCGGGCGCGACCTCGATCAGAGGAACGCGATCGACCTTGTACTTCCACCGCCACAGCGGGAAGTGCCAGCCCGGCGGCAGCATGCGCGCCTGATAACCGGCTTCGCCTTCGAGCGCGATGATGCGACCAGGCGGCAGCTCGCGACCGTAGCGACGAACGACGAGACCCGATTCTTGCTCGCCGATGATGACGAGGCCGAACAAGACGGAGACCAGGATCAGCAGCGCGATGCCGCCTGCGATCCACACATAGAGTGGAAGTCCGTAAAGCATTGACGACCTCCTTTCGAGGTTCGATCTCCAAAACAGCACGCCGTATGCCGCGCCAAGTACGCGGCGCCGTGTCGCTGAAGTGTCATCAGATCCGTAACGGATTACGCAGCTCCGTACTAGAATACGGGCATGCGAATCGGGCTGCTTGGACGCGGGTTACCGGTCGCGCTACGGCGAGCACTCGAGCAAGCGGGTATGCGGGTCGTGCCGCCGGCGCGTGCCGAGCTTCGGCTGTACATCGGCGCGACGCCACCTGCGCGTCCGCCGAAACCGCCATGGCTGTGGCTGTCGCCGAACAAGATCGATCCGGCCGATGCCGCCGCTGTCGTGCTCGCGGGCGCGTACGATGTCGCGACGCTCGGGGCCGAGCTGCCGCTGCTCGTGCAGCGCCGGATCGCCGAGCTCACGGTGCGCGCCGAGCCGGCGGTCGCTGCCGAGGGGTTCGTCGGCAAGAGCGAAGCCGCGCGCCGCGTGCTGAGCGAGCTCGATCGCGCGGCGCGTACGTCGATGGCCGTGCTCCTCACCGGTGAGACCGGCACCGGCAAGGATCTCGCCGCGCGGCACGTTCACGCGCGCTCGGGGCGAAAGGGCCGCATGGTGCCGATCAACTGCGCCGCGGTGCCGAACGAGCTGATCGAAGGCGAGCTGTTCGGCTACGTGCGCGGCGCGTTCTCCGGTGCCGTTGCCGACTACGAGGGACTCATTCGCTCCGCCGCCGGCGGCACGATGTTCCTCGACGAGGTCGACGACACGCCGAAGACGCTGCAGATCAAATTGCTGCGCGTACTCGAAGACCGTGTCGTCAGTAAGCTCGGCGAAAGCACGTGGCGCGAGGTCGATTTTCGCATCGTCGCGGCGACCAACCGCGACCTCCGCGAGCTCGTGCGCCGCGGCGACTTCGGCGATGACCTCTACCAGCGCCTCGCGATCGTTCAGATCGAGCTGCCGCCGCTGCGCGATCGCACCGACGATATCCCCGAGCTCGCCGCGCACATGATCGCGCGCTTCTATCGCGAAGAACCGGCGGCTCCGCATCGCGTCGCGCGGATCAGCGCACCCGCGCTCGCGGCGCTCGCTCGCTATCCGTGGCCCGGTAACGTGCGCGAGCTGCGCAACGTGATGTTCCATGCGCTCGTGCGCAAACGCACCGGCGACGAGCTGCTGCTGTCGGACCTGCCACTTCATATCGTGCGCGGTCGCGCCAGCGATTCGACGCAGCCGACCGGCAGTCTCGTCGATCGGGCGATGCTCGCGCGCATGATCGACGAAGGTCGCATGAACCTGCGCGCGGTCCGCGACGAGCTCGAACGCACTGCGCTCGAGCTCGCGCTCGCAAAAGCGGCAGGTAGCCCGGCGCGCGCCGCGCGTCTGCTCGGCGAAGTCGGCCGCGGTGCATCGCGCGATCCCGGCGGCACGGTGCGCGCGATGATGCGCCGCTGCGGCCTGTAAGCGATCGCGCGACGATGCGCTAGATGGCTGATAGCCTACGCGCCGCTATGGCTGCTAGCCGCTCACCTGCCGAAGGCGCGCCTCGTCGGCGAGCAGCAGCATGAGGCGCGCACGCCTGTCGCTCGGGAACCTCGCGAATGCCAGCGATAGCTCATCGCCATCACGCTCTCGCGACAACCGAAGCCACATGCCGCGCGACTCGATCGCGTGCAGTCGCGCGAACAGCGAGCCGAGGATGCGCTCCTTGCGATCGTTTGCTTCGTCCCATGTTTCGTCCCCACTCGGTGGGCTCATCAAGATCCTGATGATCGATTGCTCGTCCACTGATTCTCCTCACCCGGCTGTGATCGAACGAGCGAGCGTGTGCGCTTAATCCGTCAGTAGCGGCTCTTCGACAAATCGACAGGCGGGCGCTGGGTCGGCGGAGGGCGGACCGGCTTTGGTGGCGGCTGCTTGCGGGTTGGTTTTGTCTTCTTGACGACAGGCGGAGCGCTGACCTGCGTCCCGGCATCGACACTCGGCGGCTCCTCGGCGACCGCGGCATCGGGCAGCGGCGCCACCGCCGCTGCGGCATCGGGCTGCGCGACCGGCGGCGCCGCACGCTGCTCGACCGGCACGCTCTCGTCGCGACCGCGCATCACGAATACCGCAATGCCAAACCCTGCCGCCAGCAACGCGACACTCGCGAATGCAGCGCGCGCGTAACGCTTTGGTCGTGCGCTCGTTCCTTCGAGGACACCACTCGCACCGCGCAGGGTCGTCGGCCTCTCGACGGTCGCCATCACGGTCGCGACGGCATCGGGTTGGTTCGCCGCGGTCTCGAACACGCGCGAGACGGCTGCGGTGTCGACACTCGGCGCGAGCGGCTTGAGCGCTGCGGCGAGTGCGCCGACATCCGCGTAGCGCTTGTCTGGATCCTTCTCGAGACAGCGCATGATCACATCCGCGAGCTCGCGCGGCACCGCCGGCGGCAACGGCGGCACCGCGTCACCTGCGACCGAGATCGCGACCTCGAACGGCGACTCGCCGTTGAACGGCCGCTTGCCCGACACGAGCTCGTACATCACGATGCCGAGCGACCAGATATCGGTCTTCGCAGTCACCGAGCGCGACGAGCGCAACTGCTCGGGAGACATGTACGGCGGCGAGCCGATGTTCGAGTGTGTATCGGTGAGCCCGAGGTCGACGCCGATTCCCTTCGCGACACCAAAATCGAGCACCTTCACGCACGGCGAGCCATCGGGCCGACGCACGACGAACAGATTCGCCGGCTTGATGTCGCGATGGATCATTCCCTCGGCATGCGCCTCCGCGAGCGCGGAGCACGCCTGCACGATCAACGGCGCGACGAGATCCGCGGCAAGCGGCTGCTTCGATGACAGCCGCGCGAGGTCTCGGCCTTCGAGCCGCTCCATCACCATGTACGGCGCACCATCCTCGAGCCTGCCGACGTCGTAGACGCGACAGACATGCTCGCCGCGCAGCTTCGCCGCAAGGCGCGCTTCGCGAAGGAACCGCTCGACGGCGGCCGTGTTCTGCGTGAAGTCGACACGCATCACTTTGATCGCGACCTCGATACCGAGCTCGACGTGCGTTGCCTCGAGCACGACACCCATACCGCCACGGCCGATCATTTGGCCGAGCCGGTACTTGCCCGCCACGAGCGCGCCAGGCTGAAGCACGCACTGATCGTACGCTCAATACACGTCGCGGCGATACGCCATGCCGAGCAGGAACGTGCGATGTACCGCGGTAGGTAACAACTCCGCGTAGGCCTGCGCGTACACATCGATGTCGCGACGCACGACTACAACTACATTTGCCCCGACCGTCAGCTCGGTAGCGCCGTCGTACAACGACGAGTTCGCGATGTGAACGCCGAAGTTGGTCAACGCCTCCGCCGACAACCAAGGAAAGATCATCAGCTGCGCGCGTCCCTGCGCGAGCAGTGAGAGCGCCGTGAGTTTGCCACTGCTGCCCTGCCGCTCGCTGTAGCGAAGCCCGCCGCCGCCGACGAGCGCAACGCGCGGATGGACGAGCCACTTGCGTGCGCCGAGGGCCCGCAACTCGAAGCCGTGCAAGCCATACATGCCGAACGGGCGGACCCACGCATATTCGAGCCCGGCGTAGAACATTGGCGTGAACGCGTAGCGCGCCATGATCTCCGCGGTCGCGAGCGGGTTCGGCTTGAAGGCGACCTCCTCGTAGCGCAGGTTGAACTGCGCGCGCGCCTCGAGCTCGACCGGGCCGATGCCCATGCGCCCACCGAGTTGCGCGAAGATCGGATCGGGGGCCATGTTATCGGATGCGACGATCGATGTCTGTGCATCGAGCTGAAGCTTGCCATTTGGCATCACGAGTGGACGCAGCGGCAACGCGTACGGATACTCCGACACACCCGCGACGAGGGTTGCGATCGACACGTCAACGGTTTTTCCTTCGCCGCGTACCTCGACCTTCATCGATTGCGTGGCGCGATTCGGGCCGCTGATCTCGAACGTGTAGGTGCCGGGATCGATCGGCGTCGGCTGATCGGCATACGCGGTGACGTCGACATTGTCGCGCTTGACGACGACGCCCGCTGGTACAGGCCCGACGAGTCGCATCCGCGTCACGCGCGGCTCGAGCGCGCGTGCGCGATCGCCCGCATCCTTCGCGCGTGCCGCGTTGCTATCCGCCTGGCTGACCTCTTTGAGCTCGCTCCACGCGCTCGCGAGCTTGCCGAGCTTCTCGTGGCAGAGCCCAAGATTGTAGAGCGTGCCGTTCAGCGGCTCGAGTCGCATGCTCGTCTCGAACGCGGCGCACGCGTCGGCCGTCTTGCCTTCTGCCATGAGCGCCTTGCCGCGATCGAATGCTTGCGCGGCTTCGATCTTCTGCGCGCGCGCTGGCGACGCGAGTAAGAAAGCGGCGATTAGCACCGCCCAGATCCGCATGCACGTGCATCATAATGCACGTCCGCGCGCGAGCGAACGCTGACGCAAAACGGTTACGTCAGAAGCGCACGCTGAGGCCGCCGACGATCCCGTTGCCGTCCGTCTTGGGCGCGATGTACGGCATCGCCTGCACGGGCATGCCGAGGCGCATGTGGAGCTCGCGCACGCGCCGGTTATGAAGCGGCGGCACGACCCACGCATCGATGATCTCCCAGATGCGGAACCCCGTCATCGCGAGCGCGCCACCGATGGCCCATGTCCCCGCCCGCTCGGTATCACAGTTATAGGCGCACTCCGCCATCTTGAAGATGCCGTACATCATCGCGGTGATCGATGCGACCTCCCCGACGGTGAAGATCCAACCGCGATCACTCCACCGACCTTGAATCGCCTGGCCGATGCCGAACGCGAGGAAGATCGACGCGATCCCGCCGCCGACGTATTGGCCATCGCTGATGTACCCCTTCTCGAGCAGGTATTGCTCATCGAGCGTGAGCTGCGCCTGCATCGGCCGCGGCTGCGCGTAGTAGATCGGCGGCGGCGGCCCTTCGTACGAAGAGGGATGCGGAGTCGGTTGTGGCGGCGGCGGCGGATACGCCTGCGGATCCGGCTGCGGCTCCGTATTCCCCGGCTGGGCCTGTGCAACGCTTGCGACGACGAGAACGACGCCAACGATCAACGCGCGCATGCAGTATCGATACTACAGTTCGTCGGCGGAGAAACTCTGGACCTGGGTGATCGCGTCGGCACCTGTGGCAAGCATCACGAGCCGATCGAATCCGAGCGCGATCCCGGCAGAAGGTGGCAGGCCCTCGCGCAGCGCCGCGAGCAACTTCTCGTCGATCGGATAGACCGGCCTGCGCCGCGCAGCACGAATCTCTTGATCGTGCGCGAATCGCGCGCGCTGCTCGTTGGGATCCGTCAGCTCGTCGAACGCGTTCGCCAGCTCGATGCCGCCGACGTACGCCTCGAAGCGCAGCGCCGTCGATGCGTCCTTGCGTCGCGCGAGCGCGGCCAGCGGCGCCGGCCACTCCTCGAGGATGAGCGCGCGATCGAGCTTCGCGATCGCAGGCTCGACGCGCGCGAGGAACGCCGCGAAGAATGCGTCGTCCCAGGCGGTGTCGTCGGCGACGTCGATGCCGGCGGCACGCACCGCGCGCACGAGCTCGGCCGCGGACTCGCCGCCGTCGACGTGTACGCCCGCCCACTGCGTCATCGCATCGCGCACCGTCATGCGCGACCACGGCGGCGTCACATCGATCTCGCGCCCGCCGACGCGCGCCTTATCTCCGCACACCGCGTGCACGAGCTGCTCGGTGTCGGCGACGATCGCATCGAGATCCGCGTACGCGCGGTACCACTCGATCATCGTGAACTCGCTCGTGTGGTGCGCGCCGCGCTCGCCTGCGCGGAAGCACTTGCAGACCTGATAGATCTTTTCGCAGCCCGCCGCGAGCAGGCGCTTCATCTGATACTCGGGCGACGTGATCAACCAGCCCTCGCCGGCGCGCACCGCATCGAGGTGAATCTCGAGCCCCGGGCTCGGTACGAGCAGCGGCGTCTCGACTTCGAGAAACCCGCGCTCGGCGAAGAACGCGCGCACCGCCGCGAGCGCCGCCGCACGCGCGCGCAGCCGCTGCATGCGAGTCCGTGGCATGCGCATCACTTCGCAGCCGGGCTCGGGATAATCGCCCGCGTAATCCCGCACGACGTTGCTCGTCTCGATCTCGACGAGCTGCCCGGGCCGCCACGCGCGCGGCGGATTCGTGATCGTCAGATCAAACTGATCGGTGCGTACGACGGCTTGCTGATCGACGCACGCGATGACGCGGCCGCGCGTCGGCACTACTTGTTAACGCGCTCGACGTAACCGTGCGTGCGCGTGTCGATCTTGATCGTGTCACCGACGCGAATGAACAGCGGCACCTGAACCTCGGCACCCGTTTCGACGGTCGCCGGCTTGGTGACGTTGCCGCTCGTGTCGCCGCGCACGCCCGGCTCCGACGCCGTGACCTCGAGGAACACGAACGTCGGCAGCGTGACATCGACGGGGCGCTCGTTGAAGAACACGACCGTGCACGGCAGGTTGTCCTTCATCAGATCGTGCGCATCGCCGATCAAATCTTTGCTGATCGTGACCTGCTCGTAGTTCGACTGATCCATGAACACGAGGTCGTTGGCCTCTTTGTAGAGGAACTGCATATCGCGAGTTTCGACGTTCGCGGGCTCGAGCTTTTCGCCGGAGCGAATGTTGCGCTCGACAACCGCGCCCGTGAGCAAGTTCTTGAACTTGGTCCGGGTAAACGCGGCTCCTTTACCCGGCTTGACGAACTGGAACTCGATGACGGTATACGGGTTCCCATCCATCAGAACCTTGAGGCCCTTGCGGATATCGGAGGTGTCGTACATGGCGGGTTCGTTTACCCCGCTCTTTCCGGGGCTGTCAAACCGATACGACCCTTGCCGGTCGGCGCGACGTGTGCGACATCCTCGCGGTGGACGCCGCGGCGCAATATCGACAGCTGCTGCAGCTCGGACGGGACGAATTCTTGGCTGCGGCCGCCCCCGCTGCGTTCGTCCGCTACCGCGGCGAGGCGGATGAATCGACGACAGGTCAGACGCGCTCGATCGACGAAGAAATCGAAGAAACCCTACCGCATGGCCGGGATTGGATCCCCGAGCAGGATTACGAGATCTATCCGCTGGCGAAGAAACCCGGGGCCTCGTTTCCGGATCGCATCACGATCGGTCGCACGGTGAACAACGACGTCGTGATCTCCGATAGCTCGGTGTCGCGGCTACACGCGTACGTGCGGCGCGATGGCGCGCGCTGGCTCGTCGCCGATGCCGGCTCCAAAAACGGCAGCTGGCTCGGCGGCCAGTCGCTGCTTGCGCGCCGCGAGCAGCCGCTATTGTCAAAGACGGTGCTTCGCATCGGCGATGTCGATGTCACGTTCTACGTCGCTGAGGATCTCTACGCTGCACTTGGAGGCAGGCCGTGACCGAGTGGGATCATCGACAGCTGTGCCCCGACGGCGCGTGCGTCGGGCTGATCGGCAGCGACGGCACGTGCAAAGTCTGTGGCCGCGCCGCGCCAAACTGGGGCGACGAGCGCAAGCGCGGCCTCGTTGCCGAAGAAGTTCACGACGACAACGAAGAGCTCGGGGATGACGACGACGAGCTCGAAGAAGAAGACGGCGACGAAGAAGAAGCCGAACAAGAGGAGTGGGTCGAGCGCAAGCTGTGCCCCGATGGCGGCTGCGTCGGCGTGATCGGCGACGATGGCAAGTGCAAGACCTGCGGAAGGAGCGCGGCGTGATGCGAGCGACCGTCGTCGGTGCCGGTGGGCTCGGCGGTCCGATCGCGCTCGCGCTCGGCGCCGCGGGGATCGAGCTGACGATTGTCGATGCCGACGTCGTCGAGATGTCGAACCTGCATCGCCAGATCGCGTTCACGTCGAACGACCTCGCGCAGGCGAAGGCGACGCTGCTCGCAAGTGCCGTCACCGCGCGCGGTGGTCGCGCGAAGGGCTACAAGACGCGGTGGACCACCGAAGATGCCGATGACATCTCCGGCGACAGCGACCTCATCATCGACGGCAGTGACGATCCGGCGACGAAGTTCGCGGTTGCCGATTGGGCGGTCGCCGCGGGCCGTCCGTACGTGATTGCAGCCGCGCTGCGCTTTGGCGGCAACGTCTTCGTCGGTGCGCCGGGCAGTGCGTGCTACCGCTGTTTGTTCGAAGAGCCCGTCGAGGCGGCGACGTGCGCCGCCGCCGGCGTGCTCGGTCCCGTCGTCGGCGCGATCGGTGGTGTCGCCGCCGCTCTCGCGATCGGGCTCGCGCGTGGCGATCGAACGCACGCGGGCTCGATTTACGTCTTCGATGATCTGCGCAAGTCCGTCGTACCGCGCATCGTGCGATTCGCCGCGCGGCCCGGGTGCCCGAGCTGCGCGCGCGCTCCGATCGCACCGGACCGCGAACCCGTTTTGGTCGCCACATGAAGGAGCTGTGATGCCAACGATCCGCGTTCCCACTGCCCTGCGCACGCTCACCGGTGGCGCCGCCGATGTCGAGGTCGAGGCCTCGACGGTGCGCGAGGCACTCGCCGAGCTCGATCGCCGTCACCCCGGAATTTCTGCGAAGGTGCTCGACGGCGGCGGCGCGGTGAAGCCGTTCATTCGGATCTACGTCGGCGCCGAAGACATCGGCGCGCTCGGCGGCCTCGACGCGAGCGTTGCGGCACGCGACGAGATTTCGATCATCCCAGCGATCGCTGGAGGCCGCGGTGCGTGACGAGCAAGTGCGCCGCTACGCGCGTCACATCATGCTTCCAGATGTCGGCGGCCTGGGGCAGACCGCGGCGATGGTGTCATCGGCGCGCGTGCTGTTTCGCGAGAGCGAGCCGACGGCGGAGATGATCGCATGCTTGTATCTCGCGGCCGGCGGTGTCGGCACGCTCGTCGTGCCGAACTCGAACGAAGCGCAGCGCGAGGAGCTTGCTGCACGCGGCCCCGATACGAAGATCGTCGATGAGGGCGAGGGCAAAGAAGTGACGCTCGCGCCGAAGCCGGCGTGGTGGCCGACCACAGAAGGTGATCAGGTCGCGCTCGCGTACTGGCGTGGTGCGATCGCGGCGACGTTGTGGCTTTCCGACGCCACGTCGCGGTGATGGCGAAGGCAGTCGAAATTCCCGACGCCGTGCGCGCCGCGATCTACGCCGAGGCACGGGCCGCCTTCCCGGCGGAATGTTGCGGCTACCTCATCGGACGCGATGGCGTGGCAGAGCAAGCGATCCGCTGTCGCAATGCGCAGAGCGATGGCGATCATCCAACCCATCCCGAGCGCGGCGCGGATACCGGCTTTGTGATCACCGGCGCCGAGCTGTTCGCGTTCGCCCGCACGTTCGAGAGCGACCGCCCTGCCCTCGTCGTGTACCACTCGCACACGAACGGCCGGGCGTACCTCTCGACGGTCGACCGCGACGTCGCCGGAGCGCCGCCGCACTACCCCGTCCAGCACCTCGTCGTCGGCGTTTCAGCCGTTGGCCTCACGGAAGCTGCGCAATTCGCCTGGCAGGGCGACGCTTTTGTCGAGGTCGCGCGCTGGGCGATCGACAACGGTTCCTAGATGCTACGCTCGATGCCGATGTCCAAGCTCGAGGCACTGCGAGGAACGCTGACCCGCTACGGCAAGGTCGTCGTCGCGTTCTCCGGAGGCGTCGACTCGGCGTTCTTGCTCAAGGTTGCCGTCGATGCGCTCGGCGCCGATTGCCACGCAGTGACCGCCGTCTCGCCGACGATGGCGCGCTCCGAAATCCAGAGCGCGATCGATCTCGCCGCATTGCTCGGGCTCGGCGCGCGGCATCACGTCGTCGAGTCGCACGAGCTCGAGGTGCCTGGCTTCACCGACAATCCGACGCATCGCTGCGCGCTGTGCAAGACGGAGCTGATGGATGTCGCCGCGCCGATCGCGACGTCGCTCGGCGATGCGGCGATCGCGCTCGGCACCAACGTCGATGACCTCGGCGACGTTCGCCCGGGCATCGCAGCGGCGCGCGATCGCGGTGCGCGCATGCCGATGGTCGACGTCGGCCTCACGAAGCCCGAGATCCGCGAGCTGTCTCGCGAGCTCGCACTGCCGACCTGGGACAAGCCGCAGCTCGCGTGTCTGTCGTCGCGGTTTCCGTACGGCACGAAGATCACGCCCGAGCGCCTGCGCCGCATCGATGAATTCGAAGATGGATTGCGCGAGCTCGGCTTTCGCCAGCTGCGCGTGCGCTTCCACGACACGATCGCGCGCCTCGAGATCGACAGCGAAGATTTGCAACGCGTCGTCGCGCCCGGCATGCGCGAGCGCGTTGTCGCGCTCGGCAAGCGGCTCGGGTTCACGTATGTCGCGCTCGATCTCGCTGGCTTTCGCTCCGGCTCGCTCAACGAAGTGCTGCCGCTGATCAAGCTCAACAAGAGGAGCTCGTGAAGCTCGCGCTGGCGTTGCTAGCGATGACGACCCCGGCGCTGGCCGATGGGTACAAGCCAAAGAAGGATCGCGAGCGTCTCGGAAAATCCATGACGCACCCGGCGCCGCCGGCGATCGGCAGCAAGCCGGCGAAGCTCATCAACCTCTACAACAAGTGGACGAACGATTGGCTCGCCGTCGATCCGACGAGCCCGCCGACGATCGCTGAGGTGAACATCTTCTTACGCGACCACTTCACGAACGAGGCGACGAAGATGGATCCGAAGCTCGTCGGCACCGTCGTCGGCGCGGCGCAGCAATTCAAGAGCGATGTCGTCGATGTCGTCTCGGGCTTTCGCCATCCCAAGTACAACTTGATGCTGCGTAAGAAAGGCCACCAGGTCGCGCGCGACAGCCAGCACACGCACGGCAACGCCGTCGATTTCATGATTCCCAGCGTGCCGACTAAGAAGCTCCATGACTGGGCGGTCGCGCAGAAGCTCGGCGGTGTAGGCCTGTATATGGAGAGTGGGTTCGTTCACATGGACACGGGCCCTATCCGGTTCTGGTCGGGCGACTGATAGACTGGAGGCCATGTCGATGTGGGCATGGCTCGGCATTGGGTTTGGTTCGTTGCTCGCGAGCATCGCGGTCTTCGACATGATCCAGAAGAAGCACGCCGTGCTTCGCAACTTCCCCATCATCGGCCACTTCCGGTATTGGCTCGAAGCTGTCGGGCCCGAGCTGCGGCAGTACATCGTCACCGGCAACGATGAGGAGCGACCGTTCTCGCGCGATCAGCGGCGCTGGGTCTACGCATCGTCGAAGAACGAAAATCCGTATTTTGGTTTCGGCACCGACAACGATCCGGATCGCCCCGGCTACATCCTGATCCGCCACAGCGCATTTCCGCTGCACACGCCACACGCCGGCGAGCCCGGCTACGATCCGACGTATCCGTTGCCGTCGGTTCGCGTGCTCGGCGGCTTCCGCGGGCGCAAGCACGCGTTTCGGCCGAGCTCGGTGATCAACACATCGGCAATGAGCTACGGCTCGCTATCGAGCGCGGCGGTCGAAGCGATCAATCGCGGCGTGCAGCTCGCCGGCGCGCTGCAGAACACCGGCGAAGGCGGCATCTGCGATCACCATCGCCACGGCGGCGAGCTGATCTGGCAGATCGGCACCGGGTATTTCGGCTGCCGCGACGAGCGTGGCCGCTTCGTGCTCGAGCGCGCGCTCGACACCGTGCAATCGGCGCCGGTCCGCGCGATCGAGATCAAGCTGAGCCAGGGGGCGAAGCCCGGGCTCGGCGGCGTGTTGCCGGCCGCGAAGATCACGCCGGAGATTTCGCGCATCCGCGGCATTCCGATGGGGCGCGACTGCGTGTCGCCAGCGGGCCACTCGGAGTTCTCCGACGTCTCGAGCATGCTCGATTTCATCGAGCGCATCGCGGACGCGACAGGTCTGCCCGTCGGGATCAAGTCGGCGGTCGGCGATCTCTCGTTCTGGCGCGAGCTCGTTGCGCAAATGGACAAGACGAAGCGCGGGCCGGACTTCATCACGATCGATGGCGGCGAAGGCGGCACCGGCGCGGCGCCGCTCGTGTTCAGCGATCACGTCGCGTTGCCTTGGAAGCTCGGCTTCACCGAGGTCTACAAGATCTTCGCCGAGCAAGGCGTCCAGCATCAGACGGTGTTCATCGGCTCGGGCAAGCTCGGCTTCCCGGAGTCGGCGCTACTAGCGCTCGGCCTCGGTTGCGACATGGTCAACGTCGCGCGCGAGGCGATGCTCGCGATCGGCTGCATCCAGGCGCAGCGCTGTCACACGGGGCACTGCCCGACCGGCGTCGCGACGCAAAACCGCTGGCTCATGCGCGGCCTCGATCCGACGCTGAAGTCGGCGCGCCTCGCGAATTACATCATCTCGCTGCGCAAGGAGCTGACGTCGCTCGGCCACGCTTGCGGCCAGCCGCACCCGGCGCTCGTCTCGCTCGACAACCTCGCGATTTCGGTGAGCGCGATCGAGACGCGACCGGCCCGCGTCATCTATGGGTATCAGCCGGGCTGGGGCCTGCCGCCCGCCCACGAAGCCGACGAGCTCCGCACGGCATCTGCTGCGTGAGCCGCACGCCCGCGCGCGTCTGGTGTAAGGTGCCCAAGCAATGGCTGGCCCCGACGTTCTGGTCTGGCTCGACATGGAGATGACCGGGCTCGATCCCGGGCGCGAACGAATCATCGAGGTCGCGACGATCCTCACCGACGGTCAGCTCACCGAGATCGCGATCGGACCGGAGCTCGTCATCCATCAGCCGGACGAGGTGCTCGCCGCGATGGACGAGTGGAACAAGTCGCACCACGGCGCGTCCGGGCTCATCGAGCGCGTCCGGACGTCGACCATCAGCGACGCGGACGCCGAGGCGCGGACGATCGAGTTCATCAACGCGCACGTGTCCGCGAAGGAGCGTCCGGTGCTCGCCGGCAATTCGATCCACCAGGATCGCCGCTTCATCCGGCGCTACATGCCCGCGCTCGAGAAGCGCCTGCACTATCGGATGGTCGATGTGTCGACGATCAAGGAGCTCGCGCGGCGCTGGTTTCCGCAGGTGATCGCGAAGCAGAAGCAGAAGAAGGAAACGCACCGCGCGCTCGACGACATTCGCGAGTCGATCGACGAGCTGCGCTTCTACAAGCAGCACGTGTTCGTGACGCCGCCGACGCCGCCAACACCGCCGTCGCCGACCACGCACTAACTCGCCGCTAACAGCCGCCACTACCAAACGACTCGCCGGCTACTCGAGCTTCCGGGGCGCGCAATTGGCTGATTGATAACGGGTACCGGACACGATGTCCGGGCATGGCCGTTGCTCGGACGTCCGCCATGCGTACGACTGCCCTGCTTGTGGCTTTTGCGCTGGTCGGTGGCTGCGCTGGACCGGACGGCGACCCTGAAGACAGCTTCATCGTCGACGACAGCAAGGCCGACGATTTCTTCAGCGTGTCCGCCGTCGAATACATCCTGGAAGGCACGTCGACGGTCACGCTCGATGCGTCGATGTCGACCGCGACCACCGAGCAGAAGCTGGCCGCCGCAAAGAAGCTTGTCGGGCTCAAGCAGATCGCGATCGCGTGGTTCGTGACGCAGTACTTCGTTTCGAAGGAGCACGACGATCCGAACGCGTCGTTCGGCGGCTTCTCCGGCATCGCGAAGGCCGGCGCATTTTCCGACCTCGGCATCACCGCACGCGCGGATGGGCTTACGTATGACTTCACGTTTCGTCAGCTCGCGGCCGCCGGCAAGAACTTGATGACGCAGCTGCCAATTCGCACCGTCAACGGCAAGCCGACGTTCGATCTCGAGATCGGCAAGCCGACAAACGCCGAGATGGATCAGCTCGAGACGAACAACGAGTGGTATCGCAGCTCGCCGTGGTCGTCGTGGGATCCGACGACCGTCGCCGCCGACAAGAAGGAGCTCATCTCGTTCTCGATCACGCGCGAGCGCGAATCGACCGATGGCTTCTTCGACATCGCGAGGCTCGTCGCCGACGGCAAGCTCGACATCGATGTCTACTTCGGCTGGGACTATCACTCCGACTTCCACCTGAAGCACTCGCAAGCGTTCTTCACGTGGCTCAAGAGCGAGGGCTTCTCGACGCCCGTCGCGAGCTGGGATGCGATGACGCAGCAGACCGGCGCGTTCAAGCGCACGCTCAACGCGGATGGTCGGTCGATCACGATCGAGGTCCGCTTCTACTTTGGCAAACCGGGTACCGCGACCGATCCCGATACCGACGCCGGTGGCAAGGTGCTCGAGGATCTCGCGCGCGCATCGCTCGCAACGCGCGACGTGGTGATCTACTCCGGCCACTCGGGCCCGTTCTACGGCTTCGCGCTCGCCGACTGGAAGAAGACGACCGAAGGCGATCTCGATGACACCGAGATGCGCACGATCCCGATGCCCAGCGATCGCTACCAGGTCGTGCTCGCGGAAGGGTGCGACACGTATCAGATCGGCGAGGCGTTCAAAGAGAATCCGAACAAGGCCGGCAAGAACATCGACGTGATCACGACGATGTCGTTCTCGAACGCGGCCTCGCCATCGACGGTGCAGAACTTCATCTCCGCGTTGCTCGCGCGCGATAGCGCCGGCCGCCTGCGCCCGCAGCCGGTGTCGACGCTGCTGACGCGGCTCGATAGCGAGTCGTGGGGCTTCCACCCGATGTATGGCATCCACGGCATCGACGACAACCCCAAGCTCGTTCCGTTCGCGAAGACAGCGAACTTCGGGAAAACCTGCTCGGCGAACTCGGAGTGTGGCGGTCCCGGTAACCTGTGCGTCTCGATGGGCACAGCTGGCAAGCGCTGTACCGCCGCGTGCGCGTCGGACCCGGCCTGCGGCACGGGCTACGCGTGCAAATCGGTCGCGAGCAGCTCGACGAGCACGATCTACGGCAAGGCGTGCGCCAAGCTTTGATGCGAATGCGCGACTCTGTGATCTCGGAGTGGGTGCCGGTCTTGCTACGATGACCTTCGGAGACCCGACGCGATGAAAGACACGCTCGTGATGATCATGGCCGGCGGCAAGGGGTCACGCCTCGGCCCATTGACGATCCATCGCTCGAAGCCGGGCGTTCCGTTCGCGGGGCGCTACCGCATCATCGACTTCGTTCTGTCGAACTTCGTCAACTCCGGCTACCGACGCATCTACGTGCTCACGCAGTACATGTCGTCGAGCCTCATCAAGCACCTGTCGCGCAACTGGCGGCTGTCGGGCTTTGGCGAATACATCGAGGTCGTGCCGGCGCAGATGCGGCTTGGCGAATTTTGGTACCGCGGCACCGCCGACGCCGTGTATCAGAACCTCAACCTCGTGCGCGACGCGCGCGCCGAGCACGTCGCTGTGTTCGGCGGCGACCACATCTACAAGATGGCGGTCGATCAGATGGAAGTGCAGCATCGCGATCTCGCGGCCGACCTCACCGTCGCTGCGTTCCCGGTGCCGGTCGCGGAAGCGAGCGCGTTCGGCATCATTGATGTCGACGATCGCGGCCGCATCATCGGCTTCATCGAGAAGCCGAAAAACCCGCCGGAGATGCCGGGCCGGCCGGGCTGGTCGCTCGTCTCGATGGGCAACTACCTGTTTCGCCGCGAAGTGCTCGAACGCGTGCTCACCGACGGTGGCAACGGCAAACCGCGCACCGACTTCGGCCGCGACATCATCCCGCAGCTCGTCGCCGACGGTGGTCGCGTGTTCGTCTACGACTTCGCACAAAACCGCGTGCCCGGTGCGCCCGAAGATCAAGAGCCGTACTGGCGCGACGTCGGTGAGATCGATTCGTACTTCACGTCGAACATGGAGCTGCGCGCGCGCGTGCCCGCGCTCGACCTCTACAACCGGCAGTGGCGCATCCGCAGCGCGCAGCGCGACTACCCGCCCGCGCGCTTCGTCCGCGCCGGCGAAGGCCAACCGCCCTGCGAAGTCGACGACAGCCTGATCTGCGAAGGCTCGATCCTCGCGTCCGCGACCGTCTACGAGTCGGTGATCGGCTACGACTGCTTCGTGCACTGCAAGGCGAGCGTGAAGGACTCCGTCATCCTCTCCGGCTGCGACATCGGTCGCGAAGCCCGGCTCACGCGCGTGCTCCTCGACAAGAACTGCAAGATCGAGCCAGGCTGCGTGATCGGCGAAGATCTCGAGTCCGACCTCGAGCGTTTCCCGTTCGTCACCGAATCGGGAATCGTCGTGTTGCCGAAGGGAACGCTCGTACCGGCGAAGGGCCCGTGCGTGCTCGCGAACGACGTCGCCGAGCTGCTCAACAACGACCCCGAGCTCGGCGAGAAGCTCAAGCCGGGCACGTTCGTCGTGTCGATGCAGAACCGTCACAGCTACGATTCCGCTGGCCCGCGCTTCAAGAAGTACTCCGGCGAGCTGCTCGACCGCTAGGCTAGCGTCAGGTCATGCGGATCGTCCACGTCGCGAGCGAGGTCGCGCCCTTCGCGCAGTCCGGCGGGCTTGCCGATGTGCTCGGCGGGCTGCCGCGTGCGCTCGCAAAATTCCCCGGCGTTGATGTCGCCGTCATCGTGCCGCTGTATCGCGGCACCGAAGCGAAGATCACGGCGGCGGGACTCGCGCTCGACGCAGGCGAGCCGATCACCGTCGAGGTTGGCTACTTCAAGCTCGGAGCGTTGTTGCGCACGGTTCGCGTCGACGGCGTGACGATCGGATTTCTCGATTGTCCACCACTCTACGATCGCGACGGCACGCTCTATGGACCGACGGGCTCGAGCGACTTCCCCGACAACCACCTGCGATTTGGCATTCTCGGCAAGGCGGCCGTCGAGCATGGTGCGTCCCTCGTCGGCGGACCGATCGACGTGTTGCACGTGCACGATTGGCAGGGCGCGCCGGCGGCGATCTATGCGCGACTCGCGAACGCGCCCGTCGCCGTTGTCACGACGGTGCACAACCTAGCCTATCGCGGCATCTTCCCGAAGTCGGTGATGGGCGACCTCGGGTTCCCGTGGTCGCTGTTTCAGCACAAGGCACTCGAGTTCTACGATCAGGTCTCGTTTCTCAAAGGCGGCATCGCGCTCGCGGACGTCGTGACGACGGTGAGCCCGAGCTACGCCGAGGAGATCAAGACGCCGCAGTTTGGCGAAGCGCTCGATGGGTTTCTCAATTGGGATGTGAAGCGCCTCGTCGGCATCGTCAACGGCATCGATGTCGATGCCTGGAATCCGGCGACCGATCGCGCATTGCCCAAGCAGTTCTCGCGCGACAACCTCACCGGCAAAGCGACGTGCCGCGCGGCACTCGCACGCGAAGTCGGGCTCGCGCTCGCGGCCGATGAGCCAGTGATCGGTGTCGTCGCGCGCATGACCGGGCAGAAGGGGCTCGACCTCGTTGCCGATGTTGCGGGCGAGCTCGCGGGTCTCGGCGCAAAGCTCGTGGTGCTCGGCTCGGGCGAGCACAGCATCGAAAGTCGCTTTCGCGCACTCGCGAGCGAACGGATCGCAGTGCGCATCGGCTTTGACATCGCACTCTCGCGCCGCATTTATGGCGGCAGCGATCTGTTTCTCATGCCGTCTCGCTTCGAACCGTGCGGTCTCGGCCAGCTGTATGCGATGCGCTACGGATCGATTCCGATCGTGCACGCGGTCGGCGGTTTGCGCGACACGGTTGACGATCCGAGGACCGGCATCAAGTTCGCGCCGGCGACACCGACTGCGCTCGTCACTGCGCTCGAACGCGGCGTCGCACTCGTTCGCGATCGCGATGCGCTGCTTGCCGTGCGTCGTGCTGCGATGGCGCGCGACTCATCGTGGACCGCGTCCGCGAAGCAGTATCTCGAGCTCTACCGATCGCTTGCGTGAAACGTTGCCGCAGCAAATTGCGGCAGCTTCGCGAAGTGCTCTGTACTCAAAGCGCCTGTATCGATCGTTACCAAGCGCGCGTGGCTCGACCGACGAGAAACTGTGATCTGCGTCCGATCGACGGACACGGATTCTGACAATGGTCCGCGGAACGGACAATTTGATGCCGCGGTCCGCCATTCGGATGTCCGCAAAACGGACCCGCTGGTCCGCGGCTCGGACCGCGCCGTCCGTCCCGCGGACCCATCGGTCCGTTTTGCGGACCCGTTCAAGGTGTGCGGGAAAGTCACACTCCAACGCGTGCCAACTGACGCGTCGCGCTGTGGTCAGCCCTGTCAACAACTACGTTCTACCCCTGGGTTATTCACAACCCAATCTGTACCTAAGCGCGTGATTTACAAGGATGGGTAGAGATCGCGAGGGTGCCTGTGAACAAGTTGTGATCCCGGTGTAGGGGTGGTTTCCGGGAGCGACGGCGCATCAATAACTTACGCAATATGTCGCCTGACGTGCTGCGTCCACCTACATGGTGCCATACGCCTCTCACTCCCGTCCGATTCTTGTGCGGGAGTGGGCGCCGACTGCACGTACCAATCATGCGCTTCTGAACATGCATCGCGAAGCTCAGTCACGCGCACTGCCACCCGGCCCGGCCGGCACTCCGCTGTCCGGTAGCGCGTTGGGGAGCCCGCCATCCGCCGCGGCCGGGTTGGCTGCCAGCTTGACCAGTCGGCAGGCCTCCTCGTCCTTGGCATCGCACGCGCGCGTCAACAGCTCCTGGCCGCGCTTGAGATCGCGCGGGGCGCCGACGCCCTCGATGAGCATCGCGCCGAGGATGCGGCACGCGGCGGCATCGTCGGAGACGCAGGCGCGCTCGAGCCATACCGCCGCTGCGCTCGTCGAGCGCGGCAGGCCACGCGCTTCGAGGTACGCGATGCCGAGCTGACGACAGCCCGTCGGATCGCCTGCCTCGCAGCCTTGCTTGTAATGCGCGATCGCCGACTTCCACCGCGGCGCAGCGCCTTTTGTCGCGAGCATCGTGTCGAGGTCGCCGGCGTTCGTGCACGCGAACGGCACTTTGTTCTTGCACGCGATGTCGAGGAGCTTCGCCGCGCGCGTGAGATCGGCGGGCACGCCGCGACCATCGCGCAACATGAGACCGAGGTTGCGGCACGCGAGCGCATAGCCGCCATCGCATGCCTGCTGATAGACCTCGACCGCGTGCGTCGGATCCTTCGCGACGCCGACGCCCTCCGAGAGGGAGAGCGCGAGGTGATTGCACGCCGACAGGTTCTTGCCGTTGCATGCCTGCGCGAAGAGCGCCGTCGCGCGGCGCGGATCGGGCGACACGCCGACACCTTCGGCGTACATGACGCCGAGGTTGCGACACGCTTCGAGATCGCCGCCGACGCACTTCTTGTCGAGCTTCATCGCGACCTCGGCTGGATCGACACCACCGTCGCCCGTGCCGGCATCATGCTTCGCCGACTTGCTGCTCTTGCAAGCGGCAAGCAGTGCGAGCGCCACGACCCAAATCCGCATCGGCGCGATTCGTATCATTAGTAGGGCTCCGTCATCGCGCGCTGATGACATTTCGCGAGCCGCAAAAGCTCGTCGCTCACCGGCTCGCTCGGGGTTGGCTTCGGAGACTCCTTCGACCAGCGGATCATGTGATCTGAAACGTCTTGGGCACACCGCGCGGTCTTGCAGCGGCACATATCATCAGCAAATAGTGCCATCCGCTCGTTCTCACTGAGATCGTGGCCTTTGACGGCAGGTAGCAGCGTCCACGCGTACGCGCGTGTCGCCTCGATGCCCGTGCGCGGCGCGAATGCGAATGCGACGATGATCACGGCGCCCACGCCAACGGCTGCGAGTGTGCCGCGAACGCCGACAACGCGAACGAGTGCCCACCCGAGCAGCGCCGCGACGCCGAGCAGAAACGGAATCGCGCTCGCGAACGCAGAGAGTCCGAACAAGAGGCTTGCAGCATTCGGCGCCGCTTCCCGATCGCCGATGAGACGGAACGTCACTTCATAGAGTGGGTTCTTGAGCGAGTCGGGCCAGTACGGAAACGTCGCGGCAGACGCGCAGTAGATCACGACCGACGACACGATCGTTCCACACAAGGCTCCGAGCAACAGAGTGCGATCGCGCAGTGCCGTGAGCGCGGCAGCGACGAGCGGCAGCAAGAACGGCAGCATCGCAGTCACGTAGCGTGGGCCGACGCCCCAGCCGCCGCGCCAGAACGTGATCGACGAGATGAACAAGATGAAGATCAGCGCGACGGCGGCAGCGACGATCGTCACCGCGCGCTCGCCGCGTCGCCACAGCACGATGCCGCCGGGAATCGCGAACAAGAGCCACGGCGAGAGCACGAGCAGGCCGTTATCGGGCTTGATGAAGGAACCGACGAACGCGTCGGCGTGCGGCCGCGTCATCCCGAGGAAGCCCTGCTGGTGAAAGTGCGCGAACGTCTTCGATGCGTCGTAGCCCGTGCGCAGCGGGCTGCCGAAGCAAACCGCGTGGTACCAGAGCAGGATCGCGATCGGAATGGCGGCACTCGCCATCATCACGAGCAACGCGCGAACGAGCTCGCGCTTACGCGTGCGCATCGCGACGAGGACGTACACGGCGACGGGAACGCCGGCGAACGCCGCTTGGTAATCGACAAGCGGCGCGGCGCCCGCAAGCAAACCCGCCGCGATCATCGCGCGCGTGCCGCCCTTCCCTTCGGCGACATCGACCGCGAAGATCCACGCGCTCGCGATGCAGATCGCCGCGAGCTGGTGCGAGTAAAACAGCAGCGCATACGTCATCGCGAGCGAGCCGAGCGCGTATGCGATCAGCACGAGCCGGCGCACCGCTTCATCGGGCGCGTAGCGCTCGAGGAACCGCCATAGGAGCAGCAAGAACAAAAGCGCCGGGATCACGCCGGCGACGACGCGGCAGATCCATAGCGTCTTGCCAAGGCTTGGTTCGCCGACGAGTCTGACGAGCGCGTAGATCGGCACGACGAGCAGCGACGAGCCCGGCGCCTTGTTCGAGTACGAATGACCATCGCGCCCCGGCGACACATCGGCGGTCCCGCCCCATCGCTTGACGCCGGTGTCGATCGCGAACGAGTGATCCTCGACGATCGCTTTGACCAGATAAACTCGCGGCAGCTCGTTCGCGCTGTGAATGCGCGGGAAATGCGGAAACACGTAGAGGTAGGCGACCGCGATCGCGACCAACCAAGCGTGACGCATGAGGCGAGCAGGCACGTTGCTCACGAACGTGATACCACCGGATCGATGTTCGTGCCGCGGGCGGAGGCTCGCTCCCACTATCGTTCGGTGGGTGACGGCGTCCGCGCCGATCTCGGGCGCGCGTGTACGATGGCAGCCGGCGGCGCGCTCGTGTTCGCCCCGATCGAGTACGCGCTGACGCTATTGTCGTACGCGGGATCGATCGGCTTCACGAGCAAGCTGCGCCTCGCCGCGCTCACCCTGACGCTTGCGCTGTGGCTGTGGCTACTCCTCGCGATCGTGCTCGCGGCGACGCTGATCATCGTTCGCGGTGTGCGTCATGCATTCGATCCCGCCGCGGGTCGCTCGCTCGGCTGGTTCGTCGCCGCCGATGCGAGCGATGGCGTACGACCGGGTGTGCCGCGGATGTGGGCACTGATCGCGACGTTCGGCGTCGTCGGTGCGTTCATCCAGCGCGGCGCGCTGTGGGCCGCTGTCCACTTCAAAGAACCAGAGCTAACGGCGATCGTGATCGCCATCTGGGCGCTCATCGGATTCGCGCTCGCGGTGCCGCTGCTGCGCGTGTTCGCGCTCGCGACGTCGATCGGTGCCGGCGCGCTCGCGCCGACGTTGCGCGCGTGCAACCCGCTCGGTCGCTGGCGCGCCGCGGGCATCGCGTGCTCGGCGTTGATCGCGAGCGTGCTCGCCGCAAGCTGGTTCTTGCTACCGCAAAGCCGCTCGGTGTTGCCCGTGCGTCTCGCGATCTCCGCGATCGTGATCGCGCTCGGCATGGGATACGGCGCGCTGCTGCATGCGCGCGACCGTCGGCCGCGGCAACGCAGCACGGCGCTCGCGATCGCAGCGGCGGCGCTGTTGCTCAACGTCCTCACGCTGTGGCGCTGGGGCGCCGACCTCGAGACGAAGTACGTCGCGATCACGGCATCGCCCTCGCTCGAGCAACTGATCAAGGTCGTGCGGGTGACGAACGATCTCGATCGCGATGGCTTCGGCTCGCTGCTCGGCGAGAACGACTGCAAACCGCTCGACAAGCGCATCCATCCGGGCGCGCAGGATCTGCCCGACGACGGCATCGATCAGAATTGCGATGGCCGGGACTTCACGCTTAGGCCCTCGCCGATTCCAACCGGGCCCGTGCTGCCGATTCCGGATCAGTTCAAGCGCAGCGACTGGAACATCCTGTTCATCACGATCGATACGGTGCGCTACGATCGCACGTCGTTTGGCGGCTACAGAGAATCGAGGAAGCGCGATACGACGCCGCGGCTCGCCGATTTCGTGAAGCGCTCGACGTCGTTCACGTTCTGCAACGCGCCGAGCGCCGGCACCATGGCATCGATCCCCGCGATCCTGACCTCGAAGTTTTTCCACTCGGGCATCGCGCTCGACGAGAACTTGCCGCCCGGCACGCCGCCGCGCATCAAACCAGAGAACACGACGCTGCCGGAGCTGATGAAGCGCGGCGGCTATCACACCGGCGTCATCGCCTCGCACCATTGGTGGAACGACTGGGGCCTCGATCAAGGCGTCGACGACTACGACAACTCGATCGGCAAGAACACCGATCCGTTCATCGTCGCCGCCGACAAGGTGACCGATCACATCCTCGCGTGGGTGTCGCGCCAGCAAGGCCACAAGTGGTTTCTGTGGGCGCACTACATCGATCCGCACGGGCGCTACGTCGCGCATCCCGACGTGATCGATTACGGCACGACCGAGCCCGATCTCTACGATGCCGAGCTACGCTGGACCGATCAGCAGATCGGCCGCTTGTTCGACGAGCTCGTTCGCCTGCCGAGCAACGACAACACGATCATCATCATCACGAGCGATCACGGCGAGAGCATGGGCGAGCACGGCGTGCCGAGCGGAACGCACGGCACCGCGCTGTATCGCGAGCTGCTCCACACGCCGCTCATCGTCTACGTGCCGAACAATCGCCCGCATCAAGTCGGCGGCGCCGTGACATCGCTCGACATCATCCCGACGATCCTGGAGATCGCCGGCATCGATGCGCACGACATGTCGTTCGAAGGAAAGAGCCTCGTGCCGCAGATCTTCTACGGCAAAGAAGAGCACGACCGCATCGTGTTCGCCGAGACGAACGCGCCATCGCCGCAGCGCGCCGCGGTCTCCGAAGCGTGGAAGCTCATCTTCTACGTGCAGTCGAATCTCTACGAGCTCTACGATCTCAAAGCTGATCCGAACGAGAAGACGAACCTCGCGCCGAAGAATCCGCCGGCGATGGCGCTGATGAAATCCGCGCTCGATAGTTGGCTCGAGCGCGTCGTCTATGCGCGTGATCCGAACTTCAACCAGGCGAGCAAACAGCTCGCGGATCTCGTGCTCGCCACGCAGCCGAAGCCGCAGGTCGAAACGCGCGGCCAAACGCTCGATGGCAAGCTCGACATCCTCGGCATCGGCGTCGCAGACAAGAGCGGTGCGCCCGCGCCGGGCGCGCGCGTCGACATCCACGTGTACTTCCACGTACGCGAGCGCACGCCGATCGCGTATCGCTTCTTGCTCTCCGTGTGGCCAGTCGATAAGGCGACCTGGAAGCCGACCGACCAAGCGCCGACGACGATCTTCCGCACGCCGATGCGTCCCACCGGTGACGGCTTTTTTCCGAGTGATCGCTGGCGCACCGGCGAGTACATC
>Ga0070698_100000751_pt1 | contig 34988 bp, 35 predicted proteins | sample KBSK1502metaG_FD_65477 | JGI IMG/M metagenome (GOLD analysis project Ga0070698, IMG submission 65477) | Corn, switchgrass and miscanthus rhizosphere microbial communities from Kellogg Biological Station, Michigan, USA - KBS K1-50-2 metaG | ecosystem: Host-associated > Plants > Roots >... | reverse complement strand
CTTTCCTACCGCCGCCCTTTCCTACCGCCGCCCTTTCCTACCGCCGCCCTTTCCACGCCGGGGGCGGCTGAGAGCCGGGGCGGCTGAGAGCCGGGGGCGGCTAAGATCGATCATCGCTGGACGCCTTTGGCGAATGTTTGGAGGGCCATTGCTTCGTATCTACCTGACCGGTGAGGTGGCCGTCGAGCGCGGAGAGCAATTACTGAAGGACGCCGATCTCGCCGGACGCCAGGGGCGCCTGGCGCTGGTTTATCTCGTGTCAGAACGCGAGCGGGCGGTGACCCAGTCCGAGCTCGCCGAGCTTCTCTGGCCCGACTCGCTTCCACCGTCGTGGCCGGTGGCGCTGAGTTCGGTGATCAGCAAGCTCCGCCAGAAGCTGGGCACCCTGGGGCTTGATCGCGACCGGATCATCGCCAATGCCTTTCGCTGCTACCAGTTTCGGCCACCCGCCGAGACCTGGATCGACCTCGAGGCAGCGGCCGACGCCGTTCACCAGGCCGAGGGCGCCGTCCTCGCCAATCAGCCTGCGGCCGCCTACGGGCCCGCGCTGATCGCGACCACGATCGCCCGGCGTCCGTTCCTTGTGGGGGAGGACGCCCGCTGGGTGATGACGCGACGGGAGCGCCTGCGCGACTGCCTGGTTCGAGCACTCGACTGCCGCGTCGAGGCGCTTCTCTGGAACGGCGAGCTCGCCCTCGCCCAGGACCAGGCGCGCGCCGCCGTCGACCTCGAACCGTTTCGCGAGTCGGGCTATCGCCGGCTGATGCAGGTGCTCGTCAGGCGTGGGGACCGCGCCGAGGCGGTGCGGGTCTATCAGCAATGCCGCCAGCGGCTCGCCGACGAGCTGGGTGTCACGCCATCGGATGAGACGGAATCGTTGCTCCGGACACTACTCGGCAGCACCGCCTGACGGTCGGACCTACGCGCGCTGGATCTCGGAGCCGACCTCGTCCTTCGCCAGGTCGCCGTCGCGCGAGGCGCCGTTGGCCGGGAGCGGCGGGGCAATCACGGGATGGGCTGACGCTGGCTTGCTGATACCGGTGGCGACGTAGATCTCGTCCTGGTCCAGCGTGTCCTTCTTCAGCACCGCCTCCGCAAGGCGATCGAGACGATCGCGGTTCTCCGTCAGCAGCCGCACCGATTCCCGGTGGCACTCATCGACAATCCGACGGACTTCCTCATCAAGAATCCTGGCAGTCTCCTCGCTGAAGTGCTGCGTGGTCGCCGCGCCGTCGCCCGGCTGCGTCAGGTTGAGCGGCCCTAACTTGGGGGACATTCCGAAGCGCGCCACCATCGAGCGCGCGATCTCGTTCACTTGCTGGAGATCGCTCTCAGCCCCGGTCGTGACGGCGCCGTAGGCGACTTCCTCTGCTGCCCGGCCCCCGAGTGCCAGCGTGATCCGGCCGCGCAGGTAGCTCTCCGGATAGTTGTAGCGGTCGTCGATCGGCTGGCTGTAGGTCGAGCCGAGGGAAAGGCCGCGCGGCACAATCGTCAGCTTCTTCACCGGGTCGGCTCCCGGAATCAGGAGGCCCATTAGCGCGTGGCCCGACTCGTGGTAGGCGATCAGCCGCTTGTCGTCCGGCCCGAGCACGATCGGCCGGCGCAAACCAAGCACCGATCGCTCGATCGCCTCGTCGAAGTCATCCCGGGTGACCGCGTTCTCTCCCTTGCGGGCGGCGATCAGGGCGGCTTCGTTGACGATGTTGTGCAGGTCGGCTCCGACGAAACCGGCCGTTGCGCCGGCGATGTCGCCGAGGTCCACACCTGGAGCGAGGGAGACCCGGCGGGTGTGGATCTTGAGGATCGCCTCGCGTCCGGCGCGGTCGGGCGCCGAGACCGTGACCCGTCGGTCGAACCGGCCAGGACGAAGCAGCGCGGGGTCCAGGACTTCGGGACGGTTCGTGGCGGCGAGCACGACGACGTTCTGGTTGGGCGTGAAGCCGTCCATCTCCGTCAGGATCTGGTTGAGGGTCTGTTCACGTTCGTCGTTGGCACCGAAGCTGGCGGATGAAGCCCGGGAGCGGCCGATCGCGTCCAGCTCGTCGATGAAGATGATGCTCGGAGCGGCAGCCTTGGCCTTGGCGAAGAGGTCGCGGACCCGAGCCGCGCCGACGCCCACGATGGCCTCGACGAACTCCGACGCGGATAGGCTGAAGAACGGGCGGTTCGATTCACCGGCGACCGCCCGGGCGAGCAACGTCTTGCCCGTGCCCGGCGCTCCTACGAGAAGGATGCCGTGCGGGATCTGCGCCCCCAGCCGCTGGTACTTTTCCGGCGTCTTGAGAAAATCGACGACCTCGGCCAGGTCCTGCTTGGCCTCGTCGATTCCGGCCACGTCGTCAAACGTGATGCGTGTCCCCGAGTCGGCAGTGTAGAGCGTGGCCTTACTCTGGCCGAAGGCTCCCAGAATGCCGCCCGGACCTGCCGCGGACATCCGCCGGCTCAGGTACAGAAAGCCGCCGATCAGCAGCAGGGCGGGCCCGAAGCTGAGCAGCAAGTTCAGCAGCGGCGATCCCCCGGAGCCGGGAGGCTTGGCCGTTATCGGCACGTTGTGTTGCTCCAACGACGCTTCGAGATTGTCGGTGGCGAAGACCGGGCGCTCGGTCTGGAAGAGTGTGCCGCTCTCGGATCCATAGGTCACGGATTTGGTGAAGTCGCCCTGGATGGAGTTGGACTGAGCGGTGATGTCCTTGACGTTGTCGGCATTCAGCTGCTGGATGAACGTGGTGTAAGGCACGGTCATACGTGATGGCCCGCTCGTGAACACGATGCTGATCACGTAGTTGATGACGAGCAGGACGACGAGGTAGATCCAGAACCCGCGGCTGCGCCAGAAGGGCTTCGGCGCCCCGGCCGGGGCCGGCGTCGTCCCGCGCCCCGGAAGCAATGGTCGTTTGGTCGGGCTGGAAGCCAAGTCGTTCCCCTCCGCCTCGACTCTACACGCTTGGCAAATCTGCTTAATGGGGCTATGATCTTGTGATAGCGGGACTAATAAATAATTGGAGGCTTGATATGACGCTTACGCATCTGCTCGTCTTGCTTCTGGTCGGCGCCATCGCCGGATTGATTGGCGAACGACTGGTGAGCCGCGGCATGCCCGGTGGGATCCTTGGCGCGATCGTCGCGGGGCTAGTGGGCGCCTGGTTGATGGTCGATATCCTGCACGTCGTGATCGCGCCCGAGCTGTCGCTGGGCGGCATCCCGATCCTCTCGGCGATTCTGGGCGCCGCGATCGTCGTCCTCCTCTTCAGCCTGGTAGCGGGCGCGAGCTTCGCGCGCGGTTGGAGCCGCCGCTAGGCGCTGCGCAGGCGCGCATGGGGGCCCGGCGGCGCAGACGCTCGGGCCCTCCCGTGCTTAGGTTCTCCTTGTAATTCGGCGCGTCTTCGACGTACACTCTCGCTGCCGCCCGTCTGGGGACTGGGGCGGTGCCTATTCATGGGAGGAGGGACAAACATGGGGAACGAGCGTTGGAGTCGCCGTCAATTCGTGAGCCGCGCCGGCAAGACGGCCGGGGGCGTGGTGCTGGGCCTCAGCTTCGCAGACTTCCTGGCGGCCTGCGGGGCATCGAACGCCCCGGCGGCCGGCGGCGGAAAGCTGGAGATCTTCAGCTGGTGGACCGCGGGCGGCGAAGCCGATGGGCTCGCCGAGATGTTCAAGATCTACAAGAAGAATTACGCGGGCGTGGAAATTGTCAACGCCACCGTCGCGGGCGGCGCCGGCACCAACGCCAAGGCGGTGCTGAAGACGCGGATGGAGGGTGGCAAGCCACCGGATAGTTTCCAGGTCCACGCCGGCCAGGAGCTGATCAGCACCTGGGTGAAGGCCGGGAAGATGGAGCCGATCACCAGCGTCTGGAAGAGCGAAGGGTGGGACAGCACGATCCCCAAGGACCTCAAAGACATCGTCAGTTCGAACGGCGACGTCTGGTCGGTCCCGGTCAATGTCCATCGCGGCAATGCGCTCTGGTACAACAAAAAGATCCTCGACGACAACAGCATCACCCCGCCGGCTTCGATGGATGACTTCCTTTCGGCGCTCGGCAAGCTCAAGTCGAAGGTGCAGGCGCCGCTCGCGCTCGGCTCAAGCGGCAACTGGCAGGTGCAGATGCTGCTCGAAAACAACATCCTCGCCGCGGGTGGTCCAGACTTCTACAAGCAGGTCTTCACGGCCAAGGCGTCCTTCACCGATCCCAACGTCAAGCAAGCGCTCAGCTGGATCAAATCGATGCTCAACTACGTTAACTCCGACCACCCAACGCTGGGCTGGGACGATGCCGACAAACGGCTGATCAACGGGACCTCGGCCTTCAACATCATGGGTGACTGGGCCAAGGGCTATTTCACGGCCGCCAACTGGGTCCCCAACAAGGACTTTGGCGCGGCGCCGTCCCCGGGTACGACGGGCAAGTACGTGATCGTCTGCGACACCTTCGGGCTGCCGAAGGGGGCGCCCGACCGCGCCAACGCGATCAACTGGCTCAAGGTCTGCGGCTCGCAGGAGGGCCAGGCGGCCTTCAATCCCAAGAAGGGATCGATTCCCGCCCGGACAGACGTGCCGGCCAGCATCTTCGACCCCATCGCCCAGCAGTTCATCGCCGAATTCAAGACGGACGCGCTCGTCCCCAGCTCGGCGCACGGCTCGGCCACCCCCGATGCGTTCGCGTCGGGCGTCAACGACGAGATGGGCCAGTTCGTGATCAACAAAGACGTCAACAAGACCGCAAGCAACCTGCAGAAGCTCTCCGACGAATTCCTGAAGTAGACCTGGCGAATCGCTGATGGCGACGGCCACCGCGCCGCCGATCATGGTGGAGCGGCTCCCTCGGAGCCGCTCCCTCACTCCGCTCTCGTGGGATCGGGTCATGCCGATCCTGATGATCGCTCCCTCGGTCGTGCTGATCGCGATCTTCGTCTACGGGTTCATCGGGCGGACGGCCTATACATCGCTGACCGCGTGGCGCGGGGTGGTGCCCGACTACACCTTCGTCGGTCTGCGGAACTACGAGCGGCTGTTCCAGACGGAGAAGTTCCAGGCCGACATCGTCAACACCATCCACTTCACCGCCTTCTTCCTCGCCGGCTGCCTGGTTCTTGGGCTCGGCGCCGCGGTTCTCCTCGACCAGAAACTTCGCGGCAGCATCCTCTTTCAGAACGTCTTCATGTTCCCGCTGGCGATCTCATTCATCGTGACGGGCACGGTGTGGCGTTGGATCTTCAACCCGAACTACGGCCTCAACGTCCTCTTCCATAACCTGCACCTGGACTTTCTGCAGTCCGGCTGGCTGACGAGCCCGAGCACCGCCCTGAATTCGCTGACGATCGCGGCGGTCTGGCAGATGAGCGGCTTCTGCATGGCCATGTTCCTCGCTGGATTACGCGGCATCCCGGAGGAGCTGCGCGAGGCGGCTCGCGTCGACGGCGCATCGGAGTGGCAGGCATTTCGCTACGTCGTCTTCCCACTGCTGCGGCCCATCACGCTGTCGGCCGTGATCATCCTCGGTCACATCTCGCTGAAGATCTTCGACCTCGTTTTCGTCATGACGTTTGGCGGTCCCGGATACGCGACCGACATGCCGGGCTTGAACATGTTCATCACCACGTTCCGGCAGGATCTCTTCGCCCGCGGCGCGGCGATCGCGACTGTCCTCCTGCTCATGGTCGCGCTCCTGATCGTGCCGTACTTGATCTGGAACTTGCGAGGGGAGACCGAGCGATGAGCGTGCTGGTCGCGGCACCGCGCCCCGCGACGCGCTGGCGGCCCTCGACCGTCGTCGCCTACGGGCTACTGCTCGCGCTGGCCGTCTTCTATCTGCTCCCCATGTTCGCCATCGTCGTGACGTCGCTCAAGTCCTTTAATGAGGTCTCGCGCTCAACGCTCTGGGAGCTCCCCAAGGCTCCGACCCTGGAAGCCTTCGGGTCCGCGCTCGACGTGCTGGCGCCGTCGTTCCTCAACTCGGTCCTGTTGGTCGTGCCGGCGACGGTTCTGTCGGCGCTGCTGGGATCGCTGAACGGGTACGTGCTCTCGAAGTGGAAGTTCCGCGGCGCCAACCTCATCTTCGCCTTGCTCCTGTTCGGCATGTTCATCCCGTATCAGAGCATCTTGATCCCACTGTTTCAGTTCCTGAGTGCCATCGGCCTCTATGGCGGCATCCCCGGCCTCATCCTGGTCCACGTCGTTTACGGCATCCCGATCTGCACCCTGATCTTTCGGAATTACTTTGCGACCGTGCCGCGTGAGTTGCTGGAAGCCGCCCGCATGGACGGCGCCAGCGTCCTCGGCATCTTCCGCCACATCATGCTGCCTATCTCGATCCCCGGTTTCGTGGTCGTCATGATCTGGCAGTTCACCAGTATCTGGAACGAGTTCCTGTTCGCCGTCACGATCGCGCAGGACCCAACCCAGCGGCCGATCACGGTGGCGCTGCAGAACCTGGCGGGGAGCCTCCTGTCGCAGTACCAGGTGCAGATGGCCGGCGCGTTGCTGGCCGCCGCGCCAACCCTGCTGGTCTATATCCTGCTGGGCCGTTACTTCGTCCGGGGTCTGTTGGCCGGGTCACTCAAAGGTTAGGCATCCTGCACAGTTCTTTAGAGAGTGTTAGGAAAACGCGCTTCCCGCTTGCGGATTCCATACTCGAGCCCCCAGAATGATGGTTCCCAGTCGTACAAGATCATCAGGAGGGGAAGCACAATTGCGCGAACTTAGATCGCTGACCATTTTGGCGTGCGCCGGTGCGCTCGCTGTCGTCGTGGCGGCGTGCGGTAACTCAACGGCGACACCGGCGGCAAGCGCTAGCGTGCCGGCGGGCCTCGGCGTGAAGTCGTTCGACCAGAGTTTCTCGGTCATGGCGCAGCTGAAGAGCCTGACCGCCGCAGGGAAAGGCAAGGTTGGGGTGATCCTCCCGGACACCACCTCATCGACTCGCTACGTCAACTTCGATCTGCCGTATTTGAAGAAAGCCTTCGACACTGCGGGGTACACCACATCGCAATACAAGATCGACAATGCCGAGGGCAACGACGCCACGGAGCTGGCGCTTGCTCAGGCGGATATCAGCGCCGGCGTGACGGTCCTCATCTTCGACCCGCTGAACGGCACGGTCGGTGCCTCGATTCAGTCGTACGCGCAGTCTCATGGCGTCAAGACCATCAGCTATGACCGCGCGACGTTCCAGGGAACCAACGTCTACTACGTCAGCTTCGACAATGTCCAGGTCGGCAAGCTGATCGGCCAGGGTTTCATCGACTGCATCACGGCCTGGAATGTCCCCAGTCCGAAGGTCTTCGAGCTCGATGGCGGAGAGAACTCGGACCCGAACGCGGTCTCCTTCGCCCAGGGATACAACTCGGTCATCTGGGGAAAGACGGACACGCCATTGACGGCCGGCCTGACCAACGACAAGGGTTACACGCTGGTCGGCGACCAGATCGCGGCCAACTGGGTGAACGCCACCGGTGGGACGATCTTCCAGCAGCAGTTCACCGCGCACGCGAACATCAATGCCACCGTCGAGGCCAATGACGGGCTCGCGAACGCCGTCATCCAGGTCCTCAAGAGCAAGAACGTCCCGGCAAAGAAAATTCCGACCACCGGACAGGATGCGACCCCGGATGGAATGGCCAACGTCCTCACGGGCTTCCAGTGCGGATCCGTCTATAAGGCGGTCTATCTCGAGGCCCAGGACGCGGTTGCCCTGGCAACCATCCTGCGAGCCGGCCTGACGCCTCCGACCGACTTGCTCAATGGCACGACCTCGCCGCCGTCGGGAACCGCGGGGACCCAGCAGCCTGCGTCGCTGCTGGTGCCCATCTGGGTGAACGTCGCGAACATGAATGCGACCGTCATCAAGGACGGCTTCGTCGACAAGAACGCCCTCTGCACCGCCGCGGGGGCGGCCAACTGCGCCGCAGCCGGCATCAGCTAGATCACGATGGCGCCGCCGCCCTGCGCGGCGGCGCCTCCTCCCATCCCGCGCTAAAGTGAGCACGTGGCGCAGGTGATCCGCGATTCGCCCCTGGCCTCGGAGCCGTTGCTCAAGCTCCGCGGTGTCGAGAAGCACTTTGGCCCGGTCCAAGCGCTGTATAACGTCGACCTCGACCTCCCGGCCGGAAAGGTCACCGCCCTCGTTGGGGACAATGGCGCGGGCAAGTCGGTCCTCACCAAGTGCATTGCCGGCATCTACGCGATCGATCATGGTCAGTTCTTCTGGGAAGGCCACCCCGTTCAGATCCACAGCCCGCGTGATGCGGCCAGGCTCGGCATCGAGACGGTCTATCAGGACCTGGCCCTGGCCGACAACCTCGACATCGTGCAGAACATGTTCCTGGGCCGGGAGCGCCTCCGAAGCGGCTTCCTCAACGAAGACGACATGGAGCGCGCCGCCGGCCAGACACTCGCCAACTTGCGGGTCACGACGGTGCGCTCGATCCGGCAGCCGGTGGCCTCGCTGTCCGGCGGCCAGCGGCAGTCGGTGGCGGTTGCCAAAGCCGTGATGTGGAACTCCAAACTGGTGATGCTCGACGAGCCAACCGCCGCGCTGGGTGTGGTGCAAACGCAGATGGTGCTCGACCTGGTCCGGCGCTTGCGCGATCGCGGCCTGGCCGTGATGATGATCTCGCACAACCTCAACGATGTCTTCGAGGTCGCCGACCGGATCGCGATCTTGCACCTGGGCCGAATGGTGGCGCAAGATCGCGCCTCGGCCTTTGACCGCCAGAGCGCGGTTGAATATATGACGACCGGGACCTTCGGTCGCGCGGCGCAAGCCGGCAATGGAAAGGGGCAGCATGGCACGAGCTGAAGCACCCGAGTCTCGTACCGATCCGACTGCCTCTGCCGAAGCGGCCATCGTCGTCCCGCCGGAAATCGTCGCCCAATCGCTGGGCGAATGGTTCCGCGCCTGGATTGCGCGGCTGCGCGCGGGGCAGAGCGGCGTCCTTCCGGTGGTCCTGGGCCTCGTGCTCATCTCCATCGTTTTCACCGCCATCAGCCCCAACAACGTTTTTCTCTCGGCGGGTAACCTGGTCAACCTCTTTCAGCAGAGTGCCGTGTTCATGGTGCTGGCGATGGCCGAGATCTTCGTCTTGCTGCTGGGTGAGATCGATCTCTCGACCGGCTTCACGGCGGGCGTCGGTGGCGTCATCGCGGTACAGCTCGTCCAGCCGGTAACCACCAAATGGCCATGGTGGGGAGCGATCGTTGCGGCGCTGCTGGCTTGCGCGCTCATCGGCGCGTTGCAAGGGACGTTGGTTACTCGCCTTCGGCTCTCGTCCTTGATCGTGACGCTTGCGGGCTCGCTGATCCTCAACGGCGTGATGCTGATTCTGCTCGGACTGGGCCCGTTCTCTGGCTATCCCAGCCTCCTCGGACAGAATCCGAATATCGTGACCCTCTATAAGTTGATGTGGGGCACGATCGATCCCGTCGTGGGCTGGATCGGCATGGCCGCGGTCGTGGTCGCGATTGCTCTCCTGCTCTGGACGAGCGACTCACGACGCCGTCGCAGCGGCCTGGTGGCGCCACCCGTGGGCCTCACGCTCATCAAGATCGGGTTGATCGCGGTCGTCGGCATCGTCGTCGTGGCCATCTGCAACATCAACCGAGCGGCCCTGGGGACCCTCGAGGGCGTGCCCTGGGTCATCCCCATCGTCCTGGCCATTCTGGCCGTCTGGATGGTGCTCATTCAGCGGACGAGGTTCGGGCGCTACGTGTACGCGATCGGGGGCAACCCGGAGGCGGCACGGCGGGCCGGTGTCAGCCTGGCGACCATCCGGACGTGGTGCTTCGTGCTCTGTGCCTTTACCGCCGGCATCGGCGGGCTGCTCTATGCCTCCTACCTCGGCGGAATGTCGAACAACTTCAACGGTGGTCAGCTCGTCCTCTACGCGATCGCGGCCGCGGTCATCGGAGGGACGAGCCTCTTCGGCGGAAGGGGCAAGATGCTACACGGCGTCCTCGGTGGCCTGGTCATCGGCGGCATCTACAACGGCATGTATCTGCTCGCGATCGACGTCAAGTGGCAGTTCATCGTCACCGGCCTGGTCCTGCTCGTCGCGGTGACGATCGATGCGCTCTCCCGGCGGTCCGCCACCTCAGGCAGCGCCGCCCGCGTCTGATCCCGGCCGGCACAGCCGACCGGTCCGACGGAGCGGCCTCAGGCACGCGTTATAGGGGCGATGCAGCAGGTCGCCCCCGTCCCCGGCCCGCGAGGCTCGATCACGCGCATTCGTGGGCGCCGCGCCCTGGGGAGCGAGGCACCGCTTCGCGCGGTGCTTGAACCTGGCGAGCGTCTCCTTGTCTGCGCCTCGGTGAGGTTTGCGGATCGCACCTTTAGCCAACCACTGTGGCTGACCGATCGTCGCTTTCTGTTGACGCGCCACCAAGGCGGCTACGGCAAGCTGGTCGTCAGCGTGCCGGTTGCCGGCTGCAGGCTCGACTGCGATTCGGGGGCACCCTATCCGCTCCAGCTCAGCTGGACGGAAGATGACGGCAAGCCGCGCAAGGAGTCATTCCGCGCGCGGACGTGGCGAGACAGTCTCAGCTCGGGCTCAGCCGGGGCAACCGGCGGAGCCACCGGGGGCATTGAGGGCGCCATCCTTGGCGGCGCGGTCGACGCGGCCATCACTGCCGCGGGCCGGAGCCTTCGCGCGGCACCGCGGGAGCAAAAGCTCTATTCGACGCTCACCGAGGCGCTCCACGGGACGAGCCAGGTCCTGCCGGTCGACCTGACGGCGGGCTCACTCAACACGCTCGGGAGCCGATTGTTGCTTGGCATCGTGATAGGCACCGTCACCGCCGCCCTCCTGGGCGTCGCGACGTACGCCCTCGTCAGCCTCTGGACGAAACAGGCCTACGAGGCGGCCCCTGTCTGTGGGCCGGTGCCGGCCCTGGACTGCCGGACGCAGCAACGCGGCGTCGTCACAGCCTATCGCGGCGCGCACGAGAGTTACGACACAATGTATTGCGACCTCGCGATGAACAAAGCCGACGGCTCGAAGGTGAGCGTCCACCTGCTGGCCTTCAACCTGTGTGGCGACAACCCACGGGGCCAGGAAGTGATGCTGGAGTACTGGCGCGGCGCCGTGGTCGCCGTCATCGCTTCCGGTGTCGCCGACCCACACGATAGGGGCCCGCAGGAGACGGACAAGAATCCTGCGTACAACTGGCGCGCCGGCGCGATCCTCACCGGGGCGTGCAGCTTGCTATGGCTTCTCTTCGGGAGCGTCTCACTCGCTGGGCTGATTGGGTGGCACAAGCGGCGATCGTTACTGCGCGCCAGCGCGCGCACGGCCGGGTACCTCAGCTAATCGTTCCCGCCGGACTGCGCGAAGGCGCGACGGCCCGAGCGGGAGATCAAGAGCGCCAGCACCGAGGCCGGCATCACGAGGTTGACGAGGACCGGCACCGGTCCACGCATGGCGCCGATTGGAAGCAGCATCAACAGCAATGACGCCGTCAGGCTCAGCGCCTCGAGCGCGATGATCCAGCGGCGAGCCCAGCGCCGCTGACGGCGGAGGTTACGCGCCAGCCAGAACATGCCGATCGCGACCAGGATGGTCACGGCACTCAAGACGCGAAAGCCCGGCTCGACGATGCCAAAGGGGATCGCGCTCAGCCCGGCGACGAGCGACAGACTCGCTTGCGTGACGACGAGAACCGACGCGATCTCCGGCGAACCCGAGGCAGTCCGGGCTGTGTTGATGGCTGGCGATGTGATGCTCATGGCCTGGTCAGCTCCCTTGCAGTTGCTTCTGGACGGTCTTATCGAGGTCGGCGGCGAACGGTCCTTCCTTTCCGTTGTCGATGATCCAGACGTGGAGCATCGGTGGCGTCGTGATGCCGGTCGACCCGACGGGGCAGGTCCAGAAGGGGGTCTCGAAGCTGAACTCGAAGCCGAAGGGGGAGAAGCAGATGCCCTCGTGCTGGTGCCACTGCGTGATCGGGCCTCCTGGGTCGGGACCCCACTGGCCGGCGCGCTTCATCTGGTACATAGCGCCGATCAGTCGCAGGCCGTGTTTCGTCTGCGCGTAGACGAGTGCCTGGGGGCGGTTGGGATCGAGGATGGCATTCGCGTTGGCCTTGTTCTCGAAATGGCGGAGGGGTTCGGCGCTCGACACGGGGCCTGGTTCGTAGCCCGCCGCGATCGCGGCCGCCGGGTCCCGGTAGCGGGCGATGCTCGCCCGGGTGTCGCTGAGCAGACGGGCGGCGGCCTCGCGCTGGGCGGGGGTCGCGACCGCCGCGACCGGCTGGAGGACGGCGCCGGCATGAGCGTGCAGGGCATCGGGGTGGGCCAGACCGCCAACCCAGATTCCGAGTGTGGCCAGGCTGGCCATCAGTGGAAAGGCAACGGCTCGCCAGATGCGGCGCGGCCAGGTCCGCCGACGCGGTTGCGCCAGCCGCATGGTGAGGCCGAGCGCGACCATCTCGATCAGCTTGCAGGCAATCCCGATCTGGTCCGGGGTTTCCCAACCGGCGATGATCCAAACGACATAGGCGACGATCGTCGCCACGAGCCAGAGGACCGCCGGCCGGCGCCACCATGAGGTGAAAAACGCGGCGACGCCTAGCACGATGAACCCGAAGCCATTGATAACGAAGAGAACACCGGTAATGCCTTCGTGGCTCGGAATCAACGCCAGGTGAATGACGCCGCTCAACAACATCAAGCCCGCAGCGAGCCTCGTGATTGCGGAAGTCGCGCGGTAGGCATCGACGAGCGCGACGGCCCATCCGATCCGGCGGTGAGCCAGCACGGAAAGCGCGCGTAGGACGAGCCAGAGAGCGACGAGGAGAACGATCACGGCGGCGATGGCGGGTGCGTGTTCGGCAGCTATGTCGTACATGACGCCAAAGTAGCCCCGAGCGATAAGAGCGACGTAAGCCCCCGAAGCCCGCACCCTACCCTCCCCCAGGGGGATTGCGGGAGGAAACAGACCCTACCGACGCAGGGTGATATGCAATCGAGCCGGCGGTAGGCTGACAGTCAAATGATTCGCACTGAATTCAAAGTCCCCACCCCGATCTTCGATGACGAGACCCCTCCCGGGTCGGCAGCAGCCGACACCCCCGTCGACATCTTGATCGTCGAAGACAACATCAATGACGTCGAGCTAACGACGCACGCCCTCAAGCACCTTGAAATCACCAATCGGATCAAGGCCGTTGGTGACAGGGCCGAAGCGCTCGACTTTATCTTCTGCCAGGGTGATTACAGAAACCGGGATCCAAACACGGTATCCCGGTCGTGATCCTGACCACCTCCAAAGAGGACAGCAATGTCGTTGAAGGCTACAAACTTGGCGCTAATAGTTTCCTCGTTAAGCGCAACGACTTTGAAGAGTGTGTGAAAGGGATCCTGGCTCTTGGCACCTACTGGATCGCTAACAAATCTCCCGTAAGAGAGGCGCCGGCTCGTTGAAGTCGGCTCTAAGCCGCGTCAGGCTGCCGTTGCTTGCCACTGACTGCCCCCGGAGAGCGTGAAGAAAAACGTGGCGCCCTTTCCTACCGCGGCCTCGGCCCAAACCCGTCCTCCGTGTCGGTTGATGATCTCCTGAACCAAGGCCAGGCCGATACCCGTCCCTTCAAACTCGTCCGTCCGATGAAGGCGCTGGAACACTCCGAATAGTTTGCCGGCGTAACGCATGTCAAAACCGGCACCGTTGTCCCTGATGTAATAGACCAAGTCACCCTGATCGGTAGATTGAGAGCCGATTTCGATGCGTGCCACCTCGACTCGCTGCGTGTACTTGATCGCGTTCCCGATCAGATTGGCAAAGACATGTTCCAAAAGGCTCTCGTCGCCCTGGCATTCGGGCAAATCATCCAGGCGAACTTCGATGCGACGATGTTCCATGGTGTGTTGTTGTAGCTCAAGGATACGGCGCACCAGCTTGGTCGTATCAACAGCGCCTTTACGCAAGGGCTGCCGACCAAGCCTCGAGAATTCGAGCAGGTCGTCGATCAGCAATCCCATGGTGCGGACGTTGCTGGCTATGATCTCCAGATATCGCCGGGCCCCAGCGTCCAACTTTTGCCCGTGCTCCTCGACCAGAAGGTGCACGAAGCCGTCGATGCCGCGCAACGGGGCGCGCAAATCGTGGGAGACACTGTAGGAGAAAGCTTCGAGGCCTTTATTGGTTGCCTCGACCTCTGCCAGCCTCTCCGCCAGGGCCGCATTCAGACGAGTGACTTCCTCCTCCGTACGCTTCTGAGCGGTCATGTCTCGCGCGACGGCGAAGATGAGCTGCTCGGAAACCGACTGCCTGGCGGTCCAGGCCAGCCACTTGTACGACCCGTCCTTGCACGCATAGCGGTTCTCGAAGTGGATCGTATCGACGCCGCGGGAGAGCTTCGTGGCTTCAGCGATCGTCGCCGCTCGGTCCTCCGGGTGGACGAAGTCGAGGTACGGCCGGGAAGTCAACTCCTCTTCGCTGAAGCCGACGGTCGCGCTCCAGGCTGGGTTCAGTTTCTTGAAGTAGCCGTCGAAGCCCGCGATGCAGAGCATATCGATCGAGAGGGCAAACAGACGGTCGGCCTCACCGGTCACCAGTTACCTCTGCCGGTTTCATGCTCTAACACTGCGTCGTAACAGCTCAGTCTGAACAGGCGCGAGTCAAAAGCGCCGACGTGCGAAGTTGCAGCCCCGTGACACGCTGTGTCCCTCGCGTAACGCTCAGTTCAAGCGGAGGAGTGACTCGATGCGTTGGCGGTTAGTTTTAGTGGACGAGCGGGAGGGTCACGGTGAAGGTGGCGCCGGGCCCGCTATTGTTGCGCACGCTGATGGTGCCGTGATGCTCCTCGACGATCCAGCGGGCGATCGACAGTCCGAGTCCGGCACCCGTGTTCGACCGGGCCCGATTTGCCTGGTAGAAGCGCTCGAAGATGCGCTCGATGTCATCGGGTAGGATGCCCGTCCCATCGTCAGCGACTGTGATCAACGCCGTCGAGTCGAGCTGGCGCAGTCCCAGCTCAACGAAGCCACCCGGCCTGGTGAACTTCACGGCGTTGTCGGCCAGGATCCACAGCAGCTGGACCAAGGCGTCCGCGTCGCCCTCGATGGTCGCGTCCGTAAGGCCGACGTTGTGGAAACGCCGGTCCTCGTGGATCGCCTGCGCCTGCCGGCACACGGAGTCGATCAGCGGTCGCAGCGAGATCGGGGCCCGCGCCAAATGCTGCCCCGCATCCGCCTGAGCGAGCGTGAGCAGATGTTCGACCAGCCGGCTCATCCGCTCGCTCTCGCTGGCGATGTCACGAGCGGCGGCGGCGCGCACGTCTTCCGTCACGGTCGGACCCTGCGCCAGCAATTCGGCATTGCCCCGGATGGTTGTCAGTGGCGTTCTCAGTTCGTGTGACGCATCGGCGACGAAGCGACGCTGGGCGTCGAGGGCGACGGTCAGTTGCTGGTTGGCCGCCTCGACCTGGTCCAGCATTCCGTTGAAGCTTTCGCTGAGGAGGCCGATCTCGTCCCGCCGTTTGGCGGACGGAAGGCGTCGCTTGAAGTCGCGCGTGCGGGCGATCGAGTCTGCCGTCTCCACCACGGTCTTGAGCGGGCGGAGCGCTCGCCCGGTGATCAGCCAGCCGGCGAGAAAGGCCGCCAGCAGCGTCGGGATCGACGAGACGATGAGGAAGCCTCGCAGGCCCTTGCGGTTCTCGCTTTGAATGCTGGTCGGCTGGCCGGCGACGACGAAGCCGCGCAGGCTCAGGTCGCTGCGCGTCCATGGCCTGGCAAAGAGGCGGAGTTGCGGGGACCCGGGCGGGTCGACCGTCGCCATTGCACCGCCGTTGGCGGCAGCATCGAGCAGGGTCGCCGGTACGGCCGGGGCCGCACTGCCGACGCGACCAGTGCTCGACAGGACGACGCCGGACGAGGTGAGGACCTCCGTGAATGGGTCGGTCCGGTGCCGAAGGTCTTCCGCGCCGCTGAGCGACGCCGTGCTTGTGCCGTTGAGCTCGCCCGCCGGGGCGGTGCTGATCGAGGTCAGGGCATCGGCGGCCCGTTGTTTCAGGGCGTCGTCCTGGGCGTTCGCCTGGCTGTTCGCGACCAGCTCGTAGACGAGCCAGCCGAAAGCGAGCAGCGTCACCGCCACCAGGGCCGCGCCGAAGAACGTCAGCCGCAGGCGGAACGACACGTCAGGCCTCGCGCAAGCTGTAGCCGAATCCTCGGATGGTCTGGATCAGCCGCGGCTCGCCGTCGCCGTCGAGCTTGGCGCGCAGGTAACCGACATAGACTGCCACCACGTTATCGTCGGTGTTCTCACCGGCCCATACGGCTTCCAGGAGCTGATCACGGGTCAGCACCTGGCGAGGGTGCCGCAGGAACTGCGCGAGGAGCGTGAACTCCCTCGCGGTTAGCGGGATCACCCGCCGGCCGCGGTGGACCTCGCCGGTCTCGATTTCCAGGCTCAGATCCGCAAACTGGAGGATGGTGGCGGGTGGCGGCGTCCGGCGCAGCAACGCGCGGACGCGGGCCAGGAGCTCCGCGTAGGCGAACGGCTTGACCAGGTAGTCGTCGGCGCCGGTGTCGAGCCCGCGGACGCGGTCTGCCGTTCCGCTGCGGGCCGTCAGCATCAGGATGGGCAGGTTCCCGTTCGCGCGCAGCTGCCGGCACACCTCGAGCCCGTCGATGCCCGGCATCATGAGGTCGAGCACCACAAGGTCGGGCCGGCGAGCGCGGGCCTGCTCGAGCGCCTCGGCCCCGCCGAGCGCGACATCGACCTCGTAGCCTTCCGGCCGAAGGACGCGCTGGACGGTCGTGGCGACCATCGGATCGTCATCGACCACCAGGATGCGCCGGGCACCCGCGCTCACGTCCGTATATCGTCCTCGCTCTCTGTAAGGATGCTGTAAGCGCCCGGCGTTCATGTCGATCCGGTCAGCTCTCTTTCGTTCAGAAGGAGAGGAATGTCCACAGAAAACCCGCCCGCCTGGACGCCAAGTTGGCGGCCCCGAATGGTTGACACCGATTGGTCGAGGTGGTATAGTCGACGACGACTAAACGATGGCGACCAAGAGAAAACTACCGCGCACACCGCTGGCACTGGCGGTCATGAACCTCCTGATGGAGCACCCGATGCACCCCTACGAGATGAAATCGAAGATGAAGGAGCGGGGGCACGACCAGGTCATCAAGCTGAAAGGCGGCTCGATCTACGACACCGTCGAGCGGCTGGAAGCCGGTGGCTTCGTCGAGGCGCACGAGACGAGCCGGGAAGGCCGCCGTCCGGAGCGGACCGTCTATGCCATCACCGATACCGGCCGTGACGAGATCACGGATTGGCTGGCCGAGCTCTTGGCCCAGCCGGTCAACGAGTATCCGCAGTTCGGCGCCGCCCTCGCCTTCTTTGCTGCCCTGGACAAAGACGAGGTGGTCCGCCTGCTGAAAATGCGGATCGCGCTCCTTGGCGGTCAGATCGCGGGTGAGGAGACACAGCTCAAGACCTTCATGGAAATGGGCCTGCCTCGGCTCTTCCTCGTCGAGGGCGAATATGCGGTGGCGCTGAAGCGCGCCGAGTCCGAGTGGGTTCGCAATCTGGTCCACGACATCGAGAACGGCAAGTTGTGGATCACCAAGGAGCAGATGAAGGCGGTGGGGGAGACGTTCGAGAGCCGAAACGAAGGAGGTGACCGCGAATGAAAAACAATGACCTCCGGCGCAGTGTTGAGATCACTCCGCCAGAGGTCGTGTTCCTCGAGTCGACCCGTTAACAGGTCCGCTACTCAAGGGCGCGCACCCCGAGTATAGCGGCGTTAATCGCAAGGAGGGTTTCAATAACCATGTCCAAAGACGTTCGACCGTCCGCGCCCTGGCTGGCGCTGGCGGTGCTCGCGCTGGGGCTCTTCATGACCCTGCTCGACCTGACCATCGTCAACGTGGCGATTCCGAGCATCGTTGACGACCTTCGCGCCTCGCTCGACCAGGTGCTGTGGGTGCTGAACGGCTACAGCCTGATGTATGCCGTCCTGCTGATCACCTCGGGGCGCTTGGGTGACATCTTCGGGCCGCGCAACATGTTTGTCGCCGGCATCGTGGTGTTCACCGTTGCCTCCGCATTCAGTGGGCTCGCCCACGATCCCACGCAGCTCATTCTTGCTCGCGGCGCCCAGGGTTTCGGCGCGGCGATCCTTGCGCCTCAGGGCTTGCCGATCATGACGACACTTTTTCCGGCCGACCGGCGCGGCGGCGTCTTCGCCATCTACGGAGCGCTCTCCGGTCTCGCGGTGTTGCTTGGTCCAGTGCTCGGCGGCTTCATCGTCACGCACTTCGGCTGGCGGTGGATCTTCTATGTGAACCTGCCGATCGGCCTGGTCACGCTCGTGCTCGCCCTGCTCTTCGTTCCCGACCTGCGTCCCGGCCGGCGTCATCGTCTCGACTGGACCGGCGTGCTGCTCGCCACGACCGGACTCCTCGGGGTCGTCTTCGGGCTGATCGAGGGGCAGCGCTACGAGTGGGGAACCGTGCGCGGGGGCATCACGATCCCCGAGATCATCGGCGCCGGCCTCCTGGTGCTGGCGATCTTCCTGGTGCTGCAGTGGCGTCGTCAGGATCGTGAGCCGTTGCTTCCGTTCGCGGTCTTCAAGGATCGGAACTACACGCTGATGACGCTCGTCTTGCTGGCGATGGGATTCGCCATCGTGGGTGTCTTCCTCCCGTTGACGCTCTACTACCAGTCGGTGCTCGGGCTGAGCGCGTTCGAGGCCGGTCTCGCGATCGCGCCGCAGCCGCTGGCGATGATGCTGCTGTCGGGCGTGGCGGCACCGCTCGCCGCTCGCTACGCGAAATACATCCTGGTGGTCGGCCTCGCGCTCTTCGCCGCGGGGATGGCCTATATCGCCTGGACCGCCCAGGTGACGTCCAATCGCTGGAGCTTCGTCCCCGGACTCGTCGTTGCCGGCGCGGGCATGGCGGGGATCTGGACGCCGGTCTTCAGCCTGGCGACGCGTGACCTGCAACCACGATTGGCCGGCGTCGCGTCGGGTGTCGTGAGCACGCTCCAGGAGCTCGGCGCCGTGCTGGGGAGCGCCGCGATTGGCGCCCTTTTGCAGAACCAGCTGGCGACCGACCTGCACAACCGCGCCGTCGGCTTTGCCACCCAGCTCCCGGCCCAGGCACAAGCGCCGTTCGTCGATGGCTTCAGCAAAGCCGCGAAAGCGGGCCTCGAGGTTGGTCGCGGTCAGAGCGGCACCAGCCTGGTGTTGCCGGCCGGCATTCCGGCTCAGGTTGCCCACCAGATCGAGCAGGTGGCCCATGCCGTCTTCACGCAGGCCTTCGTCGATGCCATGCGGCCGACGATGGCGCTCGCCATCGCGGTCATTCTCGTGGCGGCCGTTGGCGTGTTGTGGGCGCGCAATCAGCCGTTCGGCGCCTACGCCCACGCACGGGATACACAGACGGAGCAGGCGTCCGTCGCATAACTCACGAGGGCGGCGCCCGATGGCGCCGCCACACATCAAGGAGAAACAACCGATGAACGTTGAGATCGCAAGGGGTACCGTCGAGAGCGTGGAGAAGGCCACCGCACCATTTCGGCTCGTCTTCCCGCACGGTGTCGCCAACCTGACGATTCGCGCCGATCAGTCGATGGCGATGGAATACCGTGGCGAGTTCTACGGGCCGAAGCCGGAGGTAACGCTGAGAGCCGGGGTCGTCATGGTCGACTATCCGCGCTTCAATCCCTTCATCTGGGGCCGCACGTCAGCGACCATCACACTCAGCTCGTCCGTGGCGTGGTCGATCGAGATCCGCGACGGCGTCTCTGGCTGGGATGGTGACCTGCGCAACCTCGAGCTTGCCGGGATCGAAGTGTACGGGGGCGTCAACCGGGCGGAACTGCGCTTGCCGCGGCCGACCGGCATGGTGCCGATTCGCGTGACGGGCGGGGTGAGCCGTCTGACGCTCTACCGCCCCGTCGGGGTATCGGCCCGCGTTCACATCGGCGGTGGCGCTAGCAAACTCGCACTCGACACCCAATACCTGGGCGCGATCGGCGGACCGGTGCGGCTGGAGACGCCTGACTACCTCAGCGGCGCCGATCGATACGACGTTGACATCGGCGGCGGGGCGAGCCGGATCACGATGGAACGGGACTAACCAGCAGGGGGCGTCGCCGGGCGGCGCCCGACCACCCCGTCACCGGGTCTCCATCAATCGCGGGTTGCGTTGTTTCTTGAGCTATGTAATAATGTGCCCTGTAAATATGAGTCAACTCACTTTCAAGACCGATCACGACGCCGCCGAGCTCCAGACCGACCCGAATGGTTGCCTGTTCGACCCACGCATCCGGGAGGTTCTCCGGCGGAGTGGCCGGAAAGTCGAGCCGGGAACGGAGGCACTGGCCGCGGTCCGCATCCTGGGGAAGAAGCTACACGCGTCCATGGAGCGCTGGGCGGACCGGTTCGGACTCAGCGAGGGCCGCTTCCAGATCCTGGTGCGCCTGCAACACCAGGAGGCCGGGCGTTTGACGATGGGCGAGCTGGCGGAGATGCTGGACATCTCCCCTCGATCAGTGACCGGCCTCGTCGACAACCTGGAGCGCGATGGCCTGGTCAAGCGCGCGGACGATCCCGCCGATCGGCGGTCCGTCTACGCCGAGATTACGGAGCAGGGCCGGGAGCGCGTCAAGGCGCTCTGGCGCGAGGCCGCGGCCGTCCAGGGATGGTTAACCGCGGGCTTGAAAGAGTCGGAGCTGATTCAACTGCGCCATCTATGTCTGCGCCTCATCCAGGCGATGAGCGTCGAAGAGGAGAAAACCCATGCCACAAGCTGAGCTGACCACCCGGATCAAAGTCCTCGCGACCATCGGCGTGATGCTCGCGTTGCTGCTCGCCGCGCTCGACCAGACCATCGTCGGCACGGCATTGCCGCGCATCGTCGCCGAGCTGAACGGTCTCGATCGCTACTCCTGGCTGATCACCGGCTACCTGGTCGCCTCAACGGTCGTGGTGCCGATCGCTGGCAAGCTCGGCGACCTCTTCGGCCGCAAGCCATTCCTGATCGCGGGGATGATCGGCTTCGTCGCCGCCTCCGCCATCTGCGGGGTTTCCCAGGACATGACGCAGCTGATCGTGTTCCGGATCGTCCAGGGCCTCTTCGGCGGCATGCTCTTCGCGTCGGCGTTCACCGTCCTTGGCGACATCTACTCGCCGGCCGAGCGGGCGCGGATCCAGGGTCTCTTCGGTGCGGTCTTCGGTCTCTCCTCGATCATCGGCCCGGTGGTGGGCGGCTTCCTGACGGACAACCTCGGCTGGCGCTGGGTGTTCTACGTCAACCTGCCGGTCGGCCTGCTCGGCGTCGTCGTCGTCGCCGCCTTCCTGCCCTTCGTGCGGACCAAGGCCTCCTGGCGCGACATCGACTTCATCGGGTCGGCAGCGCTCGCCGCCGGTCTGATCCCGGTGCTGGTGGCGCTCTCCGTGGCGAAAGACCAGGGATGGACGTCGTTCGAAGTCCTCGGGCTGCTCAGCTTCGGTGTGGCCATGCTGATCGCCTTCTTCGTGATCGAGCAGCGGGTCAAGGAACCGATCGTGCCCTTCTCACTGTTCAAGAACCGCGCCTTCGCGGTTTCCATGGTGGTCGGCTTCTTCGCCGCCCTCGGAATGTTCGGGATGATCATCTTCGTCCCGCTCGAGCTCCAGGGCGTGCTAGCTGCCAGTGTCACCAACTCCGGTCTGTTGCTCACGCCGATGATGCTCGGCCTGATCGTGGCCAGCGTCCTCTCGGGGCAGCTGATCCCACGAATCAAGCATTACCACTACCTCGGCACCATCGGCGTCGCGCTGATGATGATCGGGATTTACCTGCTCGCGCAGACCACGACCTCGACGAAGCAGATCTCGATCACGATCGACATCGTCCTGGTCGGCCTGGGGCTCGGGGTCACCATGCCCCTCTACATCAACGCCGTGCAAAGTGCCCTTCCCCAGCGCTACCTCGGCGTCGGCACCAGCCAGATCCAGTTCTGGCGCAACGTCGGCGGGACCGTGAGCTCGGCCGTCCTGGGCAGCATCCTCGCGCAGCGGCTACCCGGAGCCATCGCCTCCGAAATCGCCAAGCTCCATCTTCCTCCGACGTTCCTGAGCGTCCTGGGGAAGTCGGCCGGCAACCCAAACGAGTTGCTCGATCCGGCGCAGGTTGCCGCGCGAAAGGCATCGCTGCCGCCGCAGTTGGCGCCACTCTACGATCAGGCGATTCATGCCGTCCGACAGGCGCTGGCGCTGACGCTCCACGACCTGTTCCTGATTGCGATCGCGCTGTCTGCGATCGCCCTGATCGCCTCGCTGTTCATGCCCGACGTGCCACTTCGGTCGCGCCAGTCGCAACGCCAGGCCGGCATCGGCGAGATCACGGCGACCGGAGAGCCGGAGCGCGAAGCCGCAGTCGGATGAGCAATGGCTGACGCGGCCATCGCGACGGAGCAACTGGTCAAGCGCTACGGGGAGATCGAGGCGGTTCGCGGCATCGATCTGTCCGTGATGCCAGGGGAGATCTTCGGCTTCCTCGGACCAAACGGGGCCGGGAAATCGACCACGATCAGCATGCTGTGCACGCTGCTGAGGCCGACCTCAGGGCGCGCGGCCGTGGCCAGCTTCGACGTCGTTCGTGACCCGGGTGCGGTGCGCGCGCGGATCGGCCTGGTCTTCCAGGACCCGTCCCTCGACGAGCAGCTGACGGCACGAGAAAACCTGGACTTTCACGCCTTCCTGTACGACGTGCCCCGGGCGACCCGCATAGCGCGGATCAACGAAGTCCTCGAGATGGTCGAGCTGGCGGACCGAGCCACCTCGAAAGTCCTCACCTTCTCGGGCGGGATGAAGCGCCGGCTCGAGATCGCGCGCGGGATCCTCCACTCGCCTGAGGTCCTCTTCCTCGACGAGCCGACTCGTGGCCTCGACCCGCAGACGCGGAGCCACATCTGGGATTACCTGCGAGCGCTGCGCCGCCGCGAGGGCATCACCATCTTCATGACGACCCATTACATGGACGAAGCCGAGTTCTGCGACCGGATCGCCATCATGGACATGGGCCGGATCGTGGCCCTCGGGACGCCCGACGAGCTGAAGGCGCGCGTCGGCGGCGACGTCATCACGATCGCCACCACGGATAACCCCGCCAGTGCGGCCGAGCTCGGATCAAAGTTTGGGCTGACGCCCGCGGTGGACGATGGCATGCTGCGGATCGAGGTTTCGGATGGTGCCGCCTTTATCCCACGCCTGGTGCGCGACCTCTCGGCGCAAGTGACCTCCGTCACCCTTCGGCGGCCGAGCCTCGACGACGTCTTCCTCAAGCTCACCGGCCGCGCCATCCGCGAGGAGCAGGCGGGGGCGCTGGATCGGATGCGGATGATGGGGGCGCGATGGGGAGGCCGGCGTCACTGATGGCTGTTCCAGCCGCCGTCCGCAGCCAGCCCGCGACCGTTCGCCGGATCGACACGCGCCGCGCCACGCTGCGGGCGATCTACATCATCTGGTATCGCGACGTTCTGCGCTACTCGCGCGACCGGCTGCGGCTGCTCGCCTCACTGGCGCAGCCGCTGCTCTTCCTGCTGATCTTCGGCACGGGGCTCAGCGCGTCGCTGCGGGGCATCGGCGGCGGTTTGGGTGGGGCGCCGTCGATCAACTACGTGCAGTTCATCTACCCGGGGATCATCGGGATGGCGGTGCTCTTCACGTCCATCTTCAGCGCCATGTCGATCGTCTGGGATCGCGAGTTCGGCTTTCTCAAGGAAGTGCTGGTGGCGCCCATCGATCGCTCCGCGATCGCGATCGGCAAGGCGCTCGGCGGCAGCACCCAGGCGATGGTGCAGGGGATGATCCTGCTGGTCCTCGCGCCGATCGTCGGTGTCACGCTCACCCCGCTGGCAGTGCTCGAGCTGATCCCGCTGATCTTCGTGCTGGCGTTCGCGTTGACGACGCTGGGCGTGGTGCTGGCAACCGGCATCACGTCCATGCAGGGATTCCAGGCGGTCATGAACTTCTTGATGATGCCGATCTTCTTTCTGTCTGGTGCGCTCTTCCCGCTCAGCAACCTCCCCTGGTGGATGACCGGGCTGACCCGGATCGACCCGGCCGCCTACGGCATCGATCCGATCCGGCGCGTGATCCTCGGCGCCTCGGGGGTCCCCTCTGCGGTCACCGGCCGGCTCGGCCTGACGGTGAGCGGACAGACGGTTCCCCTTCTCGCTGAGGTCGGACTGCTGCTGGCCTTCGGCTTCCTGATGCTGGGGATCGCCATCTGGAGTCTGCGCCGCCCCGCCTGAGTCGCCGTCCAATCCCGTGACGGTCGCCATGGTGCGAGAATGCATCCAGTTGCCGGAACAGGAGGGGATGGGATGGCACGCACACACGCGATGCGCCACGGCGGGTTGGCGGCGCTGGGCGGATCGATTATGGCCGCGGCACTGTTCGCCTGGCTGCCGCTCCAGGCGGCAGCCGCCGATCTTCGACAGGGCAACGACGTCACGGTCGGTCCCGGTGAAACGGTCAACGACGATATCTACGTGGGGGCAGGCACCATCAGCATCAATGGGACCGTCAACGGCAGCGTCATCGCCGGCGGCGGCACCATCACCGTCGCCGGCAATATCACCCGCGACCTGATCCTCGGCGGGGGCACCATCAACGTGACCGGCAAAGTGGGCGGCAGCATCATCGCCGCCGGCGGCAACCTCACGATAAACGGGCCGGTCGCGCAGGACGTCGTGGTCACCGGCGGCATGATCGACGTGGGTGCCGGCGGCACCATCGGCCGCGACCTGGTGGTGGCCGGTGGAAACGCGACCGTCTCCGCCCCGGTCGTCCGTCGGGTCCAGGTGACAGCGGGCAGCCTGACGCTACGGAATCGCGTCGGTGGCGACGTCCGCGGCAGGGTCGACCGTCTCAAGCTCGACGGCGCGCAGATCGGCGGCAACCTGGACTACACGAGCAACAACACGGTCGAGCTGGTCAACGGTGCGCGGGTCGCCGGGACGACCACCCGGCATACGCCCACCGACCGGGGTGCCGATACCGGCAATGGTTTTCTCGGTTGGCTGCGGGCGCTGGTCGGGATCTTCGCCCTCGGCCTGCTCTTGATCTTTCTTCTGCCTGGCGTGAGCACCCGCGCGATCGATCTCGAGCGGGCGCAGCCGTGGGCAAGCGCCGGCATCGGGGCCGCGATCCTCGTGATCACCCCGATCGTCGCGCTCATCGTGTTCATCGTTGGGATCTTCATCGGCGGCTGGTGGCTGGGGCTCTTGCTGATCCCGCTCTGGATCCTGGCGCTGGCCATTGGCTATGTCGTTTCCGCGTTCCTGTTGGGGCGGCTGATCTTCGCTCGGCTGGGCTGGGGCCGATACCATGACGCCTTCGCGTTGCTGGGCGGGCTCTTTGTCCTGACCGTGGTCGGGCTCATTCCCGTAATCGGATGGCTGGTCGGCCTGGTGGCGGTGATCGTCGGCGTCGGCGCGCTGGCGCTGGTGTTGACCTGGATGCGGCCGGCGGCGGCTAGATCGAGGGCGTAGCCGAAGGGGACGTCGTCGCTCGTCCCCTGAAGACGATGCGAACGAGTCCGGCTGTCACCACGGCGGCGGCGGGAAGCGGCAGGAGCAGGCCCAACCAGGCATGCATACCGATCACGCGGGCGACCGCGTCGCCCATCGTGACGCCCAGGGTGAGCAGCCCGCCCGCCCAGACCGAGGCCGAGATCGCCGTGCTCAGCCAGAAGGTGCGATAGCTCACGCCCACGATGCCGCAGGCCACGGCCATTCCCCACCGCAAGCCTGGGACGTAGCGCGAGATGCCGATGGCGAGCGGGCCCCAGCGGTGGAACCACCGCTGCGCCCGCGCAATCCCGGACGGTGTGAGGTGCAACGCGGTCCCGAGTCGCCCACAGACCAGCCGCGGTCCGAAGCGGCGTGACGCCGCAAACAGGTTTGTCGATCCCAGCACGATCAGCACGGTGAGCCCGATCCAGCCGGCGAACAACTTCAGCGGATTGCCGTTGAGGCGCTGGCCCAGATACCCGACGGCGACCTCGGACGGCACGGGCATTGGAACGCCCGACTCCTCGAGATAGATGCCGGTAATAGCGAGTTCGATGCCGATCTTCTGCTGGATACGGGCTTCGACGGCCGTCACCCCGGTGGCGATACCGGGTTGGGTCACCACGCCGGCGACGCCCGCAGCGAGCGCGCCAAGCGTGAGGCCGAGGGTGATGCGCCGGGCGATGACGCTGCCACGGTAGGACGTGCCTGTGCTGGGACGATGTCGTACGACGTTCGTGACATGGACACGGTACTGCTGGCAGGCGATCGCCGTGCCCCATACCGGCTTGGATGAAATGTGAGTGGCCTGATGGCGCCCTACAATGTTGCTCGCGCCGGGATGACGGAATAGGTAGACGTTGGCGACTTAAAATCGCCTGCCCGTAAGGGCGTCAGGGTTCGAGTCCCTGTCCCGGCACCAGCGTCGGCAGCCAGTAGTATGGCCCTCATGCTCGAGACGCTCGAGGTCATCCTCGGGATCGCCGTCGTTCTCTACATCCTCAACGATGTCTTTCAGAGTGTCGTCGTCCCGCGGCCGACGCCAGCGCGCTATCGCCTGACGCGTTGGGTCGTCCGTCCCGGATGGCGCGCCTGGCGGGCGATGGGACTGCGCGCTCGCTCGTCCGGGGAAAGGGAGCGAATCCTGGGAGTGTTTGCCCCGCTTGTCGTGGTGGTGTTGCTTCTGCTGTGGTTGAGCGGGCTCGCCCTGGGCTACGGCTTGATCTTCTATGGGCTGCGGGCCCAACTGCACCCCGCGGTGCAGGATTTCCCGACGGCGCTGTATTTTGCCGGCACCTCGGTGCTGACCATCGGCTTCGGCGACTTCGTGGCGACTTCCGGGTTGGCTCGGCTGCTGGCCCTGACAGCGGGCGGAACGGGACTCGGCACCATCGCGCTGGCCATCAGCTTCCTGTTTTCGCTCTACGGATCGTTCCAGCGTCGCGAAATCCTGATTGTCACGCTCGACGCCAGGGCCGGAGCGCCGCCATCCGGCGTCAACCTGCTGGAGACGACGGCCAAGCTGGGCATGGTCGATGATCTGCCGCGCCTCTTTGGCGAATGGGAGAAGTGGGCCGCCGAAGTCCTCGACAGCCATCTGGCCTATCCCGTACTCGCCTATTTCCGGTCCTCCCACGACAACGAATCGTGGGTCAGCGCACTGGGCGCGGTCCTGGACGCGACAACCCTGGTGTTGACGACCGTCCTCGATGGTCCGCGCGGCCCGGCCAAGATGACGTTCGCCATGGGGACACATCTGGTGGAAGACCTGGCCCGCTTCTTCCGAATCGAGAGCGATCACGATCCGGGCGTCGAGCGTTATGAGTTCGACCAGGCGAGGGAGCGATTGGCGGCGGCGGGCTGGTCGATGCTCGGGCCAGAAGAGTCGTGGATCGCGTTCTCGCGCCTACGCGCGCAGTATGCGGTCGCCCTGAACAACATGGCGAAATGGTGGGCGGCGCCGCCAACGCAGTGGATCGGTGACCGGTCCTATGTGCGCTTTCCCGCGCCGCGACACCAGGAAGTCCCGGTTCGCATCGCGTCCCGCTAAGCGGACGATCGCCGGCCGGACTCAGGCCGCGAAGGCTTCGGGTGGCTTTCCGTGCAGGCGAATGTAGAACGCGGTCGCGAGCGCATAGGGCAGCAGGAGCCGGACTTCGAAGTTCGGCGGTCGCCGCGCGATCCCCGCGAAGAGCTCCGGCAGCTGGCGCCGTTCCATCGCCTCCGTGATGTGCTGGATCGAAAAAGTATCCGAGGCGCGGATCCGTGCTGCGGCCCCGTCCCAGACGGTGGGGCCATCTTCCAGCTGCCGCCACTCGGCCAGAAGGACACCCTGCACCGCGCTCAGGGCGAGCGCCTGGGTCAGGCGCGGCCGACCCTCGGGACGGACCTCGACGCCGCGTGACCGCGCCAGCGCCAGGGTCTTTTGGACCGCCGCCTCGACAACGGGCCACGATTCCGCGTCGGCGGCTGCGTGCGTCAGGAGGTCCGGCGCCTCGACGATGCGCCGTGTCCGACCAAGGGCAAAGCCGTCCAGCTGGCTGCGAACGGTGGCGCTCAGCCCCAGGTGGGCGAGAGGGGGCGTCCGGGAGGCGAAGAGCTCGACCACGGGCTCCCCGAAGCTGATCACCGGGTCATCGGCCGGAGCCGGCAGCTCCCGATGGTGATTTCTGGGGCGCCACACCGGCCCCTTGGGGCCCTTCTTGCGGATCGTGAACTTGCCGGCCTGGTGCCGGCCGACGAGGACGGACGCGGTCACGCCAAGGGCCATGACCAGGATGGTGACCAACACGCCGTATCGCAGCAGCGCGATCACGGTGAGTACGGCCGTGGCGGCGAGGACGATGGGGCGGCGAGGCAGTCGGGACATGCCTCCGAATACAACGCGCCGGGGGCCGAACTCGTGCAGCCGGACGGCCTAGTTCACGTTCCTAAAGAGGGTGGCGATGCCCTGGCCGCCGCCGATGCACATGGTCACGATGCCCCACTCGGCCTTCCGCCGCTTGAGCTCGTAGGCCAGCTTGACGGTCAAGATGGCGCCGGTGGCGCCGACCGGATGGCCGAGCGCGATCGCGCCGCCGTTCGGGTTGACCTTCTCGGGATCGATCTCCAGCTCCCGGATCACCGCAACGGCCTGCGCCGCAAAGGCCTCGTTCAGCTCCATGAGATCGATGTCGTTGATTGTCATCCCCACTTTCTTGAGCAAGTTCTGCACCGCGAAGATCGGCGCAACGCCCATGATCTCCGGGGCGATGCCGGCGACGGCGTCGGCGACCCACTCGAGCTGTGGCGTGACGCCCAGCTCGTCGGCCTTCGCCCTGGTCATGACGACGATGGCGGCGCCTGCGTCGTTGATGCCCGACGAGTTGCCGGCGGTCACGCTCCCGCCCTCGCGAAAGGCCGGCTTCAGCCGGCCCAGCGACTCCATGGTCGTGCCGGGCCGAGGATGCTCATCGACATTCGCCATCACGGGGTCGCCTTTCTTCTGGGGAATCGCGACCGGCACGATCTGGTCGGTGAAGCGACCCTCGGCGATAGCGGCGGCCGCCCGACGCTGGCTTTCCGCGGCGAAGGTATCCTGCGCCTGGCGCGAGACGCCGTACCGGTCGGCGACTTTCTCGGCCGTGCAGCCCATCTGGTAGCGACCAAATGGGTCGGTTACCAGGGATAGCGTTCCGTCGATCAGTGCGGCCTCACCGAGGCGCCACCCCACCTGCGACCGGGGCAGCAGGTACGGCTGGATCGACATGTTCTCGTTGCCTCCGGCGACAACGACCTGGGCTTCGCCGGTGCGTAGCTCCTGGACGGCGCTGTTGATCGCCTGCAGTCCGGACCCGCACAGTCGGTTGACATTGAACGCCGTGGTTTTCTCGGGCAGGCCGGCCTTCAGCGTGGCGAGCCGGGCGTTGAAGGCGTCTTCGCCAACCTGGCCGACACAGCCCAGGATGACTTCGTCGACAACCTCGGGGGAGATCCCCGCGCGCTCAACGGCGGCGCGGATCGCGTTCGCGCCGAGATCCGAGGTGGGGGTGTCCTTGAACGCGCCCGCAAACTTGCCGATGGCGGTGCGCACGCCCCCCGCTACGACGATCGTCTGTCCGTTCTGCGTCACGAGATGATTTTAGTTAGGCGCGGGACCTGCGGCGCTGCCGCTCCCCATCCGAGTGATCCGTTGGGCCTGCTGCTGCGCCTTCGAAATGCCGCGCTCGACCTGGGGGCGCGCTGAATCGACGACACCCTGGGCCTGGTCCAGCACCGGCTGCACCTGGCCGCGCACCTGATCGAGGCGCTCCGAAAGTTCCTCGCGCATCTGCCGTCCGGGCTTGGGCGCGTACAGCAACGCGACGGCCCCACCAATGATCGCTCCATGCACTACGCCTCGCAAATACCCCATCGTTTCCTCCTTGCTGGCGGGCGACGGCGCCCGCGGCTGACCCGGTGCTTATCTTACCACCCGGAACTCGTTTCTTTATAGCGTCGATATCATGATCGTGCCGGAACCTTTAGGCCTTCGACGGTTCCAGGCGGATCGCGGCCGGCGCCGTCGCGGGCCGAATGCTATGCGCCGCGAGCATGCTCGCGCGCACGGCCAGGTCGATCACGGCGCGCAGGAGCACCGCGGTCACGCAGCAGAAGCTATAGAGGAACGTCTCGGGGATGTGCTCGCGCAGAAAGGGAACGCCGAGCGCGAGGCCGGCGATCAGGACCGCGGCCGTGCAGAGGGAGGCACCCAACTCGACCGATCGAGCCTTCAACCAGGTGCTGACACTCATGGCCGTAACAAATCTTATAGAACAAATGTCATCAAAAGTCAAACGCTAATCGGGTAGCCGCTGCCCCACGCCCCGCGCCTCGGCGAGCTCGAGCACCGCCGCGCCGGCGGCCACGTCCTCGATCGCGAGCCCAACGGACTTAAACAGCGTTACGTCGGACGGCTGGCGATTACCGGTCGCGCCGGCGACGACGTCACGCAGAGAATGGACCCGGCTCCAATTCAACTGCCCCTCGCGTTCTGCCAGCAGGAGATCGCCGGCCTCGACGCGGGCGGCCTCGACATCATCGGCCACCACCAGGTCGGCTCGGGCAACGACACGGCCGTCAATTTCTCGGCGATCGGGATAGTTGGAGCCGCTCACATTCAGATGCTGGCCGGCCTGCAGCCACTCTCCCGGAAAGATGGGCCGGGCCGCTGACGTAATCGTCGTCAGGATCTCGGCGCCGTCAACGGCCTCGCGCAAGCTGCCGGCCGGGTGGATGGTGATCGTGCCCGGCAGCGCGCCTCTTAACGTCTGTACCAGGGCGTCGCAATGCGCGGGGTCCCGGCTGACCACGCGGACCTCGCGGAGCGCGCGGACGGCGGCGACGGCGAGCACCTGGGTCAACGCCTGCCTGCCGGCGCCAATCACCGTGAAGACCGACGCCTCAGTGCGAGCCAGATGCTTCGTTGCGAGCCCGGAGGCCGCTCCGGTTCGCAGGCGGCCGAGCCAGTCGGCCTCCATCACGGCGCGGGGCCGGCCGTCGGCCGCGTCGAAGAGGCACACCCAGAACCGCGCACCGGCCGTGCTGTGCGTGTACGCCTTGAAGCCCATCAGGCCCTTCGAGGGTAAGGCGGCCGACATCGTGGCCAGGACGGCGCCGCCGGCAACCCGACGCCGCGGTTGGTTTAAGGCGCGGCCCGCCGCCCACTCGCGGAAGGCGGCGTCGAGCGCCCCCAGGGTCACGTCCATCGTCAGCAGCGCCTTGACGTCCGACTCGCGCAGAAAGAGAGGCATGATTAATCTTGACATCGCCGTGATCGATGCGGGTTTGCGACGGCGTATCGCTCGGGCGCGGGTCGGGCACTTCGCGACATCGGACGGCAAGACGCCGTCAGTCGTGCCGGTCTGCTTCGTCCTGCTCGGGGAGACGCTCTACCAGGCCATCGACGGTAAGCCGAAGTCCGTCAATCCCGGTCAGTTGCGCCGCGTCAAGAACGTGCGGGCGAATCCGAGAGCGGCGCTGTTGATCGATGAATATCTCGAAGACTGGCGCAAGCTCTGGTACGTGCTGCTTCGTGGGACGGCGCGCATCGTCGACCGAGGTCCCGAGCAAGAGCGGGCGGTCGTCGCCTTGAGAAAGAAATACTCGCAGTACCGAACGACCGTGCCGCTCGCGGCGGACGCGCTCGTTATTGCGATAGATGTACGGCGGCTACGGTATTGGCGATCCAGCTCAGCCGGCCATGGCCGCTCGCGCCGCCCAGGTCGGCCGGCATGAACGTCCGGATCGAAACGATGCCGCTCGCGGGATCGCCATATCGATCGCTGAATCTCGCGGTATCGGCGAACCAGGGATCGTTCATCTGGATCCCGCCCTCGGTCGTGTAGCCAGTCAGTAAAACGAAATGCTGGTTGACGCCGAGCCGGACCTCGGCCACCACCGGCCGTCCGGCATCAAGCTCGGCCTCGATGGCGCCCACGTCGGGACCGAGCCAACCGGAGAAGGCCACCCGACCGCCGGAGTAGCTGGTGATGGCGTCCCAGATGAGCTGGTCATCGTACGCGTAGCCGCCGTTCGCCGTGAGCCAGGCATTGAAGGCTCCAGGGTCTGTGTTCATGCCGTAATAACGCAGCATCATGGTCACCGCGCTGATCGCACAGCCCGCCGAGCCTATGGTCTCGCTTGCGGACGTGCCAAGCGGCGCGCCCGCCCACGCGGCCTCCTGTTGCCCCATCGCGGCGATGTTCATCGAGCTATCGGCCGAAGCGCCGACCTGGTTGCCGATGGCGGACGCGACCGCGATGGCGCCGGCGAGCGCTGCCGCACGGAGACTGAGAGTCGGGTTGGGGAATCTCACCAATCGGGGACCTCGTATGAACGGCCGGGAGAAACGCGGCCCATCTTGAGGGGCGTCTGACGCGCAAACAAACGACGACGGTGATCCAAGGTGGCCGAACGTGCCGGTGCTATATCCGTCCCCTGCCCATGGGTGGAAAAAGCCGGGTGCGTTTACGTACGACGGCCTGCGATGTAACGGCGGCTGGACGCGGCGTGCTAATCGCTATTGGGGGGCGGTAACGACGCAAACAAGGGCGACGCGCGAAGGGCCCAGCGCTCCTGGGGGGTTTTCCGGCCGGCGAGTGCTAGGCGGCCTGCTTCTTGGGGGCAGCCTGTCGGGCTCTGGCGCGCTGGATACGCTTCTCTTTGGCGGCGCGACCGCGCCGGACGTGGGGTTTCATCGCCGGTACAACCGGACGGGACGTGTTGACTTGCAGTAGATAGCGGCGCTGGGATCAATTCGCGGCCCGATTGCCATTCGTACCTGTTTGCGGTCCAATTGAATTAGGGATTGTTAAGATGGGGTGGCGCACATGAGTGACCCGCGGCCCATCGGCGTCTTCGACTCAGGCGTCGGCGGCCTCACGGTTCTGCGCGAGCTACAGTGGCAGCTTCCCAATGAATCCACGATCTATTTCGCGGATCTCGGGCATTTTCCCTACGGGCCCCGCTACCAGGCGCAGGTCCGTCACTTCGCCCTGAACATCATTCGTTTTCTCGAGAAGCTCGACGTCAAGCTAGTCGTCATCGCGTGCAACACGGCGACCGCGGCGGCGCTGAACACCGCCCGTGAGGTCTTCGACATCCCGATCATCGGCGTCATCACCCCCGGCGCGGAGGCCGCCGTCGCCGCCACAAAAAACAAGCGCGTGGGCGTGATCTCGACGGAAGGCACGATGCAGAGCCAGGAATACCTGCACGCGATCCGCGAGGCGAACCCCACGATCGGCGTCCTGCCCAAGGCCGCCCCGCAGCTCGTCGACCTGGTGGAATCGGGCAAGTCCGATGCTCCGGAAACCGAGACCGCGCTCCGCGAGGCCTTGGGTGACATCCTCGACTACCATGCCGATACGCTGATCCTTGGTTGTACGCACTATCCACTGCTCAAACCATTGATTCGAAAGATCACGGGCGACAAGATGACCGTCGTCGATTCGGCTGAGACAACGGCGGCACGGGTTAAGCGCGTGCTGGCCAAGAACGGACTCGAATCGGCCGAGGGAGAGACCGCCCGGCATCAGATCTACGTCACCGGCTCGCCTGACCGGTTCGCCGACACCGCGCGGATCTTGTTCGGGCAGGACCTGCCGCCCATCACGACGGTCCGGCTCGAGCTCGTCGAGGAAATCAACGGCCGGGAGGGGGCAGCGTGAGTGCCACCATGACCACGACGGACTTCATCACACCCATTCGAACCGAGCTCGAGGATTTCGAGCAGCGGCTGCACGACACGGTGCGCGCCGATCTCGGCCCGGTTGCGGAAGCGATGGAGCAGATCCTCGAGGCCGGCGGAAAGCGACTTCGGCCCGCGCTGGTCTTCCTGGCGGCCGGTCTGGGCCGTCCCAAAGGCCTGGACGACGTGGTTCGGGCAGCGATGGCGATCGAGTTCATCCACAACGCCACGTTGATCCACGACGACTTGATCGATGGCGCGCCGACTCGCCGGGGCCTGCGGACGATCCACGAATCGCTTGGCCCGAACCCGGCGATCATAATCGGCGACTACTACTTTGCCAAGGGCGCGAACCTGATGTCGCAGATTGGCAATCCCAGCATCGACGCGTTGCTCTCGCAGACGGTGATGACGATCTGCTTCGGCGAGATGCTGCAGCTCACCAGCCAGCGCCGTTACGACCAATCGCTGGACGAGTACTACGCCAAGATCGAACGAAAGACTGCGGTGCTTCTGGCCGCCTCGACCTACTGCGGCGCCGTGCTGGGCGGCCTCGACGAGTCACAGGTCGAAGCGATGCGGCGCTTCGGTCACTTGCTCGGCATGTCGTTCCAGATCGCCGATGACGTCCTGGACTACCTCGCAACGGAGGAAGAAGTGGGCAAGCCGGTCGGCAACGACCTGAAGCAGGGGACGGTGACCCTTCCGCTGATGCTCGCCCGTCATGATCCAGCGGTCGACGGCAGGCTCGAAGCCATCCTGGAGAAGGCGACGCTGCAGGACGCGGACTACGCCGAGGTGGTCCGTATCGTGCGGGGCTCACGCGGTATCGAGGAGTCCTACGGCTATGCGAAGGCGTTCGGGGACAAGGCGCGGGCCGAGTTGCAGGCGTTCCCACCGTCGGCCTACCGCGACGCGTTCGAGTCGCTCACGCACTACGTGGTTGGGCGCCGCAGTTAGCGTTTGACGGCTCGTAGCTGCAAGAAAAGCGGCAGGCGCCTCCATCGGCGATACCCTGGCTGCCTGGCAACCGCTTCATCGGTGGCGGCGGGCTCGCGGAGACGCTCGACGACAAAACCGGCGGCCTCGAGCGCGCGCCAGTAGTCCTCCAACGCGTACATCCATCCGCGGAACGTTATCTGGAGACCATCTCGCTCGAAGTGGCCTTCGAAAGGCCGGCGGCCAAAGTACGAGCCGCGGACGACGAACGGCGCGTCCGGCTCGGCGGACTCGAAAATGCCGGCATCGTTCAGCGGATGCGTGACGCTGAT
>Ga0070698_100000750_pt1 | contig 35002 bp, 32 predicted proteins | sample KBSK1502metaG_FD_65477 | JGI IMG/M metagenome (GOLD analysis project Ga0070698, IMG submission 65477) | Corn, switchgrass and miscanthus rhizosphere microbial communities from Kellogg Biological Station, Michigan, USA - KBS K1-50-2 metaG | ecosystem: Host-associated > Plants > Roots >... | reverse complement strand
CGAACCAGCTCTGCGCCAGCCCGACGTTGAACACGTAGCCGTCGATCTCCCAGCGCGCGCGGATGATGCCGCGTGCCGGCACGTCGAGCCACGTGGCGCGGCGCCGGATCTCGATCTCCTGGCGATACGGGAGCCAGTAGCGTTGCTCCCACAGCGCGTTGTCGAGCACGATGCTCACGTCCTCGAGCTGGCCGTCCAGGTAGGAGCGCGGCGTGAAGTTGAACGCCATCCGCACGAGATCGGCGGACGCCACGTCCAGATAGAGGGTGCCCACGATGCGCGGGAGGTCGAAGCTCTTGGGCCGCACCCGCAGCGCCACCACGCGCACCTCGCGCTCGGGGAGCGCGATGATGGTGGTGTCGCCGAGCGCGAACTCGTACAGATCCAGGCCGACGGCGGAGAGCGGGTGCGGCACATCGCGCACCTCGTCCCCCTCGCCCAGCCGGATGGCGGCGCCGAAGTTGTTCTGGATGATGCCCAGGTGGTCGCGGTGGTAGTTGATGTCGGTGGGGAGTTGGGCCTGATCGCGCCAGCCGACGACGCGCTGCTTGCTGCTCGCGGGGGCCCTCCAGTACACTTCCAGCTCCAATTGGTCCGCCTTGACGAGGCGCGGAGGGTCGGCGAGGCCTTCGCCGAAGGCGCCCAGAAAGAATAGGAAGCCGTGGGCCTGGGCCTTGTAGTCGTGGAGCGTGGTGTCGGCGGCGGCGCCGCTGCGGCGCAGCGCGGCGCGGCGCGCCAGTGCGCGTGCAGAGTCCGAGTTCCACGCCTGGGCGCGGATCGATCCCCAGGCCGGCAGGCCGAGACCGGCCAGGGCGAGCGCGGCGGCGACGAGTCGCATATCCCCTCTACCCCGCTCGCCGCCCGATGAGCGACGCCCGCGCGGACTTCTTGGCGCGCGCCGAACACGGCGGCATGGTTCCCGTGGTGCGCGAGGTCGTCCTCGACGCCGACACGCCGCTCGCCGCTTTCGTCAAGGTGGCCCGCCCCCCCTTCGCGTTCCTGCTGGAATCGCTCGTGGGGGGCGAGCGCTGGGCCCGCTACACCTTTCTCGGCACCGAGCCGCGCGAGGTGTGGCGCTGCCGGGCGGAGAGCGGGGGGGCCCGCACGATCGACCGCTGGACCAAGGCCCGCGGCTGGGAGGTCGTGGGCGCCACGGACGACCCGATCGGCGACCTGGCCCAGCGGATGCGCGCCCTGCCTGCCGTCCCGATCCCGGGCCTCCCCCGCTTCACGGGCGGCGCCGTGGGCTATTTGGGCTACGACCTGGTGCGCACCGTCGAGCGCCTGCCGCATCCGCCCGCCGACACGCTGGCGGTGCCCGACGCCGTGATGATGATCGCGGACACGGTCGTGATCGTCGACAACCTGTTCGGGCGCGCCATCGTGGTGGCCAACGTCGAAGTGCCCCCCCGCGCCGCCGGCGCCGCCCGGCTGCGGCTGTACGACGCGGCAGAGGCACGGCTCGACGAGATGGTCGCGCGCCTCGGCCAGCGACACGCGCTGGCTCCGCTCGCCCTGAAGGACGGCGTTCCGCCCGTCGCCACCGAGTCGCGCTATCCGCGCGCCGCATTCGAGCGGGACGTGGCGCGGGTGCACGAGTACATCGTGGCGGGCGACGCCTTCCAGACGGTCCTGTCGCGCCGCCAGGACGCCCCCGGGGCCGTGGATCCGTTTCTCCTGTATCGCTATCTGCGTGCGCTCAATCCCGCGCCCTATCTGTTCTACCTCGCGCTCGACGACTTCGCGCTGGTGGGGAGCTCTCCCGAGGTGTTGGTGCGGGTCGAAGGGAGCGAGGTGACCGTGCGGCCGATCGCCGGAACGTGCGCCCGCGGCCGCACGCAGGAGGAAGACGAGGCGCTCGCCGCGGGGCTGCTCGCCGACGAGAAGGAGCGGGCCGAGCACTTGATGCTCGTCGACTTGGGGCGCAACGACGTGGGCCGCGTGGCGCGGTTCGGGAGCGTGCGCGTGACGGACCTGCTCCAAGTGGAGCGCTACTCCCACGTCCAGCACCTCGTGAGCGAGGTGCGCGGGCGGCTGCGCGAAGGCTACGACGCGCTCGACGTGTTCAAGGCGTGCTTCCCCGCCGGTACGGTGACGGGCGCGCCCAAGGTGCGCGCCATGGAGATCATCGACGAGCTCGAGCCGGAGCGGCGGGGGCCGTACGCCGGTGCCGTGGGCTACGTCGGCTGGGGCGCGACGAGCCTCGACACCGCGATCGCAATCCGCTGCGCGCTAGTGCAAAAAGATCGCGTCGTGGTCCAGGCGGGGGCTGGGATCGTCGCCGACTCCGATCCGGCGCGCGAGTTCGCCGAGACCGAGGCCAAGGCGCAGGCGGTGCTCCGGGCGCTGGCGCTCGCCAAGGCAACCCCCTGACGTATATCTTCCGTTTGTGTTCAAGCTCCTGAGCACGACGGGCGAGCAGTCCATCGACCTCCAGCCCGGCCGCGTCGTGGTCGTGGGGCGGGCCGTCACGAGCGACGTGCCGATTTACGATCCCACCATCTCGCGGCGCCACGCCGAGGTGTCTCTCGCCGATGGGGGCGTGAAGGTCAAGGACGTCGGCTCCTCCAACGGCACGTTCCTGAACGGCGCCCGCATCAGCGAAGCGCTCGCCACCGAAAACGACGTCGTCACCTTCGGCAAGGTCGCCTTTCGGGTAAAGCAGGTCAGCTCCCCGTTACGGCCCCAGATCGTCCCGCAGGTGTCGAGCGAGTTCACCGGCGCGAAGCCCGTGGGCGGCACGATCGTGCGCCAGCTTCCGGTGAACGTGTCCGGCGGCGTTCCGGCCATCGTGACCGCCAGCCCCTCGGGCGCCTCGCACTTGAAGGTCACCGCGAAGTCGCTCGAGGAGCTGCGGGAAAAGAAGCTCGAGCTGCTGCTCGAGATCTCGAAGGAGCTGTCGAAGCAGCAGGAGCTCGACCGCCTGCTCGACAAGGTCGTCGAGTTCACGTTCCAGGTGATGAACGTGGACCGCGTCTCGATCCTGCTGCTCGAGGCCACGACCGGCGAACTCGTGCCGCGGATCTCGCGAGGGCGGACCGCACAGTCGTCGGCCTCGAAGCACGTGCCGCAGTCGATCGCCCGCAAGGTGGTCGAGGACCGCGTCGCCATCCTGTCGGACAACACCGCCGCCGACGAGCGGTTCAAGGGGAAGTCGATCTTGATCCAGAGCGTGCGCAGCGCGATGTGCACGCCGCTCATGGGGACCGACCAGAAGGTGCTCGGCATCCTCTACGTGGACAACCTCACCGCGACCCACTCCTTCTCCGACGACGACCTCAAGTTCCTGATCGCGTTCGGGTCGCTCGCCGCGGTGGCGATCGAGAACTCGCAGCGCTCGGAGCAGATGCGGCGCGAAGCGCTGGTGCTCTCCAACTTCCAGCGCTACTTCTCGCCCAACATCGCGCAGGTGATCGCGCAGCAGCAGGATGCGGGCCGGCTCCCGAGCGAAAAGCGCCCGGTCGTGCTGTTCTTCTCGGACATTCGTGGCTTCACGCCGATGTCGGAGACGATGAGCCCGGACGCCATCGCCACGCTCCTCACGGAGTACTTCACCGAGATGGTGGAGGTCGTGTTCGAGCACGGCGGGACGCTCGACAAGTTCATCGGGGACGCCATCATGGCGCTGTGGGGCGCGCCCATCGCCCACGAGGACGACGCCGACCGCGCCATGCGCTGCGCGCTCGATCATCTGGCCGCGCTCGAGCGGCTCAACGCGAAGTGGAAGGAGCAGGGTCGCCCCGAGCTCGGCATCGGGATCGGCATCAACTTCGGCGAAGTGTTCGCGGGCAACGTCGGCTCGGATCGCCGGCTCGAGTACACCGTGATCGGCGATGCCGTGAATACCGCCAAGCGCCTGTGCGACACCGCGGGGGCCAACGAGATCCTCATCTCGGAGCCCTTCTACCAGCAGTTGAAGCAACCCCCGAAGGTCGATCCCCTCGAACCGATCCAGGTCAAAGGCAAGTCCAAGAAGATTCCGGTTTACCGGGTGAAGCGGTAGGGCACCCCGAAGCGCGCCAGCAGATCGAGCGCGAGCCGCAGCGGCAGCCCCATCACGCCGAAGAAGTCGCCCCGGATGCCGTCCACCAGGGCGGCGCCCTTCCCCTGGATCGCGTAGGCGCCCGCCTTGTCGAGCGGTTCTCCCGTGGCCACGTATCCCGCAATCTGCTCGTCGGAGAGCCGCCGGAACGTCACGTCCGTGACGTCGAGCGCATGCTCCACCCGTCCATCCAGGGCCACCGCCACCGCCGTCATCACCTGGTGCTTGCGCCCCTGGAGCCGGCGCAGCATGTCCGTCGCTTCGGCGGGGTCGGCGGGTTTGCCGAACACCCGTCCGCGCAACACCACCGTCGTGTCGGCCGCCAACACCGGTGCGCCACGCTCGCGCGCCGCCACCGTGCGGGCCTTTTCCCGCGCCAGCCGCGTCACGTACGCCTCGGGCTGCTCCGAAGGAAGCAGCGACTCGTCTACGTCGGGCGCGATCGCGCGGAACGGCAGCCCCAGCATCTCGAGCAGCTGGCGGCGCCGCGGGGAGCCGCTCGCGAGGATAATCACCCCGTCCGTAAGGGCGGGGTTCATCGCTCGAGGATCAGCGTCACGGGCCCGTCGTTCACGAGCTCCACGTCCATCATCGCACCAAACTCCCCAGTCTCCACCCGCGTGCCGCTCCCCGCTCCCCGCTCCCGCAAGAGCGCCACGAAGCGGTCGTACAGCGGAATGGCGACGTCCGGCGGCGCCGCGTCGATGAAACTGGGCCGCCGCCCCTTGCTGGCGTCGCCGTACAGCGTGAACTGCGACACCACCAGCACTGCTCCGCCCACGTCGGCGAGCGCCAGATTCATTTTCCCTTCCGCGTCGCCGAACAGCCGCAGCCCCAGGATCTTGTCGGCCATCCAGCCGAGGCGCTCCTCGGTGTCGGTCGGGGCGAAGCCGGCGAGGATCAGGAACCCCACCCCGATGGATCCCGTCACGCGACCGCTCACCTGGACGGCGGCGCGGGAGACGCGTTGCACTACCGCCCGCACCACCCCTCCCTAGTGCGGAGTGCGGAATGCGGAATGCGGAATTGCAGGGCCGACGTCGATCCACGGAGCTGGCCCACCGGCTCGACGGCCGCGCGACACACTCCGCATTCCGCACTTCGCATTCCGCATTTGTATCACTCGACCGTCACACTCTTCGCGAGATTGCGCGGCTGGTCCACGTTGCAGCCTCTCCGCACGGCGATGTAGTACGCCAGCAGCTGCAGCGGCAGCACGCTGAGCACGGGCGTCAGCAAGTCGAGCGTCTCGGGCACTTCGATCTTGTGGTCGGCCAGCTTCGCCAGCGCCGAGTCCCCTTCCGTGACCACCGCGAGCACGCGACCGCCCCGCGCCTTCACCTCCTCCACGTTCGACACGACCTTCTGGTAGACGGCGTCCTTGGGGGCGATGAACACGACCGGCATGAGGTCATCGATCAGCGCGATCGGGCCGTGCTTCATCTCGGCCGCGGGATAGCCCTCGGCGTGGATGTAGGAGATTTCCTTGAGCTTCAGGGCGCCCTCGAGCGCCACGGGGAAGTTGTAGCCGCGTCCCAGGTAGAGCACGTTCTGCGCGCGCATCATGCGCTCCGCGATGCGCTCCACCTCCGGGGCTTTCGCGAGCACGCGCTCCACCAGCTCCGGCAACCGGCCGAGCGCACGCACCACCTCGCGTCCCTGGAGGATCGAGAGGGCCCGCAACCGGCCCATCTTGAGGGTGAGGACCGCGAGGGCGGCGATCTGACTGGTGAACGCCTTGGTCGAGGCGACGCCGATCTCCGGTCCGGCGTGCAGATAGATCCCGCCGTCCACTTCCCGCGCGATGGTCGAGCCCACCACGTTCACGAGCCCCAGCGTCCGGGCGCCGCGGCGCTTCGCCTCGCGCAGCGCCGCCAGCGTGTCCGCCGTCTCGCCCGACTGTGAGATCCCCACCACCAGGGTGCGCTCGTCCACGATCGGATTGCGGTAGCGGAACTCGGAGGCGTACTCGACCTCCGAGGGGATGCGGGCGAGCTCCTCCATCATGTACTCGCCGATCAGGGCCGAATGCCACGAGGTGCCGCAGGCGGTGAAGACGATGCGGTTCACCTGGAGCAGCTGCTCGTCGTCGATGTTGAGCCCCCCCAGCCGCGCCGTGCCCTCTTCCTCGAGCAGGCGGCCGCGCAGCGTATCGCGCAGGCTTTCGGGCTGCTCCAGGATCTCCTTGAGCATGAAATGCGCGTGGCCGCCGCGCTCGATGGTCGCGAGGTCCCAGTCGACCCGCGTGACGGCCTTCTCCTTCTCGACCGAATCGAGGTCGAGGATGCGATACTCGGCCGGCCGCACGACGGCGATCTCGCCGTCGTCGAGGTACACCACCGAGCGGGTGTGCGCCAGCACGGCGGACGCGTCCGACGCGACGAAATTTTCTCCCGTCCCGATGGCGACCAGCAGCGGCGAGCCGCGCCGCGCCGCGACGATCGTATCGGGCTCGCGCGTCGACACGACCGCGATGCCGTAGGTGCCCTCGACCTGGTGCAGCGCCCCCGCCACCGCTTCCACCAGCGCGCCCGCCGACTGCTTGACGAGCAGCTCTTCGATCAGGTGCGCCAGCACTTCGGTGTCGGTCTCGGAGCGGAACACGTGTCCGCGCGTGGCGAGCGCCGTGCGCAACACGCCGGCATTCTCGATGATGCCGTTGTGGACAAGGGCGAGCGTGCCGCCGCAGTCGGTGTGGGGGTGAGCGTTGACGGTGTTCGGGGCGCCGTGCGTCGCCCAGCGCGTGTGGGCGATCCCGGCGTGGCCGGCGGGGAGCGTTTTCCCGAGCTGTTTCTCGAGCACGCTGATCTTGCCGGGCGCCTTGTGCACCTCGATGCGGCCCTCGGCCACCAGCGCGATCCCGGCCGAGTCGTAGCCGCGATACTCGAGCCGTCTCAGACCCTCGAGCAGCAGGGCTGCGGCCTGCCGGGGACCGGTGTAGCCTACGATGCCGCACATGGTGGGGAAGAATAACACTCCCCGAGCCGCTGTTGCGCGCCGGTATGAGAGGGGGGGAGATTGTGGCAACTCATGCTGCCGGAGTGGATTCGCCCGCTCGGGCTCGCCGAGCACGTCATCGTGGGTGGACTGCTCACGGCCCTGCTCGCGGCCCTCGGCACGCCCGCCCTGGCGCGGGTCGTTGCGGTCGCTGCCGTGGGGTTGGCGCACGAGTGGGGGGACGGGGATTTCGTCAGCGCGCCGGGCGCCCCCTGGAACGGCATCCTCGATACGCTGGCGTTTCTCCCCGTACCACTGCTGTGGTGGAGCTCAGCGTGGCTCGGCTAGTCGCCGTCCCTCGCGCACTAGATCCCGCGCCGCCGCGGCGCTCGGGGCCTCGGCGATCAGCCGGATGATCGGCTCGGTGTTGGACGGCCGCACATGCAGCCAGCGGTCGCGCCAGGCGAGGCGTAGACCATCCTGCGTGTCGACGCTCGCGTCCGGAAAGCGCTTTCGCAATGCCGCATAGACGCTTGCCATTTCCAGGCCCTGTTCCGCGTTCCCGGTTCCGCGTTCCGCCTTTGCTTTGACGATCACGTAGCGCGGCGCGGCGGACACGAGCTCGCTCACCCGCTTGCCGTCCCGGGCGAGCAGCGCGAGCAGCAGCGCGGCGGCGACCGGCGCGTCACGCCCCGTGTGCAACGCCGGATACATCACCCCGCCATTCCCTTCCCCACCGATCGCAGCCCTAAGGCGCAAGATGGCGCGGGCCACGTGGACTTCGCCCACCGGGGTCCGCACCACCTCCGCGCCGCAATCCCGGGCCGCATCTTCGACAACAAGACTGGTGGAGAGGTTGCAGACCACGACACCTTTCCCGTTTCCCCTTTCCCGTTTCCCGCCCAGCACCGCGCGGACGGCGAACGCGAGCGTGTAATCCTCGCCGATCGGCGCGCCGGTTTCGTCGACGATCGCCAGGCGATCGACGTCCGGGTCGACAGCGATGCCCACATCCGCACCCGCGCGCCGCACCAGGGCGGCGAGGTCGCCGAGGTTCTCGGGGACCGGCTCCGGCGCGCGGGGAAATCGGCCGTCGGTCTCGAGGTTGATCCCGGTGACGCGGCACTCCAGCCGCTCGAGCAGGTCGCGCATGACGGGGCCGCCCGCCCCGCGCACCGCGTCCAGGGCGACGTTGAAACGCCGCGCGCGGATCCGCTCGACGTCGAGCCCCGGGAGCCGGAGCACGGCGTCCAGGTGCCGCTCGATCGCTCCCGCATCGGATTCAACCTTCCCCGTCCTCCCCCGTCCTCCCCCGTCCTCCCCAACCAGCGCTTGGACGCGCTTGCCATCGGGGCCATCCAGGAAAATCCCGTCCGATCCGATGAATTTCAGGGCGTTCCACTCGATGGGATTGTGGCTCGCGGTGATCGCGATCCCGCCGCCCGCGTGGTGGTGCTCGACGGCCAGCTGGACCGTCGGCGTGGGCACGAGGCCGATGTCGATCACGTCACAGCCCACGGAAGTCAGCCCGGTGGTCACGGCGGCGGCGAACGCGGGGCCCGACGTCCGCGCGTCCCTGCCAACCACGACGGAGCCCCCTTTCCCCTTTCCCCTTTCCCGTTTCCCGTCTTCGAGCACCCAGCTCCCGAACGCCCGCGCCCAGCGCGTCACCACCTCCGGCGTCAGGTCCTTGCCCACGATGCCGCGCACGCCGGACACCCCGACCATCAATGTGTCGGTCATGGCGGGAATTTAGTCGGAGGGAGGCGAGCGACGTGCCGTGTCGCGTGACGGGGCGGGAAGATGCAGCGGTTGAATCTCGGGGGTCGAGACCGGCAGCGCGGACGGGTCGGGGAACGCGGCGAGGAACGCCTCGACCGCCGGCTCATGAAACTGCGTTTCCTTCCCCTCTTCGAGCTCCTGCAACGCCTTCTGTACCGACAGCGCCGGGCGATACGGCCGGACGCTCGTCATCGCGTCGAACGAATCGGCAATGGTGACGACCCGCACCTCGAGCGGGATCTGGTCGCCCGCCAGGCCGTCGGGGAAGCCCCGGCCGTCGAGGCGCTCGTGGTGGGACCGCACGATGGCGAGCGCCGCCGGCACGTCGCGCATCAACGGCGCCAGGATGCGGGCGCCGATCACGGGGTGCTCCATGATATGGCGGTACTCGGGGTCGCTGAGCTTCCCCGCCTTGTGGAGCACCTGCTCACTGACCCCGATCTTGCCGATGTCGTGCAGCTCGGCGCCGAGCGTGATGACTTCGATCACGGACTGGGGCAGCCCCATCTCGCGGGCGATCCGGGTCGAGTAGTTCGCGACCCGCACCGAGTGGCCGCGGGTGTAGGGGTCCTTTTCTTCCAGGAAGTGCACCAGCGCCTGCAGCCGCTCGAGCGACAGCTCCTCGATCCGACGCGCCTGCTCCTGCACCCGCTGCTCGAGGTTGTGACGATAGTCCTCGAGTTCCATCTTGAGGCGCCGTTTGTCGAGCGCCTGCATCACGCGGGCGCGCACCTCGTCCAGGTGGAACGGCTTGGCGACGTAGTCGAGCGCGCCGAGCTGCAGGCAGGCGACGGCGCTCTCCACCTCGGCCACGGCGGTGACGACGATGACGGCGGTGTCCGGCCACTTGGCGATGATCTCCCGCAACAACCCCACCCCGTCCATCTGGGGCATCCGCAGGTCGGAGATGACGAGCGGCACCTGCTCGTGGTGCAGCATCTCCAGCGCCTCCGTGCCGGACCCCGCCTCGGCGCACGTGAACCCCTCGCCCTCGAGCAACCGCACGAGGACGCGGCGCAAACGCGGCTCGTCGTCGACCACCAGGCACTTCACGGAGTTCGGCTGCGGCATCGTCGGCGTAACGTAGTAGTCGCTTGCTCGGCGCGGAAGGCGCCCTTACGTTCCCGCCATGACGGAGATCTCGCGCGACGACCTGGCGACGCGGTTCGCTACCCGTGCCGTGCACGCCGGCAAAATCGCCGATCCCCTCGCCGGCGCCGTCATGACGCCGATCTACCAGACGTCCACCTACATCCAGGACGGCCTGGGCCGTCACAAGGGGTACGAATACGCCCGCACTCGCAACCCGACGCGCGAAGCGCTCGAGCGCAACGTCGCGGCGCTCGAGGGCGGGCGCCACGGCTTCGCGTTCGCCTCGGGACTCGCCGCCGTGGACGCCGTGCTGAAGCTGCTCGCCGCGGGCGACCACGTGGTGTCCGGTGACAACGTGTACGGGGGCACGCACCGCCAGATGACGCTCATCTGGTCCCGCGTGGGACTCGACTTCAGCTTCGTCGACGCCACGGACACGCGCAACGTGGCCGCGGCCGTGACGCCCAAGACCAAGATGATCTACGCCGAAACGCCCACCAACCCCATGATGCGGTTGTGCGACCTCGCCGCCGCGGGCGAAGTGGCCCGCAAGTCGGGCGCCCTGTTCGTCGTGGACAATACTTTCGCCACGCCCTACTTCCAGCGGCCGCTCGAGCTGGGCGCCGACATCGTGCTGCACTCGACCACCAAGTACCTGAACGGCCACAGCGACATGGTGGGCGGGATGCTCGTGACGAACAGCGGCGCGCTGGCGGAGCGCCTCGGATTCATTCAGAACGCCTCGGGCGCGGTGCCCGGACCGTTCGACTGCTGGCTGGCGCTGCGCGGCACGAAGACGCTGGCGCTGCGCATGCGCCAGCACGACGCCAACGCCCGCCGCATCGCGGAGTGGCTCACGCAGCATCCCAAGGTCGAGCGCGTCTACTATCCGGGGCTGCCGTCGCATCCGCAGCACGACTTGGCCTGCCGGCAAATGAAAGGGTTCGGCGGCATGATCTCGGTCGAGCTGGGCTCGCTCGAGCGGGCCAAGCGGTTCGCGGAGCGCACCCGCATCTTCGCGCTCGCCGAGTCGCTGGGAGGCGTGGAGAGCCTGATCGGGCACCCCGCCTCGATGACGCACGCGAGCGTGCCCGCCGAGATGCGCCGCGCCCTGGGGCTCACGGACAGCCTGGTGCGGCTCTCGGTGGGGATCGAAGACGTGGACGACCTGATCGCGGACCTGGAGCAGGCACTGGCGGCGGCGTGAGGCCGAAACACGAGCCGCCGGCCGGCGTAGTGACGGCCTACCTTTTGAGCTGGAGCATCGTATGACCGAGTCGACCAGTCTTCCCGCGGCGCGCCCGCGGCGCATTCTCACCCAGATCGCTCCGGTCACGTGGGAGCACCCCGCCGACCGCGCGGCCCTGCAATCGCTCCGCTCGGTGCCCGGGTTCGACGAGGTCGTGAAGAAGATCTACGGCTTCATCGGCGAGCGCGGCGTGCGGCTGATCTTCCAAGCGGACGCCGTGCGGGTGGGGCCGACACAGTTCCCCCGGCTCAATCAGCTCTACACCGAGGTGCTCACCTCGATGGACTGGCCGGAACGGCCCGAGCTGTTCGTGTCGCAAACGCCGTTCGCCAACGCCGGTGCGTTCGGCATGGACAAGCCGTTCATCGTGATCAACTCGGGCACCTTGAAACTGCTCGACGACGACGAGCTACGGAACGTGCTCGGCCACGAGCTGGGCCATGTCATGAGCGGGCACGCGCTGTACCACACGATTCTCGTGCTCATCCTCAACGTGAGCCTCGGGGCCCTGCCGTTCCTCGCCGGCATCGCGCTGCTGCCGATCCAGCTGGCGCTGCTCGAGTGGTTCCGCAAGAGCGAGCTCTCGTCCGACCGCGCGGGGTTGCTCGCGTGCCAGGACGCGACGGCGTCGTTGCGCGTGAACCTCAAGTTCGCGGGCGGCGGCGACATGTCGCAGATGGACCTGAACGCGTTCCTCGAGCAAGCGAGAGAGTACGAGGCCGCGGGCGGGGCACTCGACCGCATCTTCAAGATCCTGGGCGTGCTGGGGCGCACCCATCCGTTCAACACGGTGCGGGCCGCCGAGCTGCAACGCTGGATCGAAGCCGGGCACTATGACCGGGTGTTGCGCGGCGAGTACACCCGCCGCGGCCCCGAGGCCGAGGCCCGACCCGTGGATCAGGACATCGACGAAGCCCGCGAGCACTATATGAAGGAAGCGAAGGCCGTCGTGGACGACATGGTGGACACCGCCAAGCGGGCCGCCCAGGCCTTCTCGGACGCCTTCAAGAAGAAGTGAGAGTCCTGGTCGTCGGCGGGGGCGGCCGCGAGCACGCGCTCTGCTGGGCGCTGAAGCGCGACACCCCCGACGCCGCCCTGTTCGCCGCTCCCGGCAACCCCGGCACCGCGCAGCTCGGCACCAACCTCGACATCCCCGTCACCGCCCTGGACGACCTGGTCTGGGCGGCGGAGCAGCGCGACATCGACTATACCATCGTCGGCCCGGAGGCGCCGCTCGCCGCGGGCCTCGCCGACCGGCTGCGGGCCGCGGGTCATGCCGTGTTCGGGCCCAGCCAGGCCGCCGCCCGCATCGAGTCGTCCAAGGCGTTCGCAAAGGACGTGATGCGGCAGGCGCACATCCCCACCGCCGCGAGCCGCACGTTCACCGCGCTCGACCCGGCCCTCTCGTACATCAAGCGTCACGCGGAGCCCCTCGTGGTCAAAGCCTCGGGGCTCGCGGGCGGCAAGGGCGCCGTGGTGTGCGCCACGCGGGACGAGGCGGCCCGGGTGGTGCACGCCATGCTCGCGGAGGGAGCGTTCGGCGACGCCGGCCGCGAAGTGGTGGTGGAAGACTTCCTCGAGGGTGAGGAGCTCTCCGTGCTGGCGCTCACGGACGGCGAGCAGCTCGTCGTGCTGCCCGCCGCCCAAGATCACAAGCGGCTGGGGGAGGGCGACACCGGGCCCAATACTGGTGGCATGGGCGCGTACTGTCCCGTGGGCATCGCCACCGAAAGCCTGCTGGAAACGGTGCGCCGTCGGGTGCTGGAGCCCGCGCTGCAGGAGCTGGCGGCGCGGGGGACGCCGTATCAAGGCGTGCTGTACGCCGGCATCATGCTCGCGGCCGACGGCATACCCTATGTCCTCGAGTTCAACTGCCGCTTCGGCGACCCGGAGACCCAGGCCCTGCTCCCGGTGCTTCCCGGCGTCACCGCGCAGCTCCGCGACATCGCGCTGGAAACCTGGAGACCACGGGAGACGCTCCTGTCCGCGAGCCGGGCCGCCGTGGCCACGGTGCTCGCCGCGCCGGGCTACCCCGACAAGCCGCGGCTCGGCGCGGCCGTCGTGGTGCCGCGCGATCTCGAGTCCGGGACGCTCGTGTTCCACGCGGGCACGTCCCGCGATCCCGACGGCACGCTACGCGTGGCCGGGGGGCGCGTGCTCACGGTGACGGGGCTGGGCGACACGGTGGTGGCGGCGCGCGAGCAGAGCACGCGCGGCTGCGAGCTGATCGGCTTTGAGGGGAAGACGTACCGCAGCGACATCGCCTGGCGCCAAATCAGCAGAACGGCGGAGCGTGCCGGAGCTCCCTGAAGTTGAGACGATCGTGCGGGATCTGGCCCCGCGGCTCGAGGGCTACCGGATCGCGCGCGCCCGCCTGACCAAGACGGACGTGTTGCGTCGGGTGTCGAAGCCGCGCCTGATCCGCACGTTGCGGGGCAACACGATCGAGGAAGTGATCCGCCGCGCCAAGCACGCGGTGTTCCGCCTGGCGAGCGGCCACCGGCTGATCGTGCAGCCGCGCATGACCGGCTCGCTCGTCGTGTACGACCGAGCGCTCACCCGGGAAGAAGCGAAGTATGCGGTACTCACCTGCACCATCGACGACGGTCGGCTGCTGGTGTACCGCGACGTGCGGCGACTGGGCACCGTCTGGCTGCTCGACGAAAAGGGATGGGACGCATACACGGGCCGCATCGGCCCCGAGCCGCTGGAGGACACGTTTACGCCTTTCGTGTTCGCCGACCGGCTGAAAGGCACGCGGGCGGCGATCAAGAAGACGATCATGGACCAGCGCCGCGTCGCGGGCGTGGGGAACATCTACGCCAACGAGGCGTTGTTCGAGGCGGGGATCGACCCCTCCAAGCCCACTAACACGCTGTCGCTCGACGAGTTCGCCCGGCTGCACGCGGCCGTGACGGGGGTGCTGGAACGCGCGGTGGCGTCGTCGGGGACCACGGTGCGCGACTACCGCACCGGAACCGGGGAGCAGGGCCGGTTCCAGTTCGAGCTCAAGGTGTACGGTCGGGGCGGCGAGCCGTGTGTGCAGTGCGGCAAGAAGCTCGTCACCACGCACACGATCGACCTCAGGGCGACGACGTTCTGCCCCAGGTGCCAGCGGTAGGGTCCTGAATCATGGCCACGCGTCGCTCGTAATGTCGGAATCCTGGCGGCACAATCGTCGTAGAATACGGAGGCAGCTGGTGCGGCGGCGGTCTACCGTTTCCTGACACCCGGGGCCTACTCCCGGGATCACTCTTTTCGGTTAATTTTCGGGCCATATGAAACTCTCCGAAACGTCCATTCGACGCCCGGTGCTGGCCAGCATGATTTCGGCCGCACTCGTGTTGTTCGGCGTCATCGGGTACACCCGGCTGGCGGTGCGCGAGCTCCCCGACATCGACCCGCCGATCATCTCGGTCTCGACCACGCTGCCCGGCGCCAACGCGCAGGTGGTGGAAACCGCGGTGACCGACGTACTCGAAGAGGAGCTGTCGACGATCCAGGGACTGCGCACGCTCTCGAGCTCCTCCTCGGAGGAGAACAGCCAGATCACGCTCGAGTTCAACCTCGACCGAGCCGTCGACGTCGCCGCGCAGGACGTGCGCGACAAAGTGTCGCGGGTACGCGGGCGGCTGCCCGTCGACGTGCTCGAGCCCGTGATCGCGAAGCAAGAGGCCGACGCGCAGCCCTTCTTCTGGCTGGCCCTGAGTAGCCCGAACTACGACCTGATGCAGCTCTCCGACGTCGCCGACCGGCGGGTCAAGGCGCGGCTGCAGAGCCTGGCGGGCGTAGGCAGCGCCGGGGTGTACGGCGAGCGGCGCTTCGCCATGCGCGTGTGGGTGCAGCCCGACCAGCTGTCGGCACGCGGCCTCACCGTGCAGGACGTGGAGAACGCGATCACGGCGCGCAACGTCGAGATTCCCGCCGGTCGCATCGAATCGACGCGGCGGGAGTTCTCGGTCCGGTCGCTGGGCGAGCTCAAGACGCCGCAGGGATTCGGGGAGCTGGCCGTGGCGAGTCAAGGCGGGCAGGTCGTCAAGCTCAAGGACGTGGCGAAGGTCGAGCTCGGGCCCGAGGACAATCGCTCGATCTTCCGCTACAACGGGAATCCCGCGGTCGCCATCGGCGTGGTGCGGCAGTCCAAGGCGAACCTCATCGACGTGGCACGAAGCATTCGCGCGGCCATCCCGAGCATTCAGGAGACGCTGCCGCCGGGCGTGAAGCTCGAAACCGCGTTCGATGGGTCCGTGTTCGTCACGCACTCGATCAATGATGCGCGCCTGACACTCGTGATAGCGGCCATCCTCGTCGTGCTGATCATCTTCGTGTTTCTACGGAACCTGCGGGCGACGGTGATCCCCGGGCTCGCGATCCCGGCGTCGATCGTCTCGACGTTCGCCATCATGTATTTCCTCGGCTTCTCGATCAACAACTTCACGCTGCTCGCGCTCACGATCGCGATCGGCATCGTGGTGGACGACGCCATCATCGTGCTCGAGAACGCCTACCGGCACCAGGAGGAGCTGCACGAAGCGCCGGAGCAGGCCGCCGTCAACGGCACCAACGAGATCGGCTTCGCCGTGATCGCGACGACCATCGCGCTGGTGGCGGTGTTCACTCCGCTCGGCTTCCTGCGCGGCTCGACGGGACGGCTGTTGAGCGAGTTCGGCATCGCGGTCGCCGGCGCCGTGGTGATTTCGGGATTCGTGGCCCTGACGCTGACGCCGATGCTGTGCGCCAAGGTGCTGCGCGTCCCGCACGAGCACGGAGCCATCTTCAAGGTGCTGGAGCAAGGGTTCAATGCCATCGCCGAGCGCTACGCGACGCTGCTCCGGACCGCGCTGCGGCACCGGGGCATCGTGGTGGCCGGGACGGTCGTGACGGTGGCCCTAGCGGGGTGGTTCTACAGTCACCTCCAACAGGAGCTCATCCCGGACGACGACCGCGGATTCTTCCTCGTGGTGGCGTTCGCGCCCGAAGGCTCGTCGCTCGAATACACCGACGGCTACGTGCGCCAGGTCGAGCAGATCATCGGCAAGACCCCGGAGGCCCAGGGGTACTTCACGATCATCGGCGGCTTCGCCGGGGGCGTCAACCGGGCGTTTGTCGGCGTCATCCTGAAAGATTGGAGCGAGCGGCATCGTAGCGTCCAGCAACTCGTGGGTGCGCTGTTCCCCCAGCTCTTCGGAATCGCCGGTATTCAGGCGTTCCCGTATAGCCCGGGCGCGCTGGGGTTCAGCCAGCCGGTGCAATTCGTGGTGCAGAATCCCGACATCGCGCGGCTCGCCCAGGCCATGGACACGCTGGTGCCGCAGGCTCGCGCGATCAAGGGCCTGACGAACATCGACACCGACCTGCGCTTCAACAAGCCGGAGCTGCGCGTGAACTTCGACCGCGACCGCGCCGAAGACTTGGGAGTCCCGGTGCGCGATGTCGCGGCCGCGCTGCAGACGTTCCTGGGCGGGCGCCGAGTGAGCACGTTTACGCGCAACGACAAGCTGTACTACGTGATGGTGCAGCTCGACTCCACTCACCGCAACACGCCGAGCGACATGTCGGGGATCTACCTGCGGGGACGTGGCGGGCAGCTGGTACAGCTCAGCGCCCTGGCGAAGGTCGATGAGGGAGTGGGCCCCAGGCAGATCAACCACTTCAACCGCGTGCCGTCGTTCACGCTGTCGGCGTCGCTGATCCCGCCGTTCGCTCAGGGTGAGGCGCTCGATTCGCTCGATCGCTTGGCCCGGCGAGTGCTACCCCCGGGCAGCACGACGGCGCTGGCGGGTGACTCACGCGAGTTCCGAGAGAGCGGTGGCGCGCTCTACTTCGCGTTCGGCGTCGCCTTGCTGGTGGTGTTCATGGTCCTCGCCGCCCAGTTCGAGTCCATGCTCCATCCGTTCACCGTGCTGCTCGCGGTACCGCTCGCCGTGACCGGCGCGCTGGCGACGGTGAAGCTGGCCGCGGTGCTCCACCGATCGGGCGCCACGATCAACCTGTACAGCGAGATCGGCATGATCCTGCTGATCGGGCTCGTGAGCAAGAACTCGATCCTCCTGGTGGAGTACACGAACCAGCTGAAGGCCAAGGGCCTCGATACCGTCGCGGCGGTGATCGAGGCGGGCCGGATCCGGCTGCGGCCGATTCTCATGACGTCGGTCGCGACCATCATGGGCGCGGTACCCGTCGCCTGGGGAGTGGGTGCCGGCTCCGCGGCGCGTAAGCCACTCGGCTACGCGATCGTGGGTGGGATCTTCTTCTCGACCGCGCTCACGCTGTTCGTGGTGCCGGTGGCCTACACCCTGCTCGACCGGCTCATCGCGCCCAAGGCGCGCGAGGTGCGTGTCGGCCAACCCGTCGAGGCCGACTGATGCTCGCCTTGCTCGCGCTGCTCCAGCTGCAGGCGGCGACCGTCGCGCCGTCGCCGGGCGACTCGCTGCCGAGGGTGACGCTCGGCGAGGCGCTGCGTCGCGCCACGGGGCTCGATCCCAACTACGTGGCGGCCGTGGGCCAGGTCGACAACGCGCAGTGGGCGCGACGCAGTGCGTTCGCGGTGTTCCTGCTCCCAGCAGTAGCCGTTGAGACGGACGCCACGAAGAACATCCCCCAGTTCTTCAATTTCGGAACACTCAAGCCCGAGTCGTACGCCGTCTCGGCTCAGCTGACTCTGCGCTACGACCTGTTCACGGGGGGACAGAAAGTCGCCGAGCTCACGCGCTCGGCCGCGGCGCTGGACGGCGCGCGCGCCGGGGAGCTGCAGGCGCGGTTCGGCTCCGCCCTCCGCACCGAGGCGGCGTACTACGACGTGCTCGCGGGCAGCGAACTCCTGCGTGTCGCGCGAGAACGGGTCCAGCGTGCCGAGCAGCAGCTCGCTGTCGCGCGAGCGCGGGTGACGACCGGGGCCGCGGTACAGACCGACTCGCTGCAGCTGCGACTCGAGCTCAGTCGGGCCCGGGTGGCTCTGGTGCAACAGGAAGCCGCCGTGCGGGTCGCGCGGCTCACCCTCGGGAGCCGGATCGGCGCCACGACCCCGGTGGACGCGGTGCCGCTCGACAGCGTCCTGCCCAGTGCCCTGCCGGTGACGCTCGAGGCGGCGGTGGACGAGGCGGCGAACCAAGGCCCGGCCTACCGGCTGGCGCGGGCCAACGAACGCCAGGCCGCCGCGACCTTCCGAAGCCGGCTGGGCACGCTTCTGCCGCGCCTGAGTCTCACCGGGGTCGGGATCGCGTACGACAACCGCTTCTACCCGACGAGCGCCAAGTTCACTCAACTCACGTTGACGGCGACGCTCCCGATATGGGACAACTTCCTGCGGCAGAACTCGATCAGTCAGGCGCGCGTGAGCCGGGACGTTTCCCGGGCAGTGCGCGATTCCGCGGAGCGCTCGGTGCGGCGCGACGTGCTCGCTGCCTATGACGGCTTCACGACGGCCCGCGCCACCGCCGACCTCGCCGGCGAGCAGGTGCGGGTGGCGGGCGAAAACTACCGCGTACAACAAGCTCGCTACCGGACGGGCGCTACCACGATCCTGGACCTGCTCAAGGCGCAGTCCGACCTGGACGACGCCGAGGCGGCCCTGGTGCAGGCGCGCTACGCGACCCGACTCGCGCTGGCGGGCCTCGAGACGATTCTTGGTCGACGGCTGTTCCCCGAACAGGAAGTGCGGTGAGCGTGATGAACACAATGCGTGGAGTGTGGTGGCTGGTTGCCGCAGGGGCGTTGATCGCCGGCGGCTGCAAGAAGGGAAAAGCGGGTGGCGCGGCGGGGTTCGGCGGCGGCCCCATGGGCATGCCGGTCGAGGTCGCGGTCGCGCGCACCGACACGGTGCGCGACGAGATCGCCGCCACGGGCCAGATCGAAGCGGTCCAGTCGATCGACCTGCGACCCGAAGTGGATGGGCGTATCGTCGAGCTCTTGGTCCGCGAAGGACAGGAGGTCGACAAGGACACGCCGCTCCTCAAGGTGGACGACGCCCAGCTCAAGGCCCAGGTCGCCCAGCTCGAGGCGCAGCGCGACCTCGCCCAGCAGGCGCTGGCGCGCGCCAAAGAGCTGGCGCAGCAGAACGCCTCCTCTGCCGCGGATCTCGAAAAGGCCGAGGCCGAAGCCCGCGGCGCGCAGGCGCAGTACGAGCTGCAGCGCATCCGGCTCGACCGCACCACGGTACGAGCGCCGTTCGAGGGCGTGGTGGGACAGCGCTACATCAGTTTGGGCGACTATGTCACCAACACCACGAAGCTCGTGTCGCTGCACACCGTGAACCCGCAGCGTGCCGCGTTCCAGGTGCCGGAGCGGTTCGCGCGAGACTTGAGGCCGGGACAGCAGGTGTCGTTCCGTGTCGCCGCCATTCCGGGTCGCGACTTCACCGGAGAAGTCGACTTCGTGGACCCCGTCGTACAGCTCCCGGGCCGGACCATCCTCATCAAGGCGCGCGTGCCCAATCCCGCCCGCTTGCTGCAGCCCGGGATGTTCATCGAGGCGCACCTGGTGACCGCCGTGCGACCAAAGGCGATCGTCATCCCCGAGGAGGCCGTGGTGCCGGCCGAGGGGGCCAACGCCGTGTGGGTCGTGGCCGAGGGCAAGGTGAGCCGCCGCCCGGTGGAGCTGGGCGTCCGCACGCCCGGGTTCGTCGAGGTGACGAAGGGCGTGAGTGCGGGAGAGCAGGTGGTGGTGGGCGGCCTGGAGCTGCTCGCGCCCGGCGCGCCGGTCATGCCACGCGTCGTAGAGCGGGGGCCTAAGGCAGCCGCACCAGCCGACCCCGCGGCGGGATCCCGGCCTCAAGCTCCATAACGCCGACGCTCGGCGGGATGCCGAAGCGCGGCCGCCCGGCCCCGCCCGGGTTCATCACCGTTACCGTCCGATCCACCAGCTCGAGCAGCGGCTTGTGGGTGTGACCGTACACGATGATCTCGGCTTTGGGAAACGCCGCGTGCAGGGCGTCCGGCGTGGGATGCCCCAGCTGGTCGCCGTGCGTCACCACGATCGCGAAGCCGTCGAGCTCGACTTCTGCCACCTGTGGCAGCCGCGCCCGCAGCTCGGGGCCGTCCGTGTTCCCGTACACCGCTGTGACCGGGGCCAGTGCCTCGAGCTCGATCAGGATCTCGGGCTTCCCAACGTCACCGGCGTGCAGGATGTGATCAACTGCTTTGAAGATCTCGAACACCTCGGGCCGCAGGAGTCCGTGAGTGTCGGAGATGATCCCCAGTCTCACGGCACCTTCGTGCAACGTGGCGTCGTGGCGTCGTGCAACTACTTCCCTTCCCAGCGCTTGACGAGCGCGATGTCGAGCCCCAGGTGGTCGACCACCCGTTGCACCACGAAATCCACGAGATCGCGCACCTGCTGCGGCTTGTGATAGAACCCGGGCGCGGCGGGCAGCACGACCGCTCCGGCCTCGCTCGCGAGCGTCAAGTTGCGGAGATGCACCAATGAGAGCGGCGTCTCGCGCGGTACCAGGACAAGCGGGCGACGCTCTTTGAGCACGACGTCGGCGGCCCGCTCGATCAGGCTGCGGCTCGTGCCCTGCGCGATCGCGGCCACCGTGCCCATGGAGCAGGGGCAGATCACCATCCCGGCGGTCTTGGCCGACCCGGATGCCGGCTCGGCGCCCCGATCCTTGTCGTCGAACACCCGCACGCTGGTCCAGTCGCCGCCCGTGGCCTGCTTGAGGCCGCGGTCGTCCGTGATGCCGCACTCCTCCGCGAGCAGCCGCCAGCCGTGCGGCGAGATCATCAGCCAGACCGGCACCTGATGCAGCGCCAACACCTCGAGGAGCCGCACGCCGTAGGGCGCGCCGGAGGCGCCGGTGATGGCCAGGATCACCGGAAGCTTGGTCGTCACCGGCCGCGCCGATTGGGAGTGGGAGAGCGTTTCGGATGCGCGGGCGGGCGGGGGGGCGCCGGCGAATGCGGAGTGCGGAATGCGGAATGCGGAATTTCTGGTGGAGTCCGGTGCCCGCTCTGGCCCTTCGCGAGCCTCTTCGATCGACCTCGCCTAGCCATTCCGCACTCGCATTCCGCATTCTGCATTGTCAAAACACTCGATCCACGAGGGCGCCGAGGAATACGACGATGCTGACGATCCCATTGGCGGTAAAAAAGGCCGCGTTGAGCCGCGACAGATCACCCGGCCGGACGAGGTGGTGCTCCCACGCGATCAGCGCGGCGCCGATCGCCACGCCGCCGTAGTAGGCGACGCCGAGGTGCGCACCGATCCCGAACAGGAGCAGCGCCGCGAGCGCGAGGCCGTGCAGCAGCTTGGCGACCACGATGGCGCGTGCCTGGCCGAAGCGCACCACCAGCGACTCGAGCCGCTCCGCGCGGTCGAACGCCTCGTCCTGGAGCGCGTAGAACACGTCGAACCCGCCGACCCAAAACGTCACCGCCAGCGCGCCAGCGGGAAGCAGCCACCAGGGCTCGCTCCACCGTCCGGTGACGGCGAGATACCCCGCGGGCGTGGCGATCCCGTCCGCGAGACCGAGCCAGAGGTGGGACCAGTGCGTGAACCGCTTGGCGTAGCTGTAAGCCGCGATGAACACGAGCGCCGGCGGCGCGAGCGCCAAGCAGAGCGGGTTCAGCGCCCACGCGGTCCAGAGAAACAGCGCCGCCGCGAGCGCGACCGCGCTCCAGGCCTGCCGCAGCGTAAGGCGCCCCGAGGGCAGCTCGCGCCCGCGGGTGCGCGGGTTACGCGCGTCGAGCTCGCGGTCCGCGATGCGGTTGAACCCGAGCGCCACGAACCGCGCGGCCGTGAAGGCGAGCACCACCAGGCCCAGCGTTCGCCAGGTGAGCGCGGTCTCGCGCGACGCCACCAGCAACCCGAGCAGCGCGAACGGCAGGGCGAACACGGTATGTGGGAGCTTCACGAAGTTGACGTAGCGGATGAGAAGGCTCTCGCCCCCGAACGTCTGCCCCTCGCGCACGTCAGAGCTCAATCCCCAGCTCCTTCCACATCGCGTCCACGCGCCGCCTGGTCTCGACGTCCATCACGATCCGGTTCGGCCAGTCGCGCGTGAAGCCTTCTTCCTTCCACTTGCGCGTCGCGTCGATCCCCATTTTCGACCCGAAGGTGAACCCCCGACTCGAGTGATCGAGCACGTCGATCGGGCCCATGGTGAAGCGTACGTCGCGCTCGGGGTCGATATGGTTCAGCGCGACCCACCACGCCTCATGCGGATCCTGTACGTTCACGTCCTTGTCGAACACGACGATCACCTTGGCCAGCGACATCAGCCCCTGGCCCCACAAGCCGTTCATCACCTTGTACGCCTGCCCGGGGTACTGCTTGTCGATGCTCACGAACACGAGATTGTGAAAGATTCCGGCGGCGGGCATGTGCAGGTCGACGAGCTCGGGGATCGTCAGCTTCAGGAGCGGCAGGAAGATCCGCTCCGTGGCGTGCCCGAGCCAGTAGTCTTCCATGGGCGGCCGGCCCACGATCGTATGCGGCCAGATCGGCTCGGCCCGCAGCGTGACGGCGGTGACGTGCACCTTGGGGTAATGGTCGGCGAGCGAGTAGAAGCCGGTGTGATCCCCGAACGGGCCTTCGAGGACGAGCTCCTCGCGCGGATCGATGTAACCCTCGAACACGATCTCCGCCTCCGCCGGCACCTCGAGGTCGGAGGTCACCGCCTTGGCGAGGCGCACCGGCTCCCGGCGCAGGAAACCCGCGAACAGGAACTCATCGATCGTAGGCGGCAGCGGCGCCGAGGCGGCATAGATCGACGCGGGATCGCCCCCTAGCGCGACCGCGACGGGCATCCGCTCGCCGCGCTGCGCCATCGCGCGCCAGTGCGCCGCGCCCACCTTGTGGCGCTGCCAATGCATGGCCAGCGCGTTCCGCCCGATCACCTGGATGCGGTACATCCCCACGTTACGGACGCCGCTGGCCGGATCGCGGGTGATCACGCCGGGCAGGGTGATGTAAGGTCCGCCGTCCTCCGGCCAGCACAGCGGCACGGGAAATTGCGCCAGGTCCACGTCGCGCTCGCGGATGACCACTTCCTGACACGCCGGGCGGCCGCCGCCGGTCTTGGGCGGGAACTTGGCCACCTCGGCGAGCTGCGGCAGCATGGCGAGCTTGCCGAGCAGGGTGTCGGGGACCTTGAGGTTCAGCAGCGCCGCGATGCGCTCGCCGATCTCGTCCAGACAGTCGACGCCTAACGCGAGCGCCATGCGCCGCGCCGAGCCGAACAGGTTGACGGCCACCGGATAGCGCGACGCGGCGCCGCCGGCGAGCGTCGGCCGCGTGAACAGCAGCGCCGGCCCCCCGCCCGGCGACTTCATGCAGCGGTCGGCGATTTCCGTGATCTCTTTGTCTATCGAGACCGGGTGCTCCACGCGCGCGAGATCTCCCCGCGCCTCGATCGCCTCGATCAGAGCGCGCAGATTATCGAGTGCCATGATGGATGGCGCAGATCCCGCCCGTCAGGAGTTCGTAGCCGACGGCGCCGAATCCGGCGACGCGCAGCCGGTGTGCCAGGCCTTCCGGATTGGGGAACTCCAACACCGACTCTGGCAGGTAGGTATAGGCGTCCCTATGTTTCGACACCGCCCGGCCGATCGCGGGGAGCACGCGCCGGAAGTAGAACAGGTACAAGGCACGCAACGGCGCAAACCGCGGCGTGGTGAACTCGAGCACCACGAAATGCGCACCCGGCCGGAGCACCCGGTGCGCCTCGCGCAACCCGGCGTCCAAGTCCGCGAGGTTCCGGACCCCGAACGCGCACATCGCGCCGTCGAACCGGCCGTCGGCGAAGGGCAACGTCAGAGCGTCGGCGGCGACGGGACGGGCGCGCGCGGCTTTCCCCTTCCCCCGGGTGAGCATGGGGACCACGAAGTCCGCGCCGACGACCTGCCCGGCGAACGTCGGCTCGCGGGCGAGCGTCGCCGCGAGGTCGAGCGTCCCGGCGCAGAGGTCGAGGTAGGTGCCGTGGGGCGTCCGCTCCCAGGCGAGCCGCCGCACCGCGGCGCGGCGCCAGGAGCGGTCCACGTTGAGACTCAGGAGATGATTGAGGAAGTCGTAGCGCGGGGCGATCGCGGTGAACATGTCGCGCACGTACGACCGCTTCGCGTTGGGGACACGACTCACGGCCACCTCGAATGCAGGGGGCGCCATAGGCGCGAAAGATAGGCCGGGCCACCTGACGGGCGCCAGCGACCAGGACGTCGTCGAATGGGCCAAGCGTGGCCACGACGCGGCGTTCCGCGAGTTGGTGCGTCGCTACGAGCGGCCGGTGTTCTCGCTGCTCTACCGCATGGTGCGCGACCGCGGGCTCGCCGAGGACCTCGCCCAGGAGACGTTCATCAAGGTCCTGAACGGACTCGGCTCGTACAACCCGCAGTTCCGCTTCTCGTCCTGGATCTTCAAGATCGCCAACAACGCGGCGATCGATCAGCTTCGCAAGCGCGAGCTCGACACCCTCTCGCTTGACGGCTCCCCCCACGCCACGACTCCCGAGGCGATGCGCGCGACCACGCTGCAGCTCGGCGACAAGGGCGAGAGCCCGCTCCAGGAGCTCGAGGCGCGCGAGCTGGGCGGCGCGATCGAGCGGGCGATCGCGCGGCTGCGGCCGGAGTACCGCTCGTGCATCCTGTTACGCCACGTGGAGGGCCACTCCTACGAGGAAATCGCCCGGATCCTGGAGCTTCCGCTGGGCACGGTGAAAACGTATATCCACAGGGCCCGCAACGAATTGCGGGGCTACCTGGCCGATCGGAAGGAGTGAAACCGGTGCCGCGACTGGCGCGTAAGGCTGGACCAAGATGACCCCGACTCCTGACACCCGACACCTGACCCCGGACGAAATCGAGCTCTGGGCCGAGGGGCTGCTTCCCGCCGCGCGGGACGCGCACCTGGCGCGGTGCGACGAGTGCCGCGCGACCGCCGGGCGCGAGCGCAAGTTGTTCCGCGAGCTGGCGCAGCTCACCCGCTTCGCGCCCGAGTTCGGGTTCGTGGAGCGGGTGATGGCCAAGGTGCGGATTCCGACGCCCTCAGGCCCGCACTTCCGCTCCCACACCGACTCCTAGCAGTCGCGCCGCGCTGCCGTCGCGCACCGCGATTTCCACCGTCCCGCCGCTGCCGACGAACGCGACGAGCACGCCCCGCTGCACGTCGCCGAAGCTGCGCGCCAGCGTGCCGATCTCCGTACCGGCCACCTTGATGCGCACGCCCGGCTCCACCGCGTCCCCCGGGATGTTCGAGATCAGGGTACCGAAGCGATCGACATAGATCACCTCGCCCACTACGACTCCCCCGTCCTCCCGGGGCGCGGGGAGCGGGGAGCGGTACGGATCGGTGATACGCTGGCCCATGTGTGACAGAGACGCGCCCAGGGCAAGCTGGCCCGCCGCGGGCGCAAACAGGTCGCGGGCGTGGAAGGTGGGCGCCGCGGCCGGGGGCACCGGCAGCGAAACGAAATGCGCCTCCGGCGAGAGAAACGAGAGCAGGCCGTTGTCGGGGGCAACGAAGAAGTGCCCCGCCGTCTGCGCCGCGAGCGCGCGCCGGTTCGTCCCCACCCCCGGGTCCACGACCGCGAGGTGCACGGTCCCCTGGGGAAACCGTTGCCACACGCGCGACAGGATGTACTGAGCGGCACGCACGTCGCCCGGGGGCACCTGGTGGGTGATGTCCGCGAGCACCACGCCGTGCACCTGCGACAACAGCACGCCCTTCACCTCGCCGACGTAGCTGTCGGCGGTGCCGAAGTCCGTGAGCAACGTGATCAACGTGGCCATGCTTACACCACGCTGCGACGCCAGGCGCCATTGAGCCAGAAGAACGTCATCGCGACCCCCCGCCCGACCGCGGTCACCGAAAGCGCGAGCCAGATGCCGACCAAGCCGATCGTCGCCGACCACCAGGCGGCGAGCGGCACCCGCAGCAAGGTGAGCGCGGTGCTCGTGACCTGCGGCCACAGCGTGTAGCCCGCCCCCGCGAGGGCGCCCTCCAGGATGATCTCGAACGTCTGCCCGATCTGCGCGAACGCGATCACGCGCAGGTAGAGGCTCCCGTCGGCGATCACCGCGGGATCGGACGTGAACAGCGCCACCAGGGAGCGCGGGATGGCGAGGAACGCGGCCGCCGTCGCCACGGTGACCGTGAGACAGTACCCCACCGTCATGCGCACCGCCTGGCGCGCGCGCGCTTCCTGGTTCGCGCCCAGATTCTGTCCGACCAGCGCGGCGGCCGAGAGGGCGAATCCCGAAATGGCGAGGAACCCGATCCCTTCGACCTTGTGGCCCACACCGAGCGCCGCGAGCGCGGCGGTGCCGAAGCGCGCCGTGTACCGGGTCAGCCACATGTACACCACGGAGAGGAGCACGCCGGCGAGCGAGAGCGGCGCGCCCACCCGCAGCAGCGTGGGCACGGCGCGCCAGTCGGGTGCGTCGAGACGGATGAGCCCGCGCTTGAGCGCGATGCCCACGCCGATCAGGAACCCCCCGCCCCGCACCATCACGGACGCGACGGCCGCCCCCTCGACTCCGAGCCGGGGAAAGGGTCCCACCCCGGCGATGAGCAGCGGGTCGAGCCCGATCGACAGCAGCACCGACGCCGCGAGCAGCGCGAATGGCGTACGCGTGTCGCCGGCGGCCCGGAATGTCGCCTCGATCGCGAAGAACCCGAACACGAGCGGACCGCCGACGAGCCACGTGTCGAGGTAGCGGGACCCGAGCGCCGCCACCTCGCGCGGCACCGTCATCAGGCGGAACAGGTCGCCGGTCAGCGCGAACCCGAGCAACGACGCGGCCGTGCCAGCGCCCAGGGCGTATAGCACGGCCGCCCCGGCGGCGCGGGCGGCGAGGTCGGGACGGCCCTCTCCGTGCCGTCGCGCGGCGACCGCGATCAGCCCCACCTCCACCATCTCACCGAGCGATAGCAACACCCAGACGTAGAAGCCCGCGGTCGAGACGGCCGCGAGCGCCGCCGGGCCGATCAGCCGGCCCACCCAGATCGAGTCGATCAGGTTGAAGCAGAAATGGCAGGCCATCATCGCCACGGCGGGCGCGGCGAGCTGCAGAATGACGGGGCGCAGCGGCCCGACCGTGAGCGATCCGGGCGCGCGGGTGACGCTGGTCATGGCGCCGCAAGCTACCGGAGCGTGGCGCCGGGGGTCAACGACGCGGCGCGCGGCGCCGCCCTAGTCAGGCAGCGTGGGGGTGCGCTGGCGTCGGACGGATCCGCGCGTCCAGCGGCTTGGCGCTTGCGCTCCAATCGATGTGAAAACCCTGATCGCACCGCGCGCACGCCATGGTGCCCGTGACCTGTCTGACGGGCTCGCGCGCGGCGCACCCCGGACACACGGCGTACCACGCGCCCCAGCTCTCGGGCATCAACCCGGCATCCGGAGGGCGCCTGACGAGGCTCCAGCGCGTGGGGCGGGCGAACGTGAGCACGAGGTAGGAGTGGTGCACGCTCACGGACATGCCGCGCACGTCGAGGACCACGGAATGCGACCCCGCGCTCAGCACGGGATACCACGCACCGCGCCGCAGCCGAGAGCGCACCCCGTCCCGGACCCGGGCCCACCGCGGGCCCTTCAGCATGTCGGCCCACTCCGACATCGCTCGATCCATGGCGACCTCCCCGCACGGGCGGTTTGTGCAGTTGCTTATATCCCCCCATGCGAGGGTCGTCAAGAGCGCCACGAACTGGATCTGGAGTCTGACGGGGACGAAAAACGTGAAGAAGACGAAAAAGGCCAAGAAAAGAAAAAAACCGGCTTAGGAAGCCTGCGCCCGGTGTCGCCGGCGCGACTTCGTGTCGTACAGTGAGCGGTCCGCCGCATTGAGGAGGCCTTCGAGCGACGCCCCATCGCGCGGGTGAACGGCCACGCCGACGCTCACCGAGATCACCGGCTCTTCGCCATCGCGTGCCACCCGATCGGCGATCCGGCGCGCCACGTGCCACGCCGCCGCGTCGCCCGTCTCCGGGAGCACCACGGCGAACTCGTCGCCGCCGAACCGCGCCGCGGTGTCGATGCCGCGGCACGAGCCGAGCAGGGTCTCCGCCACGCGGCGCAGCGCCAGGCTCCCCACCAGGTGGCCGAAGCGGTCGTTGATCGTCTTCAGACCGTCGAGATCCATGAGCACGACCGCGAACGGCCGGTCGGTGCGCGACGACCGCTTGATCTCCGTCTCGAGCGCCTGGACCAGCTGCCGGTAGTTCGACAGCCCCGTGAGGGGATCGCTCACCGCCAAGCGGCGCAGCCGCTCCTGGGCCTCCCGCCGCTCGGCCACCGCCGCCGCGAGCACCAGCGTCATGATGGCCGTCACGCCCGTGAACGCCTGCACCAGCAGCAGCGACTCGTCCCACGTCGGCCGCGCGAACGGCCCGAACCCCGAGAGCGTGCCCGCGATGGCGACGCCCGACAGCACGAGCACGGCCGTCGCCGCCTCGCGCGGCTCGAACCGGAACGCGGCCCACAGCAGCAGGGGCACACACAGGAATTCGAGGGGATAATGCCGGTCCCGCCACGGGAACAGGCCGTCGAACACCGCGATCGCGATGACCACGATGCACGACAATAGCGCCGCAGCCTCGACCGTCTGGCGTCGCGTCCAGTGCACGCGGGGGTGCAGCGCCCAGAACAGCACGGCGGGCGCGACCACCAGATCGCCCACCGCGTCGCCGAGCCACCAGGTGAGCCAGATCGAGCCGAAGTCGCTCCAGCGCGCCAGTCCTTCGAGCGAGATCGCGACCACACCGGCGGTGGCGCTCACGGCCGTGCTCACGATTCCCGCGAGCAGCGCGAGGGTGAAGACGTCGCGCGCGCGCTCCCCCACTCGACGACCGCGGGCGAAGCGATTGACGAGGTACGCGCCGAGCAGCCCCTCGAGCGTGTTCCCGGCCGCGACCGCGACGGCGCTCGGCACCGAGCCGGAGATGGTCACGTTCACCAGGAACGCGCCCACCAGGATGGCAGGCCAGACGTCGTAGCCGGCGAGCAGCAGGGCGGCGAGCGCGATCCCCGTCGGCGGCCAGACGGCCGTCGCGTTGGGGTTGGCGACGGCGAACCGCAGCCCGAGCCTGCCGGCCACGAAGTACGCGGCGGCGAGGGCGACGAGCAGGCCCAGACGTCTGAGCGATTGCGACTGGATGGTGCGGGTCATTTCAGTGCGGCGTGGCGCTGCTGCGCGCGACTCAACCAGCGGCGACGAACCACTCTTCCCACGCCACTCGGAACGTCCGTTCGCAGCGCGGGCAGCGCATGCTGTGCGGCGCTCCCTTGAGCTGGGCGCGGTTGCGGCAGCCGGGGCACACGGCGTACTTGTCGCCCCATAGCGCCGGCAGGCTGCGCGCGTCGCGCGGACGCGAGACGACGGTCCAGTACTGCGGAGGGCTCGCGACGATCTTGACCGACGCACGCGGTACCGGCACCTGCTCGCGATTCACGTCGAGCGTCGCTTCCGACGACGACAGACCCGCGACGCGATACCACGCACCGCGACGCAGACGGAAATTCAGGTCGGTCTCGAGACGAGCCCACCGCACGTCGGTCATTCCTAGATCCCCTCACGAGTGCCCAGCCTCACCCCATCGTAAGGACGCCGCCCTTGCGGGGCTAGAGTGGCGGCGCCGCAACAGCGGCTGGGTCACATGCCACGTCACGGGGCAGCGGCGGGAATCTCCCTCAGGAAGCGCTGAAAGACCGGATTGCCCGGGTAGCGCTCGGCGAGCTGCGTCACTGCGTCGCGGGCGGCGCTTTGGAGGGCCGCCCGGGCCGGAGCGGCCCGCGCCGCCTCGCGCACCAGGGCGGCGGCGAGCACCCACCCGGCCTCCACGCGGGCCAGATCGCCGTCCACCGCGGCGCGGCGCATATAGCGGATCCCCTGCTCCGCATTGCCGCTCCCCAGGCCCACGAGCTTCGCCACCAGACGGGCGAGCGCGCCGGCGCGGGCCAGGCCGTACTGGTAGACGCCGAGGCCGAGGTAGCAGTCGGCGCAGCTCGAGTCGGCAGCGAGGACGCGGGCGTAGGCGTCGCGCATCGCTTTGGCGTCCTTCGCGGCGCTCCACGAGTGCCCGTGCAGGTCGCGCTGACGGGCGCGGTATCCGAGGGCGGTGGCGAGCCAGAAGTCGCGCGCCGGTCCGCGCGGCACGGCCGCGGCCCGGGCGATCGCGCGATCGAGCAGCGAATCGATGCGCGCCGCCTCGTAGCCGTCGTTCTCGAGCGCCGCCGCCCACCAGATGTAGGCGCTCGCCTCGAAGATCACCGGTGCAGGGTCTGCGCTGTCCTGCCGCGCGAGGTCGGCGAAATAGCCCGCGGCCGCGGGGAAGCCGCCGCCATACAGCGTGTCCAGTCCGGCTCGCAGCTCGGGACGCTCGACTCGACGGGGACTCTGCAGCAGCAACAGCGCGGCGAACAAGAGCCGCACGTCAGCGGGGGACGGCCGCGAGCGCGTCGGCGACGCGGCGCGCGATGGCATCGAGCGCCCGCGCCGCAGGCGAATCGGGCTGGGCCGCGACGATCGGCTGTCCGGTGTCGGCCAGGTCCGCCAGGTGCGCCTGCAGCGGCACCTCACCGAGCAGCGGCACGCCCAGCTCGTCCGCGAGGCGGGTGCCGCCGCCCGCGAGGAAAATGGCGGTGCGCTCGCCGCAGTGCGGGCACACGTAGGAGCTCATGTTCTCGACCACGCCGAGCACGGGCACCCCCACCCGCTCGAACATCTTCGCGCCGCGCAGACTGTCGCCCACCGCCACTTCCTGCGGCGTGGTGACGATGACCGCGCCGCGGATGTGCACCGTCTGCGCGAGCGACAGCTGCGCGTCCCCGGTGCCCGGCGGCAGATCCACCAAAAAGTAGTCGAGCTCTCCCCAGTCGACGTCGCGCAGGAATTGCTGGATCACCTTCATGATGATCGGGCCGCGCCAGATGGCGGGCGCGTCGCGCTCGACGATCAGCCCCAGCGACATCAGCTTCACGCCGTGGGCCTCAAGCGGCTGAATCCGGCCGCCCCGCACTTCCGGCTTCCGATCGACCCCCATCATGCGCGGGATATTGGGCCCGTAGATGTCGGCGTCCATCAGACCCACCCGGTGCCCGGCGCGCGCCAGCGCGACCGCGACGTTGACGGACACGGTGGACTTGCCGACGCCGCCCTTGCCCGACGAGATCGCCAGGACTCTGCCGAGGTGCGGCAGCTCGACCGGCGTGGAGGGGGGAGGGACGCTCCCTGGACCGGAAGCGGTCTGGCGGGGAGCGGCGCCCTCCGCCGCATTGCTTGCATCGGTCACGTTCACACGAACGGCGGTCACGCCCTGAACGGCCTGGACCGCCTTGCGAACATCCCGGGCGAGCGAGCCGGGATCGTCCCGACCAAGCAGGAAGGTGAAGCTGACCGTGCCGCGGTCGTCCACGGCGAGGTCCTTGACCATGCCGGCCGCGAGGACGTCGCCGCCGCGGCGCGGGTTCTGGAGCTGCGACAGGGCGCGCTCGACGCGCGCCTGGAGAGTATCGGACGCTGGCACTAGAGAAAGGTAGGCGGACATGCGGCGCGCGTGCAACGAGACGGTGACGGGCACGGGGATTGCAGGCCTTTGCACTGGCCCAATCGCGCACTCTATGTCCGACGATCGACATCCCGTTCGCCGCGCCTCGGTGGCGCAGTGGACGACCTATCTGTTGCTGGCCTGCCTCGCGCTCGAAGCCGGCACGGTCGCGTCTCGCTTGTCCCAGCGCGCCCTGATCGCTCCCGCGGTCGCCGACGCGCAGCCGCTGCCTGCCGACATCGCGGCCAGCGACGCGCGCCGGCGGGCTGACGCCGAGCAGCGGGCCGACGCGCGATCCCGCGCGATCGGCACGCTCAACCTGGTGGCGTTCGCGTGCACGGCGGCGCTGTGGCTGGTGTGGCTGTACCGCGCCTACACCAGTCTCGTGTTCGTCGGGTCCAAGCGGGTGCGCTTCAGCCCGACGTGGGCCGTGGGATACTGGTTCATTCCGTTCGTCAACGTGGTGCGCGCCTACCAGGTCATGAAGGATCTCTGGCTGCGCAGCGACTCGCGGAACGACCGCGACGGGTACGACGACCTGCCCGCTCCCGTCCTGCTGCGCGGATGGTGGGGCATGTTCCTGGCCTGGGCGGTGCTCGAGCCAGTGTTCACGACCCTGGCGCACGACGCCCGCACGGCCGAGCAGCTCAGCGACGCCACCCACCTGGGGATCGTGGTCGGTGGCGTGGGGATCGTGGCGACCGTGCTCGCCATCAGGGTCGTGCGCGAAATCGACCGCAGGCAGCGGTTTTTCGACTGAGACGTCAGGGCCCGCCCGGCCGTCGCTGGCGCATCTCCTCGAGGTTGCGATCGAACGTCTTCTGCTGGTCCGCAGTCAGGACGGCACGGATGTCGTCCCGCTCGCGCTGAAACAGGGCGCGCACCTTGTCGCGCGTCGCAGAATCCGGAGGCGTCCCGGGCGTGAAGGACGGCCGCTCGCTTCTGTAGCGCGCCTGGATCGAGTCGACTTTGGCCTGCTGCGCGGGCGTGAGCGTGATGTCCTTGAAGAGCAGCTCCATGCGCCGGCCCGGCCCGCCCCGCCCCCCGGGCCCCTGGGCCTGCGCGGCGGTCGCGGCGAGCGCGAGCAGGGCCGACAGTAGAAATGAATTCGCTCTCATGGTTCCTCCCGATGGAATCCCGGTCGTCGGTGTCATGGAGAGATTACGGCTGAGGAGCTCCGGCCGCTGCGGCGGGCTGATACCTCTCCCTACAACACCGCGTTCTTGAGCAGCTGAATGTAGATCCGCACCGCGTCCGCGTACCCCTGCACACCCACACGCTCGTCCATGCCGTGCACCCGGCGCAGATCGTCCTTCCCGATCGTGGCCCCGACGAAGCGCAGCACGTTGGGCGTGAGCCGGGCGTAGTGCCGCGAGTCGGTCGCCCCCACCACGAGCCACGGCGTCACCACCGTAGCTGGAACCACCTGGCGGATGGTCCGCGCCAGCAGCTGAAACGGCTCGGCCTCCACCGGCGTGACGGGTGATGGATTGCTGAAGGTCGTCTCCAGCGCGCGCACGCCGATCCGGGGGTCATCCAGCGCGCGCCGCACGTGCTCGAGCACGGTTGCGACGCTGTCCCCCGGGAGAATCCGGAAGTTGACGAGCGCACGGGCGGTGGACGGCAGCACGTTCTCCTTCACGCCCGCCTGCAGCACCGTGGGGGCGGTGGTGGTCCGAAGCAGCGCGTTGCCCTGGGGCGTCCGGCCGAACTGCGAGGTGAGGATCCCGCCCAGGAGCCAGCGGTTCGCCATCACCAGGCGCGGCGCGAACGGCATCTCCGGACCGAGATAGTCGAACATATCGGCCGTCGGACCGCGGATGGCCCGCGGTATCTGCCGCGCTTCGAGCCGCGTCAGCCCGGCGGCCAGGATGCCGACCGCGGTCGCCGGGGGCGGCATCGAGGAGTGCCCGCCCTCGGCCTGCGCCGTGAGCTCCACGGTGACGTACCCCTTCTCCGCGATCCCGATGAGCGCCACCGGCGCCTCCACGCCCGCGATCAGCCCCGTGGCGAGTGCCCCCCCTTCGTCCAGCACGAATTCCGGGTGCACGTTGCGCGACGCCAGCAACTCCGCGATGCGCGCGGCGCCGCGGCGACCGCCCACCTCCTCGTCGTACCCGAACGCCAGGTACAGCGTGCGCCGGGGTTTGGCGCCCCCGGCGACGAGATGCTCGACCGCCTCGAGGATCCCCACGAGGCTGCCTTTGTCGTCGAGCGCGCCACGTCCCCACACGTACCCACCCGCAATCCGTCCCTCGAACGGCGGCTCGGTCCAACGGCCTTCCGTCCCGGGCTCGATCGGGACGACATCCTGGTGCGCGAGCAAGACGACCGGGGCGAGCCCGGCGTCGGAGCCCGTCCACTGGTACAGCAGGCCGTAGCCGTTCACCTTCTCGAGCTTGAGCGCGGCGTGGAGTTTCGGGAAGGAATCCCGCAGGTAGCGATGCAATCCCTCGAACTCCCGAGGGTCGAACTGATTGGAGTCCTGGAACGAGATGGTCTTGAAGCGCAGCGCGCCCGCGAGCCGGCGCGCTAGCGCCGCGGTGTCGAGCGGCTCGGCGGCCACGGGGGTCACCTGGGGCTGGCGCGAGCGGAAGTTGACGGTGCGCTCGAGCGTGACCGCTGCGAGCACGACCACGACCAGCGCCACGGCCAGGAGAACACGCTTCATGGGGCACCGGGAAAACAAAGAGGTCGGACAACGGTGTCGTCGGCGCGCGCGCCCGGCAAGGGGCGGCCGTGCGCTAGACGACGGGTCGCCACAAGTAGAAACACACAGCCAGAATCGCCTGACAGGCCGCGAACGCGCCGGCCAAATACGCCACGCGCCGTCGCGGCACGACCAAGGCAAGCCAAAAGAATAGGGGAAACAGGACCGACGTGAACCTTCCGAGCGAGATGAAGAGGTGGGCCGCCACCGGCGGGAAGATGTTGATGGCGATCCACATGGCGTACGCGGCGCCGATGCGTCGGGCGACCGGCACTATCGATGCGGCTGCCAGGAAAAACGCCGCGATGTCGCCGGCGTAGACCATCACTTCGCTTACCTTCAGCCGGAGATCCTCGGCCGTGCGAACCGGGTCGGGGGCAGGACCGCGGCCCAACAACGGCACGCCCCACGCGGCTTGGCCGTGCATCCACGCCAGGGCATCGCCGAACCGCACGTAGAGATACGCCGAGAAAATCGCGACTCCGGCGAGCGGCGCCAGTGCGACGATGATGGCGGCGACGTCCCGGCCCTGCCGCTCCCCCGAGCGCGGACCCGCGTCGTCGTGCGACGGCTTCGACGGGGTGGTCGTCGCCATCCACACCAATGGGAGAGCCAGCCAGAACCCGTTCGGACGAGTGAGCCCCGCCGCGAAGCCTGCCAGGGCCGCGAGCAGCAGGTAGCGCCGTCGCATGGCGTAGAACGCGCCGACCGTGAG
>Ga0070698_100000748_pt1 | contig 35018 bp, 39 predicted proteins | sample KBSK1502metaG_FD_65477 | JGI IMG/M metagenome (GOLD analysis project Ga0070698, IMG submission 65477) | Corn, switchgrass and miscanthus rhizosphere microbial communities from Kellogg Biological Station, Michigan, USA - KBS K1-50-2 metaG | ecosystem: Host-associated > Plants > Roots >... | reverse complement strand
ACCGTTCCGATGCCGCCCCCGCCGCCCACCGCTACACTTGTTCTGAGCGCAAGATAGTTGGTGCCGTTGCTGAAGATCGTTGCACCCTCACCGGTTGCGAGTGTGATCGATGCCGCGCCGTTGATCGTTGAGGTTGTCGGCGTGATCGTTACCGTGCCCGCCCCGAGATTATAGGCAAACGTGGTCCAGCCCGATCGGAAGTTTCCGCCGGCCGTGGCTTGTGGCAGCGTGACTGCTATGGAGGACGCGTTGCTGAACGTGACGAGCTTGCCACGATCGGAAAATACAAGCGTATAGCTTGTGCCGGTTTGAGAATTGACCGTGCCTATGTCGGCAGTCTTTTGGATCTGCCCGATTGATGCGCATGGAAATGCGCAAAGAGTAACGCAGAGAATTAGAAGTACAAGAAATCGTTTCATTAGAAAGTCTCCCATGCTGTGCCGGTCCAGTGAATTATGGCCTTATCGCGTTCGGCCAGGTTCAGGGTTGCGGCACCGTCGATTGTTTCAGCCCCGTTCGGATCGATGGCCCACACGCCCGAGTTAATATTTTTAACGTAGTAGGGGCGACCTACTCCGCGCGATGCGCCCGCGATTAGTGAGAGCGTTTTGTCGGTAGCCGCATTCAGGAATAGAACATCGTCATCATCCGTCGTTGTGTAGTCTGTGGTTTTTATGGCGACCGTGAGGCGTATAAGATTGGGCTTGCTGATCCATTTATTTCGGCCGGTTGGGGAAATGGACGTATCGCTCTTGTCAACGATCTCAATCTGATCGTCGTTGGCTGGCGTTGTTAGCTCTGATAGTCCTGAAATCTTGCTTGCCATATTGGTTCCTCAGTTTTAATCCGGTGATTCAAGTAACTCCCTGAACCTCCATTGATAAACCCATAGATCATCGGTTCGTTTTGCAATCTCAAGCGTGTCAGCATCCAGCCTGCAGAACTTCAACAAAGACAGTGAGCGCAAATTAGTTAACGTTGGGGCGTTTGCGTCGAGAGTGAGAACTTCATTTGCGCCGCTGATCTGAAACCCTGTTACTTTGCGGTAGACCATAGAAGCGTTGTTATAGACAAACACGATATAACGTCTCGCGTCCGCCAGTACGTAGTTCTCGGAGTAAGCGTGATCGACAACCGTAACGTGGTTTGTGCTAATCGAGACCGGCTCAAAATCTCGCTGCATTGACGGTACCCACAGATATTTGAATGCACCCGCACGTTCGTAATACCAGCCGAGGAATGACGCGTTCAACTCTCGGCCTTTAATCCAGATCCGGTAACTAAATGATTCTTGTGCGCCAGGCGTATCGGACTCGAGACCAAATACTCCTGACTCAGAATCTGCTTCGACCACATCTCGCTCGATGTCATATTCCCGTTGCTCGCTCCAGTCATTTGGCTGCCACGTTGACTCCTTGAAAACTTCATAGTCTTTATAGATTTCAGCCGGGGTGAATGCTGTGATTCGGTTCGGCGTAGTCTTTTCGTCTTCGGCAAGCAGCCGAGCTGTAATAACAAGATCTTCGACTTCCGCAGTCTGCCCGCGTGGTGAAGATACGTTGATGTAGCCGCGGCGCGCCGGACAAACCTCCGCGTGACCCGCGTAATCGTTCTCAGTAGGTGTCAACGGCTCGACCGAATTACCGTCGAAGCTTAGAATCTCAATAGTTTCGGATTTGGTTATCTGCCCGGCATTATTTAGCTGACGGATCTGGACGAATCCGCCGACCTCATAATCTTTGCAAGCCGTGGTCACCGGGATGCTGGTTGCGCCACTTGAGAGTGACGCGATGATTTCACGATCCTCAAGGATTGGAATGAACCATTTGACGTGTTGATTAGCCCAAAGTTTCGCGCGCAACGCACGGCGCTCTGAGTTATCGCGGAGCATTTGGTTAAGTTCGATTTCCCGACGGGGTTTCGGTCTAGCTTGTTTTGCCTCTTCGGGACCGCTAATTGCTTGAGATATGTCGGTTTTGAATGAGATCCTTTCGATCAAATCGTCTGCCCAATTATGACGAAAAGGAAACTGAATGGGATCCGGCTCGTCGGCCCCATCTGCGATCGCTGTGGGGATAACGTTACTGGCAGCGTTTAGGAGAATCGCGTTGATCGCGCTCTCATAAATAAGAGTCGATTGCGCCAAGTTAAGTGGATAATCAAACACCATCGGCTCATCTATGCCGTCTCCACCATTGGCGAAATTACCTGTATCTCCCCCGCACCCGACCTTCCACGTACCATCAGGAATAAACTGACCACCATTAACCCAGCCACCGGCCATTGCGCCAGAGTCGAAGGCCACGTCTTGATCGGCAAGCAACTCGTTAATATAGAAATTTACGACGGTGCCGTTTCGTGACAGCATTACCCAATACCACGTTGCAGGCTCTGCGAAGAAACTTAACTCAATAGACGTAGCGCCATTGGCAGCGTGTCCGCGAATTCTGCCTTGCCCGGCATCCCACACAATGAAATTCCCGCCGCCCAACCCAAGCTGACCACTGCGACAGAGCAAAAACGCATCTGCAGCGGGATTTGTGAAGAGAAAGCCTCCATAGGACCAGTTCATTGCAGGAGCTGGAGCCGTGGCGATTCCGACCCCTTTGCCCATGGCCCAAGATGACGGATCTGTTTCGACTGGCGACGGGCGTCCGAACTCCGCTTCCGGAAAGTGCGTCCCGTCAGTGCCGCCCGTCGCGCTGCTGGCCATAACGGACCCCGAAAGCGCATCTAAGCGCCACCATTCAGTGGGCGTAAGACTATCAACCGTTTCCTGAAAAGCTGCCATCGCTACTCCGTTATTCTCGCGGTTCCATCCTCAAGCAGTCGGGTTGTGCCGTCTTCAAGTAGCCGGAGATCGATTTCAGTAACAATGATCGATGCGCAGACTTTCACCGCGTTCGTAACACTACGCAGTGAATACGTTTCGATACAAAACTCATATTCGCCAACTGTTAAGGCTGGCCACTGAAACTCCGCTTTGTTATTCGCATCTGGCGCCAGTCTGATCGGAGAGAGAGTTTGCGATCCTCCCGGTTCAGTAACGTAAATTCTCGCGTACTGACCTCCCGGCCCATATGAACCGAAGACTATTCCGCCCGTGATGAACATGCCCACCGAGCCACCGTTCAATTCCAGCGCGGTGAGGGTTAGTCCGTCTGGTAAAAACTCCGCGCTATTCCAGCTCGCACTTGGTGGCGCCGTGTTCAAAGCTTCGCCCGGATCTCCGTGTGACGTCGCGCCTGGCTCTCCAAAGGTGCGGGCTCCGGTCGCGAACTGATCTTCGATCAGATCGAGCGCATAAGTGGGAACGTGAGAGGAAGGCTTGCGGACTTTCTGCACTCGCATCACGAGTGAGAATGTCGGGTTGGTCCATTCAAACCTTATCACTTCGCCTCGATAGCGAAGCCGGCCGAAGGACGGAAGGACAGGTACTTGCATCGGGCCGCGCGGGACAGCGAGCGCCCGGCCGTCGCGAGTCGCGAGCATGTTTCCCAACGTCGAGTCGGCTACTCCGACGTATTCATTTGTTCGCGGTACGATGCGCCCGCCCTGGATAACCTGATTTGCTGGATCGATGTAGACCGCCGGCCGTTGTTTGAAGTTATTGTTTTGATCTCCGAAAGTGACACTTACTTTATTAATCGTGTCCTCGTAAGTGCCGGGTAGATAGACGACTCGCGCCTCTTTTGCGATCACGTCACGACTGAGGATCGGCAGTGAACCGAAAGAGTAGTCGCGTCGAATCAGTCTCGCGGTGAGTCCGAGCGACGGCGACGGATCTACAATAAGATCGCACTGTTCCTCGATGTTTCGGCACACTTCACGGGGTGATGTAGCGTTTTCAATCTTGCCGGACCACCCTAACTCTTCCTCCGCCAACTGAACCGCGACCGCTTGCCATGACGATATGTTTATTTCTTCAATCGGACAGCGAGCTCCGTAATCCTGTGACGTGGTATGTTCGTAGTAGACCTCCATTGGATTGGCGTTTTTGCCGATCTTGTGAAAGCCGGTGAGTAGATTATTCGGCTGACGTCGACCAACTACCTTCCACTCTTTCAACGCGGGTTGGTGTCCAACTCCGCCTGCGTCGAAGTAGCCGGATTCCGTAAAGCCAGAGAAGCCGCGTTTCACGAGACACGAAATTCCGTGCAGTGATTGCAATTTGTTCGGCGCTGTTACTAACAAAGACTGGAGATATGCGTTTGCGTGATCCGTGTAATTTCCTCGAGTGACATCAATCCAGCAGTATTCTCCGCCTTCACCTGGAGGCTGGTCACCGCCCCATGCCTGCGGATCGTCAAGCAGGAACCCGCCGCCGGCGTTGTCGGCGCCATTCCCGTTGTACATAATCCGATCCCGGATAAAGATTTGATCGATGTGAGTATCCGGTCCGTAGCAAAGCAGAAACACTTCACCGATGTACGAACGGTAAGCGACGGTAATGGTGTCCAGGATGGCCGCGGACAGGCCCGCCCATAGATAATCTGTCCAGCGCGAGTCTCTCTCGACCGCTCTTTGCTTGTAGTCTCCAAACCAGATTCTCTGCGGGGTGATTTCTTCAGTGCCGGCGAGGTAAGGAATTGGTCGCGCTTCGTTGGGGGCGTTATTCTGGACAAACTCTTCGAAAGTCGTTTTCTTTGGCCGCGTGCGAGTCAGTTCGCCCAACCACATTTGCGCCGCCAACAATGCGAGTTGAACAAACATCAGATGACACCCCGCACGGCCGGATCGACGTTCGGGGTGTATTGCCAGCCGCCGTGATTTTCACCGTTGTTTGTGTCGGCTTGGTATTTGTTCGCCCACGTCTCATAGGTGAGATCGTCGCCCGGATAAATATCGGCAGAAAATCCCGCGTCTAAGGTGAAACGCGGAAAGGCCGCGCTCAAAGTAAGGGTTTTATTTCCCGAGATCGTTTTGTGCTCGATGATGGTTCTCTTGTCGCCATCTGGCGCGACGATCATTCCGCCCGCAAACCAATCATCAAGTTCTGTGATACCCGAAACGATAAGCACGTCGCGCTGATCGTTCAGCGAGGTGATCGTAATGCCAACGCGGTAACTTTCCATGTCGACACCTGAACGTGGATCGAAAACCGAATACCTGGAAAGTGCCGACAGGGAATCGCTTATCGATTCACGTTCGAAGAAAAGCCAAACCGTCTTGCAGTGGAATGAGACTGTCGAACTGGAGAGATCAAATGACGGTCGCACTACCCAGCCCTTGTAGTTGATAGTCGCTGCTTCCGACTCACGATCGAACTCGTAAATCGTGATCTTGATCGGGTAAGGCGGCGGGCCCAGCACAAACAGAGTCGCGACTTCGTTATTCTCGTGAATTGTTATGTCAATCTCCGCGTCTTCGGCTTCCTCGGAATACGTTGGGCTGGTGTGTTCGATCTGAATGTAGCGATAGGTTTCTCCGTTGTAATCTTGGTTTTCTGCCACGTCAGAATAAGTGAACGCGCCCGATGGCGTTTCGAAGCGATAAAGAAAGTTGAGTTGTTCGCCAGTCGCTACCATTTAGAGAGTGAATACAAGCTTGCCCGATGAGAACTTCGGAGCCTTGCCGACCTGGACCACCTTTGCGGGCAGAATCGGACCTCCGTTATAGATTTTTGTGAATGCTCCTGATGGAGTGTCGACGATGTCGAAAAACACAAGGTTCCCGTTTCCAAGTGTGCTGGGCGACGGATATTCAATGAGAGCTGAATTAGCAATTCTCCCGTTCACCGTGGCGGCGAAGACCGATCCGTCTCGAGTGATTGTGTAGCGCTCATAACCATCGTAATTTGTCTCGGTTCCGCCGCCCGCTCTGCTTGATGGCTCGACCAGCAAACGCATGTAGAGATCGGCTTCGATATCGATCGCGACACCGTTGTAAAGAAAGTCGTAGATCTCGCTGGCTACGCTGAATCCTATAAATCCGGGCACCTTAACTTCTCCTGTTTGCTAATCGACTGATCAAATGCTGGTTTTTCATCAAGTGCGTTTTGATAATGGTTTCTCCTTCCGGACTATTCAGGAATTCCGGAACTAAATTTTCAGTGGTCAAGATTTGTCGCAAACGAATCTCGGACGATCGTCCGCCGGCGTGGGCGAGGGCCGCATGAGGCAAAGCGTCGATGTGCGAAGGAGAACGCATGACGGATCCGAGCAAATCCATTTCCGCTTGTCGGGGTGTAATGAAACCGCCCGCTGCAAAACTGGGCATGCGACCGAACAATCCTTTTGTTTGAGCCAGGTAGGACTTCAGGATCTCAAACTGCCGTGCGGCATGTTTCGGATCTGTCGTTAAGACCGCTTCTGGATAGCCGCCCTCTACGATATGGCCCATGCCGCCGGGAACGGCTGGAAATATTCCTGTGGCCGCAGCGAAAGCGCTGCCCAGCCCGCCCACTGCTTGCGCCCCTGCCCCCGCCGCCACACTCGCGGCAAACGCGGCCCCAGCCGCGATAATCGAAGACGCGAAAGACGCGGCAGAGGTGGCGACACTCGAAAGCCACGTTGTCGATGCCATGGCACTGCTCGTGGTTAACGCTGTCGCTGCTGCTGTGCCGCCGGTGGTGAGCGCGGTTCCGGCGGCCGTTCCGGCGCTTGCGAGCGCAGTTGCCGCTGTGGTATCAGCGACCTTCGGTTGGAGTCCGAACAGTTTAGAGAGAAAACCTCCGGGGGTTCCTTTGGTATCGCCCGCCGCTGGTTTGAAAATGCCCTCCAGTTTGTCCGTAATGCTTTGCGCGGCAATCTTGTTGAGTGTATTTAGAAGTGACTCACCAAAAGAGATAGCGGCGTCTTTCAGACCATCAAATCCGCGCCGAGCATTCTGGAAGATCCCTTCGAAGCCCTGCTCGATATCCGAAAACAAATCCTGATTAATTTGCTGTCCGACGCCATCGATCACCGCGCCAAGACGCTGCACTTCCTGAATCTGTGCTCGGATGCGTAATGCCTCGTCTTCTTGACCTTTGGTGGATTCTGCGAGTTGGAGTTGCGCTTGGAGAGTGTCAAGCAGGCGATCTCGGGTGAGACCCTGAATCGCGAGGATCGCCGCTCTTGCGTCCTTCTCACTCACAACGCCATCCAGCACCTTGTTTTGGATCGTTGTTTCGTGAAGTCTCAATTCAGCAAGCGTTCGCTCGACGTCGACACTCTGTTGCTGAATAACCGCGCGCTTTGAAGCGATGTCGAGCAGTTCAAGCAGATCTCTTACGGGCTGAGGTAGTTCTTCCAGGTGAGCACGCAGGGTTGATATGTCGACATTATTAAAGGCTGCTTGCAATTCAGGCGTGAGCCCGGAAACATCAACCCGCAATTCTTCGATTGTGTCTTTGAATCGCTGTCTGAGCCTTATAGCCGCGGCGTCTGCCGTGCTTCCTTGTTCGTCAAGTAATTCGGCCGATAACTCGGTTTCTTGTTTCCCGATTTCTTTAAGTAGGTTCCGTTCCTCACGGGTGAGATCAGTCGCGACATCCTTACGCTTCTTTTGAAGCAGGAGAATACGCGTGCTGATTTCGGCGCCCTGCGTTTCCCAATCATTAAACTCTTTGGCGAGCTTGGTTTGCTTTTCCTGCTCTGCCGTCTGAAGCGCAATCTCTTTCGCGCGTCCCTTTAGTTTTGGATCTCGATTGATTTCCTCAACGACATCGGTAAATTCGCGCTGGATTTGCTTGCGACGTTCGGCGAATTCTTCGTCGAGTGCACGGCTCAGGCCTTTTTCTTTGGCGAGCTCAGCATCAATCTGCGCTTCTTCCAAACGTTTACGTTCTTCGAAATACTTCCGGACCGACGCGGTACGTTCATCAAAACTATTTTTCAGTGCTTCGGATTCTCGATTTAGCCCATCTTGAGTTAACGCAAGCTGTTGCTCGATGCCGGCGCGTGTGAGGGCAATCCGATTCTGGGCCTCAGTGTCGGCGAATTCTGTCTGTGCTTTGGCTAGTTCTTTCTGTGCCTTTCTGAGAGCATTCGCGGCCTGTTTGTCTCCCTTGCCGTCCGACGATCCCCCGGCTCCACGTCCACTCTTTTGGCGGAAGATCCCGGCACTTGGTCCCACGTTGGGGCCAAGGTTGGCGGTGTCCAAAGCGGCGCTACCAGCGCCAACTGCCAACCCTTCTGCCGCGGCTTTTCGCATTTCTGCAATTAAGCGGGTGCGTATGATTCCGGCTGCTGGTCCAAGTGCTACATCTGCCGCAGCCAGCAGAATCATCTTCGATAGAGCATCGGAGATTTGAGGCGAGCCCGCGATGAAGGTCGCTGCCAAAGAAAGGATGAGACGCGAGGCCAAAGAGGCGCCAGCATCCGCAAACGCAAATGCCTGACGGATAATGAACGCGACCATAGTTTTCATGCCACGATCGATTATCTGAATCGCTTTCGAGAAAAATTCGGACAGGCTGTCGAGCGCGTTGATGATGATTCGCGAAAAGGCCCTCCACGCGCCACGCCAGTCTCCGTCGATTAATTTCACAATAAGATCGACAACGTTCCCAAAGAAGCGCAAAAATGCTTCGACGGTTCGGGTGATGACCTCAAAGCTCTTACTGATGACCTCGACGACGGACTTCCCGTACCTCTCCCACGCTGCGGTGATGAATCCGAGCACTTTTGCGGTGATTGACTGGAGATCCGGAAGAATGCGCTGGACAGCTTCCTGGATAACTGCGCGGATGCGTTGAAAGGCGCTCAACACCGCCGCTGCCGCCGATGTAACGAGTCCTCTTATGTTGAGGAAATTCGTTTTCCAGGCAAGACCCAATGCCGCGAGGATCGCGACCCACTCACCGATGATCGCTACTACCCCTCCGATCAATGCGGCGAGCGCCGGCAGTCCGATTGTGCCTATGACGGAGGCGACGACGCCAATGGCCCCCGCCAAACTTCCCAGCCCGGTCACAAGTCCGCCAATGAGAACCAACGCTGGTCCAAGCAACGCCGCGAGACCACCGATCACCAACAAGGCCTGTTGTCCTGGTTGGGGTAAATTCGCAAAGCCATTGCTAAGTTTTTCAACAACCGGGATGAGCGCGTTTATCGCCGGCGTGATCGCGTTCAGGATCGCGAGCCCCAAAGGTCGCAGTGCGAACGTCAACCGATCCGCTTGTTTGGCGAGTTGCGAGCCAATTGATTCAGTAACATTGTTAAGCGCCTGATTTCGCGAGGCCGCCTCAGCAAACGCAGTAAAGAATGCGTCTGTGGTTGTGAGGCCCATCTTCTTCGCTGACTCGCGAACTGCCTTTGCGTTGACCGGAGAATCAACGTTGAGCAGCTCCGCGATGATCTGGCCAGCAACCGGTGACTGTCCGACAAGCTCCTTGAGGTCGGTGCGTTCAAAGTTCTGCGACACTAACTGAACAAGGTTTTGAGAAAATCGCGCCGGGTCTTCTATTTGCTGGACCGCATTCAACCGTCCGATGGCAGGTAGGACTTTATCGATCGTGCTGACCGTTACTTTCGCGAGGCGTAACTGAGAATCCAACATCAATCCGAGCGATGTTGTCAGTCCAGGTGTTTGTCCGGCGGTTTTGATCAGTTCTTGTAACCGTACTTCCGCCGCTTCAGCACCGCCCGTGAAGGCTTTTAGCGTATTGACTTCGGCATCAATGTCCTTCGCTGAATCAACCGCGACGATACCAAGAGCAGCGAGCGGCGCTGTTAAGGCGACCGACAAGGTCCGTCCAAACGACTGGAGACCGCTGCCAGCCCGGTTTAGTGTCGTTCCGATCTTCCCGAGTGACTTCTCAAGAGTTCCGGATGAACGGGAGAGGCTCAGCTTTTGCCGTTCGAGACGCGCCGCCGCTAGGCGAGCACGCTCCATCGCGTTTGCATTGCGCAGTTGCGACGCCTCAAGGCGTTTCTGTCGCGCGTCCAGTTCTGCGGATGCGAGTTGAAGTTTTCGAAACGCCTGAGCCTGTTTTTCTGCGCCCTGGGTTGCTCGTGAAAAACTTTGCGCGGTGTCGCGAGGCTTAACGTTCGCGGTGTTCTGCAGCTTCTTAGTGAATCGATCGAGATCTCGCTCTGCCTTGGGTAGCCCTCTAAGCAGCGTTTCAATTGCGATTACGATCTTTGATTCAGGTGTTGACAACCGATAGAAATCCTCTTTGGATTTCCACTCGGCTCTCTGGCGATACTACGCGCGGGTGCTCACTGTGGCAGGTGTCTTCATCTTATCAGAAGTTGTTTGTTTGAGGACGGTCGCGAGTGAGATGTCGTTCAGCTTTTTGCAGCGCGAGCATTTTAATCTGACCACGCCCACCAGGTTATGGCTTATCTGGCAGAGGAAGTGATTGCAGTTATAGCAACGAGCATCAATCAGCATCTTCAGTGTCCTCGTGCAAATCTTTCTGCCTTTGCTCTGTGTTTCTCTGGAATCAAAGCCCACAATGCAGACTGCTGGCCCTTAAATCGCTCCTGCTCGCCCGCGCTCCAGTCGCTGAAGTACTCGTGTTGTTGAGCATCAAAAGCGGCTTGCTCTTGCTCTGTAGAGGGTTCCTGATATCGACGTCCTTCTAGCCTTGCCTCGTTGATCCGGATGAGTCGGTCCTCTTCGCGAAGCCGTCGAGTCGCTTCCTTGAAGCCTTTATCGGCGGCTTGTGCAATGCGCCGGTCATAGATTCCGAGAATTCGATCGCGTCGTCGCTGCGCATCGATATCTCGTAGGAATCTGGTGAGGTGATCCCACGTGTAGTGATGGAGAATTGTTAGGTAGTCGTGTCCGTGCTGGACGAGGGTGTTGACGTAAGACCAGAGAGCGCCGGGATCGCGGCCTGAAGCCTTCCGAGCAGCGCCTTGTACCTCTCGATGTTCTCTTGGGAAAAAAAATGCGTGTTCTTTTCGATAGTAGCCGTGAGCAGCTCGAGCGCGGCGAGTTCGTCTTTCTGCGCGCCAATCCACTCGATCGGTTCGGTGGTCGCAACGGAGATCAGCCCAATTACCGACTCACCCGATATCGACAAAGCGCCAAGCACGATACTAACGATCTCGCCCTGCGATATCCCCTCACGTCTGTCAGCGAACTGCTGCACCACATATTGCAACGGACCGAGATATGTCATCGCCTGGGCCAGTTGGTGAATGCTGAATCGAGAGATTTGGTACTCCCGGCCGAACGCCGGAACGGTCACAGGAATATTCGCAAGGTTCTGCAGCTCGCTCGCTTGATCGGCTGTCGAACGTTGATCGCGGCGCGTTGAGACTTGATCTTGGGTTGCGGCTTCCACCTTATTTGGCCTCCACTGGAGTCTCGGGCTTAGTTCCCGATGCTGCGGGCTTCACTCCCATCACCGCCGGCCTCTCGCGCGTGTACGCGTCCTTCTTTGCAAAGATGAAAACGCTCACACCGGACACGGGCACGTCGGGATCACCATCCATCCTCGCAATGTAATCGTAGCCCTCGGGTGCAGTTGGCGGCTGAGCGTCTTTCTCCCCTGAGCGGAACTTGACCACAGCATAAGGATCCTGTTTTAGGACTTCCTCGGTAACGGTAATCGTCTCGACCAGCTTCCCGTCATTGTCTCGTTTCTCGTACTGCGGCATCGGTGTTCTCCCTTACGCATCGAAGTAGATGAATCGGGCAAATTGGCCCGTCGCGGCGGCTGCGGCCTTTGTCGTGTCCACTAGAACCGAACCATTGACCACGGCAGTTCCAAATTCGTCATTAATCAAGCCGAGATTCTCCAGGGGATCGAGTCGCGTCTTGAATGCCTCAGCAACGACTCGCTCAAAATCACCGCTGACCGTCCGAGCCGTATTGTAACCGTCGATCCGGATGTGCTTCTCTGGCGGAGCTGTTTTGAACACACCGACCTGTCGAGATGCCGCATTTGTGTAGTCCGCGGTAATCGGTGCGGCGATCCCTGAAACGTCGCTAAACACAATCACGCCAGAGGCGTCAATTGAGTACTTGGTATTAGAGATTGAAACCGCGTTGCCGTACAGGGTCACGGCAGAGACACGCCCCGTGGCTTTCAAGGCGTAACGCTCGCCGACTACCGGCACAGTCGAGAGCACGGCTTCGCCTGTCACGGCACCGCCAGAGACTGCAGCCGCGGTGCCATAGGAAACGATCGCCATGTTCGCTTCCTTGAAATCGTCCACGGTGATTGCGATGGTCGCCGTCAACTCTGTAATAATTCGAGCGTCCGTTGTCCGATTGCCCGTGTACGACTCTTTGTGCGTGAGTGTCTCGGTTGACAGGCCGAGCGTTGCATCTGGTGAATTACCAAACCAGGCGAAGTTAACCGGGTTGCCGGATCCGTCTCGCTCGGCGTGAAACACTGGGCCTTGACCACTGAAGAGCGGCATTGATGACCTCCTGATTAGTGACCGTAAACTCTGTGACTCGAGACTCGCTGATGTCGTTGAATCTCACGCTGACGCGCGTCGCGCACTACCTGTTGGGCAATTGATCGGCGCACCGACTCTTCCTGATGATGGTCGAAAAACGTTGCTGGCATAATTGGCTGCTTCATTTCTTCATACCACTTCACTGCTTGCGCGCATTCATGGCTGGTCCAGTTGTGGACGTAGAACATATGCCCAATCAACTGGCCCAGGGAAACAACCTCACGGCAAGCCGTGGTAAGAGTGCCGATGATCCGCTCGCGTTCGCCCTCGATCTTATATTCGCCCCTGGCGTTAATGACTCGACCGCCGCCCTCAGTGAGCGAGAGGGGCTTGGCTCCGGGACAAATTGCAGGCATTCGCCAGTAGCGGCTAAAGTATTTTTCGAGGATGTGGGATGCGTACTCGCGGTCTGCGCTTAAAGTCCCCTCAGTCCAGTCTCGTTTAGCAACCTGCGAGTGAACTGCTTCAGATGCCGCGCCCCACACGTCTGAGCCGAGCGTGTCGAGGTTTGCAAGACGTGAAAACATCTCGCCTTGATGCGTTTCCGGCCTGAGAGATCTTCCGATCATGATGGCTTCACTTAGGTTCATCTTAGTTCCCTTCCAGTGCTTCATTAACTCTTACGGTCAACGGCATTACAGAAACATGGCAAGCCGTCCCGCCAAAACCGTCAAGGTATGGTCTCGGATTTTGCAGGCCGTCGTGCCCTTCAATGAACGCTCCCGGTCCGGCCACTCCGTTCACCCCAACTACCGCAAAGCCAAGTTTTGGATTCTTGTTCAATTCTGTTCTGATAGCCTCGTTGATGGCTGAGTGTACATTCTCACTTACGGTTACGTTTGGATCGTTCTGACCAACTTTGCCGAATTGGTAAATCGAAGTGAGCAGGAACTTGCGCGTTACGATGTTTTTGCCCCGTGGTCGTGTCTCGAGTCGCGTCGAATCCTTTTGCGCCGGCGCCTGTCCGAATCCGTCCTCAGTAATCATCAGGCAGTTAATCCGCTTGACTGTATCGCCGCCCTGCGTTGTCGCAGTATCGAGTGAAGACTGAATCACCGTTGCGTCTTCAGGCTCACCTGTCGTAAACGCCATCGCCATGTAGTCAAGGATCAGTGTCTTGTATGTGCCGCCGGTCCCAATCACCGGCGTGAGTAGCGTTTTTAATTGCGTCTTGATCTCGTTTGCTGTTGGGCCACTCATTTCACCGTTACATTCTTCGCAAATCTTCTCGCGATTTCTTGCGCAGCCTGAATCACTTTTGGCCGAGCTATCTCAACCGCAATCCTTGAGTAGCGACGGGCTTCCATGCCGGGCTTGTCGCCGTATTTCCAACCACGTGGAGCAGGCTGACCCGTTGCGGCTCCGCGTCTGCCCGTACCGAACTCTCCAAAGATCGCGTGTGGCGCAGTGGGGAATAACCGATAAACCCGCCGGCCCGGTTCCATCGCCATTTCTTCGTGCAAGGATCTGAGTGTTCGGCCTAGCCGGTACCACCTTGCTCTAATGCTGGCCTCCTCTTCACGTCGGAGTATCGGCGCGGCTTCTCCGATGATCTCGTCGCGCAAGTCTTCGATTACGCTGCGGAAGTTAAATAGAATCTTGGGAGGCTGAACCTGAACGAACTCGCTCATACCTGTTCCCCGGTCGGCGACACCCTGATCTCATAAACCGGCACGCCGCCGTTTGCCTGTAGGTGCGGATCCTTTGAAGCGATCTTGTGAATCACGCTATCAACCTGGATTGCCGTCATTGCCTTTAGCTTTGGCTTGCGTGTGCCATCTGGATCGGCAACGTGCAGTTTCCGATACTTTGTTCCGTTCGCAAGATCGTCATACTCTTTTCGCGGAAACTTCCATCCCGTCGTATAAGTGGCTTCGGTGGCCGCATGCTGGGGTCCGCTAAGGATTTTTAAAGAACCTGATGGACCAAAGATCGCGCGGTGTTCATCAAAAATGGTTGCGCGCGCCGTCGCGAGATCTATGCCTACTGTAGCCATCAGCACACGCTATGCAGATCGGTTGTAAACACCGACCGGGGACGATCGCTGTCAGCGTTGCGGGCATCAGCATCGGACCGTGAAATGCCACCGGCAAACACGTCCCCTAACGGACAAAGCGCTGGCGGTAACGGGGGCAGACCAAACGCCCCTCGCACTCGAATCGTGATTGCCTCCAGCAGTCGATCGTAGTTAAGATCTTCGCCGTCGCGCCCGCCCTTTAGCCTAATGTGCGGTTTATTTCGGATCTCGTTCCATGTGGCTATGTCTGCGACAATGGATGTTTCCTGATCTGAATTCAAAGAACTTGCGAGACCGTCGATCTTGGCGTAAGTCTCGTAGGTGATCTCCGCGACTGTAACTTTCTGAGGTCCGGTTAGCGCCATTCAAAGATCACCCGTAGATCGGATTCACAACCAAGCTTAAGGTAAAGCTCGCGTTCTGAGTGCTCGCATCAACGATTACCCATTTAACACGGAGCAGGGGAGCGATTGGACCCTGTAAAACTCCTGCTGCAAGCGCGGCGTCTGCCGGCGCTTTAATCTCACTCTCGGGTGTAACGTCTCGAAGCCATGTCGCGATGTACTTCTTGGCACCGCCGTTACCTAACACTTGCGTGAAGTGAATGAAGTCATCCCACGTCGTGCCGTCATCGGGAGAGTGCTGAACGTAAACATCCAACAGGTCGCCTGACTCAGTAGCGGCAGCCGATACCGCCAATTGAAAGATGGCTGCTTTGAGCTTGCCAACCTTTGAACCAAACGGCGTGAGCGAGCCAGAGTTACCGCTGGCCGTTTTCGCTCCTGATGCTACTAAAGTTAAGGCTGCCATTAGATCACGATGTACTGGATGTACAGTTTCGCAACAAGTCCGGTTGCGTCTCCGGTCTTCTCGTCGATCGTTACCCACTTACCGGACGCCAGCAGTTGGGCGTGGGCATTTGCGGATGTGTCGAGCAGAGGGTCCATGCTGTCAAAGACGCCGATCGCGGCATTGGCATCAACGCCGTCGAGCAATGTATCGCTCGTGGTAGTCGCGCTCGTGGGTGTGACTCCAACATCAAGCGTGCATGCTCCAGTGGCTACGGTCGTTAGGTTTAGAACAACGCGCAACACAAGGATTGAGCCGGCTTCCGGATTCTGCCAGGCTACTACTCCGCCTGTGCCCGCATGAATCGCCGCGCCGGTAAGTGATACAACGGCTGTCTTGACGCCGCGATCAAACGACACCGTACCGAACGCCGCCATGATCTGATTGAACTGCGCGGCAGTGAATGAAAGAGCGGTGCCTGCGAGTTGGATGGCCGCAGCAACGAGAGTACCAACTTTGAATTTACCTTTAGTGCCCTGATTCATGGATCTCCTTCACATGCGCGGGTACGCGCCCATTAGGATTGATTTGCCCTGCGGCCCTTCGATTGTACGGATATTTCTACTGGCGTCTGGAAGCGCGCTCTCAATACTTCATACAATTCGCCGCCGTCAAGAATGTCTTGTTTGACGATTTGAATAACCTGCTGGGCGAAGCTTGCAGCGAGCTGCGTCTGCTCGTCAGGTTCTGCGACTGCATCAATTGGCTTGAGGTAACGCTGCTCAACTAACAGGGGTGCGTTGCGCCATTCCGATGCGTCGACCTCTGTGCCTCGCGGGAATTCCGTGCCGTTTGGTCCTGGAAGTTTCTTAAGTACGACGTGTGTCTTCATTTTCGCACCTCAGAAGTCGCCGCAGTGGTTATCACGAAGCCTCTCTCATCACAAGCCTCACGCATGGCCTTGGGTAGCAAAGTTTTGTCCATTACTCTGACGCGTTCGCCTTCTCGTTTGAAGGGAACGCCATTGTCACGGCAATAGTCCTCTATAGATTGCTGATCCATTTTCCCTCCATCAAAAACCTCTGTTCTCAATAGATGCCTTGGTTCTGTCCATGTAAACCGGAGCTAATTGTTCCAGCATCTCATCCCGCTGACTGTCAGCGACTTCCTGCTCTCCGATCGGCAACGACTGCTTAAGGTGTCGCTTTTCAAAGTGCTCATTGCGGGTTTGCTCGTCTATAAACCACGCTCCGCACAGGCGAGCACACTCTTTCAAAACAGTATCCTTTGGAACTTCCGCGATATAGCCAAGACGCAAAAGCTTCTCGTCATTCTTAGTTCCTCTGAGATCCAGCACTTGCCCTCGATCGCACTTAATGTGCAAATACTGATGCGGGCGACGTGCGTAGTGTCTTGGTCTACTCATTCGGCTTACGCCACTGCCCCATTGAAAAAGTATCCGAGGTCCGTTCCGAGAATCTTATTGTCGAACGCCACTTGTGACTCAACGCGGATGGCGCCGTTTGTGAGCGGAACGAGCTCGCGCGTTATCGCGATGTCGGCTCCCATGCCTTGGCTGATTTCGCGCCACGATAAGGTGTAACAAGCAGACGGAACCAGGAGACCGGGATTCGGAGCCACGTGAAGCAAGAGGCCGTGCTTGCCGTGCACAAAGTCATAAGCGGCCGTCTCGCCCTCGTTGTTGGTGGCTTTGATTGATTTCGCGATCAGAACTTCGTCAAGATCCATCATTGCCGCGAGCAGTTGCGGCGTGACAGTTCGCCCGGTCACTCCAGTGGTGTACTTGATGCGATCGAGAATGTCCGGATGGTTCTTAAGCTTCCGAAAAACCTTGTAGCCGTACACGGCTTTGTTGGCTTCTTGTCCGGTAACTTTCAGAATGGCTTCCTTGCCGTCCTCGTTATCCTCAATCGGATCTGAGCCTGTATAGTCAGACCACAGAGTAGTTGGCGTGACATCGTTGGCCCATACTCCGGTCTTAAACGCATCATCAACCCACTGGACCTCCTGGCGGAGTAACATTCGCTGCGTTAGCCAGAGAGTTGCGTCACGATCAGGATCGATGTGAGAGTCGCAGTTCGCGCGCATCTGCGGTCCAATGTCTTTGTGTAACGCGAACACATCACAGGAATACCCGGTTGTGTTGAGACCGTAGCCAGACCCTGCCGATTCGGCGCCATCGGCGCGCTTCTGCGCTTCGTCACGGAGAAAGTCGTTTTTATTGTAGACCGTGATTTTGTCGGTCTGTTTGTCGACCGGCACTATTGGCGCGACTCTCGTAGCGATGAACTTGTCATTCGACTGCATGTAGGCAGTCGACGCGTTAGTTAGTGGCCGGTCTACGTGAACCTGCGACTGGGTTGGTTGCATGAGCCAAGTCCTCTCGAATTGAAGGGCTCTGAGCTCATGGCTTCTGGCCTCTGGGGTTGGGTTTCAACGATTCGTGTCGTTTGTCCGTCGACAACTTCAACGTTACGACCGCAACGACATCTAATTTCCACCGATCCGGTGAACGATGCGTTGAACAGCAAGTGACGACTCGCCGGGCAGCGCACAGGGGTTAAGCCTTCAAGCGCCATTCATTACGCCAGTGTCCGGCTACTCACACAGCTAATGAGCGCGGTGATAATGCCGCCCGCGGCGCCGTTCCCGGCCTTCACAAGACCGTTGATGTGTTTCGTGGTGTCGGCTGCGGTATAAGCTGCGGCCTGGCCGTCTGCCGAGGTTCCAATCGAGTCGCCGGCGGTCAAGTCAGCATCACCTTGCAGCTTCGTCTCCCCGATATGGCAGACCTTCAGAGTTCCGCCAGACACGGCGTCTTCTTGTGACACGCCGCAAGGTTTATCAGTTACGCCAGAACACTCAATCACCGTATTGTCTCCGGAGTATTTGACGTACTTGTATTGGGCGATTGTGCCGCCCGCTGTGGGGCTACTACAAAGCGGTTGCTGTCCTTCGACCATTGTGCGGGATCTCCTTAACTGTGGCTCGGGCAAATACTAGTTATTGCTAATACGCTCTTCATTGCGATATTGGCTTTGAAGATCGGGGTTCGCGGTCCAGGCTTGATCCCAGGCCTGCTCTTTTGTCAGCTTCGGGTTAGCGGTTCTGATTGCGTCAGCTTTAGCTTGAATCGCTGCCTCTGCGCTGCCTTCGGCAGGACCAGAAGATCCGATCTCTTTGAACAGTCCCGATTGCCTCAACTGCTCCGCGACCGCATTTTGCTGCGTCACGTAAGCCTTGAATCGCGGCGACTGTTCGCCGTCTCTCTCAGACGTGGCGAGGTGTTCCAGCATGTCGAGATGAAATGACTTTTCTCCCGACCAGTCTTTCGCGAGTGACCCGAATCGAGTATCACGATCCTTCTTTTCCATCAAGGCCACGCGTTTCTCCAGACCTTCGGCCTTTGCTTTTTCCGCGGCTAACTCCCCAGCCTTCGCTTCTGCTTCCTGTTCAGCCTTGGCCTTGTCTGCCCTTAACTGCTCGACCTCAGCAACGTTGGCGTCAGTCGGTTTGTCCGCGGCGGTTTCGGCTTTTGCATTCCCTCCGTCTGCCTTTGGCGGATCGGTCGTAGCTTTGTCGGGAGTCTTTTCCTTTTCTTCGGCCATTTCGTTAGCTCCTATGGTCTGAGAGTCGGCGTTTAATTCAGCGCCGGGTGTTTGTAGCATTTTCTGTTTTTTTATTTTTTCGTCACGAATCTGTTGGTTGGAAAGCTCGGAGATCAGCCCTTCCAACGAGCCGAGACGATCCGCGAGACCTGATGCAACAGCGCGTCTGCCCGCCTGGATGTTTCCTGAATCGCCCTTCTCAACTACCTGCTCGGCGGTCCATCCACGATTACGCGCTACGGTGTCAATAAATACTTCCGCAAGATCGTCAATGTGCCGCTGGATCTGCGATCGGCCCCTTTCGCTTTCCGGATCGGGGCGTTTGTTTGGTGACTGCGAGGATACGAATTGAATTGATTTCTTGTCTTTGTCAACGCTCACGCTGCCAACCACGCCTATCGAGCCAAGCGAAGCGGTTTCGTCTGCCACTATTTCACCGGCAGCACTACCAATCCAATACGCGGCGCTGCACATAAGATGGCTGGCATAAGCAATTACCGGCTTTTCACCGCGAGTATCGAAGACGTGTTGAGCAAATTCTGAGGTTCCGTCGACTTCACCACCAGGAGAGTTGATGTGCAGGATGATTGACTTGACTCGGGGATTCTCACGGGCTTCGTTGAAGTCCTTCGCGAGCATCTCAATGGAGGTTGCGCCGCTGATCTCAGTAAAGAGATTTGCCCTGCCAAAGATCGGGCCCATTACCGGGATAACTGCTACGCCATCGCCTCGAATCTCTACTCGCCGGGTGTTGTCAAGTTTTGTTCCTGTCCTGGCTGAAACCGCTTCAGGATCAAAGTCGACGTCTAAAGCTTTCCGCTCAATTGCGGTGCGGTAGATGTCGTACATCTCCTGCAGCGACTCTGGCAGGATGGCCCAAGTCTTGGAGGCGTAGAAATCGAAGAGGCGGTGTTTCATTGGTCGTTGCTTGTATCAGAGTCTTCAGGATTATTTTTCCCGCCGTTTACTGAAGGCGGCTGATTGCGCCTCTCTTCGCGCCGGCCTTCTTCCTTCGCGATCTCTTCTTCACTGCGTTTTGGCAAACCAGCTCGCTCAATCAGGTGCGCGACTTCTCGCGGCGTGAAGATGTTTTGACCAGAGCCGAGGATTTCTGACAGTTCTTTCAGTGACAATTTTTGTACCGAGCCATGCTCGAGACGTGGTGCCGACGCGGGAGGCATTCCGTTAAGTCTCATCAACCGGGGCGTGGCGTGACGGTTAATCACCTCTGCGATCGTATCGAGAAACGATCCGAGTCCCTCAGTGAACAAATCTGCTTTCTTATCTACAAGTGCGAAGGATCCAACTTTCTGGTGACCAACCATCAAGAGATCCGCCATTGTGGACATCAGGATCTCTTGGTTCTTCCCTTCAATAGTTTCGCGGGTTTTGGCGTCATTGCGAGCGCCGCCATTCAGCAGCGATAAGCTGAACGCGGGGATCGTGGTGTCCTTATGCGGGTCTGACGGCATAAGGACACCGCCCATTTCATTCATGCGAATGGTAGTCGCCATCCTGCGAAGATACTCTGCCAGCTCTTTTTCATCGTCGCTTGCGTTTTTCGACAGGATCCTTGCCGGTGCCGTGATAACCGGGAGTCCCGCGAGGTACCTCTCAATCCCGATCGCTTCGAAGTTTTCAATGTTCTTCTTGAAATACCACGGACGGTATGCACTGCGGAGCAGGCTGCGGCCTTCCGGATTGTTTTTGTGCGTCGAGGTCCGAAAGAGCAGCGCCTTTTCGATATCAATCAGCTTGGTCTCGAACTTTGGCGCGGCCATTTGCTTCATGGCCTGCACGCCGCCCTCTTCGTCGAAGTCCCAACTTAAAAGCGACTCTTGACCACGGATTGCGAGCTTGCGCCAGCCGACTTTGTTGTCGTCAAACTTACTGGCCTTGCCTGGCTCTCGCTGCTCTCCCTGACGTTGTTTGTAGACGATCTCGAAGTAGGACCAGCCCCACGGCACAAACGAAAGGATCTCAGCAATCAGATCGCTAATCGCCTGGGACATGTCCTGCCAGCACTGTTCGGCGAATTCATGTGAGGCTTTGTCTTGAGCGTCTTTACCTTCTCCGGCTGGTTTCCATCCCCATGTGACTTGACGGCAGAGATACTCAATCGCGAAGAGCATCGCGGCAACAATCGGATCGTTGTTCACCATTTCCCGAACAATGCGCCGCCATCGGATGCCCTTAAGCTCGGTTAAGAATTCTTCTTGAACGTAGCCAGAGTATTGGACCAGACCGGTTACGCCGATCTCAGTGAAAGTATTCGATGGGCGACTTAGGGGTTCGACTTTGGCTGGTTTCGGACGTGCCACGCGTGAGAACGTAGCAGGAATGTCGTCTTTATTTTGCGAGCACTAACCAATCAGGAAAATCGGCAGTCTTTCCGCCAGCGATCTAACTAATCAGCCAAGGGTTATCTTGTGAAATGGTTATTGGGGGAACGATCAGGAGCTCATGCGTTTTCATCACTCCGTAACGAGCGGAATCATATGGATCATCCCCGCCGTTCCCGTCTTCATCGACGTTTACCTTTAACACGTCCTCCGGTCTGTGCGGGTCATGTTGCATCTGTGGCAGGCATTCAATCAATCTCACGCAGCGATCCGAAATCTCGATCTCGGGCTCAACGTTCTCGTCAGCGAGCGGATCGCCTAAAAGTTTCAGCAAGCGACTAGCACCGTTGACGCGATCTATGTTGGCCCGAGTTAACTCAATCCCTTCATCTTCGTATTCTTTAGCGATTGTTTTTTCCGAAGCGTTCCCGCGGGTCGCAAAAACGTCATGCCCAGCGACAAACACCGTAAGGTCTTCGATCTCTAGTCCGTGACGGCTGAGCATGGCCTTGATGCCGGCGGCGTTTTGGGCAACCAGAGCCTTTTGTTTCCACCATTCGTCAATGATCCTGATTTTCCCGTCATGCTCATTAAACAGGTGACAGACCGTGGGGTGCTGGAAACCGTAATCAAGTGAGCACCAGACTGGAGTGCCGGGTATAACGCGGAGGTTCTGTTTGACGATCGATTCGTGGTGCCATGTTGAGAAAAACTGGCCCGCAGCAATCTCCCAGTCGCCATCACGCCACGCCCGACGCTTCCAGCCCGGTAAACCATCGAGTGTTTTGCTGTATTCCGGATTGAGAAAGACGTTGTCTTTGTGCGTCGAGGGAATAAAGCGGGTCGACGTTTCTGTTTTCTTTCGGTGTGGCTCTATGAAGTGGCGCTTGAACCATTGATGGCCAATTCCGCCTGGGTTTGTGGTGTCGTATTCGCGAGGTCGCCAACCAGGCTTGGAAGTTCGAACGCAAGATGATATATCACTTCGCTTACCCTCAGATAACTGCGTCGATTCTTCCACTCCGACGCCGTCGTATTCAATGCCCAGGTAGGCGTCGATATCGCTCTCATTGCGATAGTGGCCCAAGATTACGCGGCTATCCGTCCGGGTAACCACCAAGAGACCTTCGGTGCGCGAGTAATCGTGTTCAACTCCCATCAGCACCTTGCGCCGCAGATCATCAAAGCTCTCGCGCGCGGCTTTCAACACCTTTCGCAGAAACAGATACTTCAATCCGCGCATGCGCTGGCAGTCATCAATGACCATCTGTGCCAAAACGCCGTGCGACTTAGCGCCACCACGCGCGCCACCGATGCCGATACGATTTGGTCCATCAGGCTTGTCGCACGAGCGCGCGGCCCCGTGAAACTCGAGTTGTTTTGGTTGGGGAACGTAGCCCGCCGCGAGAAAGCGCTTTAGCGCGTCTTCAGGGACACCGTAAAGCCTGGCAGTCTGAAGAAAGATTATGCCCGGATTATTCGGCCCGTAGATTTTCTGTAGTGCCCATTGAATTGTCGGGCTTTCAATGAGTACTGCTAAATCCGGGTCGTGCTCGACTTCAGTTGTTGGCGGCTGAAACCAACTCGACACGTCCTGGATTAACGAGTCGCGCAAACTCACTTGAGGCAGCGACGAAAATCTTTCGTTTGACTTCAGGGTCTGTGACATGCTCTTCAACGGCGCGCTTTAAGCCTTCTGTAATCGCTCTCATCATCGCTCTTGCGTCCTGTGCGGCGAGCATCTCATGTGCCTCAACTGCTCGCTTGCGCTGCGACTCTACGACTTTCGTCTTCTTTACAACGATTTCCTCAATCTTTTCCCACGCGTCCCAGTCTGCCGCGCCGCGGCTCAACAAGTCGCCCAGTTCATTGAGCAGATCTGGCGCTTCTCCATCACCAAGCGCATAGGCCTCTCTCGCGCGACCGAACAGTTCGAGCGCCTGCTTCCATAGTTCCCCCGATTCGCCCGAATCGACGCGCTTCGCGATGTCCATCAGACGCGCGTTCAACAGCTTGATGTCTTCGGTTAGGTCAAGGAGGTCTTTACCTTCGAGGGATTGAAACAGTTGGGCAAAACGTGTTGGCAGATATTTTGAATATAGGCCGTGCGTGAATCGTGGGTGCATCGCGCCAACACGGGACTTTCCGCCGTGCATCATGCACACCTTTTTACCGCGCATTGCTCGGCGTCGGCATTGGTTCCCGCTACGTTTTGATTTCGCTGCGCACTGCATACCAAGAGGTTATTTCTTCACGAAGAGGTGTTTATCCAACCATCACCTACACTTCCCTGAATTACCAAGCGTCCCAGCCAGACATCTACAGGTCGGCGAGCTTCCGATCCTCTGTCCTGATTTACATACCGGTAAAGTAGCAGGAGTCGGACTGGGCGTCGCTGAAGGGCTGGGAGACGGAGACGGCAAGGGCGTGAAGAAAACTCGCACGTGGTCTTCGCTGGCGAGACCGGTTGAGCGATCTGCACTGATGAATGTTAGGTTGTTTATGTCATCGCCAATTGCTGCAGCATAGAGATCCTTCCAGCATGGAGCATTAGTCGGCACGCCGTGTGTCCACTTGAACTGAGCAGAGTAATCCGATCCGTTAACAACGGGGCCCGTTGCTTCAAAGACCGCATTGCACTCCGGCTGTGTCTCTGAGCTCGCCGCCGTGATTGCAGATGAACCCGCCGCACGCAGCGCTCGTTTTGGCGCCGGAGCATCAAGCGGAGACTCTGTGATTTCCTCCGTGGCTTCGGTGAGTGGCGGGCTGGCTGTTTTAACCGCTTGGGGTGATGGCCGCAGTTCAACAGGCGAGTCCTGGCGGAGCAGTGAATACATCCCGCCTCCGACGGCCAAAATGCCGATTGCAATTCCTGATTTGGCTTTCTTGTTCATCCAACCAACCTCTCGGCAAAAGTGCGATTTGCATCAAGCGAATAAAGCTGAAACGGATACTGCTTCTTGTACCGCCGGATGTACTCCTGCGACTTGCTTAGCGTGTCATCGATGAGCTGAGCTATGTCAGCCAACATTTGTTGGGCCACTTCTGCTCTCACCTCTTCATCAAGCCCGCGGGGTATTCTCCGATTTACTCTCACCAGCAAGTCGTCGAACGTCGAACGTCGTTCCTGCACCATTGACTGCCAGCCCGGTCGCTTCTTGCACTTGCTCTTGTGATGAAACAATCCGCCGCACTCGCATAATCGCGCCTGAACACCCGCTCTCAATCTCGCCACCGTTTGGTGGAAGCAATGCGCCTTTAGCGCAATATCTTTGTTGGTATGGCCGGCCTGAATCAGGCCGACAATCTCGCGCTCCTTTGCGGGCGAAAGCTTTCGTCTATCCTTGTGACCCCTGATCGATATGTTACAGCCAGGGCATCGGAATCGCTCTCCCCCGCATCGCCTGAAGGGCTTTCGACAACTCAAGCACCAGGGCTTCGCTTCAGCACTCGCGATCGGCGTGGCGCAAGTCGCGATTCGGATCCCCGCGCTCGCCATCCTCGTCGCTACATGACAGGTCGCACAGTAGAAATTCTTCCCGTGTCGCGCCATTGGCCGCTGACAGGATATGCACCATGCGTTCTGTTCTGCTTTCGCTCGCCCGCGCCGCGTTGATAACTTTCGCGGCTGTGCGTAACGCCTGATGAGCGGTGGCGGCACGGAAGCAAATGGCGGCGAGATGGCAACTTGCATTTGTTAGTTCTGAATAATTGTTAGTAGTGAGTTCATCATTTATTTAGCACGCTGCAGCTGTGCCGCCTGAGCGGCTATTACCGTTTGTTGGTGTTCGATTGTTTTGTTCCTGTCCTCAATCGTTGCTCGCTGCAGATCGATTACAGCTTGTTTTTCCTTATCGCGAAACGCGTAAAATTCTTCTGACTGTTTCAGGAAAGCCACGGTCTGCGCATCAAGTAGCTTCTCTCTCTCGAGAGTCAGTTGCGTGTCGGTCCTTGATAACGCCACCAGATCGGCACGGCGCTTGTCGTTCCGATCGACCAAATATTTGACCAACCCTATCAGCCCAATGAAGGTGCTCGAGCCGCCGATGCTAATCAAGATGTCAATGATCCGCCCGCCTTCTGCGAAGGCCACGAACCCCCCGGCCATGCCCGCCAACGGGATCAACTTAATCAACAGTGAGAGAGGCATTAAGGTGATCGTTGAATGCGAAACAGCGTCCACGTTTCGAGTACTGTCCAGGTTGCGAATACCGTCACGCCCGGATGCCATGCTTGGGCCAACAGAAAGCTCAGAAACAACAGGAACCACATGAAGATTGACGCCATCGTTGCTCCGAGACGGAGGTTGTATGACCCGTAAATTACCGTGCAAATTCGGCATAAGGCTAGACAACATAGGCCAGATCCCCATAGCCAGCCGGGGGCCATCTTGGCCATCTGCGCGTAGGTGGGAGACTGCGTGAGAAGGCCGATTCGAAGCAGGGGGATCGAAAACGCCAACATGTACATCGCCGCATTGATTTCGGCCGGGCCCATTGCCGGCGCAAGCAATAAAGCTTTGATCCTTTGACCCGGAGTGTGGGAGCAAACGGGCTTCAATCACTTATTTCTCCGCACGGAACCGTGCCCAACTTAGCGGTTGCAGTTTATAAACCTTCCGCTCGGCTCAGCGCCGCGGTCAACTTCCTTGCTCAACTGATCTGTCTGGTTTTGGTCGCACATCCAACATCATGTCGCCGTCTGTGTTCAGTTCGGTCACCTTGAAGTCGTGCGTTATGCTATTCCAGCGCATTGACCCCGCTTCATTAGTGCGTACTACTACTGTCTCAAGTTCGGTGATTTCATCTGGCATTACACACCTCGTTACGCCTGATTTCCCATCTGAAGCTCGGACTTGCCTCTGGTGCGAAGCGCCGTCGCGTCTGAATCCGCAGCTTCAGCCTTGATTTCTTCGTCGGTCTTTCCAGTGGACCGTCCGCCCTTGATGATGCTGATGAGCCCGGCGACAGTCTGTGCTGCCACTGGCTCCACAGCGTTTGTGGTTTGAAGGATTTTCAGCAATAGATCGATCTTGCTGGTTGATGTGTTTGGCGTGCTCATTCGGCAAATACCTCCAGTCCAGAGCTGGTCTCTCTGATGTGCGCGAACGCTTTCAAATGTTTGTCAAACGACGAGATGATGCGGTCCATGTGATTCACATCGCTGGCTTTGAACAACTGCGCGATCGCTACGGCTTGGTTGATGAGCGTCGCCACGGACTGCAAAACCAGATCGACTGTCTGGTGCCCGACGCGGAGACCAGTGGCCGCGAGGGAGAGTTTTTCGAGTATTAGCAATTTGCTGCCCTCGAAAGTCTCCTTTGTCAGCGTCTTGGCGATATCGAGCGCCTGAATCAAGTACTCGTTTGAATCGTGGATCACGGTCGCAACTCGGCGGCGCATTTCAATCGCGCTAGGGCTTCCCTTTACGCCATAAGCGCCAGCTTCGTAGAGTCTCCCGTTCGTATCGACTGCCGCCTCCAGCGAGTGGGCAACTTGATTGAGCGTCGTGTTGAGTTTCTCAAGCGTGTCAGGATCGCAGGCGGTCTGACTTCCCGCTAGTGCCATCATTCCGGTTACGCCAACTGTCAGCGTTAGTTGAGTGCCCCACGTCATCGTTGCCGGAAAGCTGAGCAACACTGAGAGCATGAGGCCAAGGCTTGTTTCCCTGTAAAACCGTCTGAATGTTTTCATTTCACAATCCTCTCGAAAGAAAGAACACTTGCAAGCACGGGCGTTAGGGTAACGAATGTCTTGGAATTAGGTTTTTGGCGGGCAAAATTGAAAAGAGCCGAGCGCTTGCGAGCTCGACTCAATTCGCAGAAGACACGTTACTGTAGCCTGTTGGTTGGATCGTTTATCCTTCTTCGCGGCCCCCTCGGTTCCCGGCCTTCTTTCCACCTTTTTTAGTTACCATAGCTTCTATGTGCTGCTCCGTTTCTGTCAAAATTACCCCTCGGGGCAAAATGGATAGTACGCCGTGATTGGACGTTATTTAGTAGTGTTCTTCGTCGTATTCAACTGCCAGTTCATGCGCCGCACGTTCCACATTGAATTCGTCGCCGTCTGGCATGTCTGCGGGCATCCACATCGCCGGCGCCGTACCGTGTTGACGCTTTCGCTCTCGCGACCATTTAATATGACCCGCGCTTTCGAGGCTCCGACATATCCTGTTCAACTCTTCTTTGCTGTTCAGCCGAGCGCGCTTCAGTAATTCGTCTGGTAGCCAGCAGCCTCCCTTTATATAGGCCAATACGCGCTCAGACATTGAGCTGGGCTTTTGGGTGAGTCGCTCAATCTCCCAATTTGTTTCCTGTTCCAGGTTATCTATGTAGCGCGCGGCGTACTTCGTTTTCAGTTTTGAGCGCACCACCTTGCACATCCGCATGATCAATTCCAGGTCCGCAAAAAGAGTTTGCCTTTCCTCGGCGTCGAGCTCTTCATCTTCGATTAAGACGTCGTCTTCGCTGTCCGGATCTTCGGCCTCAACTGTGATTTGAATTGGCTGATCGTTCGCGCTCTGAGTCGGCAGTAACTCCTGCGGAGCGTTTCGCTCGAGACGCCCTCCGTTGCGCCCCTCGCCTGCATAAATCCATGCTTTGAATTCTCGGATTGAATAATTGCGGTCATGCGCAATCTTTGCCGCTCGGACAGGATTTGTTGCCTTTAAAGCGCAAATATGATGTGAAATAGACAGATTTGGAACTCGTCTTCCAAATTGGAAAGTTCGGTAGCTGTTCGCCAGATCGCGAATCCACCGGGCACTTGTGCCGTGTTCTTGTGCGAATGATCCGATATTGTTCTCGCCGTATTTCGTGGCTATCGTTGCCGCGATCGCGGCGAGCTTCCAATGCTCTTTTTCTAACGCGCTGGCCGTGTCATCCCAGTCCTGTCCGATCTCGTCTTCCGTTTCTCCGAGATACACCGGCATTCCGTCTTCATCTATTGCAAAGTGAGGATCAACTGTTGGCGCCAGACTTTCAGGCGGTCGCGTCATTAAGGCTGTCATCTATCGAATCTCCTTGATATCAGGCGTGCGCGCGTATTTGCGCCAGAGGTGGATGAGTTTTCGAGTGTTGCGTGGCGCGGGAAACAACTTCATTGCCTTCAACTCTTCGGCGTCGGGCCAATCGTTGATGGCTAATTGGACTAGCACTACGTCAGAAGCACAGAATGCTACAACTTCAAAAGGTGACAACTTCGGCGCCGGCGAGCAAACATATCCCGCTGCTTTCAGCGCGCCGATAGATTTTTGTTGCAGTGCTCTGAGCGTGCGTGCCTGGGGGATAGAAGCCAAATGTTTACTCCCACGTTTCAGGTTGGATTACTTGGCGTGTGGGAGCTCGCCGGTGATTGGAATTGATAGCTCTCCGCGCTCTCGAAGCGTCGCTTTAGACCATGCCTCTTTCGCATTGATTCGCGGCTAATCACGTTGTTCTGTTGTCGATGTGCCTCACAGTGAAAAGCTGTCACTGCCGGATCTCCGCAGATTACGCACTTGCCCTGCTTGCGCTTGCGCATTTGGTATTTGCGCTGCCGCGAGACACCCATACGCGTGAATTCGTCAATGATTTCTGCGGGCATTTTCGTTAAGGTCTGACCTCCCACGGCATCGGTTTCTCTTGTGACTCAAACAACGCTCCAGCACTTAGGCCCAATCGCACGCGACGGCCGTACTCAGCCAGTAGTAACGAATCCGCAATCTTGTGCGTGATGCGCATCGTTGGAAACAACTGCTGAGCTTTTGACTTACTCACATTCTTGTTGCCGCCGGTTCGACAGTCTAGAAGCTTCTGCCACGTCTGCGGTGCTACGTCTTCAAACGGAATTCCAATTGTCACAAGACACCCGCGGAGGAAGCCGTAACCTTTCGCAAATGTGAACGTGCCAGTCGCGCCCTGCACCGTAACCGTAACTTTATCCAGTCCAAGATCCGTCAACTTTTGAATTAGCTGCGCGTCGTAATGCCCCGCGATCTTCATTGCGATGTTCCGGACCTGGTTAGCGTCTTTGTACTGTCGCGTTGCTGGCATCGCATGAACCTTTTCGATGAATGCCAACACTTCAATCTCTTCGTTCTGTGCTTCGGCGTAGATGGACCACAGGTGATCGCTGATGTCCTTCTCGGTCTCGGGCATGCTGATCGCGGACGGCAACCAACGTGGTCCATCCTGCTTTAGCTTTGCGATGCCACCGCTCAATCCCGGATCTATGCCAACGATGATCATTGGTTACGCGTTTGCTGGTTCTGCTAACGGTTCGGTTTCTGCCTGCGCCGATGGTTCGGTGATATCGGTGTGGGGCTTGAGCGCGTCCAGTAGTTCGGGCCACTCCAGATCTTCATTTCGGCGCATCGGCATCACGAGAAAAAAACAATCATCGCGCTCGTATGGACGGATTACTATCGGCCCGTCTTCGGCGTGTTTGATCTCCGTTCCGCTCCAGATGGCGAGGTGTGGGTAAGCAGCGCCGCACAGCTTCGCGCAACGCTCAATGTATTCAGGGTTGTAATCGCTACGTTCAATGTCAGGTGTCCACTTCGGCAGAACGGCGCGCCAGTTCGGGAAAGACCCGTCCGACTCAATGCGGCTGAATCGAACGTCCTCCCGGCCTCGGTTGAGCAGCGACGCTGAACCGTCGTCGTTGACTTCCAGCGTCCTTTGTTTGCCGCACATCTCAGCAAGATAACTATCGAATCGAAGCATGATTCCTTCTGCCGGGCATTCGCCGTCTTGATCATGGAACACGCCCAACGTGTGGCCGTCCGTTGCGATGATAACGACGCCCTTCTCGGGCTCAATTCGTATAGTGTCCAGCGAATAGCGGCTCTGTTCTTTGGTGACGAAGCTGCCCGCGTCTCTATAGTACTCAGCCAAGATTCTCGCTTTCACCTTTTCTCTCCCTTCCTCTCCATTTCATAACAAGCACAAAGCAGATAAAAAACTTACGCGGCTAGAGCTTTGCGACTATTGAACCGCGAGCTTCCGGGCGTATGTGCGGTATGCCAATGATCTCCGTGCTCGCATCTGTAAACCACGTGGCCCAGCTTACTCGCAATCTGCTGAGCCTCATCCTCAGTCGAGTACACAACCTTGCGACCACAAGCCCAATATTTATCATCCTGTGCCTGCTGTTTTACCGTCTTAGTTCGTTGGCGGGCCTTGCGCCGCATTGTCTGCATTATTCGTTTTCGAGAGTGGCTCAAGGATTCATTTCTCTCTTTCCGAGTAGTCGGTTAGTTCGTCGCGGTTCATAGTTGCTCATTAATGAAAAGAGTATCTGAGGCGTAAATCACGCCAGCGTCTTCTTGAATCAGTCCGTTGGATCTCAATCGCGACAGGTAAGTGCCGAAACTCCCGCCTGACGCTTCCATGTCAACCGCTTTGGCAAGATCGGCGCGTGAAAGCCCTTCGCCACTGCGACGTAAACGGAAGAGAGTCTCCAGCATTTTTGCCGCGCCCCCGCTAATCGCTGGAGTGTTGAGCCATTGCTGAAGAACCTCTTCGCTCGACAATGGCTCGGGCAGACGGTCCGCCCCGATATGCTCAATGCCCGCTTCGCTGATTTGCACATACTTGCCGTCGTCGACGACAAGGCCAGCCGAACGGAGACGGCTCATATAGGTACCGAATGAACCGCCGGTGTGCTTCATCTTGGCTAATGTGCCGAGCTGTGGCTTGGTGAGTTTTAATTCAGGCTTGGAGGCTAACACCTGAAGAATGCGAAACGCGCCTCCGGTGATACCGGTCACGTCGCCGTTTGAGTGCGGTGCCTGAACCGAAGGGACTGCTCGCCTGGGTAACGCTCTCGGAATCTGCGAGGACGTTGGTACGGCAGACTTGTGTCCGTTCGTGCGGAGCTTTTGAAGTGACACTGCGATATCGCGCGCCGCGTTTCCTAATTCACTTCGTAGTTTTAGGTTGAACTCCTGGAGGAAGTCGAACAGCCGATCGTCCGCTTTGATGAGTTTCTGCGTGACGGTCTCCATGCGTTTAATCTGCGCGTCTTTGAGTATCGGCTTTTCGACTTCTTTGATTGTCTCGACTGTCTTGGTTGACGCTGGAGTCTTGGTGTTGAGCTGTTTCTTTAGTTCTGTTATCTGCGCTTCGTATTTTTTGCGAATCTCTTTTGGATCATTGGCTTTCTCTTTTTCGATAACGCTCGCAAGTTTCTCTTTGACTACTTCAAGATCGACGCTGCCCCAATCTTTCGTGCTCACCTTCGTCTGAAGCTGTGGCGGCGCAAACGAATCGAACGTAGTAAACATCGGGAACATGATGCGCTCTGGTCCAAAGCCTGCCTCCGGTGACCACACATAAGCTTCACCGCGTTTCATGCCCGCCAGGTTGTTAAGGATCTCGCGTGCGACTTCTTTACTGCCAGCCCCTTGGAGCCACTCTTCGACAGACGCGCGCGCCGCCGGGTGCGCAATACGCATCGCAACCAACGTCTCGCATGCGTCGAGCGTGTCATTGTGAACTTTCTGCGGTCGCTGCGATGCAATGAGATTTATCAATCCGAGTCCGCGGCCTTCGTTAATCAGTCGGTTGGTCCAGTGCAGCGACATGCCGACGTCGGGACTCATCACTTTGCCCTTTGGCGCAAAGTTGTGAACCTCATCAACCACCAAATAGAATTCGCCGCCTTTGGCGTTGAAGAGTGACGAGGCGAAGTCGGTCCAAAACTTGTGCATCCCTCCCTGCGTCCAGCCGCGGAGCCCGACGACGCACGGTCGATTGCCGCTCGTAACCAGTTCGGCAATGTGCTTGCCTGAGTATTCATTGAGCGGAACATCGGGAGGAATCGGCTTGCCTGCGGTCTCTTTGAAGTCGCCAAACAGGATTACCGGGAATCCCGGTCCTTTGCCATCTGCCGAAACCTTCAGACCATTCCAGTCGCCTTTTGGATCGATGATGCAGACGCGCTTCTTTTGACTGAGTAAGTGCTCAACGATGTGCCGGAGCGCCGAAGACTTACCAGCTCCGGTCTTGCCCAGCACAACCAAGTGCTGTGTAAGGATCTCTTCAGGGAAAATTAAACGTGTCGCCACTGGTATTCTCCTGTCCTGCTCTATTCTCCTGAACTGAACGGGCTGAAGTGTTGTGCCGCAACCTTCGGCCCGACCTCTTTAGCGCTTTAGATTGAGTTCAGCGCTCCACTGACCTGTTCAAGCGTTACGTTCTTTGCCGCCATCATTGGCAGATAGATCTCTTCGCCAACGCGAAAGGCATCGAACAAATTGGGATTCTGGATATACAACTCCATCTTTCCAGATGGACTCGCATGCCAGAACTTGGAATTTTCGTGCGTTGGATCATCGTGCTTGTACGGCACCGGCTGAAGCTCAACACGAATACCATCAGTAACCGGATCCCCAGTCTGAAAGTCGGGATGGCCCGTCTTCTGGACCGAAGAGACGTAGAACTTTGCGACTGCTATGTACTTAGAATTGCTGCTCATGAACGCTTTCTCCTTTGAATGAAAAATATGTCCCGCCCTGTGCTCGTTGGAAACCAATCGGGCCGAAACGCTTGCCACAAATCTGCCACAGTCCATTAACCACATGAGCCGCAAACGACGCTTTAAGCGGCTATTTAGACTGCAACCCGTTCGCTGTTTTATTAGGTTGTGAGGCTTATTCAGGTGTGATGTAAGACAGAACTATCGATTCATAACCCCAAGGTCGGCGGTTCGATCCCGCCCCCCGCTACCAATAAAATCAATAACTTAGGCGGCAGGCATCTGCCGCTCTTTTGCTATTGTGGGGACTTTTGTGTCGGTCCGCGTTTGCCGTTGCGCAAGCGCTTCCATTGCACGTCTCAAACCGTCATCCGTGGCGTGAGTGTAACGCGCAGATGTTTGAATACAGCGATGGCCAAGTATCGCCATGATCTCTCGAGTGTTAGTGCCGGCGTCGGCGAGCCTGGTCGCGGCTGTGTGTCGCAGATCATGAAACCGAAAGTCGTCGAGACCTGCAATAACACAAGCAGTGCCAAACCCGTTCTTGAGATCGGTTCGTGGCTTCTTAGTTTTATCGTTGAAAAAGACGTACTCGGTATGACCGGTTTCGCGGTGCAAACCGAGTAATTCCCTTCTCGCGATACCATTCATCGGAATGCTTCGGCTGTGGCCTGATTTAGTTTGCTCGCGCTGAGAGTTCATCACGTGAATTAGACCACGCTCAAAATCAACGTTCGCCCAACGCAAACTCAACAGTTCACCGCGTCGCATGCCCGTGTGAATTGCCAGAATAACGACCGGACGCAGATCTGCTCTTGGTCCAGTGAGGACGGATAGCAGTCGTGCTTCTTCTTGGTCCGACAGATAGCGGTTACGCTCATTGTCTTCACGAAAGCGTTTTACTTTTCGGCAGGGATTCGAAATCGTTAATCCCTGGTCGATGGCTAACGAGAAAACCTTTGAAAGCAACTCCAGCTCTCGATTGACCGTGGAAGGTGCACGCTCGCCGCCTCGTGCTGTTTTGGATGCACGTCGATCCCGCTTGTACTTCTCAATCAGAATCGGCGAAATCTCATCCATTGGTTTGCTGCCTAGTGCCTTAATCAGTGGACGTGAGCGAAACTCATCATGTACCCACGTTCGTTTGTTAACCTTAGACCAAGGTAGGAAGGTGTCGGTGATGAAATCCCGCAGCAACGGAGCGGGAGTTTTCGGTGCACCGTAAGTACCTTCATACACTTGATCACGAATTGCGTGTTCGGCGCGTTCGGCTTGCGCCTTAACGCGGGCTTCTGGGATCGAACCGCGATAGCGCCTGCCGTTGACCCAGAAGTCGTAGCACCACTTGCTACCCCTTTTGAAAACTGACATCGGTCTATTCCTCTCTGCGGATCGCAGCCCGTTTGAGGAATGGCGGCATGCTAGCGCTTCGCATTGGGTCGTGTCCATTCCAAAATTTCATCAAGCAAGAAGATGGTCCTATCGCCTGCTTTGCGATAAGGTATTCGTCCCTGACTGACCATTTCATAAACTGTTCTTGTTTTGATCCGCAGCAGCTCCGCAAGTTCCTTTACATTGAGAAACTTCGGACGTACCTCATTAGTGCTAGCTCGATTTGTACTCATTGCTAAACCTCAGAGACTAAGACGTAATCCGATTAGGACCATCCCGGTCCGAATCGGCATAAATGACTAGTTATTCAAGGTTCGTGCCGTATGTAATGAAAGAGGTATAGGTCTGCTGACGTGATAATAAATAGTGCTACATGGATATTGAGTTTAGTGAGTTCCGATCAATTGAATCACCGGCAGTGTTCCCTTAAGTGTTGGAAACAGGGCAACGAGTGCTCAAGATCCAAGGCACTCGCTTGCCGCCACAGCAGCCTTCCTTTACAAACGAATCTCTGGCGCGATACAGGTAAACGGCCGTGCACTTTTCCGAGCGCACAGAGCGGTTGTATGTCATTCACAACAGGTGTGTGTAACTCACAACACCCTTGCGGCAGGCTCTTTGAATTCCGTCGTGATACTGTCGGTGGCAAAGGGTAGAAGGCGTGCTGGCCACCTAATGAATTTCCCTGGTCGCTTCACTCCTGACGGCGTGCCATGAATTATTTATAGGTCTTGCCATCGTGAATTACCCAACCTGCGACATGCCGACCTTGCGGGTCATGGTGCGTCCAATGGATGACCCCGCCTTCGTCGTTCCAGACATATTCGCCGTTGAAGCGGACGCTGTCGCCTGCTTTTAGTCCGACGATTCGCGGGACGATGTCGATGTTGTGAGTGATCAGTAAGGTCTGTCCCGACGCAAGCTGAACGATGAATCGTTGATGTCGCGAACCGTCTCGATCGTCCGCCAGAACACGAATCACTTTGCCCTCGCCCTGGACCTGTAAGTTACTTGTACCACTCGCAAACGCGCGACCGATGGGG
>Ga0070698_100000747_pt1 | contig 35026 bp, 26 predicted proteins | sample KBSK1502metaG_FD_65477 | JGI IMG/M metagenome (GOLD analysis project Ga0070698, IMG submission 65477) | Corn, switchgrass and miscanthus rhizosphere microbial communities from Kellogg Biological Station, Michigan, USA - KBS K1-50-2 metaG | ecosystem: Host-associated > Plants > Roots >... | reverse complement strand
TAGTGCTGGCGTTGCTGGGAAGTTGGCAACTCATCCAATTTCAACGACTGGGAACGCGCGCGCGTAGCTAAGACAAATTCGAAACCGCTCTCGTTGCCCCGAAGGCCGGGTTGTCAAACGGGGGCGATCTGGGTAGCATCGCGATGCCATGACTACTACAGCTGAAACCATGACCGGCGAGGAGATCGTGGAACTCTGTCGCCGCCACACCCTCTTTGAATGGTCCGCGCAGGCCGCCGTGGATCCCATTCCAGTCGCGCGTTCAAAAGGCATCTATTTCTGGACGCCGGAAGGAAAACGCTTCATCGACTTCAACAGCCAGTTGATGTGCGTGAACATCGGTCACGGCGACGAACGGGTGATTCGCGCTATCAGCGAACAGGCAGCGACGCTCGCCTATGCCAACCCGTTTATGGCCACCGAGGTGCGCGCGCGCCTGGCCGTGAAACTTGCGGAGATCACACCCGGCGATATCGACGCCTTCTTTTTTACAAATGGCGGCGCCGAAGCCAACGAGAACGCGATTCGCATTGCGCGCATGTTCACGGGCCGTCACAAAATCGCCGCGCGCTATCGTTCATATCATGGCGGGACGGCAGGTAGTCTCACGCTGACCGGCGATCCTAGACGTTGGGCCGCCGAACCGGGCATTCCCGGAGTTATTCGCATTCCCGATTTCTATCACGGCATTCAGCAGGGCTGGGACACGACTGAGGAAGTGCTGGCGAGCACCGAAGAGGTACTGCAACTGGAAGGTCCGCAAACTGTCGCGGCAATTATTGTCGAACCCGTTGTCGGCACAAACGGGATACTGATTCCGCCGGACGGTTACATGCAGGGTCTACGTGCGCTCTGCGACAAGTATGGCATCCTGCTGATCGCCGACGAAGTAATGGCCGGCTTCGGACGCACCGGCAAATGGTTCTCAGTAGACCATTGGCACGTGGTGCCGGATTTGATCTCGATGGCCAAAGGTTTGACTAGTGCTTATGTGCAGTTGGGCGCAGTGGGCATGCGGCGGCATATCGCGGATCATTTTCAGAACAACGTTTTCTACGGCGGACTTACTTACAACAGCCACCCCCTTGCCTGCGCGGGAGCGATCGCGACCATCGCCGTTTATGAAGAGGACAACCTCATCGAGAACGCGCGGCGCATGGGAGAAGTTATGCGTGGCCTGCTCGAGGATCTAAAGGATCGTCACCCTTCGGTCGGCGCGACGCGCAACATCGGACTCTTCGGCATCGTTGAGGTAGTGCGTAATCGTGAGACGCGAGAGCCGATGGCGCCCTTCAACGGCACCGCGCCCGAGATGCAAGCGCTGGGCAAGTTCTTCCGTGCCGAAGGGCTCTATACATTCGTGCGCTGGAACACCTTCTTCACCAACCCGCCGCTTTGTATTACGGAGGATGAATTGCGCGAGGCGTTTGCGATCATCGATAAGGGACTGGAGATTACCGACCGCGCCGTTTCGTAGCGAATTCGTGGAATTTCGTGTGATTTCGTAGATCAGGACTGCGTGCTACACTCGTCGCGCCCACACGTTTTAGACAAGGGTCCGGTTCATGACGCAGACGCTAATACCCTGACCATCACCCATAAGTTCTTGTGCCCCTGTAGCTCAATGGTTAGAGCAGCAGACTCATAATCTGTTGGTTCGGGGTTCGAATCCCTGCGGGGGCACCAAATTCTTACCTTTCGGAGTGCTTCTCTTCATACGCCGGAAAAGAAAGAGTCCCGCGCTCATGAGGCAAGCGGCGAAAGTGAGATAGAGGTAGGTGAACCAACGAAGAACGCCGGGCTCGAGACACGAAACTGCCGGATCCTTCGGATCGTAGTAAACCGCGAGCTTGCTGCCGACTGTGTACGAGCTAGCCTTTGCCTTTGCTTCGCCGCGATTGTAGTAATCCTGGGTACCAGCCGTTATGTTACTGCCGACAAAGCTCTGACTTGCCACGGTATAGTAGTAGTTAATCGTGGGCCAGCAACGGTTGCAATTCGATCCCGCTCTTGACTCGATTATTAATCCTTCAGTTTCGGGCCAGCGTGCGCTTGTTCGCGCAGCCAGCAAACGAGATCCTCCGGCATAGAGAGCAATCGTGGCAAGTAGCAGAAAACTCGCACCCACAATCATCGCGAGAGCACGCGAGGTTGTACGGTGATGACGATTGACCTCTTCAACTTTCGTCGACATTGGCTTTGCTCGTTCATAATGAATGCTACGAACCGTCCCAGCGCGCTATCACTCTTCGCCTGAAACCCAGTCTCCAGGTACGCCTCACAAATGCTGCGCCTTCAGAAACTTTACAATCTCCACGGGGGCTCCAGGCGGATACACGTGACCGCCCGGATGAATGAACGTCTTTACGGGTGTATGCGTCGTTGACGAATAAAACATGCAGTTCTGGCCGCACGGCTGGCCCGGACCGTTGGCGCTGTCAGCCTGGCGAGCCTTCTCAAGCGATTGCATCTGAAAAGTGAAAAGGTCGGTATGATCCTGGCGTCCGGCGATCACCAGCGCAGCGCGCGGTTCCGTGAGCTGCTCTGAATCCCAAAGCCGCCCGGCGACTTCGCCGATGGCCGCGATCGTCTTGCCGCGTTCAGCCCAAAGCAAGTAACTGAAGACCCCTCCGCTCGAAAAGCCAGTCGCATAGATTCTCTTCTCATTGACTGCAAACTTTTGCTTCATTGTTGCCACCATCGCATCAAAGAAATCCAGGTCCCGGTTCCCCACGTGTCCATCCGACTGGTTTGCTTCGTACTGCCAACCCGTCTTGTCCCCGTTCGGATCGATAGGTTGGCCTGGCGAATGGAGGCCTTGCGGGTAGACAACGATGGCTTCCGGCCAGACGGTTTGAATATGCATTTGCTGCGCGGTGTTGGTCATGTTGCCGCCGTGCCCGTGAAAAGCGAAGACCAGTGGGCGGCTTACGGCGTTGGTTGACGCAACTGGCGCCGGCGCATAAACAATCGCCTCGCGTTTCTCACCATCTACAGTCCAGTTCATGATTGTCTGCGCTCTGCCAGTACTCGACGCTGCGTTTGCAAGCGCAGCGATTCCAAAGACGATTAGCAAACGAGCTTTCATGATTGTTCTCCCAGGTTTTTTGGTCGCGAAAAAGGTTTGTTTCATCGAACGATTCCCCGAGCGGGGGATAGAAACTACAAGCTGCCGAAAGCTACATAATCTTTCACCTATTCGTCGGGTGTCCCGGCCGAAGGTAGCGGATCGCCGGTTAGGAACCCGAGCAGTTCCTGTCCGAGATCTGTTGAATTCAGTTGCAGCGAATTAGAGAGTACAAAAACGCCTGACTTTTTCGATTTGCAAAAGCCGATATAGCTATGAAAGCCCGGCGTCCCACCGTTTTTCCAAAGAGTTCTGGTTTTTCTTTCAACGATCTGCCAGCCCAAACCCTGAAATTTTCTTGGTTTGCCAGTTACTGGGCGCCAACTTTTTTGCAGATCCGGCAAGACCGAATTTAAAGGTGTTTGGGTCAGGCCCATATTGAAACTCAGAAACTTCATCATGTCGTCGGGCGTTGAATACAACTGTCCGCCGCCGCCTAACCCGGGCCATCCGGGCATCGACGAATCCGTTGGGTTGCCGGTCTTGTTATAGCCTTGTGCCAAACGCTGCGTTTGCTGCGGCGCTGTAAGATCGATGGTCGTATCAACCAGGTTGAGCGGCTTGGCTATGTCCTTTTCGACCAACGACACCCATCCCGGAGCTGAAGCCGCATCTGCCACAGCGAGCGCCAGAAATCCAAAACCCATATTGGAATACGCCCATGTGTCTCCGGGTTTGGAGAGCAGCGTCTGACCCTCGAGAATGTCATAAGCCTGATCGACCGACGTCGGGCCGGGCGGTGGCACCGTCTTCGGCAAACCCGAATAGTGTGTGGCAAGATCGAGCAAGGTGATCTCTCGCTTTTGCCTCTTCCAGGTCGGTACCAGTACGTCCGTAGGGACATATTTCTGCAGCGGGTCGCTGTAATTGACGACATTTTTCTCGGCATAGATAGCCAACAGCGTCGCCGTAAATACCTTGGTGACAGAACCGATCTGAAAGATCGTATTTGTCCTGGGTTTTTGCCCGTTGCCTTTGACCGTTTCTCCATATGCAAGGATCATCCGTCTGTCGCCGTCGATCACTCCTATTACCAACCCTACGCCACCACTTCCGTTAGCAAGATACTGCGCCGCCAGAGAGTCGGCTTTAGCTTTGATAGCAGCCTCCGCAATTTCATTGTCCGGCTTCGTGCCGGCAGACGGTTTCTGTACCTGCTGATCGCGTCGCAGACCTGGCGCTTTTGCTTTTTTGACGGTTGGCTCCGACACTTTTTTTACCTGTGCCGTGGTTACATGCGTTCCGCACAGAAATAGACCGACAAATGCAATTAAGAAAATTAAGTTGTTCTTTATTAGATCACGCATATCCGTATCCTCCTGCCATTGTTGATACTCACTAATGTGTTCCGAATCGCGAGCGATACTCGCCGGACGAAATGAACGCTTTGACCATGTCGGCGCGGCGGAAGTCGCCGTTGAAGTTGTTTAGCTTTGTCAGCCAGAACTGATAGCCGTTGTCATTGTTGTCAGGCGGATCAGTGGGGTTGCGGCGCAGGTAACCGAAGTACTGCATCAGCACGAACGTAGGACTGAACTCGGCGACTCCAACTGAGTTCGAGTCGGCGACTGAGCGCAGCGCTGCGGTGCGTCCTGCAGTACCGCCTCCGCCGAAGGCATTGATCGCATCCTGCCGTTCGGCCGTCATAGGCGTCACTCCCGCTGAAGCGAAGAGAGCGTCAACATACTGATCGGCGGTTTGTGCGAGTGGATAACGGTTAATGAAGGCGGCGCTGGTCACGATCTGCGTGGCGTAAGCCTGCTCGTTCACTCCGATTCGTACGTCGAAGCCGGGCTGTCCAACAACCACCCCGTCGCCAACTTGCCGCGCGTCACGGATGAATTGGTTGTAACTGATGCGCGTCGCAGCTTCCCCAGACTTCTTGCCAAAGGCGACGCGCTGGACGCGGATGACGAAGCCGCCTGTTTCCTGAAATTCAAACGAAAGGAAAAACGCCGCCGACGTGTCAATACGTTTTCGTTGAATACAATCTGTGTCGTTGCCGCAACTCGTAATGTTGTTGGTCCAGAACGCGAGTCCAGACGAATCGTCTTCGCGGTTGAGGAAGTCGTGATAATGCTGACACACGAAATCATCGGCGATGTCTATCGGATTTGTGGACGGCTCAGTCAGATCATCGAAGATCTGAATCGTGGCTGTTGCCGGCGATCCAAGCGCGGCACCCGCCGCGTTCGAAAGCGCAATGGTGAAGTTTTCGGTCCCTTCGGTGAATGAATCCTCGCTGATTAGTATGTCAAACGACTTGGCTGTCTCGCCCGGGCCAAAAGTAAGCGTGCCGATAGCGGTATTAAAGTCAGCGCGGTCGATGGCAGTTCCTGATTGCGTCGCGTAGTCAACCGATGCTGCGTTTGAGGCGTCGCCTTCGCGCGCTACCGTGACGGTGACGGCCGTGCAATCTTCAAGGATGCTGTAAGCGGACTGCCCAAACTGAATTGTTGGTACAGAGGAGCTTCCGACGACCTGGAAACACTGCGAGAACTCTGAAGTGTTGTTGTCAGAGTCTGTAGCCGTGGAAGTGATAAACTGGCCCGCCGCAACCGGTGTGAGGCCTGAAACTGAAAACATCAAGTGGCCATCCCCGCCGGTCATCAGGCTGATCGAACCGACAAACGTCTTGCCTTCGCCGTTGCCCGATGAGTCGCAAGCGGGGTTGGCAAAGAATTGAATCGTGACGTTCTGGTTCGGCGTACTATCAAGCGAGCCGCTGACGGTGGTGTTCGAACCGTTGTTGATTGCCGAACTGATAACCGGAAAGTTTTGCAGGTTGTTGGCACCGGCGTCGGCGTCGCCCATGTCGTTCGGCGTTACCCCGTCGTTGCCCAGGTCAATTCCAAGACCGCCGTTCGAGAAGATTGAGTTAGTCAGAATTGCGTCATCGTTGACCAATTGATTCGGCTGTGGATTAAGCACGGCTATGCCGTCATTGCCGTTAAAGGCAATCGTATTTCCCAGTCCAGTTGCGCCACCGATGGTGTTGCCGGATACGTTGTCATCAACGACAATTCCCGATTGGGTGTTGCCAAGGGCAGCGGTGCCGGTTGCATCGGTTCCGATGAAGTTGCCGCTCACCTGGTTCGAACTGCCAAATAACTCGACTCCATTCAGGTTGCCTGAAATTATGTTGCGCGCGGCTGGGGACGACCCGCCCACGATGGCTCCTGAAATTCCCACTCCCGCCTGAGTGTTTCCCAGCGCGACTGTGCCGGTCACATCCGTTCCGACAAAATTTCCTTGAATCGTAGCGTCAGAAGCGAATACTCCGTAGGAACCATTTCCCGAGATGATGTTACGCGCTCCAGTGGTAGTGCCACCAATAACATTAGTGCCATTGAGGCCTCTGGCATCGACCCCTGCGCCCTGATTGCCGAGAGCCATTGTGCCGCTGGCGTCGGTACCGATAAAGTTTCCCTGTACCGTGTTTCCAGACGACAGTATGCTAACGCCGACACCGGAAGGACTGACACTGCTTACTATGATCGCACCCGAGATTACATTACGCGCGGCCGGCGACGTGCCGCCGACGAGGTTGTTGTCAGAGAGAATGTTTACGTTCCAGTAAGTGTTTCCCGGCGCACTATTGCCGGCCGGATTAGTACCAATGAAGTTTCCTTGAATCGTGTTGTGTTCACCACTGACGATCTGGATCCCTGGTGCGCTAAAGCGATTGATCACCAAGCCTTGTACAGTGGAGTTTCCGGTCTTGATGGTGAGCCCGGCAGAGCTGGCGGTGCCGCCATTTAACTCAATCAAAAGGACAGCGTTGTCACCATTCACCACCGTATTAGCGCTGGCGCCGGGCTGGCTATAGCCATCTATGACGACAGGGTCAGTGAGATCTGGCAATGAGGAATTGGGGCTGATCGTATGCACGCCAGAGCTGGGAATGTTGAATTTGATCGTGTCCGTTCCTGAGTTCACGTTGGCTTCCTCAATCGCGGCGCGCAGCGAACAGTTGCCGGATGTGGACGTTTCGCAAACCCCATCGCCAGGGCTGGCATCGTGACCGTCGCCATTGACGTTCACAGTGAAAATTTTCGGGGCGGCTGAGGCGGTCGGCTCGAGCAATTGTTGATACCTGACCGGGAGAGCAAACCAACTCGCAAACAGAACCAGCGTTGACGCGAAAATGGCCAAGACTCTTGAATGTGATTTTTGTTTTCTCATCGGGTTTGCTCTCCTTCTTTCCCATCGCGATTAGTGGAATGTGCGCGAGCCTACTGCTGGCGGTCGGGCTCGGGCGGATCGACGAACGACGGCGTGCCCGCATAGACGAACGACGTCTTAAACGTGGCGTTGTCGATGACTTCAACTGACGGCATGCACGGATCAGGCGGAGACAGTGGATCTGGGTTCAACGTCACTGAACGGAATACCGGGCGAAGTTGCAGGCGTCCTGGCGCCGTGTCGCCGGTGAAAAACTCATCAGCATTTACGTGCAGGAACGCAGACTGCCCGTTTTGCAGCGTCAGCGTGCGGCCAACCGCTCCGCCGGTACGTGGATTGATTAAAGGGTTGCCATCGGCGTCTACAAACCCCAGACGCACACGGCAGGGATCGGGCGGTGTATTCGGATCGGATGGCGCGATGTTCGAGGCATTGATACGTATGCTTTGCCCGCGCACGATACCAACCATCGTGTAGCGCCCTGGCGGGTCAGGTTGGGGATTAAAAGCGCGCGCGCGGCGAACTTCCCAGACGACTCCCGTCGCCAACATGCTTACAACGGCGATCGCGATTGACACTTTTTTCCAGATATTAGGTCTTCTCATGTGTTCCTCCTGGTGCGGTGTGGAATTCCGGTCTCACCCCCTTAACGCGAGAAGTTCCACGGAGCGACACCAGTCGCAACAGAAATGCAATGGTTGGCTGTGAAGTAGGTTTGCGGTTCGGAGGAAAGGTCACTAATCGATTCGGTTATCTGCAGAGGAGATGAAGTGTCTCCTTCAGAAAGCGTCACCGGCTTGCTGATTGGTTGGAGCTCACGATTTGCGCTTCAACTTACGGTCGAGCGTTACCTTGACCAGAACTCCATATAGAAGGCCGAACAAGGCTGCGGGAGCGCCACCGTAAAACAAAATCAGGAGCGAAAGGACACCAATGTCTTCCAGCGGGGTCGACCTGACAAACAACGGCTGTTTGGATACCGCGAGGAACACCCCTACTACACAGCCTGCGAGTGCGGAAATGATCAAACAGACCAGGGCCAGCACCATACCAATAACCAGATTGACTGCGATGTTGTTTCCGCTAAGATAAACAATCCACCCGGCTAACCTTCCGAGTAGCGCTGCTGATAAACACAGTGTTGCTAACCCGACCACGATCCCGGATAGTGATTCCGGTGCCGGCTCGGTGATGAGTGCTTGTATTTTGAGCAGTACCAGGAGCAGGAAGGCGGCGAGCACTCCCAAAGCGGCAAACACTAAACTCCATCTCATTCCGACTCTGGCGCAAACATCACGCGTGAGTTCCTGCATTCATTTACTCCTAACCATCCAAACACTTGCCCTTTGCTCACTTGTAATTGCCGGGATCCAACTATAAAGACAACCTTGGCTACGACGGTCGAATCCGGCTAGACCCGCCTCGACGACCGAAAGAGACCAGCGACCTGATAAACCACCTGCCGCCGCCAATCGCGAGAGAAATGCCGCCGATAAAGAACACCGCGCCAAGCCCGTAGAGAAGTAGCAAAGCTGCAACGTCGTTGACCCTTATCGCGGTGTGCTTGTTCGCAACCACTACAGACATGAAGACAGCGGTGAGCAGCAAGAAGCCGCCAACCGCGAGAGCCAGGGTACCGCCGATACAGCCGCGCAGGCGCATACCGTTTTTCGTAACAAACGTATTTCGATGGCCACACTTCGGGCAAATCGGAAACGGCTGCGATGAGTGGTAGCGGCACTCGATGTTCAGACAGACGTAATCCTCAGATGACATGGCCGGTTGAATTCTGCTCTCAGCCCTTAACGCGAGAAAGCGCGCCGCGCGACACCAGTCGCAACCGAAATGTAATCCTGGCCCTGAATGGGTCAAAAGCTCGCAGCTAAGGCGGTCATGTGTATAATTCGGTTTTCCTTCAGAATTCGCGATTCTCGCGATTGACAGAAATGCCCCTATCCCATTCAGAAAACGTTACCGGCTTACTGATCGATTGGAGGAATGGCGATCAGAGCGCGTATGAGCGATTGGTTCCCATGGTTTATGCGGAACTGCATCGGCTGGCGCATCATTACATGAACCGGGAGCGCGCCGATCACACTTTGCAAACGACTGCTCTGGTTAACGAAGCCTACGTTCGGCTGGTCGATCAGAAAAGAACGAATTGGCAAAATCGCGCCCAGTTCTTTGGGATTTGCGCTGAATTGATGCGGCGGATCCTGGTTGACTACGCGCGCCAACAGCAATACCAAAAGCGGGGCGGCGGCGCTCAAAGAGTCACCCTTGACGAGACGGCACAGGTCACTGAAGAGAAGACCGCCGACCTGGTGGCGCTTGATGAAGCGCTCAAGAGTCTCGCTAAATTTGATCCGCGCAAAGCGCGCGTAGTTGAGTTGCGTTTCTTTGGTGGCTTAAATGTAGATGAGACGGCCGAAGTAATGGGCATTCACGCCAACACAGTTATTCGCGATTGGAGCGCAGCCCGATCGTGGTTGTACAAGGCAGTGACAAGCGAGCCCTGACACGTTAGAATCCGCCGCACCTTACACAGTTTAGCTGCGACTAATCCTTCCGATGACGCCTGAACAATGGGAAGACATCGAAGCCGTTTTTCAATCGGCGCTAACGCAGGAGCCGGCCGAGCGGTCTGCCTTCGTCGATCGCGAATGCGCCGGCAACGAAGCTCTGCGCAAAGAGGTGGCAGATTTGCTCGCCGCGGAAGAGCAGTCGCGTAACTATCTCACCGGCTCGGCGCTTGAAATTACCGCGGACCAACTTGCGCAGCGGCGAATCCACTCAGTTGCCGGGTCAACGGTCGGAGCCTATCGCCTTCAGAAAGCGCTGGGCGCGGGCGGCATGGGCGAAGTCTATCTGGCAATTGATGAGCGCACCAATCGCAAAGTTGCGCTCAAACTCCTGCCCGACTATTTCAGCGATGATCCCCAACGAGTACACCGCTTCCAGCAGGAAGCCAAAGCGGTGCTGGCGTTAAATCATCCTAATATTGTTACGACCTATGAAGTGGGCGACGTTGACGGCGTGAGCTTCATTGCCACGGAATTCATCGAAGGTGAAACCCTTCGCCAGGTCCTCGCCGAGCGCCGGCTGAGCGCGTTGGAAGCACTCGAAATAATCACGCAGATCGCCAACGCTCTCACCGCCGCACACGATGTCGGTGTCGTCCATCGCGACATAAAACCTGAGAACATCATGCTCAGGCCCGATGGTTATGTGAAGGTGCTCGACTTCGGAGTTGCCAAACTGGGCGGGCCGGTTACGTCTTTGCCGGCGAATCCAAATGCTACGAGTCCAGGAATGTTGATTGGCACCGCGCGGTATATGTCGCCCGAACAGGCGCGCGGCATCGACGTTGACGGTCGCTCGGATCTCTGGAGTCTGGGCGTCGTGTTCTATGAAATGCTAGTCGGGCGATCGCCTTTCGCAGGGTCAACACCGAGCGACTCCATCGCGGCGATCCTGGAACGGGAGCCAGCCCCCATTCAATCGTTAGCGCCGGGGATCCCGCCCCAGTTAAGCTCAATTGTCGAAAAGCTGATTCGAAAAGGTCGCGATGATCGCTACCAAACGGCGGTTGAGTTGTTGAGTGATCTTCGCGAGTTGCAGCAGGATCTAAACGTTCAGGCCAGATTGAATCACTCCTCGACGCGAAGCCGGGCAAGCGAACGTGCAGATCACGTGGCACAGCTCAACACTGGCGTTCCGAAATTCTTCGCAAAATATGGATGGGTGTTAGCCGGCGTCATCTTAGTTGCCTTGTTGCTAACGATCATCACGGTGAAATACTTTCACGCGAACAATCAGACGATCGACTCGTTGGCAGTATTGCCGTTCGTCAACGTGGGCGGCGATTCCAATTCAGATTACCTGGCTGACGGCATCACCGAGAGTTTGATCAATGGCCTTTCGCAGTTGCCGAACATGAAAGTGATCGCACGGAATTCGGTCTTTCGCTACAAGGTGGACGGTCCGCGGGGCGGCGTTCCCGATCCGCAAAAGGTGGCGAAAGAGCTGGACGTGAAGGCCGTGCTGATCGGTAGAGTGATCCAACGCGGCGACGATCTCTTTGTGAGCGCCGAATTGGTAAACGCAAGTGACAATAGTCATATTTGGGGAGCGCGATACGATCGCAAAGTCTCCGACGTCTTCGCCGTGCAGGAGCAGATCGCCAGCGACATTTCAGCGGAATTGCGATCGAAGTTAGCGGGTGAGTTTTCGTCCCAACCACCGAAACGCGAGACCGCAAATCTAAAAGCTCTTGCTTACTATATGCAGGGCCGTTCGTACGTACATCGGCGCACGCGCGCAGATCTGGAGCTGGCTGGAAGTTACTATCAAAAAGCCATCGAAGAAGATCAACGCTATGCACTGGCCTACGCGGGACTGGCTGAGGTCTATGGAAACCTTGGAGTTCGCGGCTACATTTCGCCGGTCGAGGGCCGGCGTAAATTGGGAGAGGCGGCGCGCAAAGCCCTTGCGCTTGACGATAACCTGCCCGATGCGCACGTGATGATAGGCTACTATTACATGGGCTACGCGCCATATGACTTTGGCGATGGCGACCGCGAACTGAAACGCGCAATCCAACTCAGTCCCAGTTTGGCGATTGCTCATTTGTACCTGGCGCTTTCACTTCTTAGGCAGGAACATCTCGATGACGGCTTGAATGAAATGCTGAAGGCGCGCGAACTCGACCCGTTCTCGATTATTATCGCGCGCCAGACGGCCCTCTATTATTTGCTCAAGCGCGATTACCCGCGGGCGCTCCAGATTCTTCGGCAGTCAAACGAGTCAGGCCCACCGTTTACGACCACAACCGAAATTGGCATCTATACACAGAATGAGTTATACGACGAAGCCTTGGCCGCGCTTGATAAGGAAAGCCGCGAACGCAAAGACGACCCGCTTTTGATTTTCAACCGCGGGATGGTTTATGCGGCGCAGGGCAGGCGAGCCGAGGCGCTGAAGGTCATCAACGAGTTGGAGCACTTCAACGGAAACGATCTCAGCGAGGCCTATTTGATCGCCAAAGTCTATGCGGCGCTGCACGACAAAGAACAGGCGCTTGCCTGGCTGGACCGTGGCCTGATTCACGGATCTATTGGGGCCTTCTATCGAGACGAGCCGGTCTGGGACAGCGTCCGCGATGATTCACGCTTTTTGAGTCTCCTGCAACGCATGGGTGTGCCGCAGTCATAACTCGTTTCGACCTGTCAGCAATTCCGCGAGACAAAAACGAGTACCTCGCAATGGCGTGATTATGGCGCGATGGCGTGCTGAGACGTAGCTAGATACCGAATTCTTAAGTTCGAATTCTGATGCTGCCGGAATTACTGGTGTATCCGTGCGCTTTGAGCGTGATCATGCAGGTGCCAATGGATAGGTTGTCAGGAAGCCTGCCGTCGCCCGTGAAGGACCACCGGACTGCCCCAGAGTAGGCATCGCGCGCTTTTAGAATAGATCCGGTGAGGAAGTAACCTGTGGAGCCGCTGAATGCCGGAGGTGGACCTGGCGGCTAAGACAAGAAGGGCAAGTAGCTTCTATTCAATCTACGAAGTGCGCCTTACTTCTGAAGCAACGGAGTGCACAAGTCCCGGCTCCAGGCTTCAGATTCAAAACGCATGATGGTTATGGCGCCTTCTCTGTCCTCTATTTCAAGGGCGTCATCCCGGCCGTCGCTTGTTTCCAGCTCAACTCGCTTCACACCGGCGACCGTGTGAGTCATGTGACTTTTGTTTGTGCCTACCGGGGCTTGCAGCATGATCTCGATGTTAGGATTGCGATTGCCGTCCATCTCCAGATCTATTCCCACCAGCAGCAAGCCATCTTCAAGCCAAAAATCTGACGCCACTTCCCGGTCTGGTCCAAGGATTTCGAGTCTGGTTGGACGCATTTTGTTACGCCTGCCAAAACGCGACAAATTCGTTTGCCAGGTAGAAGATTCGATTTCACTCCGCATAATAATTCCTCACTTCCGCAATGAAAGCCTGATGGAGAGGCCACGGTTTCGCGTTACCCCTTCCAGGCAAAAATTTTCACCTTCCAGAATTGCATGAGGCGTGCCAAATCTTTTGTCATTTTTGCTGGAATCCCTCGTTAGACCTGGAAGCTGACCTAACACCGAATGCGGTCATTATCCTGAGGTTTCCCTACGCTCCATCCTGCCTTTAGGCTGTAGCCTACGCCCCCGGGGCTGCGATGTTTCTCCCGCCCGGTGGGAAACTTTTCGCAGCTGTCACTGTCACCCACCAATCCGCCCACCTAAATAGAGGAGATCCATCAGGCACATGCGTTGCAATCACTTAGGAGTTATCTGGGAGGGCATCGTCAAGGGGATCTTAACAAGTTGAAAAGGAGATCATTATGAAGAGTTTTCTATTGTTTATCGCACTTCTTTTCGTCGTTACTCTGAGCAGCAGTTCGGCGCCAACTGTTTCCCATGCAGCCCTGGCTGCGAAGACGGAAAGAGCGCTCATGAGGTTCGACCGGCCGGTCACACTCATGGATGTAACCCTGAGGGGTGAGTACTTATTCGTCCATGACGACGCGGCTATGGCGCGCGGAGAATCATGCACGTATGTCTATAAGGGGACTACCGAGGATCCGAACCGGCTGGTTGTTGCTTTTCACTGCACGCCGGTGCAGCGGAACAGGGTTGACTACTTCACGGTACGCACTTCTCCGGGTGCGACAGGAGACTTCGAGCTAAGAGAGTTTCAGTTTAAGGGCAGCACGGAAGCGCATGTGGTTCCGATGAATTTACACGACGCGCACGTGGCGATCGTGCCCGTGAACTAACACGCTCGAGCGTCAGGAGGCAGGCGGCAGGTGCAGACGGCAGGTGCATGAAAGTGGCGCCTGATCCTCCCCTGCTTCCTGCTACTGATCTTACCGACTTACTCGCGAAAAGGACTAGCAAGATGAATTCGACAATGACTGTGCCCAGGTCTCCTGAATGCGAAACCCAGGCGACATCGATTAGCGGCCAGCGCCTGCTTGACGACCCGCTACTGAATCGAAGCACCGCATTTCCCGAAGACGAGCGACGCGAGCTGGGACTATTAGGCCTTCTGCCGCTGCATACTTCGACTATTGAAGAACAGCTGGCCCGTGTTTACGAAAACTATCAGCGAAAAGATAGTGATATCGAACGCTACATTTTTCTTACGGCCCTGCAGGACCGCAACGAAATACTTTTCTATCGGTTGCTGCAGGAACACGTCACCGAGATGATGCCAATCGTTTACACGCCGACGGTTGGCGAGGGCTGCCGCCAATACAGCCACGTGTTTCGCCGTCCACGCGGTCTTTACATTTCCTACCCTTATCGCCACGAGATCTTTTCTTTACTCAATAATGCACCCTCGCAAAACCCCGAAGTAATAGTAGTAACTGACGGGGAGCGAATCCTTGGTCTAGGTGATCTTGGCGTGGGAGGCATGGGAATCCCGGTGGGTAAGCTTTCGCTTTATACGCTTTGCGCAGGCATCCACCCAGCCAGAGCGTTGCCGGTCCTGCTCGATGTTGGGACAGACAACCGCGAATTACTTGACGATCCGCTTTACCTCGGCTGGCGGCATGAACGCATACGGGGCAAAGAGTACGACGACTTCATTGAAGCCTTCGTTTCAGCCATAAAGCTGAAGTTTCCACAGGTGCTGCTGCAGTGGGAAGACTTCTCAAAGTACAACGCCCCCCGAATACTTGAGCGCTATCGTGATCGACTTTGTACTTTCAATGATGACATACAGGGAACCGGCGCCGTCACCGTTGCCGGTTTGCTGGCCGCAACCAGGTTGGCGCATACGAAACTCAGCGAGCAGCGAATAGTAATTCTCGGTGCCGGTTCCGCGTCGATTGGTATCTGCGATCAAATCGTTGCCGCCATGATGCTTGAAGGTACGACCGAACCTGAAGCGCGTAGCAAGCTATGGTTGGTTGATAGCCAGGGACTGGTTCAATCCGGACGAACCCGAGTAGAGCCATTCAAAGAGAAATACGCACAACCAATCGAAGTAACGCGAACCTGGCAGCTCGAAGATATCTCAAAACATGACCTCGGAGACGTGGTCAGAAATGTTAAGCCCACCATTCTCATAGGCACCTCGGCGCAGCCAGGAGCGTTCACAGAAGACATCGTTCGCGACATGGGAACACATGTCGAGAGACCAATAATCTTTCCGCTTTCGAATCCTACTTCAAAGAGCGAAGCAACTCCGGTTGACCTTTTCCGATGGACAAATGGGCGGGCAGTGATTGCGACCGGCAGTCCTTTCCGTCCCATTCGTACCGAACATGGTCTGATACAAATCGGTCAATGCAACAACTCATTTATTTTCCCCGGGGTTGGGTTGGGCGTGATTGCGTCTGGCGCGCGTCGCGTAACCGATTCCATGTTCGCCGCCGCCGCCCGCGTGCTAAGTCAGTTTTCGCCGATGTTGAACGATCCCAAGGCGCCGCTTTACCCTCCCCTGGAACAGGTGCGCGACATTTCGTTCAAAGTTGCACTCGAGGTTGCACGCGAAGCGCAGCGCGCCGGCCTCACCGAAGTGGACCTCGACACGCTGGAAGAAACTGTAAGCGACAAGATGTGGAAACCGCATTACTTTCCTCTCCGGCGCGCCGTTCCGGATTGCTACCGGACTGACTTTGAGCTTGTGTGTAGATGGTAGGGCTATGCACCAACTAAGTGCCGTTCGTCGGCGACTCCACGAAGGTATTAGCTACCGTCTTCGCACGTTTGCCGGCGGCCGTTTCTCATCCCACTGTCGACCAACCTCAATCGTTCTAATGTTGACGGAACGGTGCAACGCTCGTTGTATTCATTGCGACATATGGAAAAATCGCGGTAGCGAAGAACGGCCCTCGTTGTCTCAATGGCAAGAGTTACTTGCCGATCTCAAAGCATGGCTTGGTCCCGTACAGGTAACTTTTAGCGGTGGCGAGGCGCTGCTGAACCGCGACACCATCGAATTGTTATCGTTTGGCAGTTCGCTTGGTCTCTTTATGGAACTACTGACTCACGGTTTCTGGGAAGACCAATCAAAGATTGAAAGGCTGGCGTTGGCGCGACCCTCAAGAGTAACAATTTCACTGGATGGCATTGGGGAAACGCATGATCGAGTCCGCGGGCGTGTCGGATTTGCAAAGAAAACGGCCAGAACTATTCAGACGCTGAAACAAGTGCGCAAAGAACAGGGCATTGATCTTGGCATTCGGCTCAAGACTGTGATCATGCGACAAAACCTTGATGACATTTGTCAGGTGGCACGCTTCGCCCAACAAGAAGATCTTGAAGTCTTCTACCAACCGATAGAGCAAAACTACAACACTGCAGAAGATCCCCGTTGGTTTGCTCATAGTGAAACATGGCCTTCAGATACTGAAAAGGTGGTTGGTATCGTGAAAGAGTTGCGTGAGTTGAAACGGCAGGGGTTACCGATCGCGAATAGTCTCGCCCAGCTCGATGCGATGATTCCCTACTTTGTTAATCCCGCAGAGTCGCGGGTCGCCATTCAGTCACACAGCGCTCATGAGCCGCGGCAAGCCTGCAGTGCGTTGACCATGCTCCAGTTTCAAGCAAACGGGGACGTCGTCGTGTGTAATGCACAACCGCCGATTGGAAATATCAGGACTGCGCCAATTCATGGGATCTGGCAAAACAGACCACGTTGGTGGGAGGACAGTTGCTGCCTGGAACGGAGGCTTAGCAGGCCACCCGATTCTCCCTGAGACTCTCGGCCCAGGCGCAGGATTGATCGGAATGTTGCTAATTATTAATCGGAGGTCCGGCTCGTCAGTTCGAGACCGGATGAGAATAGTGGCTAGTGGCCCTTGGAAATCAATGCCCAGAGTCTCGGCTGCGGAGTTTCGCCGCGCTTTCGATCATGCCGCGTAGGCTTATCTGTCCAGTGTAATTGCCGAAGAGTATGCGGCCCGGTGTTGCGCACCAGGTGTGCCGCGCATGATCCCAAATAACGGGTAGATCGGTTGAATACTGTGGCAAGGCAGCCGGCCAGCGATGAATGACTACGTCGTGCGGCTCGAGAATTCCCAACAGCGTCGCCAGTTCCAACTTGATCGCCTGGCGGATTTCTTCGTCTGAAGCCGTGAGCCACTGTGGCTGCGCAGTGCCACCCATCATCACCGTAAACGACGCGAAACGAGACCCGTCCGCGACACGGTAATCGAATGAACTGGAATTGAAGAGGATGCCCAGAGATTTTGTTTGCTCGCGCGACGGCATCAATACACCAACACCATGTAACGGTCGTGTAAGTGCGTGGCGATCGACAAAGACAGTGACGGACACAATCGGTGTATAACGCACTCCCGCTAGTTTGTCTGACAGACTTGCCGAAGCAGATCGAATAATCTTCGCCGCGGCGTGAGCGGGTGTGGCAATGATCACATTCGCAGCCTCCGGCAGCTGATCTACTGGCTCGCCTTTGCGGAATCTCGAGCCAAGCCGCTGCTCGAGGCGTTTTTCCAAACGCGCCACCAAATCTCCCATGCCAAATCGTGGGGCGGTGCGGTGCTTCTTATCTTTTTTCGACCGGCTGTTATCGTGTCTGCCAAGCATTGCCCCCAGCAGAGTTTTCCCCGCCGGCAGATCAAGAAAAGGGAAAGCTGTTGACACGCCCAGCTCCGCTGGTTGTACTCCGTAGATGCCGCGCACGAAAGGCGTTAGCAAATATTCGAGCGCTGCGTCGCCAAGATGTCGTCGCGCCCAGAGGTCAAGCCTTTGCGGCTCCGAACTTGTGGGGTGACTAATAGAACGAACCAGGGCGGCGTGGCCAAGCGTATCGAACGCTTCACCGATCGTCAGCGGAAAGCGGCGGAGCCGACCGTCGCGCACGATGTACTTTGCTTTACCTTCTTTGCGCGGCTCAACGAGTTCGACGCCCAGGTCGCGACAGAGTTCGCGCACCGTTTCAGTCGCAATCAATGAATGCGCCGCACTCTCAGCGATGCCATGTTTAGTGGTTCGCGTTTGGATCAGTCCACCGGCGCGCTCTTTTTCTTCAAGCAGCGTCACCGAGTAGCCGTCGCGATCCAGTGCGTAGGCCGCAAGCATTCCGGCAATGCCGGCTCCTACAACTGTAGCTTCCTTGCAACTGGAGTTTAAGGTTCCGATCATGCCTGAGCCTCCGTGAGAATCGATTGCAGCACGCGCGGAAACTGCGGGTTGTCGTTAAAACAACGTGCGCGATAGTAGTGTTTGACGCCGTGTTTTCGCGCCACCTCAGCATAGAGCTGATCAAGCTCAAAAAGCGTTTCAATGTGATCACTTACAAAACTAATTGGGACAACCACCACGGTCTCGATACCACTCTGGCCCAGCCTCTTTAGTTCATCATCCAGGTACGGTTTCAGCCATGGCAGTTTGCCATTGCGCGATTGGAAGGCAAGCGACCACGGCGCTGTTAGCCCCCGCGTGACGGCCCGCACGGTTCTCGCTACGTCATCCGCGTATGGATCGCCGCGCTCGACAATCTTCATAGGCAACGAATGGGCCGAAAACACGATATGGATCGGAGCCGTCGAGCCGTTCGCCTCTGATTCCGCAAGGCTGATGGCTTCGTCGACACTGCTGCGCAAGAGTGAGATGTATTCGGGATGGTCCGGCCAGTGGGCGACAGTCTTAAGTTGTGGGTGCCATTCGAGTTTATTCAAGCCTTCTTCCACAACGTCGAGGCAAGTTCCGGTTGTGGTGGTTGAGAACTGCGGAAACAACGGCATTAGCACCAGCTGATCGGCGCCCCAAAACTTCATTTGCTCCAATGCCTTTTCAATTGAAGGCTCAGAACTGCGCATTCCAAACTCGACGTGCACTCCATTTCGCGGCAGTAGCTGTCGCAGGCCTTCAGCTTGAATTACCGTCCACTTGAGTTGTGGCGAGCCTCCGCCGATTGATCTATAGCTCTTGATTGAAGAGGGGCCCTTGATTTGTGCAATCATGAAGGCGAGCAGCTGTCGCAGAGGCGCCGGAATTCCCACCAGCACTCTGGGATTTGCAAACAAGCGGTAAAGGAAAGGCTTCACATCAGCCAACGTCCATGGGCCGCCAAAGTTCAATAACAGAATCCCCTGCTTCATGATTTTTTCCTAAACAGTCCGGCTGAATAATTGGGCAGTAGAATTGTCTCGCGCCAGGCGAGCATCAAATGCCATGCAGATGTTACGCAGGAAGGTCCGGCCGTCATCAGTTACCTTACAGGTCTTGCCGGTCAGTCTTACCAGGTCGTCACGTCTCGGTTCTTCCAGTCTCTCTCCGACTGAATCCAGATACGGCACATAAGCTTCGGGTGTGTGCCAACTAGTTTCGAAGCGCGTCATCAGGTTTAGAACGTGACGCCGGAGAATCACGTCTTCGCGATTTAGTTTGTGGCCTCGGAAGATTGGAATCTCACCTTTGCCAACTCGCTCTTGATAGCGTTCGAGAATTTTTTCGTTTTGTGCAAACGCGTCCCAGGCATCACTGATGGCTGAAACGCCAAGGCCAAGTAAAGGGGCAACGAGCCGCGGCGTATAACCCATAAAATTCCGGTGCAATGTCTTCCTGTTTGCGGCCTGCCATAACTCCTCGCTCTCCAGTGCGAAATGATCCATTCCAATTTCGTGATAGCCCGCTGTCTCCAGCAGGCTGCGGCCAAATTCGTAGAGAGCGCGCTTTTCATCACCGGAGGGCAGATCTTTTTCTGTGAAATGTCTTTGACCGGGCTTTACCCAGGGCACGTGCGCATAGGCATAAAATGCAATCCGGTCCGGCCTCAGGCGCGTCACCGCCTCCATCGTGTCTCTGATACTCTGCTGACTCTGGAAGGGCAGACCGTAAATCAAGTCGTAGTTGATACTGTTGAATCCCAGCTCGCGGGCCGTCTCCGTAACATTTTTCACTTGCCTTTCCGTTTGCACTCGATTCACTGCTAATTGCACTAACGGATCGAAATCCTGAATACCCAGGCTCAGGCGTCTGAAGCCCAACTGGTACAGCGTAGACAAATGTTCAGGCTGTGTGACGCGTGGATCAGATTCGAGGGAGAACTCAGCCTCTGAAGTCTGCTGCGCGTATTCCAGAATTCCGCTGACTAGCTCGCCTAGTTCCGCCGCAGTCAGAAAGGTGGGAGTGCCGCCACCCAGGTGTAACTCAGAAAGTGGTATCGGCTGTGAACGGTTTAGTCGCTCGCGGTAGAGTTCCCATTCTTTCAAAACTGTCTTGACGTAGATCCCACCAACTGAAGTGCTGCGCGTGATGCGCGAATTGCAGCCGCAATAGGTACAGAGCGAATGGCAAAACGGGACGTGCACATAAATAGCCGCACCGTTGCCATGCCGTTCGGTTAGATCCAGGCTTTCTGAAACGCTTGAGATCCACTCATCAAGCGTCGGCGTTTCAGTCCAATGCAGAATCGTCGGGTAGCTCGTATAGCGCGGCCCTGGGACGTCATACTTCTTTAGCAGTTCTGAGGCGGTGGCAATCATCGAGTTTATTGAATCGTTTCCTGGTTAACTGCGCCGACCTGGCGCGGCCTTGCGTGCCGTCTTGATAATGACCAACGCGAATCCGAGGACTGCGATGACCTGCACCATGCAGCCCAACATTGAAATCATAAGAACCTGCACACGAGGGGAACTCAGTTGCGCGTACGTTAGCAGAATCACGCTGCCAATCATGAGAGACAGGACTGAATAGGCGAGCTCGGGCCGCCACAGCGAAGTCTGTTTGAAACGAGAAAGCGCCCCGTAGGCGAGGGCGATGATAAATAGCCCTGCCAGGGCCATCGTCAACGCGTTCCCAGGCGCCGGCACCCAGGAATCAACGGCGGCGCTGAAGTCCTGTTTCAACCCGATTGTCCAGAGATTGATCGCGGCGAGTGTAAGTACAATGGTTATTCCGGAGATGAAAACGGAGAGAAAAATGTTATCGGCGACGGAAGGATGTAGAACGAGTGGCTTTAACGAAGTGTCGTCAACTCGCGCGGAAAATCGCGAACCGTTAATACCAGTGACTGTGCTCATGCTGTTCCTCACTGCTTAAGCGAATTTGAATCGATGTCGGGAGACGCTGCATCGTCTTTACTTGAGCAATGGTTATGCCTAACGGTTTTTCCTTATTTGACTGACAATGGGTGGTCGCTGCTCGATCCTTTGCGAAATATAGCCCACAGTCCGAGCGCAGAATTCCGCAGATTCAGAAGTGTCACTTCCGCTAAATACCCACTAAAACGACGAAAAGTTAGAAGCACGGTGTGTTTACCCACGGCCCGTTAGTTGCTCACTATCCCCAGGTGAGATTGAAAACCGTTTTCATCTCTGGGAGGAAAGTCTTGTGACGCTTGATAAAACCCCAATTGGCTCGTCGGTCCGGATAGTCTCAATTGAAGGCCCAGATTTTTTGACGCTGAGGCTGATGGAAATGGGCATGGTTCCCGGCGCGCCGGCTCGGGTCATCAAGTCCGCCCCGCTCGGAGATCCGATTCAGGTTTGCCTTGGGGACTATCACCTGGCACTCCGTCGTAATGAAGCGCGAACAATAACTGTGGCCATGGACGACTAAAGCTCGCCGCTAATCCGAAACTCTCCCGCTGCTTTCCTAACTCAACCACATCCATGAGCGCCGCTACCAAAACATTTCCCGGCAGCAAGGTTCGTCCATCGCGCCTGCCAGATTTGCACCAGACCTTGACCGTGGCGGTGGCCGGCAATCCGAACACAGGCAAGACTAGCCTTTTCAATACGCTCACCGGACTAAGGCAGAAAGTTGCGAATTATCCGGGCGTTACTGTCGAGAGCAAGCAGGGCCAATGGTCAGTCGCGACTGACTGTCTGGTGCGCCTAATCGACTTGCCCGGGCTTTACAGTCTTGAGGCGACATCGATTGACGAACAGATTGCTCGTGATGTTTTGCTCGGACGTACTTCGAAGATCGCCCAACCGGACGTTGTTATTGTCACCGTCGATGCTACCAACCTCATTCGCAATCTTTACCTGGCTACGCAACTCATCGAAACCGGACTTCCGATGGTTGTGGCGCTGACCATGTTTGATCTGGCCGAGCGCAGCAAGCTCCATATCGACGTTCAGAAATTGAGCGAGGCTCTCGGCGTTCAGATTGTGCCCGTAGTCGCGAAACGTCGCGGAGGGATCGATGAACTGGGTCAAGCAGTGCTAACTGCGGCGGCAGCCGGTTCCAGACAGAAACCAGGTTGGCAGTTTTCGATTTCGGGCCAGAACCAGACGAGCTCAGTTTCAAATCTTAGCCGGGAGTCGTGGCAGGAGTTGCTGACCGCGCGGTACCGATGGATTGAAAGGGTTGTCTCTGAAACTACTCATAATGACGAGGCGAAGCAGCCGAATATTAGCGAACGCATCGATGCATTTGTGACTCACAAATTTCTCGGCCCGTTAATCCTTGTTCTGGTAATGCTCTTTATCTTCCAGACGATTTTCTCCTGGGCGAACCTCCCGATGAACTTGATCGACCATGTGTTCAGCGCGCTTGGCGCGGGATTGCGAGCCCACTTTCCTCCGGGAATACTTACTGATCTACTGGTCGACGGCGTGATTGCGGGCGTTGGCGGCGTGCTCGTATTCCTGCCGCAAATACTCTTACTTTTTCTATTCATCACCCTGCTCGAAGACAGTGGGTACATGGCGCGTGCAGCGTTCCTGATGGACCGTCTAATGCGTGCTTTCGGGTTGCATGGCAAAGCTTTTGTGCCGTTGTTGAGCAGTTTTGCTTGTGCTGTGCCGGGAATTATGGCGACGCGCACTATTGAAAACCCCAAAGACCGCGTGGCCACGATCATGATTGCTCCTTTCATGAGCTGTTCCGCACGCCTGCCCGTCTACACCTTGATGATCGCCGCCTTCTTTTCCGGGCAAAAAGTTCTGGGCTTCATCTCGCTGGGCGCGGTGATGATTCTGGGAATGTATTTGCTCGGCATTGGCGTTGCGATCATCGTCGCCTGGATTTTGAAACACACCCTCCTGAATGCTCCCTCGCCACCGTTCATGATGGAACTGCCACCATACCGGCTGCCAAATTTCGCCAATGTTGCCCACACTCTGCTGGCGCGAGTTGGTGTTTTTCTCAAGCAGGCGGGCACAGTCATCATGGCCATCTCGATTCTTATGTGGGTACTGGTTACCTTTCCGCGAGCGAGCGCAACGAATGCCGGCAGCGATCATGCAACCCAGGTAGAAAATAGTTACGCAGGACAAGGGGGACGTATGATCGAGCCATTGATTACTCCGCTCGGCTTCGATTGGAAGATCGGTATCGCATTGATTTCGTCCTTTGCCGCGCGGGAGACAGTGATTTCGACTCTCAGCATTGTCTACAAAGTGGGAGATGACTCCGGGGCGGATTCGACCTCCCTGGTGGCCGCAATGCGCAATGCAAAGCGCGCCGACGGCTCACGCGTTTGGAATCCTCTGGTCGCAGTCTCTTTAATGGTTTTCTTTGTGTTGGCTTGCCAGTGTATGTCGACGGTGGCCATCGTGCGCCGGGAGACGAACTCCTGGCGCTGGCCACTTTTCATGATTAGTTACATGCTCGTGCTTGCCTATGTGGGTTCGTTTGTCGCCTATCAGGGCGGGCGTCTGATCGGTCTTGGCTAATGAAAATAGTTTATTGGCAAACAATCATCTCAGCGCTAATCGTGGCTTCCGCGTGCGTTTATGTTGGCTGGCGTGGGTGGGCGAGGCTTCGTTCGCTGGTGAGTAAGACCGCAGAAATCAAATCTTCGTGTGCGAGTGGCTGCGGCGGATGTGGTTCACGCGATGGATGCGGCACGTAACGGCGCGCATTCAAATTCGGGGCGACACGCTTGCAACAATTTACCGCCGCACGCCGAGCAAAGGACGCGGCTCGACGGCCGCGACGCGGATCCGGGCATCAAGGATCGTTGCTCCCTGCTGGTGCACCATAAAGGGATTCAAATCGAGTTCGGCGATCTGCGGAAGGTCGTCAACCATTGTACTGAGCCGCAGCAGTCCGGCTTCAAGCGCGCCGACGTCACAGGCAGGAGCGCCACGAAAGCCGGCAAGCAGCGGATAAGTTTTCAAGCTGCGAATCATCTCCGAAGCATCTTCTTTTGACAGTGGCGTGAGGCGAATGGAAACGTCACGAAGCAACTCAACTTGAACTCCACCGGCGCCGCAGGCCACCACCGGACCAAACTGCGGATCGTGTACGACACCCACCAGCATCTCAACTCCGCTCTGCGCCATGCGCTGGACCACAAATCCAGTGGGAGACTGTCCCAACACCTGCAATCGCTTCGACATCTCGCCGGCAGCCTGGCGAACTTGTTCAGCACCTTGCAAGTGGAGACGAACCGCGCCTGCTTCGGTCTTATGAATCACGCCCGGAGCTATCGCTTTCAGGGCCACTTCTCCGCCCAAATCCTGCGCTGCTACCACCGCCTCCTCCATACCAGCAGCAATTCTTTGTTCAACCAGCGGAAGGCCATAGCACGAGCAAAGCTTTGCAGTCTCTTCAGCTGTCAACCAGCCCCCGCCGCGACCGAGGGCAGCCGCTACAACAGACGCGGCTTCATCTTTTTGTAAGTCTTCAAACTCGGGCGCGACGGTTTCAGGTCGTTCACGCCATTCGCGATAACGAGCTGCCCGGGCCAGAGCAATCGCAGCAGTTTCGGGAAATGCATAAGACGGAATATTGAAGTCTGGGGATCGCAACTCTTCCGGTGGTCCTTGTGCCGACAGAAACACAGCCATCACTGGCTTGCTTCCGTCGAATGTCTTTACGGCATCGACGATCGCGCGCCCCACATCTTCGGCGCGCGTGACCAGTGGTGGAGTGAAGATCACAATCAGCGCATCGACATTATTGTCAGTGGCTACTATCTCGATAGCTTTGCGATAGTCTTCCGCCGACGCTGAGGCGATCATGTCGACTGGATTACTCGCACTGGCTGAGGGTAGAAGAAAGGCTCGCAGTTTCTCCTGGCTTTTATCGCTTAGAACTGGCACCTCTAATCCTCTTGCTTCGCAGGCATCGGCGCAAAGGATTGCTGGCCCACCGGCATTGGTAATAATGCCTACGCGGTGCCCACGAGGCAGGGGTTGATTCGCCAGCAACGAAGCCACGTCGAATAACTCTGCCAGGGTGTCTGTGCGAATGACGCCTGCCTGACGAAAGAGCGCATCTACGGTCACGTCCGAAGCGGCGATGAGCGCGCCGGTGTGTGACGACGTCGCTCGTGCACCCGCCGCGGAACGTCCGCTCTTCACAACCACGATCGGCTTCTTTCGCCCCACCCGCCGAGCAATCTGTGAAAACTTCTTCGGATTACCGAATGATTCGAGGTAAAGCAGAATGACATCCGTACCGTCGTCAGATTCCCAGTAACGCAGCAGATCATTTCCGGAAATATCGGCCTTGTTGCCGACTGAAACGAAAGTTGAGATGCCAAGGCCGAGTGAGTTTGCATACTCAATGATGGCCAATCCCAAGGCGCCGCTCTGCGAAGAAAATCCAACCCGTCCTTGAGGTGGCACGCCTGGAGCAAACGTCGCATCAAGGAGCACTTCGGGATCAGTGTTCGCAATGCCCATGCAGTTTGGCCCAATCAGCCGCATGCCGGAGGCGCGGCAAACTCGAACCAAGTCGGCCTGGCGCTCCTGTCCTTCGCTTCCCGTTTCCGAAAAACCCGCCGAGATTACAACCAGTGCCTTGACGCCTTTGCGGCCACACGCCTCTGCAACTTCCATCACTCGCGTCGCTGGCACGACGATGATCGCCAGGTCAACTGGGCCGGCGATGGCTTCAACCGACGAGTAAGCCAAAACGGATTGAACCACCTCGGTGGAGGGATTAACCGGATAGACGGGGCCGTTGAATCCGTAACTCAACAGGTTGTGAAAGATTTCGCCGCCGAGAGTGCCACGTTGACGGGAGGCGCCAATGACTGCCACCGCGCGTGGATTGAAGAAGAGTTTTAGTGCGTTAACCGCTGCGACAGTTTCGCGCTGCTCAAAACGTTTGATTGCGTCTCCACTGAAGGAAGTCGGAAAAGTCACGTGCAGCTGGCCGGCGGTCGCGTTCACTTCAATGGGAAAGCCGGAGGCCCTGAACACGTGCAGCATTTTATGGTTTGCAGCCACCACTTCGGCTTCAAACATCTGAATGCCGTTGGCTGCTGCAACCTCGGCCAGTTGACCAAGCAACATTGTGCCGAGTCCACGTCCCTGAAAGTCGTTCGCGATCGTAAAAGCGACTTCCGCGCGATGTTCATCGACTACGACATAGAAGGCATGACCGACAACGCGTTCCTCAGCGCCGCTAAATGCAAGCAGTCCGAATGTTTGCTCAAGAGTGGCTTCGCGGCGGGCCTCAGCGGCGAGCGCCGACCCGCTGGCCGAAGAATAAAATCGCAGCCAGCGCGATTCTTCGGATAACGACTGAAGCAAAGCAAGCAGACCAGGCTCATCCGCGGCTTGCATTACGCGAATGCGAACAGTCGAACCGTCGCGAAGGACGACATCTCCATCACGATGCGCAGCGACGGACACCTGTTCCTGACTGCCTGTTGTTGTCTCACTCAATACAACTGACGATACTTCCATAATTCGCTCCGGATCAACCGACGAGGTTTTGCCCCAACGCGCCGTTCTCAAATTTCACAAGAGCTTTTCCTGAGTTAGATGAGGTCAGTACCACCACGCGGTAGCGGGTGGGTCGTGGATTCGGCTCTCTCTACTTGAGTGATAATAACATCGAAACCCACCCGCTACCGCGTGGTGGTACTGACTTCATTTCACGGCACTCAGTCCTGATCATCAAAACAGGTGTAGCAAACTCTCTTCAAGGCCTCGTAACCGAGTAGCTCGACTTCAGGGCTCAGGTAAGTTGGCTTCACTAGTTCATCGCGTAGCAGATCCGTACTCAAGTATTTCTTGTTGTCATCGGGAAACACTGTGGTGACGACGGCTTCATGGCCCATGTCGTTCTGGGTCATGAGCGCACCGAGAAAATTGGCGCCTGATGAAATTCCCACAGCCAGTCCCAGGCCCGCTGCAAGTTTCTGAGCCATCAGGATTGCGTCGCCATCGGGAACGCTAACCACCGAATCAAGTTTCTCCAACCCCAGGATTGAGGGTATGAACTCGTCAGAGATGCCCTGGATGCGATGCTGGCCGACCTTGTGCCCTACTGAAAGAGTCGGGGACTCCGCCGGCTGCAGCGGATGCAGTTTGATCGCCGGGTTGCGCGCCCGTAGAAATTTTCCAGCGCCCATTATCGTGCCGCCGGTGCCAACGCCCGCAACAAAGGCATCTGGTTTGATCGAACGAAAGTAAAGTTGCCACCAGATCTCTGGCCCGGTCGTTTTTTCATGCGCTTCAACGTTCGCCTCATTTGCGAACTGCGCCGGTAGAAATACATGTGGCTCACAGAGCGCCATTTTTTCAGTCATGCGAATGCTGCCGATAAACCCACCCTCATCGCGGCGGACTCGCACGATCCTGGCTCCAAGGCTCCTGATCAAAGCTACCCGTTCCTCGCTCATCCAATCCGGCATAAAGATGACCACCTGGTGGCCCAACGCTTTACCAATCGCGGCGAAAGAAATTCCGGTATTGCCGCTGGTGGCTTCAGCAATCGTGTCGCCGGGTTGAATGTGGCCGTCCTGATAGGCACGTTTGAGAATATGAAAGGCCATCCGATCCTTGATGCTGCCGGTCATGTTGAGATGCTCGGCCTTGGCATAGATGACTCGTTCGGTTCCGCGAAACGCGAAGCGAATGGCAAGCAACGGCGTATTTCCGATCATGTGCTTCAGCTGTTTGAAACGTGCCGGCGTTTTCTCGTTTGCGACCGCTGCCGTGAGATTGGGATGCTTGAGTAGCGTAAGCGCCTGGGTTTCGGTTGAAGTGAATGGCATATACTTACCCCTAGTTAATCGGACGATACGACGCCAGCATCTTCATGTAGTTTGCACGTTCGAAGGCTGCCGGTTCCGCGCAGTGCTGCTGGCTCATACTGCCAATCATCTGGGCGACCGATTCGTATTCATGTTCGTCCATCCAGTTGCTCATATCATTGAGAATCATACCTACTCGCCGGATGCCGTTTTGTAGCAGTTCAGAAGCCATCATCGTCACTTTGGCTCCGGCCATTAGCGACTTCAAGACATCCTGCGACGTGTGGATCCCGGTGGTAATAGCAAGGTCGGCGAGTAATCGGCCGTAAAGAATTGCCACCCACCGCAAAGGCAGGCGCAGCTCGCTGGAGTTGCTGAGAACCAAACGAGGTTCTACGGTGAGCGTTTCGAGATCAATGTCAGGTTGATAGAAACGATTGAACAACACCAGGCCGCTGGCGCCTTCGTCAACCAAAAGTTTTGCTACGTTGGCGGTTGAGCTGAAGTAGGGACTGAGTTTTACGGATACCGGCAGTGAAACTGAACGCTTCACTTCACGCAGGATCTCCAGGTAGACGTTTTCAACTTCGGTTCCTTTGAGATCGCAGTTGGTGGGGATGTAGTAAACATTCAGCTCGATTGCATCAGCTCCGGCCTCTTCCATCAGCGCTGCGTAATCGATCCAGCCTCCGGCCGACACTCCGTTCAGACTGCCAATGATCGGAATGTCAACCGCCTCTTTGGCCCGCCTGATGAGATTCATATATTCGTCTGGGGAGACGTTGTAGCGGTCCATTTCCGGAAAGTAGGTGAGCGATTCCGCGTAGCTGTCTGTGCCAGTCGTCAGATAGTTATCGACGTAGAAACTGTTAAGTGTGATCTGCTCTTCAAACAGCGAATACATCACCACCGCAGCGGCGCCCGCATCTTCCAGCCGACGTATGCTGTCGACACTGTGAGACAGCGGCGAAGAAGAAACTACGATGGGATTTTTCAAGGGCAGGCCGAGATAGTTGGTTGTTAGACTCATAAGCGTTTCCCGTAACGCAAACGGTTAGTTTGCGATCGACGCAAGCTAACAGCTTGCTTTACACAGTAGCCGCCAGTTGTTTGTATTGCTGCCAGCGACGTTCGACTCCCTTTTCCGCCTCCGCCAAAAGCAGGGAGGCTACCTCCGGATCACTCTGCTGCAACATTCGATAACGCCCTTCGGTGTAGATGTAATCTTTCAGCGGAATCTTCGGGGCACTGGAATCAAGCTGGAAAGGATTTTTGTTTTCGGTAGCCAGCTTCGGAACGTAGCGATAAAGTGGCCAGTGTCCCGATTCGACCGCGAGTTTCTGTTGGTGCATACCCTTGGCCATGTCGATGCCGTGCGCGATGCACTGGCTGTAGGCAATGATCAACGAGGGGCCGTCATGGGCCTCTGCTTCCAGGAATGCCTTGACCGTGTGCGTGTCGTTTGCGCCCATCGCCACCTGCGCGACGTAGACGTTGCCATAGCGGATGGCGCCCATACCGAGGTCCTTTTTCGCAGTGGGTTTGCCGCCCGCCGCGAACTTTGCGACTGCCCCCAGCGGAGTCGATTTGGAAGCCTGCCCGCCTGTGTTGGAATAGACTTCTGTGTCCAGCACGAGAATATTGACGTTCTGGCCGCTGGCCATGACGTGGTCCAGCCCACCGTAACCAATGTCATAAGCCCAACCATCACCGCCGACAATCCAGACGCTCTTCTTCACCAACGCGTCGGCTACGCTCATCAGATCACGCGCCTCGTTTGGTGATGTGCCGCCGTTTTTCGCCGCACCGTTTTGTTTCGCCGCACCTTCGAGCTTCGCCTTGAGATCTGCTACTAACTCTCGCTGAATGTTGATACCGGAGTCGGTGGACTGATCTCCGCTAAGGAGACTCCCGGCTAGAGACTCGCCAAGCTCTTCGCGCAGTCGACCTACCAGGTCTCTGGCGTAGGCATTTTGATGGTCCAGGGCGAGCCTCATGCCGAGTCCAAACTCCGCATTGTCCTCAAAAAGTGAATTGCTCCAGGCGGGGCCGCGGCCTTCCAAATTCTTGGTATATGGCGTGGTAGGCAGGTTGCCACCATAAATACTCGAGCAACCGGTGGCGTTGGCGATGATGGCACGGTCGCCAAACAGTTGAGTCAATAGTTTGATGTAAGGAGTTTCACCACAGCCTGAACAGGCTCCCGAAAACTCAAAGAGCGGTTGCAGCAGTTGCACGTTTTTGACGGAGCCAAAGGTGAGCGCGCCATTCTTGTTAACTTCCGGCAACTGTAAAAAGAAATCCCAGTTAGCTCGCTCACGTTCACGCAACGGCAGCTGAGGCTGCATGTTTAGTGCTTTGCGCGAGACATTACTCTTATCCTTCGCCGGACAAACTTCCACGCAAAGCCGGCAGCCAGTGCAATCTTCTACCGCCACCTGAATTGTGTAGAGCTTGTCCGGAAGTTCCCGCCACTTTGCCGGCATTTGCTTGAAGCCCGCCGGCGCCGCGGCCAGATCGCTCTCGTCACAAACCTTGGCACGAATCGTGGCATGGGGACAGACCAGCATGCATTTCCCGCATTCGATACATAAATCCGGTTCCCACACCGGCACCTCCTGCGCGATGTTGCGCTTCTCCCACTGCGATGTGCCGACCGGATAGGTTCCATCAATCGGGAAGGCGCTTACCGGCAGCTGGTCGCCGCGTCCCGCAATGATTTCGGCAGTTACGTTTTGCACAAATGCTGGCGCAGCCTCGGGCACGGTCCGCGGTAGGTCGCGCGTATTGCTGGCCTGACTTGGAATCGAGACCTCGTGCAGGTGCTCAAGTGCGGCATCGACTGCAGCAAAGTTTTGCCGTACGACCGGCTCCCCGCGCTTTCCGTAAGTCTTACGTATTGATTCCTTGATCCTGGTAATCGCTTCATCGGGCGGGAGCACACCGCTAATCGCAAAGAAGCAGGTCTGCATAATCGTGTTAATGCGATTGCCAAGCTGTTTTTCTTTTGCTACTCGATAGGCATCGATCGTGTAGACCTTGATGCCCTTTTGAATGATTTGCTGCTGGACCGGGCGCGGCAGTTCGTCCCAAACCTCTGCAGTTGAATAGGGACTGTTCAGCAATAACGTGGCGCCATCTTCGGCGGCGCCCAGGACATCGTTGGAGCTGAGAAACTGGAATTGATGTACGGCTATGAAATTCGCGCGCTGGATCAAGTAGGTACTGTGAATAGGACGATCGCCAAAGCGCAAATGTGACACCGTCATGGCGCCGGACTTTTTCGAGTCGTAAACAAAATAGCCCTGGGCGTAGTTAGGTATCTCTTCACCAATTATCTTAATTGAGTTTTTGTTTGCGCTGACCGTGCCATCGGCACCCAGGCCCCAGAACAATGCGCGCACCTGATTGTCAGGCTCAGTATTGAAACCGGGATCAAACGGCAAGCTGGTGTGCGTCACATCGTCGTTGATTCCGATCGTGAAATGGTTTTTGGGTTTCGTGTTCTTCAACTCGTCAAACACACCCTTACACATCGCCGGAGTAAACTCCTTCGACGACAGGCCATATCGCCCACCAACCACGCGAGGCATGCTGAAAGAGGCTGGTCCGTTGGCGGCATTTTCGCTGAGCCCGGTGACGATGTCCTGATAGAGGGGTTCGCCAATACTGCCAGGTTCTTTGGTGCGATCCAGCACGGCAACTGCTTTAACTGACTGCGGCAACGCAGCTATGAAACTCTCGACTGAAAACGGCCGATAAAGGCGAACTTTCAACAACCCAACCTTTTCGCCGCCGGCAGAAAGCGCCGCGACCGTCTCTTCTGCCACCTCGCAGCCGGAGCCCATCATTACCAGCACACGCTCCGCATCAGTCGCTCCTACATAGTCGAAAAGGTGGTACTGGCGTCCGGTTAGTTGCTCAAAGGTGTTCATTGTCTCCTGAACAATTTGCGGAGTCTCCAGATAGTAAGGATTTGAACGCTCTCGCGATTGAAAGAAAACGTCCGGGTTTTGCGCAGTGCCGCGCATAACTGGATGGTCAGGCGTTAGCCCACGCGCCCGGTGCGCCTGCACCAACTGGTCGTCGATCATCATGCGGATCTGTTCATCGGAGAGCTTTTGAATCTTCATTACTTCGTGAGAAGTGCGAAAGCCATCGAATACATGCAGGAAGGGAACCCTGCTTCGAAGGGTGGCCGCCTGCGCGATTAGCGCAAAATCCATTGCCTCCTGCACTGAGTTGCCGAATAGCATGGCCCAGCCCGTGGTGCGTGTAGTCATCACATCGCTGTGGTCGCCGAAGATCGAGAGGGCATGAGTAGCAACCGAACGGGCCGCGATATGGAACACGGTACTCGTTTGTTCGCCTGCAATCTTGAACATGTTTGGGATCATCAGGAGCAGGCCCTGGCTCGAGGTGAAGGTTGTCGTCAACGAACCGGTTTGCAGCGTGCCGTGAACAGCGCCTGCCGCGCCGCCCTCAGATTGCATCTCGCGCACAATCGGAGTCATGCCCCAGATGTTCTTCTCCTCTGAAGCCGACCAGGCGTCAGAAAACTCTCCCATCGCGGACGATGGCGTGATGGGATAGATGGCAATTACTTCGTTCGTCTTGTAAGCAACGTAGGCGGCGGCCTCGTTGCCGTCAATGGTGGTTTGATTATTCACTGGCATGTGCTCTCAACCTGGCAAGCTAAAAATGAAAAAACCTGGTCTGCGGCGCGACTTTAGAACGAGACGGCAGTGGCGCCGCTTTGGAAAGGCGCTGGTTCAAAGCGTTTTATGGTGTTCACCATCCAAAGCGGCGTGGCTACTGCCGTAGGTCAAACTCGTATAGCACCGTCGGACAAAACGTCTGCCAGGGGCGCCTTCGCCCTGCTGGTCTAAGACTCTACTTACTGAAAGGACTCTTCTGGATCGTGATCGTGACGGTTGCTGCATCGCCGGAGCCACGGTTGTAAAAGACCCAGATACCAAAACTCTCGTAATGCATTTGCTTGTAGAGCGATCCGTCAGCCCCTACTTCAATGTCTGGCCCGACCACGGATTTGTAGTCAGGGGCACCGACACCGCCGACATAGTCAACAGAAATTGTTTTGACTACGTGTGCCGCGTTATAGACGATCTGCGCCGCCTCTTTATCAGAGAAGACGTAAAAGTCCATGTCGTCTCCCGGCTGCATTGGTGCGCCAAGTTTCGTTCGTACCTCATTCGCGGTCATGCCGATGCGCACGCCACGATACTCGCTGTACAGAGGTTGCTGAGGAGCGGCAGTGTGCGCAGCCTTGCTTACGACTCGGTCTTGTGCGCCCGCAACCGTAGCTCCCAGAAGGAGCAGCGTTGTCACTATTACTACTGCGGTGATTAGCCCCACCCAGAAATTATTTCGTGAATTGTGAATCATTTTCTACCGTCCTATCCGGGGAAGGTGTTAACTAAATTCTTCCCCGCAGAGGTCGTAGCGCAATCATCATGCCGAATCGAAAACTTCTCTTTCATTAGAGTTTTATGGCCCAAGAACAGTTGATCGTGCGAGCTTTTTCCCAGAGCCTTGTGGGAAAATCACAGCTCGGCCAGAGTCGCCTGAAGCTCAAGCGGAAGCGGCCGCCGTTCGGGGTGCAAACCGAAAAGTGAGTTAAGTTTTGGGTCCGGAGTTCACCGACCCTTAAAGGCAGGAAGTCGTTCTGTTCGACTTCGGATTCTTAGTGGCATCGCACTGGTCGGAGGCGTTAGTCAATGCTGTGGGCGCCGATGCATTCATTGCGACCCTCGCTGCTTCACAAATACGGGAGACGCGCGCACAAGCTTGCTTGATACCGAATGAGAGGCCGAAGCTTCTGGTATTTGTCATTAAGACGAGCTTCGGTGTAGTTTTTGACCCCTGCTGCCGGCTTCAGGCGCACGCCTGTGTCGCGCGTTGCTCCTCGATTTCCCTAATCCGGAAACGAAGCCAATCTCGAACCTTTCGCTCTAATTTCGCCTGGTCCTCCTTAGTTTCCAGGTCTTCGACAGTTGTCCCCGCCTCATCCAGTTGGATGTGGTGACAGGGAATAGTCTCGTACTGGTGTTCCTTATCGACAAACTCGAGCAAATGGCATTCGTTGCACGGATGGGCTCGGTATGGGTAACCGTAGTTGATGCAAGTCAGGGAGTCTTGAAAGACTGACGTCGGCTTCCACGGAGTGCGGACCGAACGACCGTATCCACCCTTCTCGATGAAATCAAGTTCCTCTTTGAGAAGTTCGAGAATGTCCCGATCGTCATTAGCCATGACAGTAGCCTCCAATTCTCCTGAGTAACTAATGCAGCCTGCAGCTGCTTTTGCCGAATCAACTTGAGATCCGCGCTTACTCAAAAGTGCAAGGCATATGCCGGGCGTTTTCGCCGAAATCCGCAGGAAAATTGAAGGTGGACGCAGGCCACCTGCGCAACCTTCCGCAAACCCCTGCGAGAAAGTTCTCAGGCAGCGTCGCGGCTGGAGCGTGATTGAAACTTCAGCTCCGCCGTTGACAGGCGATTGTGCTGACAATCGAAAGGTCATAGACTCGGCTCAACGTTTAGCCAGACTGATGAATAGGAAGCGCTGTCAGGGCTTCTCAGAAATTCTGCGTCCCATAAAAAATCGAATACGCTTTGGAGGAACGATGACTAAAATCTTTTCCCACCGAAGAGCTCTCGCGCGCGCGGGAAGACGGACTTTCGTGGCGGCCATATTTGTTTCGCTAATTTGCTCATCATTGATTTTCGTTAGCGCCCAGCGAAAAGAAAAAGCGGCGCAAACGAAACGAGCAGCATTGACAGCGAGC
>Ga0070698_100000746_pt1 | contig 35035 bp, 41 predicted proteins | sample KBSK1502metaG_FD_65477 | JGI IMG/M metagenome (GOLD analysis project Ga0070698, IMG submission 65477) | Corn, switchgrass and miscanthus rhizosphere microbial communities from Kellogg Biological Station, Michigan, USA - KBS K1-50-2 metaG | ecosystem: Host-associated > Plants > Roots >... | reverse complement strand
TCGCCTTGCTCTTCGCCGCTCCGGTGTTCGCTGGAGGAAGAGCCGAGCGGGCGATACGAGGGCTGTTGGTCTTGGGCTTTGTTCTGGCGGTCGCAGCGTTCATCGGTCTTTCCCTGCTGAGGCATGATCTGGTCGCCTTCGAAGTGACGGTGCTCCTGATCAACTGGATCGTGCTGATCGTGGCTGGCGCGTTGATGAGCATCGTGTTCCGGCGAGCTCTGCGGTCCACATCCCGCGGCGATGCGCGAATTGAGGTGTGAGTCGGTAACGGTTGACGTGCCATCGCCTTTGGGGCGCACTCGCAGTGTGGTCCCAGGCCCTCCCCCGCTCGTTCCGCGACCTTCTGGTCGTCGGATCTTCTGACAACCTAAGTCCCGCTCAGCCGTGACCGAGACATACCTATATCTATTTGTAGGCTTTCGCGAAGCAACTGATTGGAGTCAGCCGGAAACGTCCACAGGCGTCCACCAGGGTTCGCTGGTTAAGAGTCAGCTGCTCTACCAACTGAGCTATGCAGGCGCACCGGTAATTGTATTCGCCGAATCGTCCGCGGCGTGTCGCCGCGACTACGGACATCCATCGGCGTTGTTGTCAAACTGTTGTCAAACCCTAAAACTGTTGTCAAGTCTCACGGCGTCCCAGTTGGGCAAATTTCCCGACTTCCGGGCCGCTTCCGGACGCCTGGAACTTGAGGTCGCGGGGAGAGAAGGGTCTCCCGCGCATTGCCACTCAAGCGGTCCGGCTTCGGTTCAGCTATCGGCTGGCAGATATGGCCTGAGAACTTAGCTGCCACGGCGCGGCGAAGGGTGGTTTCGGGTTTTGGGCTAGCGATGCGTCTTCAATTTGGCAGGATGACGGGCCGCACTCGGCCCGGTGAACAGATCAAGTACGGTGACCAAGAGCATGTCGAGGGCAGCCTTTGAACTGAGCTCACCCGTGCGCACCTCCTCGCCGGCTGCATGGATGAGCGCCAGGCAGGTGGTAACCAGCCATCCGACGGCGACATCGGAGCGGAAAACCCCCTCGCGCCGACCTCGCTCGATCAGCCTTCGAATGACGGTTCGGGCAGTGTGGTGTGCGCGTCGCATTGCGTCGGCGCTGAGATCAGCGGAAGAGGCGCGCGCGATGTCCTCGTGGCGGCCGAGTTCCTCCCAACTCGAGGCAAGCAAGCGCTGTAGCGCGTCGATCGCATGACCACGCTCGGGTTCTGCCGATTCGACCGCCACCATCGTTCTTCGCACCGTCCGCTCGACGAGGGCCTCAAGGAGGCGCTCGAGATCGGGGAAGTGCGCATATACCGTCGGGCGGGAGACGGCGGCCTCGGCCGCGACCCCTGAAATGCTCACCTGCTCGCCGCGCTGGAGCACGCGCTGAGCCCCATCGAGGATCGCCCCGACGTTGCGTTCAGCGATAGCGTGGCGGGAGTCATGTGGGTGCTTCGCAAGCATGGTTGACACGAGTGTAAAGGATTTGTGCTAGGCTTGGTTTACATCACTGTAAACCTTTCCGATACGAAGGAGGCCCTCATGCAAGAACTCATGAAGCACCAGCCGACAGAAGAGCCCGCCCGCGCGGACCGCGTGCCCTGGACGATCCTCATCCTGCTCGGCGTCGCCCAGTTCATGGTCATTCTCGACGTCACCGCCGTCAACGTGGCGCTGCCCTCGATCCGCTCGGCGCTCCGCTTTGCCCCGCAGGATCTGCAGTGGGTCGTGAGTGCCTACGTCCTCATGACCGGCGGGCTGCTCCTGCTCGGCGGTCGAATGGCGGACCTCATCGGTCGCAAACGGGTGCTCCTCACCGGTCTCCTCGTCTTCACTGGTGCGTCGCTTGCGAGCGGCTTGGCACCGACGGCCACGACGTTGATCGCTGCACGTGCTGCCCAGGGGCTCGGCGCGGCCCTGCTGTCCCCGGCCGCCCTCTCGATCATCGTCACCACATACACCGGCGTGCAGCGAACGACTGCGCTCAGTGCGTGGGGCGCGCTCGGAGGCGGCGGTGCCGCCGCCGGCGTGTTGCTCGGCGGGATCCTCACGACCTGGTTCAGCTGGCGCGCGGTGTTCTTCATCAACGTTCCTGTCGGACTCCTTGCTGCCGCTCTCTCGCTCCAGCTGGTGCCGGCCGCACGGGCGACCGCGCGCTCGCTTTCAGAGCTTGATCTCCCGGGAGCGTTCACCGTCGTTTCCGGCCTCGTTGTCCTCGCCTACGCGATCGAGGGGGCGACCACCCACGGCTGGGGCTCGGCGCGCACCCTGGTGCTGTTCGCGATCTCGGGCGGACTACTGGCCGCATTTGCGGTCGTCGAGCGCGGCGCGCGTCGGCCGCTCATACCCACGGCGATCTGGCGGGTGCGCTCGCTCATCTCGAGTGCGACGATCATGCTCGGCACCACCGGCATTCTGGTCGGCACCTTCTTCCTCAACTCGCTGTTCCTTCAGAATGTCCGCGGCGCCTCGGCACTGGCGACTGGCCTGGCGTTCCTACCACTCGTGGTCGTGATCGGGATCGCCGCGCACCTGGGCCAGCGTCTGCTAGCCCGAGTCGGCGCACGCATCGTAGTCGTTGGCGGGCTTGTCCTGATTGCTTGCGGAGACCTACTGTTGTCAAGCGTGCAGGCCAGCGCCGCCTATGCGACCGACCTTCTGCCGGGTTTCGCTCTCCTCGGCCTCGGTGTTGGGCTCACGTTCGTGGCGATCTCGGTCACGGCGATGTCCGCAATCCAGGCTGACTACGCCGGGCTTGCCTCCGGACTGATGACTACCGCCCATGAGCTGGGCGCCGCGGCCGGCGTGGCGATCTTCTCCGCGGTGTCCCTCGGCTCTGCAGCGACGGCCACCGCCGTCGCCCACGGCTATGCCAAAGGCGCTTTCGCGGGTGCGGTCATCGCCGGAGTGCTTGCGCTGATCGCCGTGGTGGCCGTCCCGACATTTCGCCCTATCGCTGCCCGCCGGGTCACGATGCACTGAGCCAGACACGTGGGGCCTCACCGAACGGGGTCACCGAAGGCGCCTAGCCTTCAGTGACGACGTTGATCGCCCCGATTAGGAGGCTGTCATGCGCTGCTGGGCCGGCACGGCACAGCGTGGGCGCGGCTCCGTCCCGTCCGGGGCGGGCGTAGTGCGCTATGGAGTTAGTTCAGAATTCCGCTCAACGAGTGCTTGATGGTTGGCCAGCTTCTGGCGGTCCTTTTTCTTAGGGCGACGCTTTGCCTTGGTGCCCTTGTCTCTGTGGCTGCGCCCTTTCACGTTCAGATTCTAGCCACAAAACAGGCTTCCATCGGCAAGTGATTTAGTGCAGTAGCCTAGGCGGATATATCCCTTGCTCGGGGCACCCCGGTTCGCCGCCCTTGTAGAGCGCTCCGGAGTAGGTGAGGTAGTTCCCCGTTTGGCTCAAACCCGATAGCGTGCGGTCCCACAGCACCAAAGCGCGCTCTCTGGCTGAATACTCCCCCAAAAGTACAGGGTCGATTGACCTGACCGGGTGATGCTCAAAGAGGTCAGCACACGGCATGCTCAAGACGGTCGCAACGCATGAATAACAAGGTGACCTGGGTCACCGACGTGCACGCCGCGACTATTTTAAGTAGGGAGATAGGTCTCCCACAAAGAGGTATGCCATGAGTACGACAGCGATTCCGCACGCTACTGGTGGTTCACTTGAGTCGGCTGAGCGGGCGGGTGCGGCCGGCGTGATCGCCAGCCTCCCGTTAGCTATGTGGCTGATGATCGTCGGAATTTTCGCGAGTACGCTGTGGGCGCCACCGCAGGGAATCGCCCAGGCGATAGGGATTGGTCACGCGGGACATGACTTTCAGCTGGTGCCTTTCATCCTCGGCCTGATGGGACACCTAAGTAACGCGGCGATCCTCGGACTGATCTTCCTAGGGGTCGCCACTATCCTCAACGTTCGCGGGCTCGCCGTCGTGCTGGTCGGTACGATCTATGGCATCGTCGCCTACGCCACCATCTACTGGGTCCTTCTCCGCGGTCTGCTCAGCGGGACGAGCGGCTCCTTCCTCAGTGCGGATCCGCAGTGGGTGTTTATAATCGGCCACCTGATGTTCGGAGCCGTGCTGGGGCTGCTCTTCGCCTATGGTCCCCTTCGTCGACAGGAGGTTCGATAGAGACGCCGAGGGCGCAAGGAGTGTCGCCAGTGGGCACGGCGAAGGAGGCATGATCATGACAGCGAAGATCGGCACTGACTACGAGACCCGAGAGACGACGACCACAAGTGCACATGAAATGCAAGTTCAAGCGCAGCGGGTCGTCGAAGCCGCCAAGCATCTTTTCCTCACGGGAGTGATGTCGCACGGAGGCCACGCCAACCTGAGCGCCCGGCTCGACGCCGACCAGTTCTTGCTGACCACCATCGGGGTTGTGCGAGAGTTGCGGCCCGACCAGCTGGCCACCGTCCGTCTCGACGGGAAGGTCATCGACGGCGAGCTCGCCCCCGAGAACGCCGAAATCGTCGCCATGCACAGCGTCATCTATAAGGCTCGCCGTGATGTGGGCGGCATCATTCACACCCACTCTCCCGCTGCGACAGCGTTCGCGCTGGCCAACCGGCCGCTACCATGCCGGACCGAGCCGTTGTTGCGCTTCGGCCAGGCCGAGGATGTACCGGTGGTGGCATGGGGACCTCGCGGGTCGGATGTGTCGGTTCGGGGCGTCGCCGAGGTTCTCGGTCAACACCCGACGACGGCCGCGGTTCTGCTGGCCAACCATGGACTACTGGCGTTCGGCCCTGACCCAATGGCGACTGCCCAGCTGGTTGTTGCGATCGAGGAAAGCGCCGACGCGGAGATCGCCGCTGCGGCCATCGGTGGGGCGGTGGACTTCCCCGAAGGCGCCCTCGAGGCCGTCCGAAAGTCGATGACACGAGTGCGGTCATAACCACCGGCACGCTTACCCAACGCGCCGAGGCCGCGCAGGAACGCTACCCGGGACAGAGATTAGCGCCGATGTAAGTGTCTTCGGACCGCAATCCTGTAGGCGTGGCGACCGTTGATGAAGATGCAAGGCGTTCCCTCGACGCCGCTCCGCTCACCACTTCGGACGTCAGCCTCGATGCGTGGCATCTTCGGCGGGCTACAGGCGGGCCAGCCGAGTTGGATCGACTATTGCCCTCCCACACCGCAACCGGTAGATCGCCGAAGGTAGGGAGAAACGCTCCTCTCCCTACCAAACACCTTGGAGCCCTCTGACGAGACTCCAAGCTGCCCGCGCTATTTCTTGTGAAAGATCGCTACGGCGCAGCCGGGAGAGGTGCCAGGCGCGTGGTTGTGGAAGGCCGACTGCGTCGTGTTCCAGCCGCCGGTGCACCCGGGGGGCGGCATGAGCGTGGGCGACGGCGCGGCGGACGCTCCTAGCGGTAGGGCGATCGCAAAGGCCGCGGCTCCTGCTGCTACAGCGAGGCGGATGGTTCGTTGCATGGCGATCATTCCTCCTGACCGGACCACGGCCGGCCATCTAATTGGGTACGGGTTCATGCCTCGCCAGGGCTCGCGGCGGTCACCTCCTTCGTTCGCGATCGTTACTTCGAGACTAGAACATCGCCTTACTTCGATGCAGGAACATCGCCTTAACCAATGCGATCGGGCGCGCGAAGAGTGTCCGATCTTTCCAGGAGACCCGGAACGCATCCACTGGAGCTTCCCTGATCCGGCGGAGGTTGAGGCACAGGATGCACGGTACGCGGCCTTCCGTCGAACGGTCAGCGAGCTAACGACTCGCATCCGGTTCTTGATCGCCATGATCGAGCGCAAGCAGAGCGGAACGATTCGCTGAACCAACCATAGTGACCGCGCCGCGCGGCCAGGCGACCCGCGTCGGCAGGACGCAAGCTCTCCGCGAGTTCATCGGATCCAATAAGCGGTGGCAAAGGCCGTAGCGTTCTCGAGCGCGACTGGTTTTGGAATCCTAGCGCTGCTCGCCCATCTACCCTTCCCCAAAGACCAGTTCGATAACTAACGAGGCTTGAGTCGATCCCGCAAACTGTCCCAGTGAGGAGGATCCAACCCGGTCCCGCTCAGGTTGCCCTCAATTTCGTCCTCGTGATTGGCATCGCCAATCTCTTCGCGGACCTCACGTACGAGGGAGCGCGCAGCATCAACGGCCAATTCCTGGCGACCCTTGGCGCGAGTGGACTGGCGGTTGGCTTTACCGCCGGGGCAGGTGAGCTGCTCGGTTACGGCCTCCGTTCCATCACAGGTCTCATCAGCGATCGAACGGGGCGGTACTGGTTGGTAACCATCACGGGTTATGCCGTCAACATGGCGGCGGTGCCCGCACTGGCCCTGACCGGCAACTGGCCCGTCGCCGCCGCTCTAATCATGGCCGAACGAACTGGTCGAGCCATCCGGAAACCGTCGACGGAAGCCATGCTGGCGCACGCGGGTCATCAGATCGGACAGGGCTGGGTCTTCGGACTGAATGAGGCGCTCGATCAGACAGGTGCCACCATCGGGCCGCTCATCGTGGCCCTGGTTCTTTTCCTGAAAGGCGGGTACCGGCAGGGGTATGCGCTCCTCGCCATCCCGGCCATCGTCACGGTCGCCACCATCCTGGTCGCACGGCGATGGTTCCCACGGCCCAGCGCCTTAGAAGCCGCGCCTGCACTGGATAGCCAGGGGTTCGATCGTCGCTACTGGTACTACCTCGTCGCCGCCGGATGTGTCGCCGCCGGATTTGCCGACTTTGCCCTGATCGGCTACCACTTCCAGAAGATGAGCGTCATATCGCCGACCCTGATTCCTGTCTACTACGCGGTCGCCATGGGTGCTGGTGCCGTTGGTGCCCTCGGCCTCGGCCGCCTCGTCGACATCAATCAGTCTTGGACCGTCCTGGGCACTTTCCTGGCCACCGCCTTCTTCGCGCCGTTCGTCTTTCTGGGCGGGCCGCTCATCGCGCTCGCTGGGATGGTCCTCTGGGGCATCGGGCTGGCGGCCCAGGAGTCCCTGCTCCGGTCGATCGTGGCCAGGATCGTTGACGCGTCCAGGAGGGCAACCGCATTCGGGCTGTTTGACACGGGCTTCGGCATCGCGTGGTTCATCGGCAGCGTCGTGATGGGATACCTCTACGGGATTTCGATCCCTGGGCTTGTCATCTTCTCGGTGCTTCTCCAGCTGATCGCCCTGCCACTCTTTGCGTTCGCGGGCTTGAGACCTCGCAAGGATGCTGAAACCTCTAACCCGTAGCGAAGGGACGAACGATGAGTATCAGCCCAACGGGCGCTGTTCCAAAGGGTACGGCGGCCCCTACAGGGGATGTCGCGCGTGCGGAGAGTTCACGACCCCCCAGGGCTTTCGCGATACAACTGACTGGAGTCAGCAGGGAGGATGTCCACAGACGTCCATCAGGGTTTGCTGGTTAAGAGTCAGCTGCTCTACCAACTGAGCTATGCAGGCGCACCGGCTATTGTATTCGCCGAATCGTCCTCCGCGTGTTGCCGCGGCCACCCACGTCCACCGGCGTTGTTGTCAAAACTGTTGTCAAATCGCAAAACTGTTGTCAAGAGTACCGGCGTCGAAACGGGCAAAATCCTGGAGTTTCGGACCTCGTCTTCGACGCCAATCGACGCTCGGATCAGACTCTATTGGCGACGCTTATCCAGGGGCCTGCCGCGGCCCGATGTGGTGCCTTGGGCGTCGAGGATTCGGGCGGTCAGAGTGGCGAGTTGGTCGACCTCATCGGCACGGAGATGCGCGAAGAGCCGCCGCTCCAGCGCAGCGATGTGGTCGTCTTGAGCCTCCTTGAACTTCTGGATCCCGGGTAATCGCGACATCGACACCGCGACGGTCGTCCGCGCGACCAGTCCCCGCCCCTTGACTACCAGTCGATCTAGATTGCGGCGGTGCGTTCGCCCTGGGTTCGAATCCGCTACGGCCGGACCGCTGCCCGAGGGCGCTCCCGAGTTGCAGGGTTCGCAGGTACTAGTTGGTTAGAAAGGCCATGGTTACGAGGATTTGCGACAGCCAGCTGTCGCAATTCCTCGATACATCTGGCTCATGAGCAGGCCAAAGAACCCCCCTTCATCCCAGCCAGGATCACCTGGCCCATCGACCCAAGCTCGCCGTGCCCAGCCAGCTGATCTGGTCTACACTCCGGGCGTGCCCACGGCTGCCAGGACGATGTCGGCCCCGAAGCCTTCGGGGCCACGGCGCTCGCCATCACCGACCTCTCAGAAATGCCTGGAGCTGCTCGCCCGGCATCTCACTGCTGAGCCCGCTGGTACCGCTCGGCTGATCTCTGAGTTCTGGATTCCGGTCTCGAATGCCCGGGCCGACCTGGTCGTGGCCAATGGTGTGCTGGATGGCTACGAGATCAAGGGACCTGGCGACCGACTTCACCGGCTTCCGGCGCAAATCCTCGCGTACGAGCGCGTCTTCGACCACTGCACGGCGGTGCTCGCCGAGCGCCATCTTCCCGCCGCCGTCGGCATCCTCCCTTCATGGTGGGGCGTGACGATCGTCACAGCACAAGACTCATGCATCGAGCCAGTCCGGCCCGCCGGGCCCAATCCATCGGTCGATATCGACGTTCTGTTGCGGCTGCTCTGGAGACAGGAGCTGGAGGACGCACTCAGATTGCTTGGCTCGCCCGCCGAGCCCAACGTATCGCGCGCCGAGCTCCGCTTCCGAATCGCGAGTCTGGCGCCACCCGACCACACCCGGCAGATCGTGCGCCACAAGCTCATTGAGCGGCCAGACAGTTCCGCCCGCATCCCGACCCGACGCTACGCCACTCCTCTCTCTTCCTTGAGCTGACGCGTAACTAAGGCGAGGTGATGGGAGGTCCCCACGCCTCGCCACACGCCCTGGCTTGCCCGAGCCGGCGCGCCGTGCGCACATCGGTCGATGATGCCGTCACCCCAGCTGAAGCCCGCTCCTGAGAAGACGGCCTCCGCCGCCAACCAGGCACAGAGCTCCTGATACTGCTCAGGTCCTCCCTGGAAGGCCGGCCCGCTGCCGCGGGCCACGAGCGTGTCATCGAAGCCCGTGTATCTGATGTTCGCCCGCATTCCCAGTCCAGATTTCAGATCGGGATCGCGGGGACCCTGCACGCCGTAATCGCCGAAGCATGGCATCCTTGCCGACATGGCCTCGCGCACCTCACGCCAGAGCTGCCACTCGCGTCGCGAGATCTTGCCCACGGTCCCTTGACGGATGCAGCCCAGCGTCGGGGGCATCGTGGTGCCGATCAGCGATAGGCTCTGCCAGCGGTCCAGCTCGGGAAGGCGCTCGAGTTCTCGCGCCAGCGCTACGCCTGAGATCTCCAGGTCAGGGTCGATGTACTCCAGGTCGATGATCAGGTGGCACTCACTCGGCAGCAGGTTCGTCTCGCGCAGCAGAGCCTCGATCACGCTGACGCGTGTTTCGCCTGGAGGCGGAAGAGTTCGCCACGGGTATCGCAAGCAGGCACCCCGCCCGGTCGAGACGGCGATGGCGCTCAGTAGCTGCGCCTTTTCGATCGCCTGGCCCACGCGAATCACGGGAATCGCCTCGAGGCCCGCCTTCTCCGCCGCCTTGAACAGGTACGTCAGCGCGGTGATGTCGGTCTCCAGTCCCCCGGCTCGGCGGGTAGCGGTGACTGACGGGAAGTCGAGGAACACGGGTTGGCGAGGCCTCACGCACTCCGTCATATTGCTGATCCAGTTCCGCAGCGTCGCAGCGGGGATGTCCCCCTTCAGCTTCCCCCGCCGGCCGGGCGACTCGAAGATCGGTACGAGCCCATCGGCCACTTCGGGTGCGGCATGGCGTAACGCGTCTCGCTCCCCGCTCAGATTCTTCAGTACGACCACGTACCTCGGCGTCATAGGGGGACGGGGCGGCTCGAACTCCAAGTCGTGCTGTACCGTTGGGGGCAGTCCCATGCCCTCCATGATACACTAGGATTAACCCTTGGGGTGAATGGTAACTCGCGTAGCCTGGGAGCGACCGCATCGAGATTCACTGGAGCGACAAGAAACTGGAAAAGGCCTGCTCGACCGAAAAGGGCGGCAAGAGGCGCTGGGGCGCCAATTTCCGGATCCTGCAGCGCCGGCTCGAATCCCTCGAGGCGGCCGAGACACTGGCCGACATGGACGGCGTTCCAGGCCAGTGTCATGCGCTCCATGGCGACCGGTCGGGCCAGTTTGCCGTTAGCCTCTGGGGCTCGTACCGTCTCACCTTCGAGGTGGCCGACGATCCGATCCCCAGGCTAGAGGACAGCGGCATCGACCGGACACGGGTGACCAAGATCCTGGTGTTGGAGGTGGTTGACTACCATGGCGACTGACGTCGCTTCCCAGTGGAATCGCGATTGGGCGGTGCCGCCCGGCGAGATCCTCGAGGAGGCCCTCGAAGAGCGCCACATGAGCCAGGCGGAGCTCGCGCGACGGATGAATCGGCCCCTCAAGACGATCAACGAGATCGTCAAGGGCAAGGCAGCGATCACCCCCGAGACGGCACTGCAGCTCGAACTCGCCGTCGGAATTGCTGCCCGCTTCTGGAATAACCTGGAGCGCAACTTCCGAGAACACCAGGCGCGCGCCTCGTCGCGCGCGGCGCTTGAGGCCGCCTTTGCCTGGGCCAAGCAATTCCCTCTCCAAGCGCTTAGGAAGAACGATCTCATCGGTCCCGAGCGTGGTCGCGCGGAGACCGTCGAATCCCTGTTGCGGTTCTTCCGGCTCACTAGCCCTACCGCGTGGGAGCGCCACTGGCAACCGAGCAGTGCGCTCTTTCGTGGCGCCGGTCGCAAGTCGGCGACCATGGAGGCAGTCACCGCCTGGCTGCGCTGGGGCGAGATCCTCGCCGAGCAGATCCCGACCCAACCCTACTCCGCCGACGCATTCGAATCGGCGCTCAGGCAGACCCGCGCCCGCGTGCGGCAGGACATCCCGCTGGTATTCCAGGAGCTGCAGGAGCTCTGGGCCAAAGCAGGCGTTGTCCTGATCGGCGTTCGCGAGATTCCTCATGCCCCACTCAGCGGAGCCGCGCGCTGGCTCTATTCCGATCGTCCGCTCGTACAGATCAGCCTTCGATATCGCACCGATGATCAGATCTGGTTTGCGATCTTCCATGAGGCCGGCCACGTCATAGAACATGCGCACCGGCTGGTCTTCCTCGATACAGGTGACGAAGATACCGACGACCTCGAAGCCCAGGCCAATGCCTTTGCCCGGCAATGGCTGGTTCCCTCCGATCTGTACAACGCCTTCGTAGCCCAGCGGCGATTCGACCCCGAGGCCATTCGAGCCTTCGCGAAACAGGCGGAGGTTCCACCGGGAGTAGTCGTCGGGTTGCTGCAGCACGACCAGCACCTGCCGCCATCGCGCCTGAACTCGCTGAAGCATCCGGTTCGGTGGACCACACAATGAGCGCGCCGGGCAGCCTCGACGAGCCGTCGACCACTACGTCTCCTGAGGCGGCGGCCGCCACCGAGACCGATGAGCAACGCCGCGCTGACTTCGACGCCTTCCTCGACACCCATGCCACCTGGGACGCCATGGTGTCTCGTCTTCACGAAGGGAGCGATCTCATCGATCCAGATCTCCGCACAGCGACGATCGACGCCATCGCGATCCTGCGACGGGAGTTGGATGAAGGATGGCCCCTCCGTTTCTATGGCTCCGACTCACGCCTCGCCGAGTTCCTCTGGAACCACGTCCCCTGGACCTGCATGATAGTGGTGCTCTTCGCCCAGGACCTCGCGGCGACCAAGCACCTCACCGGGTGGGACGATGTCCGTCGCCGCCTCCTGGATCCGAAGAGCGCCGATCCTGCGCTGCTCCAGATGGAGTTGGGGGCTCGGGCTATCGAGCGCGACCTGCAGCCGTCCTTCGAACCCCTGGGGCAGAAATCGCGCCGCGCTGACCTTCGACTCCAACGCGGAATGACCGTCATGAACGTCGAATGCACCTCCATTCAGGCGCTCCCGGAGGCCGCGGACGATGCGGAGCGGGTCAGCGAAGCGATCTATCCACGCTTTGGCATCAGCAACCTCAACCTCCAAATCGGCGGCAGAGTCACTGGGCCATTCACGGACGAGGAGCTCCAGCAGATCGCCGCCCAGGCTTCTGAGTTCTATCGTCGATGCAGCACAAACAATCAGCCGGGCGAGTTCGTGGTTCCGAACACCGTCGCCATCTGGGCCGTGCCGATCAACCACCCGCAGGCGCAGGCATTCCTCGACGCGCACGGCGGGAGGGTCATCTTCTCCGTCGATTTCCAACACGACCCTCGCCACCGGCTCATGGCGACCATTGAACGCAAAGCCGCAGGAGGCCAGCTGCTTTCGGATGCACCCGGGCTGCTCGTGGTGGAGCCCTCCCGCCTGCTTTCCCAGGTGCACATCGCGGCTATCCGCTCCGGCGTGCGACAGACCATCCTTCGCCATCCGCATATCAACGCCGTCGCGATCATCCATCGGCACTTCGGCCAGGGTCCCGACACCCTCCTCGATCTCTCGAACGGCGACTTCGACGCCAACCGGACCCTATACCCCGCGGTCCAGGAGGAGGTCGTGGTGCTGTGGAACCCGGCTCGGAACTACCGCGATGGTGACGCCATCGTGGATTGCCTCTTCCGACCGCCCCAGTCACCGGAGCGCCCCCGATGATGCCGCCCTTCTTTCCCTCCCCTGCCACGATGTCCCGTACTGATCCGCTCACGACCGCGCAGGCGGCCAAACGCACCACCATCCTGCTCCGAGAGTCACGAAGCGCTCTGCGCCGGCTCGACAAGCTCAGCGCGATGGCAGCCGCGGAAGACCCCCCTCTCCCATCGCTCATGGCGGACGCTCGCGATGCGCTCGAACGCGTCGTCCACCACTTGACGCGACAGGAGCACACGCTCAAGGCGCAGACGCGCGACGCCATACGAAGGCGATAACGAGCCAGCCTGCGGCCGCGAGGACCCAATGACTGAGGACGCGATAAGCGACGAGGAGTACGAGCGGTCGGCATTTCAGGGCGTTCCGATCGCATCGCTTCCCGCGACAGGAGTGGATCTGGTCGGCTGGCCTGGCGCCCGGGTTGACTGGAGATCGGTCACGCAGTTTGCCATCGCGATCTTCAACGCCGGCGTAGATCCGCTGGATGAATCAGCGATACGGCAAGAGGTTGGCGGCGCCCGACTCGACCGTCGTGATCGCAGCTGGGCGAGAGAGCTCTTCCTGGACCCCATCGCCATATATGCAATGGGCCGACGCCGGTCGAATGGACGCCACCGTGTCGAGGCCATGCGACAAGCCGACGTGCCGGAGTGCCTCTAAGATATTGACCTAGTTTGGTACTCGGCAGTCGAACTCCAGCGGACGGTCGGCGGACGCCTGACGGACGCTCGACGGACGGACGTTCGAATCCGCCACGGCTGTCTAGACTCGAAGCTGGGGAGTGGGCAGACGCCTAGAGGCTGGGCAACCTGTCTTCGGATAGGCGGTCGGGCCCATCTCCTACTCCCCTAGCCTTAAGCCCTGGTGTCCTAGGCCGGCCACCACGTCTAAGACGAAGATCATTCGGCGGGTCGAAGACAACGGAGAAGCAGACACTACAAGTCGGAGCGTGACACCATGGCAGACAAGTACGCCACCTTTTCGGAGCTTGCCCAGAGCGAGAGGGAGGGTCAGGACTTTCGAGTGCGCTTGCGGGCCAACGGCGGTTCCACCGCGATCATCGCCCCTCACGGAGGCAGAATCGAGCCTGGGACATCAGAGGTCGCAGAAGCAATCGCCGACAATGACTTTTCTTTCTATACATTCGAAGGGATCAAACCGGGCGAGAATGGCGACTTGCACATCACCAGTACTCGGTTCGATGAACCGCGTTGCGTGGCCCTCGTCGGGGCGTCACCACGGGCTGTCAGCATCCACGGGGAAGAGCGCAAACGCCCGGTTGTCTTTCTTGGAGGCCGTGACAGCGCGATGCTGGGCCGCCTTCGCAAGTCACTCTCGGCCAGAGGTTTCTCCTGCGAAACGCACGAGAGTGCGCAAGTGCAGGGTCTGAACCCGGCAAACATCTGTAATCGGACGGCAAGCGGCGCCGGGGTTCAGCTCGAGTTGAGTAGGGGGCTGCGTCGTTCCTTCTTCGAATCGCTGTCGCAGAGCGGGCGGCGCTCCACGACCCGGCAGTTCTACCGGTTCGTCGCAGCCGTAAGGGAGGCCGTTGGCGAAGGAACTACGCGTGCCGCAGCCCGGAAGCGCTCAGCGGGTGATGGAGCGCAGCCCGAGTAGCATCCGGGCGTGACATCCACCTCGAGCTCGGCGCGGCTATGCTTGACCCTCGATGATGGGTTTGCTCGGATTCCATCGGGCAGAGCCCTTTAGTTCCCCCCGTGAACAGCGTAGCCGAGCCTGATCCCCTGTCAGGCGCGATCAGTGCAGCCACCGCATTACCGGACAAATACGATGGCCTCAAACCAGAGCTGGGCAAGGGTTCCCTGATCGCCTGGGACGATTTTCCTGACGTCACCTACCACAAGCTGGAAATGCTTGCTCGAGTTCAGTACAAAGCTGGCGTGGCTCTTCTGAGGGACCGAGACCTCACGTATGCGGCTGAAGTCCACGTCCGAGGCCTTTTAGAGTTCTTGGGTCATGTGACATACGTAACTGGTTACGACTCTGAGGAAGCTGTGGGATCGGCTCGACGGCGTGCATTGTGCGTCGAAGTGGGCATGGCCAAAGGCGAGTTCAACTTGTTGCACCATCGCCTCTCCGAGCGATCGATCCCTCAACCAGACGCTGCCCGCGCGCAAGCGAAGGAGGCGCTTGAAGCTCTGCGGGAATTGCACCATGACGAGGGGTGCGGGTGTCGTGGGCGAGATGACGGCAGCACAGAGCCAATGCTGAAGCGGCTGGCCGCCAATGGAGGTGCCCCATTTGACACGCTTCTGAGTCTCTATTCGAGTTCCTCGCTCTTTATTCATCAAGCTTTCTTTCGAAGGCTGCTCGAGGAGGTCGCACCCGGCGTGAGCGACTACGTTCCCGCTACAAACAAGCACCGCGCCTCGCTCTTGAGCTGGCTTGTTATGCCATACGAACTGGCGATTTCCGAAATACTTCGAACGGATTCGGCGGAGGCGTCTGATCAGTTTCATCAGGAAGCGCTCGACATCTTCCGGCTCCCGGTCTATCAGGCAGCTCTGCGTGGTGAACTCGACTAACGGCTCACGGGTAAAGCACATATCTGTGTGTCGGCTAGCGCTATCGTGTTGACAACACCATGACCATCAAGACGCGCGTGACGATCGTGGCCCCAAACCTGCGGAAAGCAAGGACCCTCGACCAGATTCACGTGCACAGGGCGGGATGCACAGACCTCGCTGGCAAGAATGGCGATGACGAGGCTGCGGATCACGACGTCGACAGTAGAATGGATGTCGCCTCCTTCATTTGCGGCCTCGCGGGTTGGAGGTTCTACAACGGCCCAGCAGCCTTCGAGCTGCTCGACGCCTATCTCCGGGCGAGCCTCGACGAGATCCACTTCGCACCGTGCCTAAAGGACCTCCCCAGGGTGGAAGACCACCCCCACGTTTCCGCGTCTGAATTCCTGCGCCGTCACAAGAAGCTCCCACTGACACAGCTGACACCGGAAGAGCGCGCTACCTACGACAGCTACAAAGCGCGGCTGGCGACGGCAGACATGCAAGTCAATCAGTCGGATTTCGGTCTGATGTACGCAGACGCCGTTGCTGCATACGATGCGCTGCAAGGTGAGTTTGAGAATTGGGCTGATGGGACCGGTCTATTGCAGGAGGAACGGTGATGGCGAAGTCTGACACCGATCGTCGAGCCAGCCGCCAATACGAGACGCTGATCGCCGTGCAGGAGTCTCTGCGAGTCGACTATCGCCACGGCTTCGACCCAGCGTTTCTTGGCGCCCTCGTCGAGCTTCGCCAAGGCAATGTGAAGTTCTTTAAGGGCGCTATCGAGGACGAAGGGTTTCGCCGATTCATCGCCGACATCCTGAGGCCCGAGGTAAACCGTCGGCAGTGGAAGGCGAGCTGAAGCTAAACGTGCCTACATCTGATGACATCGCGTCTTGGTACCTCAGGTTGAACGGCTGCCTTCACTTCCGAAACTACGTATTCCATCGCCTGACGGGCGGTGGACAGCGCGCCGAGGCTGATTTCCTCGGCGTCCGCTTCCCCTTTCGAGCTGAACTGGTCGAAACGGGTGAGGCGCTGCCGGATGACGAACGGTTCGTCGGAACTCGAATCGACATTGTCTTTGGCGAGGCGAAGCGCCGACAGCCTTGTGATTTGAATTCATCGTGGCAAGATCCGGGCCGACGTCCTGTCGAATACGCGCTGGAAGCAATTGGCATTTTCCCGGATCAACTTATAGCGGCCGTAGCCGCCGCGATCTACAAGAATTCGATTTACCTCGACGATGGCTTCAGAGTACGGTTTTTCGCTTTTGGTAGCGCAACTAATAAAGAGCTTCCCAGCGCCGTTGAACAAGTCGTCTGGCCAGATGCCCTGAAATTCATTCATGGGCGCCTAAACCACTACGGTCGCTATAAGAAGCAAGTCGATCAATGGGACGAAGCAGGCCAGTTCTTCCACAACCTCGCCCAAAAAACGAGAAAGAAGCCAGCTGAGTTCGTCCGCCTAGCGCTTCGTGCTATCTAAGGCGCCGCATTGGTCCTTGGTCATCATCGCAAAACCGCGAGCCCGTACCGGAGCAAAGAAGGCAGTTGAACTAGGCCTTGGTAACTTGGGCTTCGGCGAGTTCCCGAACAACCGAAGACAGGAGAAATGCCGCCATGCCCCGTCTACAGCAAGGTGAGACAAGATTGGATCGAGACCGAAGGAGATCGAAGTGTCTGCATCAGTGCTCTACATGTCGATGTCACTCGACGGGTACATCGCTGGCCCCAACGATGAACCTGGCAACCCAGGCGGTGACGACTTCATGCGGCTGCACGAGTTTCCGTCGCGCGTCGAGTTGGAGATCGTCCGGGTGATCGACACGCCGCAGGCCACACACATCCGCTACCGCGTCCGTCGCTGAGCCGGTCGACCAGCGGCCTGTTGCTTGTGGTTGGTCGCGGTCGTCAACTTCCGAGGCGTAGCTGCAGCTTACGACGAGCCTCGATCGAAGCCGACCCCACGTCGATCACTTTGATAAACCGCTTGCCGTTGCCAGTCGCAGCGCGGCCGACCTCTGCATCGTTGGCGCAGAGGAGTGCCTCGTATGGCTCGCGCCACACAACGCGCAGCGCCTCGGTCGGTTCGATCCGCAGAAGGCGCTCGCGGACCTGGCCCCAGGCTGTGCGGCTATCTTCGTCGCCCAGCACCGTAAGGAGAGCGTCAAAGGCGCCAACCTCGATGGCGTCGAGCTCGACGGGCTGACCGTTGTCGCCGCTTGGGCCGTGGACGATCCCATCGGTCGACCACCTTTTGTATGTGATCGGGTCCTTGTCGACCAGCCGACCGAGTGTCCCCTCAGGCCCTTCGGGTCTTGCCATCCGTTTCTCGACAAGTAAGCCGACTCATTAGCCAAAACCAGTCGCGAAACCTGTCGAGAAATAGTGTATGCTGCAACTCGAAAAGCACGCCGACACCCGGCGACGTGGAAGAAACCGAGTGGTAGGCTGCGTTATAAGCGGCGCCCCCGGGAGGACTTGAACCTCCGACCCCAGGGTACGAAACCTATGCTCTATCCAACTGAGCTACGGGGGCCCGCTTGACCGGAACCTCCGGGACTCACCCCGGGGGTTCTCGCGTATTATGCGCCCCTCTCATCTACGGGTGGTATCTATTTTCCCCAGAAGCCCCACAGGCTGTGGAAAACGTCCGTTCGATCCGGGACATGTTGTGGACAGGCCCCGCCTTGAGCAGGAAGAGCTGGGGATGCGCGTCAACGCGGTCCCTCGTCGGATGCCAGGATCGCGGCGTGGCCGCGCCGCCCACCATTCGGTCGAGTTAGTCGTGTCACTCGTCCGCCTCTGGCGTGGCTTTGGGTGACGGCGGCCGTCGATGCAGATCCGATGGCACCGTGGCCGCGTACTCATGGCCGTCGGGCGCCGCAACCTGCCAAGCGCAGCGGCAGACGCGGCAGAACCCCCACCGGCCTTTGCTGAGCCCTGGATCGCTGAGGCGACCCAGGCACCCCTCACAGGCACAGTTCCCAGCTCGGATGGTGCCGATGGCAGCCCGTCGATCGAACACGGATTATGCGAGCTGGCCCGTGCGACAGTCCCAGGCGCATACGGCCCAACGATTCGAGGATCGCTTGCCCAGGCTCAATTAGTTAGCTCGGTCTGCGTGCCGACGCTGAGGTCGACCATCAGGGCTTTTACCAGGTTGTCGGGGAGAAGCACCCGCTCGGCCACGCGGTCGGTCGCCCATTCGCTGGTATCGAACTGCTCCCCCATTACGACGTTGAACCACCGCTCTCGGTCCTTGACGACGCGGTACATCTTCTCGTCCTGAGTGCCGGCCATGTAGGGCTCGAAGACGACGATGGGGATGCCCGTGCGCTCGGCTTTGCTTCCGAGTCGATCAAGACGGCCGGTGCGTTGCTCGAGCGTGCTCGGGTTCCAATCAAGGTCATGGTGGATAACATGACTGCAGTCGAGGTGCAGGTCGACGCCTTCGGCCATGACAGAACTCGCGACGAGCACCTCCGGGAAGAAGGGGGTGTTGAACGTTCGCATGAGACGCTGACGAGTCTCCGCCCGAACGGTACCGTTGGCAAGCCGGACGTTGGGGAGCGTGGCTTCACGGCGGACGGAGGTCTCGCCCGGGTCGTAAAAGTCAGCCGTGACAGTACTTATGCTACCTGTCTGAACGCCCCGAAGCGCGTCCCACAAACCCTCCCTCTCCTCGGTGGTGAGGCCCTTGACCAGCTTTGCGAAGTCTGCGATGCGGTCCTCCAGTGTCGCTCCACTCCCGTCGGGATGGGCGAAAGCCGCTCCGATGGCGTCCTCTCCGCGTCGGGCGCCCAGATCAACGAAGCGGGTTAGGAAAGAGGCAGTCCTCATGAATCTGGTGGCTACGTCGATGGTCTGATCGGTGTCCTGCACGCTGAGACCTAGATGCGCGCAGATCTTCTGAACTCGCTCTGCGACTACACGAGCGCCGGGAGCCTCGGAGCGAAGCAAGCTGTCCGCCCGCTGCTCGAGGGCGACGAGCACAGCCTGCTGATCGCCGGGAGCGAGGCCGAGAGCGTCGGCACCGCGTGCGGCGATCTCCTCAAGCAAGGCGCGCGAGATGTGGCTTCGCAGCGCTCTTCCGGTTGCTCGGTAGAAGCAGAAAATCAGAACCTTGTCCCCTCTGCGCCATAGCTCGCGCGTGGCATCAGTCGTAGCGCGCAGCTTAGGATGGCGGGACCAGTTACCGGGATCGCGGTCGGGCAGAGCAGACGAGATTCGATCGACGTACCACTGCACATCGGCCGGGACATCACCATCCGATGGTTGTGCGAGGTCATCGATCTCCGCGATGCGTTGAGAACGAGTCTCGGCGAACGCTTCGAAGCTGGAGGCCAATCCGTCGGCGAAATAGGCACGGGTTGCACGATGGTCCCTCAGCCCATGCAGCGAAACGAGCGCCTGCGCCCGAGCCGCCAGGAGGAATGGCATTACTGCGGGTCCATTGACTTCAAGTCCGGCGTTGGGAGCGTTAGGACTTTGAATCTGTTGGCCGGGTCGGTAAATACGGAGCTTATCCTTGGTGTGACGGATAACCCACGGCCTCAGCGCCTCCTCTGCCGCGCGCAACGCCTCCCGCGCCTCGCTCGTGCGGGCGGCACCGGTTCGTACGATGTCGCTGGCTCCGTCCGGGCACTTGTCCCACCAATCTGGCGGAAGGTTGGCGAGGTCGTCGGCGGTTAGCCTGCCCCAGGCGCGCTCAAGTCGAAGAGAAGCCGCTTGAGCTCCGTCGAGGAGTCCGGTAAGCGTCTCTAGGTCACTGCGCAGCTCGGCTCTGGCTCCTGTAGTGAGGCGAGCACCGCTGAACCGGCCGAGGACGCTGATCAGTTCGCGGTGGCCAAGCTGAAAAGGGGTGGCGGTCAGGAACAACATGTGCTCGAACATCCCCGCGAGGGGTCCATTGCCAGAGACGGCGTCGGCGTCGCGCTCCGCTTCTGCGCTGTCGAAGAGTCGAGCAAGGTTGTTCGTGTTCTTCACGTGGTGAGCCTCGTCAAGGATGAGCAGGGGTAGGCGTTCCCCGAGGTGCCTCAGAGATGCGGTCCACGCCCTCTGAACAGCCACGGAGAGTTGTTGGCGCATCGCCCGAAGTCGTTGATCGATGTTGGAGCCAGTCCGGACTGGCATCCAAGCCAGCGCGGCCCTTAAATCCCGCAGATCAACCTGGGCGAGCCCACGTAGAAACGCAAAAGGGACCGGGTCATCATCTAAGACGTCGCCACCATTGCGCTGCCATTCCTTCGACCAGTCTGCTGGATGGGTATCGAGAAGCCGGCGGGTCCGTTCGCCATTGAAGCGCCCGTCATTCAGCAAGCTCGCGGCCCAACGGGGAAAAGCGTTTCGCTGGGGTGCCAGGCGACGTTGGAGTCGAAATGCTTGCCGGACAATAGCGAGGCTGATGAACGGGTCGTTGAGTGACCTGCTGAGTGCCCCGTGCGTCAGGAATATCAGGTGTCTACGCCGATCCTGGGGATCGTCAAGGTGCTTGAGGAATTCCGATCCGCGACGAATCGTCGCCGCGGATGCCCGTATCGGAGGCCCACCTAATAGGCAATACTTTTCAAATACCGACCACTCTCGCGGCCACTTTTCGGAGACCGCCGGCGGAACCATCACCACCACCGGTCGACGGCGGCCCGTGGCGTGGAGCACCGAAACCGCCACAGCGAAGGCAACGAACGTCTTGCCCATCCCGACCTCGTCGGCGAGGATCAGTCCGGCGCGCTCATTGAGGCGCCGACAGATCTCCGCAGCGGTCGCCTGTTGTCTGTTGGCGTCCGCCTGGGTGATCCGCTCATTGGCGAGATGAACATGGCGACTGAGCTCCCAGGTCATTTGACTCCCGCGCGCTCAAAGGCTTGGTGCATGTACTCCGACAGCCCATCGATCGCCGAGTTCGCCGATCCCAATTCAAAGAGCTCCGCTTGTCTTCCAATCTCGGCCAAGACTGCTTGTACTTGAGAGACGACCTGGGTTGGGTCCAGCCTGGATCCGACGGTAGGCCAGTCCACGCCAGCCACGGTGAGCGCTAACTCACCCAGAAGGAAGCCTGCTTCCGAGGCGGTTAACTGGCTGCGCCGGACGTCGGCGACCAGTCCTTCGGCGATCTTGACCGGGCCGATAATGCCTCCTAGCCGCCATTCGAGCGCGTCGATGCTGGTCAGCGGCCTGGAAAGACGCTGTTGAAGCCCCCAAAGAGCCGCTGAGGCCCGACGGATACGGTGCAGAAGCAAGCCGGAAGAGTCGAACCGCCTCAGCGGATCAAGCTCGTCATGAGGTGCCAACTCTCGCTGCGTGTGATGCCGAAGTTCTGTTTCGAGCGCGATCCGCAGCGGCCGAGTAGAGGCCAAGACATTGAGAAGGACGCTGACGGGCAGATCTCGAAGTTCATTGGGGGGCGGCAGGAGCCCGAGGTCGCCGACGTTCACTGGCCAAGTCCCGCGGGCTTGGCCGGCGCGGCTTGACCAGGTCACGTCGAGCGACGATGGGAGAGGGTCCCCGATTGCCGACTTATGCAACGGAGGCTTTCCGGCTGCTACCCATCCTGCCTGATCGAGAACAGCGAGTCCCATCGGAGTAGTAAGTGACCAAGCATGGGGCAGCTTTTCGGGGTGGAACGCGAGCTGGAGCGAGGGGCCACCATCACCTGCGATGAGGAGCGCATCTACGAAACCCTCGGGAATTGCTTCGTGTTGCAGTTCGTCCTCGTCCGGCCCGGGGTCCCAGGAGGAATCCGGCTCAACCGGATCAGCGTATGGAACGAGCTTTCGAAGATGATCCGCTTCGGGAGTCCCCGCGGCTGCGCTGAACCAGACATTTATTTCTCGATGGCTCCTCTGGTCGACCCCGAGTCCCTTAGCGGTGAGATTCGAGGAACCGATCATGAGGGCGACGCAGTCCTCGCCCTCGTACAACAGAGCCTTGGCGTGGAGGCGGCGTACGTCGCCGACTTCCATCGCGACCGCTCGTACATCGGCATCAACACGATCGGGGGCGATCGTGGAAAGCTTGATGGGGGCGCGGATGGCTCGACCTCCGGGCAGGGGATCGACGGCAACCACGAACGTGGCGCTGGGCCGCTTCCCGGCCGCCGAGCGCCGGGTGAGTTCCCCAAGCACCGCGGTGACACCTGGGAGGGAGCTTTCCTCGCCGTCCCAAAATGGTGAAAGCGCCACGACACGCCTCGGGGGCGAACCCCGCCAGACCTGATGGCGAGCCTGGAGGGGACCAGCGCCGCTTTTGCTTGGCGCGAGAGCGATCCGCACTTTGCTTCCACGGCTTTTCGCATTGGACAGATGACTAATGCGGTCCGCGACAGTACCGAGGATCTCTAGGGCACGCTGTTTCGGACCAGCCTGCGATGAGGTGCCGTACGTATGGCGATCGGCAACGTCGCGCAACTCAGTAACCAGCGAGTCCAGGAACGGTCCTGGGACCGTAGAATTCTGGTCGTCGATATCGAAGCTAACCATCGCCTCCAGCTGGCGACGATAGCCAGCAGCCGTGAGATTCGCTGAGCCGATCATTACCCGCATGGCGCGCTGCCATACAAGAATTGTTGCCTTCGCGTGAAGCAGACCCCCTGGGACCGTCGTAGGTAGAAGATCCCAGCGTAAGTTGCGAGCGTCGGGCCCGCAACTGCGGTCGGCCAGTACAACAACTCGAGCCTCTGCCAGAAGTTCCTCCTCTTCGAGCATCAGTGCGACATCGGAGGTCCTGTCACCCTCCCCGTACGCGCTGGACAGACCAAGAAATCGACCGAGGCAATCGGTCGCGAAGAAGTCCGCGTCGAATGTGAACGTCGTCGCGAGACACGCGACCGGCACCCCCGCTCCATCCGGCGGCAGCCAGTTCTCTAGCAACTTCATGGCTGGGTGTCCTCCATGAACTGCCGTAATGGGGTGACGCGAAAGGGGTGAAGGAAGTGCGAATCGTCGAGACCGATGGCGTCATCCTGGGTGTATTGCTGACGCACGATCACCCCGGGACCGTAATCCTCGAACCACTCTCGCTTTCCCTTCTCTCGTTGCACCTTGCCATGGCGGTCGAAGATCTGAAGGGCGAGATCGGCCGGCTGCAGGGGATCTGCAAATGCGCCCAAGCTGGATTCCACCGGAACCATCAGCCCGATTGGCTCCAAGGCTGTCGCCATTTTGACGTAGGTATCCGGGAGCTCCCTAGCGACTTGCTGTATAAGCGGGTTAGATCGAGCCTCGGAAGGGGTGAGCGGTTGCGTTCCCTGGAGAGTTGAGATGTGTCGAAGAGTGACGAACACCGCATCCAGGCGACTGCAGAATTTCTCATATGCCGTTATCGCCTGGAGGCGCTCGCGTAGAGGCTGACTGGCATGCGGCGCGACGGCCTCGATGAGTGAGGCCTCACTTGCGGCGGGACGGCCGGCCACACCTCGGGCAAGTTCTCGCCGAATGGGTTGATCCTCCGCGAGCAGCCAACTGCGAAGGATGGTTCGCTCCTGGGATCCCGCCTTCAGCGGGGCGAGGCTTCGGGCGAGTTGCGCCCAGAGCTTGGCTGACGGAACCCCTGTGCAGTGTCCGAACCGGAGAGCGCCGATGACGGACTCTTTCAGCCGGTCTCGGAAATGGACGCCATCGGAACCAGGACGGCGGTTGAGAAAGCCCTTGAGTTGTTGGTCGTCTTCCCAGATTTCCACCAGCAGAGCAGCCCGTTCGCCGGCCATCCGATTGCTGTCCACTATTCGTAGACCGCGAGCGAGCGGCTGGTACACACCGTTGAACCCGAAGACGGACGGACTCTTGAGATAGTTGGCGGCTCCTAACCGCTTCCCTTGCAAGACGACGTGCGCTGCCTTCGCCGAACCGGGCACACCGGTCACTTGCGCGGTTCCTGATTCGGCCGGCTTCCGCACGAACGATTCGAGCACAACCCACTCGAAGCAGATTGGGGGTGTGGATACGCGGTCGACAGGCGGCTCATCCCAAAGGTCGTCGGTCACCACAGCACCGACTGCGATCGCCGTGATGAAGCGCATGCGTTGCATCCGGGCCGTCACGTCCGGGACCAGCAGGTCAGCAAGCCGATCCGCGAACACAGCAAGGCCAAGCGGATCGATCGATCCCTCGCCTGCGACCTCGGGGTCTGCTTCCGAGAGGGCTGGGAGATCTAGCAAGGACGACCTTCTGCGGAGTCTGTTACGCCCAGCGCGTCCATGACCTTATTTAGCAATGGCGCCAGATCGTCTGGCCCTGCCGGGCGCCGTGGCGCCGGAGTGATCGCGGGTGACCCAGACTGCCAGCCAGCACATCTGCCGCTAGAACCAGCCCGCCGACTGCCCAGGGCCTCCCCGAAGGGAAGCCTGGGAATCGGCCGGTTGTTTAGGCGTACAACGCCGCGGAAGCACGAGCCACCCGCTGGAGAGTGCTCCGCACCTCATACAAGAGGTCGAAGGCGGGCATGTCGGGGTCGCGATCTGACATTTGATAGCCGAGTGCAATCGAGTATTCGGCGAAGGCGACTTCGTATGACAGCCGTCTGAAGGTCGGACTCTCTACCCCGCCTTCGCCTAGGGCAGCCACGACGACCGGGTGATCGAGATTGATGATGATCGTCATGCTTTCAGCGTCATACTTCGACCGGTCCTCTTCGACTCCGAGAGGCCGGTAGTCGACACTAAAACCACCCCTCGGTTTGCGGCGGGCTGAGCCCTCACCGCCGGCCGGGCTGACCGTATCGTTACCCGCTTCATCGCGTTCGCCGATTTGGATAATGTTGGGCCTGGGCCGGCCCTTACCGTGTCCTTGACCGCCTGCGACATCAGGTTTGACAACAGTCCCAGGTTCGTCGACGCCCGCCACCCAAACGTCGTCGTCTTCATCACCGGTTCCAGATTGTCCGTACAGGCCAGATGCCGCTCCTGCGGCAGCGGTCGCCGAACGGATTTCTTGAAGCCTGCGACGCAGCTCCCTGTAGTCTTGATTGATTACGTCTGCGATTCGCTGTGACTCCCTCTCCAGCCGTCGGGCCTGCTCCGTTTGACGAGCTTGCTTTTGTTCGTCAAGCAGCTCGTTCCTGACAAGCTCAAGCTTCGAGCCGATGAAACCCAAGAGCGTCGCGACCACCGGATGCTTGGGATTCAGCTGCAACGATCGAGTCGCGTCATACGGGGCAATCGGAATGGAAGGATTCTCCAAACCAGGCACGTCGACATCTCCGAACAGGTAAGAGCCGAACTCCTTACGCTCCATTCCCGCGCGCTCGATTGCCACGAGGTTGCCGGCCCCCGCGGTAACCGCGATCCCTTGCTCGAACTCCTTCAAGGGGCTGGTCGCGACCTTGATAGTGAGCTCGACTTCTCCGATGATCTTCGCCTGGGCCGCCGTTGGGCGGAAAGTTCGCACGCGGGAGACCGTGGGCTCACGGAACTCGCAAACGTGATTGTTCACCGCGACCTGGGGACTTGATCCCCTAAAGAACGGGAGATGCCTCTCGACATATTCGATGATGGTTGACGCGTCCACCTTGATCAGCAGGTCGCTGATCGTCACGATGGTCCCGTTGGTCGCACTCGACGCCTCGTTGCGCACCAGCCAAGTTACCGGTACGTGCGTGCCATCTGAGGCATCGATAGCGTCGCGGGTGAGCTCGACGACGTTTTTCAAGCCGTTCCGCACAGTTTCGACGCGAAGCCGATTGGCGATGCCGAAGGCTGCCGACTTCCCCGTACCCCATTTGCCTCGTCCCGGACGCCCTGCACGGCGTTCCTGGTTCTCGGCATGCATCGTGAAAAAGAGCTCGAGCCCCGTCACGTCCATGCCGCGGCCGTTGTCAGAGATGACGATCTGGTTGCGGCCAACGCGCACATCCACAACGGGATTGACGCCTCGGTCGATGTATTGGAGGCTGTTGGCGATGTACTCCCAAGCGACCGAAGCTTCTGTCTTGAACGCCGACGCCGACGCCAGAATATCCCGACCGACGTGTGATGTGACTTTCAGATCATTTACCGCTTTCATCGTGTCCCTCCTCGGACTGCACAATTCCTGCCATCGCCCCTAAGAACGGTCGTACCTCGGGGTCGTCTTTAAACATCTCGTCCAGCCTCGCGACCTTCAGGTCGCGAATTCGTCCCACCGCGTAATGATCGATTCGAAAGACCTCCGCAGCGTCCCTTCGCGAGATGTCCTTCTGGCCCGTGCGCCAATGAGCCCATGCTGCGGTGGAGGTCACACGCGCCCGCTCGCGACGCCAACGCGTCTCATCGATAGAGCCGGCCAGACGCTCTTGACGAGCTCGACTCGTGTCCTGCGTCAGTAGCCGCGCGCCTGCACCCTTTGCCCACTTCAAGCCGGAGGCCGTTAGGGTCCACCCGGTTTGGCCCGAGCCGGTTAGCAGTGCGCCATGGTCGCTATCCTTTGCGGCCGAGAGGTAGACGCGCACCAACTCCAGGTTGATCTGGTCGGGGTACTTGCGCCAGCTGAATCGCCCTGGGGCGAGCTCATTCACCTTGAACGCGACGTCCTCCGTGTCGACCGCGCGCTGATCCCCTCCCAGTGCGTGCACGGCCAGAACAACCAGTTCCGTTTGCGTCGGCCCGCTTGTCAAGGAAATATTTGCGCTTTTCACCTTGCATCGGCTATAATAACAAAAAGTGGCCACAAAAGCAAGTAGTGAAGCTGAAGATTCTGCCTTGACAGGGTGGGGGAGCGCGCCGGTTCCGTTGGTACCGGCTACCCTCCGCAAGGCCTGGCACGGCCAACCCCTTCCGCGATGGGTTGCGATCGAAGCGGGGCTCGGTCCGGACGGCACCCTGGACGAGCTTGATTCCCGGGTCTGGTCACGGACGCACAGGGTAACCAACCGGCTTGAGAACTTCGTTGTGGCGTTAGTGCAAAGCCGAGAGCAGGAGATCGCGAACCTGCCGGCCCTGCCTAGTGCTTGGCCGGCGGACCTCGATCCTGCAGACGTGAAGTGGAAACCGCGAACGCGCAACTGCTTGAGCAAGGTCGGTGCCCTTGAGAACCCAACCAAGCTGGGCGAGATTACCTATCGCGACCTATTTGCAATTCCGGGAATGGGGACGCGCTCAGTGTTGGACTTTGCAGCTACCTCGGAACGCGCTTTCGGTTCTCGGGTCGTCACAGTTCCTCAGGAGGAAGTTGATCTGCAGGATCTCATTAGTCGCATCATGGGCAGCTCGTGGGTGGATCTAATCGCGGACGAGGATCCACGATTTCTCCCGCTCCTCAGCTCACTCCCCGGAAAGGGGAGTCTCTCTCAGCGAATCGAGGTGATCGAAGAGACCGAGATGAAGGTTTCAGCCGCCAAAGTGCTGACCGAAATCGCCGATCAGGTGGGCAGGATTGAGAAATTCCCTCTCGAGGTCGCGCTGAAGGACTACGTGGAGTCGCTCACTTCTACGGAGCGGCAGGCGGAAGTGGTCATGGTTCGGCTGGGACTTCAGGGTGAACCGCCCAAGACTCTCGAGGAGACGGGCATCGCATTCGGGCTCACGAGAGAACGCGTTCGACAGATCCAGCATGTGGTTGAAGGTAGGGTGCCGTCGTATCCCGTGTTCATGCCGGCGCTCGATCGTGCTCTTGCGATTCTGAGCAAGGCTGCGCCATTATCGCGGTCCCAAGCCATGAAACTCCTGATTCGGGAGGGCGTAACCGGTGTGGACTTCGCTCCAGAGAGCTTGCTATCAGCCGCGGCATTCTGCGGTCGGCCCGAAACGCTGTCACTCGAGCGTGGCCCGAAGACGTCTACCCTGGTCGCCAAAGGGTCATTCAAGCGAGCTGGATCGATCATTCAAATTGCCAGGAGACAAGCAAACGCCTACGGGGCATCAAACATCAAAGAAGTCGAGGCCGTCTTGACGCGGGAGGGCATCGAGGTCGACGAAGCGACGATTCATGGCGTGTTGAAGAACCAGTCCAATCTGGAATTCCTGGATGATTTTTGGTTCTGGGCGCCTGACACCAGCGCCGAGCGCAATCGCCTGGTCAGTCAAACACGCAAGATGCTTTCGGTCGTTTCACCGATGAGCCTGGCAGTAATACGCGAGGGACTGAGACGAAAGTATGCGTTTCACGGGGTTCCAATCGTCCCGCCCCGTTCAGTCCTGGCCGCGGTTTACCGCGCCCATCCCGACTTCGTTGTCGATGATGACGGGATGGTTCGTTCTGTTCAGCTGCTGGACTACCGGGCGGAGCTGGGTTTTACCGACCGGGTCCTCGTTGAGACACTTCGGCAGTCCCCCACTGGATTACTGGATCGAGAGAGTCTGGTAGAGGCTTGTACGGCAAAGGGCATGAACTGGAACACGCTCGCAACGATGCTCACCTATAGCTCGGTCGTTGACCATGTCGCGACCGATGTGTATGCGGTTCGAGGCACACATATCGATCCTGCCGCTCTCGAAGCAATAAGAGAAGCAAATAGCCAGCGTCCGCGGGAGCGCCGCGTCGAGGACCATGGCTGGACAGCTGATGGCAATCTATGGGTTGCCGTCCGCCTTCCTCGATGGAGCCAAAGCCTCGTGATCGGGATCCCCTCGGCTATTGTCCGGTACGTTATCGACCGCCATTTCAGGGCGGTGGCAGAAGATGGTTCCAACGCCGGAACGATTGGTGTCAATCAAATGGGATCCTCGTATGGATATGGTCCGTTTCTCACGAGACGGGGTGCAGAGGAAGGCGATATTCTCCGAATCGAGTTTGATCTTGCTCGCGAGGAAGCCCATCTCGCCATCGCGGATTCTGAACTGCTAGAGCGCGTCGGGTAGGCAATCTCTCAGGCAGTCGAGAGGGACGGCTCGCCGCAGTCCACAATCGAAACGAGGTGGTTGCCACGCGCTTCCCTGGTATCGACCAGCTCGTTGAAGAAACGGTGCAAGCATACGGTCGGCCACCGTGGCGGCAGGCCTATTCTTTACTTGGCATGGCAACAGCACGCTATCGCGGCATCGACCAGCTGGTAGAGGAGACCATCCGCAGTGCCGGTTCCGCGTCGCTCCCAGAGGTCATCGAGCGACTCGGTGAGCGCGGGATCACCAAGGGTCAGGTGCGCAACGCGGTGTACCGCCTGAAGGTGAGAGGAAAGATCCGCGCTCGGGCGGACGGGAGCAGCTCCCGCTACGAGGGTCGCTAGAACCGGCGCGTATAGAGGTCGCAGAGTCTCGCGATAAACGAGTCCCAGTGCAGGGGCTCGCCTGGCTGGGGCGCGGGTGGCTTCTCCATGTATACCGCGGCGTCCAGATGGATGTTGTCGAGGTTGACCACCAGGGCGCACTTCGCATCGAGGCCGGCCTCGCCCACGCGACGTGAGAGCGTCACGTCCTGCAGCGCGTTCATGCACATGGTCACCAGGCTCACCGGATCCGCGTGCTCGGTCATCACGCCCACGCCGCGCAGGGGCGAGCGGAACGTTGGTGAAGAGTTGATGATGAAGACGCCGGCTGCGATCGCGTTCTCGTCGTTGTCATGGACGTGGGCGTGGTGCGCTTCGAGGTCGCGCTGCCGGTTCAGCCGGGCCTTCCCGTGCTCGGTCATGATCGCCTTGTGCTCGATCGCCATGCGTACGGTAACCGGCACCGCCTTCGCCATGCCCTCGATGCGTGTGGCGCTCTTCGGTATCCCGCCCGGACCGGGTGGGCCGATGGCGAGGTCCGTGTTCCACGTGACGCGGCCGAACTTCACGTTGTGATTCATCTTGAAGACGAGGCGATCAGCCTTCGCATCCGCCGAGATCTTTGGGCAGTTGCGCATCAGGTCGATCAGGATGGCGCGGCTCAGCGCGTCGGAGTGCTTGTTCGACCTCGGGTGGTACCCCTCCCGGCGGAGGTGATCGAGCAGCTCATTGGGGAGCGACATGCCCAGAGCAAGTGTAGGTGTCGCAGCAGGTTAGCGGGCGAGGCTTGGCTGTTCGTCACGCGCCGCGGCCGACCGAATGACCTGAACGGCCGCGGTCACCGGCGCTGCCGAGAAGCGACGCTCAATGATCGAGACGTAGGTCGGCTCGATCTCGTATCCCCAGCTATGCCGGCCGGTTTCGATCGCGGCGAGCTGGGTCGTACCGGTCCCAGTGAAGGGATCCAACACGACGTCGCCGGCGAACGAAAACATACGGATCAGTCGCCGCGGCATTTCCACCGGGTACGGTGCCGGGTGCTCCCCCGTGCGGGCACCCCGGATATCGCTCCAGACCGGTGTAAACCACCGCACGTAGTCGTCGGTTTCGATGCGACTGCGCTTCTCCATCTCAGGCGTCGGGCTGCGATAACCCCCGGGCTTGCGCAGCATCACGATGTGCTCGGTGTCGTTCTTGATGATTCCGTTGGGCAGATTCGGCTTGCCGAGAAAACGCGCCGAGCGCGATGCCTCCAACTTGATGTTGGAAACCTTCAGCCAGGTGATGCCCTGAAGGTTGTCGAAGCCCAGGCGGCGAGCGCGGATGATAATGTCCGACGCGAGCGGCAGGACGTGGTGGCGACCGCCAGCACGGCGGCTGATGCAAACGTCGCCGACGACGCAACACACCCGCCCGCCTGGCACCAGCACGCGAAAGCACTCGGCCCAGACCTTGTCGAGCTCGGTGAGGAAGCTCTCGTAAGCGGCAATGTTGCCCAGCTGCTCGGTGTGTGTCGGGTAGGTCTTCAGGTTGGCGTAGGGCGGGGACGTGACGACCAGATGGACCGACTGATCCGCCACCTCCGCCATCTGTCTGCTGTCTCCCACGACGACCCGATGCTTGGTCGGCCCGGAAAATAGAGGCGCTTGAATGGTCGGCTCGCCCTTCACTGCCCCAGCCATCCGGCGATTGTCGGTGCCAGCCCTGGTCCGGGTCAACCGATTACGCACCGATTCCACAGGGTCTGCGGGTAATGCACAGAACTCACGTTCGCTTTGACTTGCGCGGGCGAGCTTTCGACCTCTTTGTTGCCACGGCAACGACCGCGGCGGCGCGACTCATGGGCGTGAATAGCTCGTCCAGATCCTTTTTCCGGAAGCGCATTCCCCGAAAGCCTGGCAGCTGGTAGGGGAGTAACCGCTTACCTTTGATGAAGCGGTACATCGTGGGCCTTGAGACGCGGAGGTGGTCACACGCCTCCTCGAATGTCAGCCACTCGGCCTCCATGACGTTCGCAGCATAGTCCCAGGGTGTTTCAGCTTGTATCGCCATGCTTTCTGAGATGCTATGATACATCAAGACACATCAGGAAAAAGGGCGACGTTTGAGAAGCGACCGGCTAGCCCGTACGCGATGACATCTTCGGTCTCACTGCCCGGCGCGGCCGGCCACGATGTTGGTGAAGATGCTCTTTATCGTTAGGCAACCTTACGGTTCTTCCAGTTCCGTTGACTCCGATACCGCACGTGGCCGGTAGGTTTCGCTGAGACCTTGGTTGATCATGCTGACAAGCCACCTGTCCCGTCGCCGTGGCAAACGGTGCATTCGATTGGATTGGGTCGGCAGACATGGCCCTCGTAATCGAAATGGCCGAGCCGTTTCTCGTTGTCCGGCGCGGCCGGAGTGCGTTCGATACCTGATCCGCCACAGCGGGAGCAGCGATCGACCCCCTCAGGGTCCTTCAGGCTGGAGCCGTAGCCGTTGCACCAAGTGCAATAGTTCATCTCGTGGTCTCCTCCCTGCCAGCGGGCTATCGCCCACCAAGCGCTTCAAAGATGTTAGTGAAGATGCTCTTGATCTGACCTCCCAAAAGGAGCAACACGCCGATAACGACCACCGCAATCAGCACCAGAATTAACGCGTACTCCACCATCGCCTGACCACCGACTCGCTTCTTCACGGCTCCCTCCTTAACTTGTCGGCATGCTTTACTCGGTTCTCCTCGTTCCGGCTGTCTCAGGTCGATAGGTCGTTTCGAGCTGATGGGCGCGTATCGTTTGCCCTGTGTCCCGGTATTCCGCGATCAGGAGTTGAGCGACATCCTCACGCTCAGGCCGGCTGCGGAGTACCTCCTCCAGGAGCGGAATCGCCTGAGGGCCGTCGCGCCGCGCCTGGTAATGGCGGGCCAGACGAAGAAGTAGTTGCGTATGGAGATTCTCGGTGAGCGTGCGCACGGCTCGAACGAGATCCCCGGCAGACCCCCGCCCACCGGTCGTTTGCCTTTCGACTTCATCCCAGACGGGGAGGTACTCGCCGGCATAGGAGGCGATCCCAACCTCGATCGCCTTTATCCCGGCGTCGGTTAGCAGGCCGCTCCCAGCCGCCAGCTCGTCGGCCGTGTTTCGGATTCTGGCGACGTCAAACTCGACCGTTTCCAGGTCGAGGCTGAGGAGGTCTCCGTCTACCTTGAGCCGATCGGCCAGGATGGCGGGGAGATCATGTTGGAGGTCGCTCAGGCGACCACGAAGTCGACCTCGCTGCTGCTCCGGGTCGATGCCAGGAAAAGCCTCCTCAGCCAGCACCTGTCGATGCACAGCTGAGCGAGGTCGTGCCGCCGCATGGGTGAGTAGAAAGAGCCATATGAAGCAGAGCGTTGGCGCCCTCAGCAGCCGCGCCGTTAGATCTTCGCCGGCGTAGAGCAGCTGCAGATTCCCAAGCGATCGAATCGTTAACGGGCCAGACAGCTGCGGTGGCAGTTCCGCGTGGGCCGATGTCGCTGGGGCGGCAGGCCCGCTCGGCTCTGCGCTCCTTGAGAGAAGCGTCGCCTCCCACTCGCGACGCCAGGCCATCGGCGGCAGGACATACTGCCGCCGCACGGGTGGATGCGCTTTCGGCGCCGGCGGAAGCGGTGATGTTGTGGTTGACGGCATGGCCAGGCGGCGTCGGCGACCGCGCGCCTCCGCCCATAGGCACAGCAGATAGACGGGCAGGCCTACTTGCATCAGCCTGAGGCCTTCGCCGAGACCGCTCATTGCGAAACCTCGACCAAGCTCTGCCGGTGGTGCGAAGACGTAGACGCGATGGCCTTGGGCCGTTGCGCGGATACGCTCAGCCAACGAATCGACAGCCCTCTTGGGCACCAGCAGCACAAAGAGCAGCCATATGGCTAGCAGGCTCGGCACGATCACCATGCTTCGTCTCCCTGGGCAAAGAGTTCCGGAAGGAGACTCCGAGCTGCCTGGCGGAGTTGCCGTCCCGCCGCGCTCGGATTGGCGACGGCCCATGCCATGTCGCTGTCGCCGCGATCACGAATGGCTCTGTCTTCAGGGATCTCCAGCAAGAACTGCGAACGCGGTTTGGAAAGGGGCGGGTCGGCGGCCCGCCGCCGGCCGACGGTCAGAACTGTCTTCCCTTCAAGACCGAGGCCCCAGAGCCGGTCTACCCAACGTTGCAGCGTTCCATCCTGACTGCCAGCAGCCCACATCAAGAAGACGGCGTCGGCGAGTTCCACGGACGTCGTCGCGAGCCAACGATCGTCTGCGGGAATGTCCATGATGATCGCGTCGTAGCGGTCCCGAAGCACCGGGAGAAGCTGCCGAAGTTGGGAAGCGCTCGGTTTGTCGCGACCCATGGCCAGGAACTCGATTCCTTCTGGATGTCGGCCCGCGAGGTCCACGACGTCGTCGTCCACCGCCGTGGATTGGGCGCGAAAATATGCCTCAAGCGCCAGACTGTCGAGCGCCACTCCGGTCGGCACATCGTCACTCCTTAACAGGCAGAGCGGCCGGAGGCGTCGATCGGGCTCCTTGGCTATCCGTCCTTGCGTCGCCAGCACGAGCGCCAGCCCGCACGCCAGCGTGCTGGCACCGGATTTCGGAGTGACGCCAAGGACGACGATGAACGGCGCATTTCGACGGATCGAAGGAACCCGTGGAGCGGCCAGCAGAGGTTCCTCCACGGACACAGAAGGGGAAGGCGCCGTTACCGAGATATGAATGGCGACGGTGGCGGCCGCGACCACGAGCAGAATTCCCGCAGCCAAGTCGAGCGAGAGACCGCCAGCTGCCAGTGCGGCTGCCAGAGAATAGCCGTTCAATCCGAGCCGCCAGAAAGCGATCGCCAGCAGAACCGCGACCACTAGGGTCGCAGCCGAACCCGCGAGGCTTGCGCGGTAGGGTTGCAGGGCGCTCTTACGGTCCATAGCTAAGACGTGCCGATTTCTTTGTTCTGAGACTTGCTCCGCCTAACACGAATAGCCGCACCGTGAGGTTCGCCGTCACGGTGACCGTCGTTCCCTGGACCTCGATCTGCCACGAGGTCAATCCCGGCAAGCGGCTGATCGAAAGGGCTCGGTCTGTCACCTGGCGCGCCAGGGCTGGGTCTAGCTCGACCGACCGGCCGTTGCTGGAGCGGTACAGGTCGGCGTTCAGCATTGAGGCGCCGTCCTCGGCTGCGGCCTGAACGGTCTCATTCATCTGGGCGTAGCCCGCCTCGACCAGGCCGGTGTCGATGACGAAGATGCTGAGGGGGATGAACAGGAACGCCAAGAGGAGCGCCGCCAAAACCAGGATCTGTCCCTGCTCGCCTGTTCCGCGGGTCCTTTTCATGGTGCTCTGCTCCGATAGGGCTCGACGAGGGCCGACGCTTCCCATGCGAGGTGGAACCGTTGACCAAGGAGCTGCCTGACGATGGGAAAGGGAGCCATGCTGACGAAGGCTTCTGCGCGCGCCGTCAACGTACCTCCCCGTTCAAAGTTCCCGACGTCGATTTGCACGGTGAATGACTCCAGCTGACTGTTTCCGATCGCTTCCCGAGCGGCGTTCCGCCCGACGGCGACTGCGTCGGCGGCGCTGGGAGCTCGAGCGGCGGCAAACGCAGCCTGGCTCGCGGCGCTACGGACAGCCATGTACTCGCCTACGATCTGGCCGATGGCCACGAGGCCGAGTGCGAAGAGGAGAAGGACGAAGGCGACCGCAGCCCACTCCACCAGCGCTTGACCCGACTGCCTGCGCCTCATGGCCCGGATCCAGGCTGGAAGCGTTCAATGGTGTGCGCACAGCTCGCGGTTATCGGAAGCTTG